>Ga0209415_10005159_pt1 | contig 23584 bp, 16 predicted proteins | sample PeaSoiSIISIP2007_FD_187696 | JGI IMG/M metagenome (GOLD analysis project Ga0209415, IMG submission 187696) | Peat soil microbial communities from Weissenstadt, Germany - SII-SIP-2007 (SPAdes) (version 2) | ecosystem: Environmental > Terrestrial > Soil > Wetlands > Peat | place: Germany... | reverse complement strand
CTCCTCGACAGTGAAGCTGACGTCGCGGTCATTGGAAATCCGCGACGAAACTATTCGCCATGAGGAGTGCATCACGGGATCGTGACCGTTCTTCCTTGCTGGCGCTGCGACCGAGGTAGGAGATTGCACGATGCGCGGTTTTTGGTCAGCCCTCCCGGCGTTGGCCCTTGTGAATCCCGCCAATGCGGACTGGCTCGCGGAAGCTTGGCCGGACGACGCAAGTCCGCGGCACGGGAATCCGGCCATTACGATCGTTGCGACCGGCGCCGTTTCGGTGGTGCTTCCCGCGGAGGTTCTCGCGGATGCCCCGGTCGCAGGGCTGACCACCGAGGGCGCGGTCGGCGCCTTTCTCGGGAGGTATGCCCCGAGAATGTGCTCGAGCCTCCTCGACATGAATGTCCCCCACCCGAATCTCAAGGTCGATCTCCGGGTCCAGCGCCTGGTCGCGAAGGAGGATGTCGACGGCGGGACGCAGGAGGACGCGGCCACCGCGCTCAATCATGTGCTCAAATCCCCGGCGACGGGATCCGTGCCCCGCATCAAGAGGGTCTATGTCGTCGATCAGAAGCGCCTCAGCCTCTCGATCAACTACACTCCTGACCACACGGTGAATTGCATCGAGCCGCCGGACGCCAATTTTTGATCGAGTGCCGGGGTCTTCGGATTGGTAGAGTGGCGAAATCGTGCACTTGTCCGATTTCGCCGCGAAACCCATCGATGGGTTTCGCAAGAGCTCAACCCATCCTACACGCCGAAATGATTGGGACTTCGGACACGCTGAACTAGATCCGTCGCCCGGCGTCGCGCCAATAGGGCTCGCGCAGCTTGCGCTTGAAGATCTTTCCGCTCTCCTCGCGCGGCAGCTCGGCGGCGAACGCGATGACCCGCGGCACCTTGTAGTCGGCGAGGTGCCGGCGCAGGAAGGCGCGCACCGCCTCGGGCTCGAGCACGGCGCCGTCGTGCCGCTGAATATGCGCCGCCAGCGCCTCGCCGAACTCCTGATCGGGAATGCCGAAAACGGCGCAGTCGACGACGCCCGGCATGGTGATCAGCGTCGCCTCGATCTCGGCCGGATAGATGTTGACCCCGCCGGAGATCACCATGTCGGCCTTGCGGTCGCAGATGAACAGATAGCCCGCCTCGTCGAAATAGCCGATGTCGCCGACGCCGATCAGCCCGTCGTGGTCGATCTGCCGGCGCGCGGCGTCGTTGTTGATGTAGCTGAAGTCGCTCAGGTCCGACTGGCGGCAGTAGATGACGCCCGGCTGGCCGGTCGGCAGCTCGAGGCCGGCGTCGTCGAGAATGCGCGCCTCGGCGCCTGCGATCAGGCGCCCCGCCGTCCCGGGCCGCTGCAACGCGTCCTGCGCGGTGCACAGCGTGATGAAGCCGGTCTCGCTGCTCGCATAGGCCTCGGTGATCACCGGGCCCCACCAGTCGATCATGGCGCGCTTGACCTGTGGCGGACAGGGCGAGCCGGTGCTGGCGACCACCTGGATCGAGCTCAGGTCGTAGCGCCGCTTGACCGCGTCGGGCAGGCGCAGCAGGCGCACATAGTGGGTCGGCACCAGATAGAGGTTGGTCAGCCGGTGGCGCTCGATGTCGGCGAGCAGCAGCTCGGGGTCGAGCCGCGGATGGATCACGATGAGCTCGGCGGCCAGCAGGCCGTGGAGGCCGTGGACGAACGGCGCGCTGTGATAGAGCGGCGCCACCGCGACGGTGCGCATGCCCTCGGTGATGCCGAGCGCCGTGCGGGTGGTCGCGGTCGCCTGCGCGGCCGCCGCCTCGCTCATCGCCTCGCGACGGATTCCCTTCGGCCGTCCGGTGGTGCCGGACGAGTAGGGAATCGCGAAGCGCGTCGGCCGCGGCGGACCGGCGTACGCCCTCGCGCCGGCCAGCAGGCTCTCCCATTCGGCGGCGCCCGTCGGCACGCGGCATTGGTCCGCGGTCAGATGGAAGGCCCGGCGCAGTGGCGCCGACGGCTCGACCACGATGACCCTCGTGTGGTCGGGGATCGCGTCGGCGATCTGCGCCAGCATGTCGGCATGCACGATCAGGACCGCGGCGCCGCAGTCGCGCAGGATATAGCCGGTCTCCTCGGCCTTGAAATGCCAGTTGATCGGGCAGGTGTAGCAGCCGGCCAGCCGTGCCGTCAGCATCGCCTCGAACCAGGCGATGTCGTTGCGCAGCATGATGGCGACCACGTCGCCCGGCCGCACGCCGAGCCGGTCGAGCGCGCCGACGCCGCGCAACGCGCGGTCGGCCAGTCCGGCGCCGTCGAGCCTGCGGTCAGCGAAGACGAGGTCTGCGACCGTCATTGAAGACAAACGTCCCCTTCGAATGATCCAAGCATACCCGCGTTGGGCACGACGGACACCGGATGGAAAAGTCCACCGCGTCCTGTGCGCAGTATTGCGCCTGCCAAATCCGAATTCCAGCCTATTGGGAAGTGACCATCCCCATGGTGGCATTGAATCCCGAGGGGATTTTCGGCATGTTTGCGTCGAGCCGGTTTGCGGCGCGACAACAAGCCGAAGAAACACACCATGGGCTTCATTAGTGCCGAATGGATTGACCACATCCTGGCCAGCTATGGCTACGCGGCGATTGCGCTGATCGTCATGTTGGAAAGTGCCGGGATTCCGCTTCCCGGCGAGACGACTTTGGTCAGCGCGGCCGTCTATGCCGGAACCCGCCATGTCCTCGACATCGAGCTGGTGATAGCTGCCGCGGCCACCGGAGCGATTGTGGGCGACAACATCGGCTACTGGGCGGGCAGGCAGTTCGGCGACGCGGTTCTGTCGCGATGGGGTCATCTAATCGGTCTCGATGCAAGAAAGAGAGCGCTGGGGCGGTATCTGTTCGCGCGTCACGGCGGAAAGATCGTCTTCTTCGGGCGGTTCGTCGCGCTGCTGCGCGCGCTGGCCGCGCTGCTGGCGGGCGTGAACGGTCTGCCGCCGCTCAAATTCGTCATCTATAACGCGGCAGGAGGAATCGTCTGGGCAACCGTATTCGGTCTCGGCGGCTACCTGCTCGGCGAGACGATCCACCGTATCGCCGGGCCGATCGGCTGGGCGGCGCTCGCAGTCGCGCTCATGTTTGCCGTGGTGTTCTGGCGCTACTACAAGCACCACGAGGAACGTCTGCTGGCTCAAGCCGAGTTTGCCATGGCGGCCTTTGAAGGACGGAGGAGGAATGCGTCCGATAGTTAGGGCAGCTCGGCTTGCGAACTCCGAATCCCATTCGGCCGTCCACACCGGTATTCAACTCAACCGTTATTTTACCGGCCTTTTTGTCGTATCGCGCCGACACGGCCGCCGGTTCGGTCGCCTTGCGCAGTTTCCCGCGCATGTTTGCCAACTCGAATTCATGCTGGTCCATGGATGCGTTCCCATTCCCCACACAGAGCCGCCGCCTCAGCGACCGATCGCGCGGCGCCGTTCCAGCTCCACGACCACCTGCTCGGCGAGCCGGTCGGCGGTCGCCTCGGTGGTGACGAGGCGCAACTCCGGCGCCTCGGGCGGCTCGTAGGGCGAGTCGAGCCCGGTGACGTGCCGCACCCGGCCGGCCTGCGCCTTGGCGTACAGGCCCTTGGGATCGCGCGCCATGCATTCGCCGAGGGGGGTGTCGACGAACACCTCGAGGAACTCGTTGGCCCCGACCAGCTCGCGCACCATGCGGCGGTCGGCCCGGAACGGCGAGATGAAGGCGCACAGCACCACCAGGCCGGCGTCGGCCATCAGCCGCGCCACCTCGCCGGCGCGGCGGATGTTCTCCACCCGGTCCGCATCGGTGAAGCCGAGATCGTGGTTGAGCCCGCCGCGCAGGTTGTCGCCGTCGAGCGCATAGGTATGGACGCCGCGCCGCACCAGCTGCTGCTCGACGAGGTTCATGATGGTCGACTTGCCGGCTCCCGGCAGCCCGGTGAACCATACGATGCACGGCTGCTGGCCCTTCTGCCGGGCGCGCGCGCTCTTGTCGACGACGAACGTCTGGTGGCGCACGTTCGATGCGCGATGCAGCGAGAAGTCGACCATGCCGGCGCCGACGGTGGCGGCGCTGTCGCGGTCGATCAGGATGAAGGCGCCGGTCGCCCGGTTGTCCGCGTAGGCGTCGACCGTCACCGGCACCGCGGTCGACACGTTGCAGACGCCGATGTCGTTGGCCGCGAGCGTGCGGCCCGCGACCTTGCCGCCGGTCTCGATGTCGATCCGGTGCCTGAGCGCCGTGATGCTCGCCGGCACCATTCGGTTTCCGACGCGCAGCAGGTAGGTCCGCGACGGCAGCAGCGGGTGCTCGTCGAGCCACACCAGGTGGGCGGCGAACTGGTCGGTGGTCTCTGGCTCAGCGCCCGGGCGCGCCAGCACGTCGCCGCGTGAAATGTCGGCGTGATCGGCGAGCACCAGCGTCACCGCATCGCCACTGGCGGCCCGGTCGAGGTCGCCGTCGAGGGTGACGATGCGATCGACGCGCACCGTCCTGGCCAAGCCGCCGACCGCCAGGGTCTCGCCGCGCACGATGTCGCCGCTGGCGACGAAGCCCGCAAGGCCACGAAAGTCGCCGTCGGCGCGGATCACCGACTGTACCAGAAAGCGCAAAGCCTGCGGCCGGGCGCCCGCCACCTCCACGCTCTCCAGGTGCTCGAGCACGGTGGCGCCGCGATGCCAGGGCATCGCCGGGCTCGGGCGCGCGACGTTGTCGCCGTGCCGCGCCGCCACCGGGATCGCCGTGATCGCCGCGAAGCCGAGCGGCGCGGCGAATCTTTCGAAGGCGTCGCGCACGGCGACGAAGGGCTTTTCCGCGTGGTCGACCAGATCCATCTTGTTGACCACCAGGAGCACATGGCGGATGCCGAGCAGCGCCGCGATCCGCGCGTGCCGCATGGTCTGCGTGGTGACGCCGTGGCGGACGTCGACCAGCAGCAGCGCCAGATCCGCCGTCGATGCGCCGGTGAGCATGTTGCGGGTGTACTGCTCGTGGCCCGGGGTGTCGGCGACCACGAAGGCGCGCCGCGCGGTGGCGAAATAGCGGTAGGCGACGTCGATGGTGATGCCCTGCTCGCGTTCGGCCTCGAGGCCGTCGAGCAGCAGCGCATACTCGAGCTCGTCGGCGGCCCCACCGTAGCGGCGCGACAGCTCGCACAGCCGCGCCAGCTGGTCGTCGGTGACCGACCCGGTCTCGATCAGCAATCGGCCGATCAGGGTCGACTTGCCGTCGTCCACCGAGCCGCAGGCGACGATGTGCAGCTGGTCGCGGTCGCCGACCTCCCGCCAGTCGTTCGCCGCGATCGAGGTGTGCATCAGAAGTAGCCCTCGCGCTTCTTCTGCTCCATCGAGGAGGCGACGTCGGCGTCGATCAGGCGTCCGGCGCGCTCCGACTGCCGGCTGGTGCGCAGCTCCGCCAGAATGTCGTCGACGGTCTTGGCGAACGACGGCGTGGCGGCGCTCAGCGGATAGCAGCCGAGCGAGCGGAAGCGCACCATCATCATCTGCGGCACCTCGCCGGGCGCCAGCGGCAGCCGCTCGTCGTCGCGCACGATCAGCACGCCGTCGCGGCGCACCACCGGGCGTTCGGCGGCGAAATACAGCGGCACCACGGGAATGCGCTGCCGCGCCACGTAGTCCCAGACGTCGAGCTCGGTCCAGTTCGACAGCGGAAAGACCCGCATCGTCTCGCCGGGCGCCAGCACGGTGTTGTAGAGCCGCCACGGCTCCGGGCGCTGGCGCCGCGGATCCCAGACGTGCCCGGGCGCTCGCACCGAGAACACGCGCTCCTTGGCGCGGCTCACCTCCTCGTCGCGCCGCGCCCCGCTGATCGCGGCGTCGAAGCCGTTGCGATCGAGCGCCTGCTTGAGCGCCTCGGTCTTCATCACCCGGGTGTGCACCGACGAGCCGGAGCGGATCGGGTCGATGCCGCGGTCGATGCCCTCCTGGTTGACGTGCACGAGAAGATCGAGGCCGAGCTCGCGGGCGATGAGGTCGCGAAACGCGATCATGTCGCGGAACTTCCACGTGGTGTCGACGTGCAGCAGGCGGAACGGCGGCTTGGCCGGGTGGAACGCCTTGTGCGCCAGGTGCAGTAGCACGCTCGAATCCTTGCCGATCGAGTACAGCAGCACCGGCCGGGCGAAGCACGCCGCGGCCTCGCGCAGGATCGTGATCGCCTCCGATTCGAGGGCGGCGAGATGGCGGGTGAGGGTGGTGGCTGATGTGCTCATGCGGAGGTTGTCGATCGGGAACATCTGACAGTTGGCAGGCAGCGCCGCCTGCCGTAAAGCCGATCGCCCCGGCCTTGCGCCGAGCCCGACCGGCAGGGGCCGGCATATGCGCCGGCGATTGCGGCGATTTCTGGCGCGAGCGCCGGTTCGGTACGGGTGCGCGCCCGGATCAATCGGCCGACGGAGCTCCCGGCAGCGATGTCGCGCCGCGTTTTGCACGAGTCGGCGTCAGAAGCGGCGCGACCACGCCGTCACTCAGATCTTCCAGGGCCCAGCCCAGCTCGTCGATGCGCTCGATCGACACCGCGTCGGCACCGATATCCTCCAGATAGTCGGCCAGGCTCTCCATGGCCTGGACATACCTGTCCCGGCTGCTCTCCGGGCTCTCGCGAGCTTCCGCCGCAGCCTCGAAGGCGCGGCGCAGGCCATCGAGCAGCTTGAGCTCGCGCGGCGAAGCCGTGGCGGCTGCGGGACGTGGCGCATCCTTCGCGGGGCGGTTGTTGATGATCTTGCGCGGGCGTCGCGCGGTGACGCTTCGGATGTGCCTGGGCATGACGGTCTCCGTGCCAGCACGTCTTATCGGCTGAAACCCCGCCCAGCAAGCTCGGGAGACCCGGAGCTATTTCTTCCGCAGCCGGTCGAGGCGCAGGCGGTGGCGCTCGTCGGTGATGCGCCAGGCGGCCGCGGTGGTCGCCCCCAGCGCCCCGAGGCCGGCGCCGCCGGCGACCAGGAACAGGATGAGAATCTGGTATTTCGCCGCCTCGACCGGCTCCATGCCGGCGAGGATCTGGCCGGTCATCATGCCGGGCAGGGTGATGATGCCGGCCGCCGACATCTGATTGACGATGGGGATCATGCCGCTGCGCAGCGCGCTGCGCTGCAGGGGCTTGAGCGCCGCGTAGCGGTCGGCGCCGAGCGCCAGCCGCGCCTCGATCGCCGGCCGCTCGCGCACCACCGCGGTGTTGAACGCATTGAGGCTGACGCTCACCCCGTTCATCACGTTGCCGAGGATGATGCCGGCGAGCGGGACCAGGACCTGCGGCGCGTACCACGGATCGGGCCGCAGCGTGCCGGCGAGCGCGAAGGCGGTGACCAGCACGGTCGCCAGCATGGTGGTGGCGGCGCCGATGCCGTAGGCCCAGAATCCGGCGAACCGGCGCTCCTGCCGCGAGGCGATCTCGTAGCTCGCGCTCAGGAGCATGACGAGCAGGACGGCGCCGATCAGCAGCGGGGAGGCGAGCGCGAACACGGTCCTGAGCACCAGTCCGACCAGCAGCAGCTGGACGACGGCGCGCGCCGCGGCGACCAGCACGGTGCGGGTCAATCCGAGATCGAGCCACAGCGACAGGGCGGCATTGAGCACGATCAGCAGCGCCGCGATCGCGAGATCGCCGTAGCCGAGCAGCGTCGGGCTCACCGTGCGAGCTCCCGGAGCTCGCCGTCGCGCACCTCGAGATGGTGCGACGCCATGCGGGCCGCCTGCTCGGAATCGTGGGTCACCATCAGGATCGCGGTTCCGGCGGCGAGACGGGCGCGCAGCAGCGCTTCGACCAGGACGCTGTTCGCCGGGTCGAGACCCGAGGTCGGCTCGTCGAGCAGCAGCACCCGGTTGGCCGGGCGGAGCGCGCGCAGCAGGGCGAGCCGCTGGCGCTCGCCGGTCGACAGGCGGGCGACCGGCCAGGCCACCGCATCGGGCGGAATGCCGACCTGCGGCAGCAGCGCCGCGAGGTCGATATCGGGAGCGAAATGCGCCGCCACCCGATCGTCCCACCAGCCCGCGTCCGCCGCCACGTAGGTCACCATCCGCCGCCACGCCGGCGCCGCCATGGCGGAGCACGGCGCGCCGTCGAGGGTGACGTCGCCGTCGTGCGGGTCGAGATCCGCGACCATGCGCAACAGCAGGCTCTTGCCGGCGCCGGACTTGCCGGAGACCGACACGCACTCACCGGCCTCCAGCGTGAAGCCGACCGGCCCCAGATGCAGCCGCCGCAGGGATCTGGCCTCGAGCATGCCGACGATCTAGCGCACATCCCGATCACGTGGAATTGCACGGCGGGCGTCGCGGCCGGCTCGGAGACCAGAACGGACGACTGTCCACGGCTGCCAAGTTTTGGCCTCTCGCCTGACAGATACATGGCTGTAATGGTCTATAAGATATCAAATTGGCGGAAGCGGCCTCCGAATGGCTGCCTGATCTGCGCAGCCCGCCCGACCCCATGGCCGTGCTGAGCGAAGCGACGCATTCCCTGGTCCAGGGTCTGGTCGATATCCGGGCGACCAGCGACCTCGACGCAAGGGCAAGGCCGGGACGCAGCGGATCTACCACCCCGAAGGAATTCGCCGCGATGCCGCGGCGTTCGACAGGTCGTTGAGCCGGGGCCTGACCGCGCATGTCGGGCGCCTCCGGAGGACAGCCTGCACCAGATCCGGCTGGCCATCGCCGAAGCCGAAACCGACGATGCCTATCTGCAGGTCTTCGTTCGTCTCATCGGCGCAATCTACTGCACCCATCGAGGACTGATCGATCAAGGCCGCGCGTTCGCCGGCGACATGCAGGAGCGTGGCCGGACAGCACGAGACCCGCGGGCGACGGCGATGAGCTCGAACATTCTCGGCTGGCGGCGTGCCGTGCGACCGGATGCATGCTAGATGGGCAACGTGACACAGATTGTGCAGATTGCGGCGGCACCCCGGCGGGCGAGCGATGCGCGGATCGTCGGGCTCGTCAGCGCCGCCCATTTCGTCAGCCATTTCTACATTCTCATTTTGCCGCCGCTGTTCGCCTTCGTGCGCGCGGATTACGGGGTGAGCTACGTCGAGATCGGGCTGGCGCTCACCGTGTTCAACGTCGTCTCGGCCGTGCTGCAGACGCCGGCCGGCTTCCTCGCCGACCGCATCGGCGCCGCCACCATCCTGGTGGCCGGCCTGGTGCTCGGCGGCGCCGCCTTCATGATGGCCGGGCTCGTCGATTCGTTCTGGTTCCTGGTCGCGATGTTCGGCCTCGCGGGAATCGGCAACACGGTCTACCACCCGGCCGACTATGCGCTCCTCGCCCATCACGTGGCGCCGGCGCGGCTGGGGCCGGCGTTCTCGATCCACACCTCGTCCGGCATGCTCGGCTCGGCGGCAGCGCCGGTCACCCTGCTGATGCTGCAGAGCCAGGTCGGCTGGCGCGGCGCGTTCATCGCTTCCGGCGCGCTCGGCCTGGTGATGGCGGCGGTTCTCGTGCTGCAGCGTGATGTGCTCGCTGAGCGGGCGCATGGCGGCGATCACTCGCCGGCGGCGCCGGCGCCCGGCAGCGCCAGACACCTCTTGCTGTCGGTGCCGATCCTGAGGAACCTGCTGTTCTTCGTCATGCTGGCGATCTCCGGCTCGGTGCAGAACTATGCGCCGGTCGCGCTCGACGCGCTGTTCGCGACGCCGCTGGTGGTCGGCAACTCGGCGCTATCGGCCTTCCTGCTGATGACCGCGGCCGGCGTGCTCGCCGGCGGCTGGCTCACCACCCGCACCAGCCGCCACGCCCTGGTGGCGGCGGTCGGCCTCGTGGTGACGGCGGCCGGCTCGGTGCTGATCGGCGCCGTCGACCTCGGCGCCGTCCTGCTCGTCCTCACCATGTCGGTGAGCGGCTTCTTCAGCGGCGTCATCATGCCGTCGCGCGACATGATCGTGCGCTCGGTGACGCCGCCCGGCTCGTTCGGAAAGGTGTTCGGCTTCGTCACCACCGGGTTCAACATCGGCGGCATCATCTCGCCGCTGCTGTTCGGCTGGCTGCTCGACGGCGGCCACCCCCAGGCGATCTTCATGCTGGTCGCCGCCGCCGCCGTGGTGTCGATCGTGACCGTGTCCGGCGGCAGGCCAAACAAATAACTTACGGCGTCGACCGGTCGACGCAGGACGCGTCCAGGTCGATGGCGCCGCGGCGGCCGGCGAGCGTGCCGCGTGCCCCGGTGAGCTCGGCGCCGAGCGAGCAGGCAATGCCGTAGGCGGCGCCCTTGGCGTCCGGGCCGGTGCGGTTGGGCTTGCGGACCGTGCCGTTGACGGTCGCGAGATCCGCGACCGAGCTCTCGGTGACGGCGATGCCGTTGAGGTCGTTGCCCTCGATGGCGTTGTCGGCGGCGTGGAGCTGCGAGTGGCCGGCGACCCGGATGCCGTCGCCCTTGTTGCGGCTGATCGTGGCCCCGACGACGTCGGCCCGCGCGCCGCCGGCGACCAGAATCCCGGTGCCGCCGTTGTCGGCGATGGTGTTCGCCGTCACCGTCTTGGCCTGCTCGAGGACGCCGATCCGCGCCGTCGAGCCCTGCACCAGGATGCCGGCGGCGGCGTTGCGCCGCACGGTGGCGTTCACGATCGTCGCGGTCGCCTGCTGATCGACGCTGATCCCGATCCCCGATCCGGGTTGCCCGGCGCTGCCGTTGTCTTCCACGGTGACGCCGTCGAGCACGACCGTGCCGCCGTTCATCACGTCGATGCCGTCGCGGCCCCCGGCCAGCCCGATGCCGCGCACCGTGATCTTGCGCCCCAAGATGGTGAGGACCGCCTGCTTCTCGTTGGGGGCGACGATCGCGGCCTTGCCGCCGCCGTCGAGGGTGACGTCATGCATCTCGGCCGGCAGGACGAGATTCTCGCGGCAGATGCCGCGGACCTCGATCCGGGCGCCCGGCTTGGCCTGCGCGAGCGCCGCGGCGAGCTTGCCCTTTCCGTCGCAGTCGACCGTCGCGGCGAGCGCCGGCGGCGCGGCCGTGCAGCACAGCAGGATGCCGACGAGTTGCGTCCAGCGCACCACCATCCCTTCGCTCCACCCCATGGTCGCGTGACCGGGACGTCGCCATAGCAGATTTCCCCGGCCGGCGCGCGGTGCCGCCGGCGCCGGCCGGCATTGCTCCGGCATTGCCCGTACCACCGGAAAACGTGCTACACGCACAGCCTCTCAGCCGTCATGGCCGGGACAAGCCAGGACAAGCCAGGACATGACGAGGCGGGCGAATCCACCGGGAAAATCCCGCGTGCTGTCACAACCTGGACACGTTTTTCGGATGAATTCCGCCGCGCCGGCATCCGCTGCCGGCCCCGAGGAGGCCTCTCCATGATCACCACCGTCCGCGCCGGCGTGCTGGCCGCGCTTGTCGTCATGCTGCCCGTGGTGGCGTTCGCCGCCGCAAAGCCGTTCCAGCGCGACGATCTCGACGACAGCGCGATCAAGCTCGAGGCGCAGATCAAGAGCGACGCCGGCACCGTGGCCAAGCCGGTCGCGACGCTGAAGCGCGAGGCCGATGCGGCGGTGGAGAAGCGCGACTGGCGCGCCGCCATGCAGGCGCTCTCGCTGGTCGCCGCCGTCGCGCCCAAGGACTCTACGAGCTGGATCCGGCTCGCCCGCGCCATCCAGCAGGTGCACGGCCTGACCCCGGCGACCCAGGAGAACGACCGCACCCAGCTGATCGAGCGCGCCACCACCGCGGCCTACCTCGCATATCAGCGCACCACCGTCCCGTCCGAGGAGGCCGACGCCCTCGAGCTCCTCGGCCGCCTCTACGCCGAGCGCAAGACCTGGCGGCCGGCGCTCGACACCATGCGGCTGTCGCTCGATCGGCGCGAGACCGCGGAGCTGCGCGCGACCTACGAGGAGCTGCGCGAGCAGCAGGGCTTCCGCATCCTCGACTATTCGGTCGATTCCGACGCCGCCTCGCCGCGCGCCTGCTTCCAGTTCTCCGAGGAGCTGCTCGGCCGGCGCGCCGATTTCTCGCCGTTCGTGGCGGTCGCCGGCCAGGACAAGCCGGCGCTCACCGCCGAGGACAAGCAGCTCTGCGTCGAGGGGCTCAGGCACGGCGAGCGCTATGCGGTGACGCTGCGCGCCGGCCTGCCCTCGACGGTGCGCGAGAGCCTGTCGAAGTCCGCCGAGTTCAGCATCTACGTGCGCGACAGAAAGCCGTTCGTCCATTTCACCGGCCGGGCCTATGTGCTGCCTCGCACCGGCCAGCGCGGCATTCCGCTGGTGAGCGTCAACACCACGACCGTCAAGGCGCAGATCTTCCGCATCGGTGACCGCAACCTGATCGAGACCGTGCTCGGCAGTGACTTCCAGCGCAACCTGGAGCGCTACTACGTCGACCAGCTCGGCGACGAGCGCGGCCTCAAGGTGTGGGACGGCAAGCTCGAGGTCGAGTCCACGCTGAACGCCGACATCACCACGGCGTTTCCGCTCGACCAGGCGGTCGGCAACCTGGAGCCTGGCGTCTACGTCATGGTGGCGCAGCCCGGCGGCGCGGCGGCCAACGACGACGAGTCGACGCTGGCGACGCAATGGTTCATCGTTTCCGACCTCGGGCTGACCGCGTTCTCCGGGCCAGACGGCATCGCCGGCTTCGTGCATTCGCTCGCGACCACCGACGCCAAAGCCGGTGTCGAGCTGCGCCTGATCGCCCGCAACAACGAGGTGCTGGCGACCCGCGCGACCGACGCCGACGGCGTCGCCCGCTTCGAGGCCGGGCTGGCGCGCGGCGAGGGCGGGGCTGCTCCCGCCATGCTGGTCGCCGCCGACCCCAAGGGCGACTACGCGTTTCTCAGCCTGAAGTCGCCGGCCTTCGACCTGTCCGACCGCGGGGTCGCGGGACGCGCCGCCCCGGCCGGGCTCGATGCCTTCGTGTTCACCGAGCGCGGCGTCTATCGCACCGGCGAGACCGTGCAGGTCACGGCGCTGCTGCGCGACGCCAGGGGCGTGGCGGCCGCGGGCGCGCTGACCCTGGTGGTCGAGCGTCCCGACGGCAACGAGTACCGCCGGGCTGTCGTGCCCGACCAGGGCGCCGGCGGGCGCGCGCTCAGCGTTCCGATCATCGAGTCCGCATCGACCGGTACCTGGCGGGTCCGCGCCTACACCGATCCCAAGCGTCCGGCGGTCGGCGAGGCGACGTTCCTGGTGGAGGATTACGTTCCGGACCGCATCGAGTTCGACCTCGCCTCGCCGACCGGCCGCATCGCCAAGGCGGCGCCCGCCGAGGTCACCCTCGACGGCCGCTATCTCTACGGCGCGCCGGCCTCCGGGCTGGAGATCGACGGCGAGGTGGTGATCGAGGCCGCCAAGGAGCGGCCCGGGCTTGCGGGCTACCAGTTCGGCCTCGCCGACGACGAGGTCTCGGCCGAGCGCCAGCCGCTGGAGGATCTCGGCGAGACCGACGCGGCCGGCAAGGCCAAATTCGCGGTGGCGCTCGACAAGGTGCCGGCGTCGAGCAGGCCGCTCGCCGCCCAGGTGACGGTGCGGCTCAACGAGGCCGGCGGCCGCGCGGTGGAGCGCAAGATCACGCTGCCGGTGACGCCGTCCGCCGCGATGATCGGCGTCAGGCCGCTGTTCAACGGCAAGTCGCTGGCCGAGGGCGACACCGCGGGGTTCGATGTCATCCTGGCGTCGCCCGACGGCAAGCCGCAGGCCGTGAGCGGCCTGCGCTGGGAGCTGCTGCGCATCGACAGCCGCTATCAGTGGTATCGCCAGGACGGCCGCTGGGAGTACGAGCCGGTGAAGACCACCCGGCGCATCGCCGACGGCAAGCTCGATGTCGCCGCCGACCGCCCCGGCCGCATCAGCGTGCCGGTCGGCTGGGGGCGCTACCGCCTGGAGGTCTCGGCGCCCGACCGCAACGGGCCGGTGACATCGGTCGGCTTCGATGCCGGCTGGTACGCCGAGGCCACCGCCGACACGCCCGACCTGCTCGAGATCGCGCTCGACAAGCCGGAGTACCGGGCCGGCGACACCATGACGGTCGCCGTCACGGCGCGCACGGCCGGCAAGGTGTCGGTCTCGGTGATCGGCGACCGGCTGATCACCACCGCCACCGCCGACGTGCAGGCCGGCACCGCCCGGGTGCCGCTGACCGTCGGCCGCGACTGGGGTTCTGGCGCCTACGTGGTGGCGACGCTGCGCCGGCCGCTGGACGCCGGCGCGAGCCGCATGCCCGGCCGCGCCATCGGGGTGCAGTGGTTCGCGATCGACCGCGCGGCGCGCACCCTCGACGTCGCGCTGAAGCTGCCCGACCTGATGCGGCCGAATGGAACGCTGCGCATTCCCGTCAAGGTCGGCGGCCTCGCCGCCGGCGAGGAGGCGCGCATCGTGGTCGCCGCCGTCGACGTCGGCATTCTCAACCTGACCAACTACAAGCCGCCAAATCCGGAGGATTTCTATCTCGGCCAGCGCAAGCTCGGCACCGAGCTGCGCGACCTCTACGGCCAGCTGATCGACGGCATGCAGGGCAACCGCGGCCAGATCCGCAGCGGCGGCGATGCGGGCGCTGCGGAGCTCAACGGATCGCCGCCGAGCCAGCCGCCGCTCGCGCTCTATTCCGGGCTGGTGACCATCGGCGCCGACGGCACCGCCGAGGTCGCCTTCGACATCCCGGCGTTCGCCGGCACCGCCCGGGTGATGGCGGTCGCCTGGAGCAAGGAGAAGATCGGCCATGCTGTGGGCGACGTGATCATCCGCGATTCCGTGGTGCTGACCGCGACCCTGCCGCGCTTCCTGCTGACCGGCGACCGCGGCACGGTGCGGCTCGACCTCGACAATGTGGAGGGGCCGGCCGGCGACTACCGGATCGCGGTCACCGCCGGCGCGCCGCTGTCGGTCGGGCAGGGCGCAAGCCAGACCCTGCGGCTCAACGCCAAGCAGCGCACCGGCGTGTCCGTGCCGCTCGGCGCCATCGGCGCCGGGACCGGCACGGTGGCGATCCGCATCAGCGGACCGGGCAATGTCGCGCTCGAGCGGAGCTACGTGCTCGCCGCCAAGCCGGCCACCCAGGTGCTGACCCGGCGCACCGTCAAGCCGATCGCCAAGGGCGAGAGTCTGACCGTGTCCGGAGACCTGCTCGCCGACCTGGTGCCCGGCACCGGAGGGGTGGCGCTGTCGATCGGGCCGTCCACCGCGCTCGACGTCGCGACCCTGCTCAAGGCGCTCGACCGCTATCCGTTCGGCTGCTCCGAGCAGATCGCCAGCCGGGCGCTGCCGCTGCTCTATGTCAACGAGATCGCCACCGAGGCGCACCTGGCGCTCGACAGCGCGGTCGACCAGCGCATCCGCGATGCGATCGACCGGCTGCTCGCCCGCCAGGGCGGCAACGGCGCGTTCGGCCTGTGGTCGGTCGGCGGGGACGACGTCTGGCTCGACGCCTACGTGACCGACTTCCTGACCCGCGCCCGCGAGCGCGGGTTCGCGGTTCCCCAGGAGGGGTATCGGCTGGCGCTCGACCGGCTGCGCAACTACGTGGCGACGTCGCCCGAGCCCTCCAAGCAGAGCCGCAACCTCGCCTATGCGTTCTACGTGCTCGCCCGCAACGGCGCCGCCCCGATCGGCGATCTGCGCTATTTGGCCGACACCAAGATGGAGGACATCGCGACGCCGATCGCCCGGGCGCAGATCGGCGCCGCGCTCGCCATGCTGGGCGACCGCGTGCGCGCCGAGCAGGCGTATGCGGCGGCGCTCGCCGCGCTGCCCGCGACACCGTCGCTGCAGCCGAGCCGGATCGACTACGGCTCCGACCTGCGCGATGCCGCCGCCCTGGTGACGCTGGCGTCCGAGGGCGGCGCGCCGCGGCCGGTGCTCACCGCCGCGGTGCAGCGGGTCGAGGCGGCGAGGGGGCTCACCTCGTATTCGTCGACCCAGGAGAACGCCTGGCTGGTGCTCGCCGCCCGCGCGCTCGCCCGCGACGCCGCGATCTCGCTCGACGTCGCAGGCGAGACCCGTAACCGCCCGCTGTATCAAAGCTTTTCGCCCGCCGCGCTGGCCACGCCGGTGAAGGTCACCAATACCGGCGACGCTGCCCTGCAGGCCGTGGTGTCGGTGACCGGAGCGCCGCTGACCGCGGAGCCGCCGGCGGAGAGAGGATTCAAGATCGAGCGCAGCTACTTCTCGCTCGCCGGGGAGCCCGCCGACCCGGCCAAGGCGCGGCAGAACCAGCGCTTCGTCGTGGTGCTGAAGGTCACCGAGCCGCAGCCGCAGTTCGGCCGCCTGATCGTCGCCGACTACCTGCCGGCCGGTTTCGAGATCGACAACCCGCGTCTCGTCTCCTCGGGCGAGACCGGGACGCTCGGCTGGATCGAGGACGCCGCCGAGCCGGTGCATTCCGAGTTCCGCGACGACCGCTTCTCCGCCGCCTTCGACCGCGCCGCTACCGACCGCCCAGTGTTCGCCGTCGCCTACGTGGTGCGCGCCGTCTCCCCCGGCCGCTACGTCCACCCGCAGGCCTACGTCGAGGACATGTACCGCCCCGACCGCTTCGGCCGCACCGCCACCGGCACCATCGAGGTGACCGCCGCGAGATGAGGGGGGCGTGACACACCTATTTTTGCTCCGTGGGTCGAGGCCTGTCCCCAAGCTCGGCCGGACTCCCTCTCCCCATCCGGGAGAGGGCGGGGGTAGGGCGGGGGTGAGGGGGTCACCAAACGTCAGGCTCCATCACCCCTCAACCCGCGCTCTCCCTCAGGGAAAAGGGGCTGGAGCCGCTGCGAGGACAAAAACAAGGTATCAGACGTGATGCCTGCCCGTGCTAGCGCTGCCCATCCGTCAAATTCAGCCGCGCGGCGGCCGCGGTTGAGACGGTGGTTCAAGATCACTCTCTCGGCAACAGCCGCCATCGCGCTGCTTCTGCTCGCCATTGCGGCCGCCTGGATCCATTCCCTCGGCCCGGTGCCGCTCGGCGAGGGCCTCGACACCTCCACCCTGGTGGTCGACCGCGACGGGCGGCTGCTGCGCGCCTACGCCACCGCCGAGGGCCGCTGGCGGATGCCGGCGAGCCTCGACACCGTCGATCCGCGCTTCGTCGAGGCGCTGATCGCCTTCGAGGACAAGCGCTTCCGCCGGCACCACGGGGTCGACGCGCTGGCGCTGCTGCGCGCCGCCCTGCAACTCGCCGTCAACGGCCGCGTCGTCTCCGGCGGCTCGACCATTACCATGCAGGTGGCGCGGCTGCTGGAGCATTTTCCGCCGAAGTGGACGCCGGTTCGGCGCAGAAAATGCGACAAAGATATCGAATCGAGAGCGCATTCCGTTCCCGACGCTTCAAGCTCATCGGATTGCGCTCTCGAGCCGCGCCGCGAGCGGTCGGTGCTGGTCAAGCTGCGCGAGATCGTGCGCGCGGTGGCGCTGGAGAGCACGCTGAGCAAGGACGAGATTCTCAACCTCTATCTCGGGCTCGCGCCCTATGGCGGCAACCTCGAGGGCATCCGCGCCGCTTCGCTCGCCTATTTCGGCCATGAGCCGCGGCGGCGGTCGCTCGGCGAGATCGCGCTCCTGGTGGCGCTGCCGCAGTCGCCCGAAGTGCGCCGGCCCGATCGCGCCGCCGCGCTCGCCCGGCGGGCGCGCGACCGCGTGCTCGACCGCATCGCGGCGGCCCGGCTGACGCCGGCCGACGAGGTCGCCGAGGCCAAGCGCGAGCCGGTGCCCGATGCCCGCAAGGCGATGCCGGCGCTGGCGCCGCACGCGGCCGACCAGGCGGTGGCGGCGGCGCCGGAAAAGAAGCTGCTGCGCCTCACCATCGAGGCCGGGCTGCAGCAGCGCCTCGAGGATCTCGCCCGCGAGCGGGCACGCGCGCTCGGCCCGGACATCTCGGTGGCGCTGGTCGCGGTCGACAACGCCACCGGCGAGGTGCTCGCCCGCGTCGCCTCGGCGGACTATTTCGATGCGCATCGCGCCGGCCAGGTCGACATGACCCAGGCGCTGCGCTCGCCGGGCTCGGCGCTGAAGCCGTTCATCTACGGGCTGGCGTTCGAGGACGGGCTCGTCCACCCCGAGACCCTGATCGACGACCGCCCGATCCGCTACGGCGCCTACGCGCCGGAAAATTTCGATCTCACCTTCCAGGGCACCGTGACGGTGCGCAAGGCGCTGCAACTCTCGCTCAACGTGCCGGCGGTGGCGCTGCTCGACGCTGTCCATGCCAGCCGGTTCGTGGCGCGGCTGGGAGACGCGGGCGCGCCGCTGGTTCTGCCGCCGGGCGAGATCCCGGGGCTGGCCATGGGGCTCGGCGGGCTCGGCATCCGGCTCACCGATCTCACCATGCTGTACGCCGGCCTGGCGCGGCTCGGCACCACCGTGCCGCTGACCGAGCGCCGCGACGGCAGCCAGCCGCCGGCGCCGCGCCGCCTGCTCGAGCCGGTCGCCGCCTGGTACGTCGGCAACGCGCTGATCGGCACCCCGCCGCCGGAGAACGCCGCCGGCGGCCGCATCGCGTTCAAGACCGGCACCAGCTACGGCTACCGCGACGCCTGGTCGCTTGGTTTCGACGGCAAGCACACGGTCGGCGTCTGGGTCGGCCGCCCCGACGGTGCCCCGGTGCCCGGCCTGATCGGCCGCGCCGCCGCCGCGCCGATCCTGTTCGAGGCCTTCGCCCGCATGACCCGCCCGGTTGCCCCGCTGCCGGCGCCGCCGCGGGGCGTCATCGTGGCGGCGACATCAAAACTGCCGCCGCCGATGCAGCGCTTCCGCCCCGGCGGCATCGGTCACGACAGCGACACCCCGCTGCGCATCATGTTCCCGCCCGACGGCGCCCGGCTGGAGCTTGCCTCCGACGGAGCAAAACCCGATCCGATCGCGCTGAAGATCGCCGGCGGCGTGGCGCCGCTCACCGTGCTGGTCAACGGCGTGCCGCTCGCCGACGCCGGCCCGCGCCGCACGCTGTCGTTCTCGCCCGACGGCCCGGGCTTCGTGCGGCTCACCGTGATGGACGCGCGCGGGGTCACCGACAGCGTGGTGGTGCGGCTGCAGTAGGGCAGGGTGCGCGTGCAGCGGGTTGCAGGCAGCAGCGCGCGCGTCCCTGTGGGATTTCTGCGGCTTCTCCGGATTGCGGTCGACGGTTGAAGCTGACACTGTTGCCGTGTCAGTGCCAACAAGGAATATCCGATATAATGGCTGATGCGATCGAGTTTACCGGGACGGTTCTGCGCGTCGAGCGCGACGGATTTGGCATTGTGGAGTTCGACGCGCCCATCGGTCCTGTGGCCGATCAACTCGTGGCAAACGGTGTCTTCTCGACCACGATTACTTCCACGCTCCCCTACGTCGAATTGAAGCCGGACGTCCACGTAAGTGGAACTGCCGAAGTGGATGAGCATAATATTGCGGCCGTGAAGACGCTGCGGCTTCGTCGCCAATTGTAGGCGGCGGCTCCCTTGCCACAGAAGGTCGTCGACCCCACTGCTATTGGCGACGTAACCAACGAGATTTCCGTAACTCTCCACCCCAGGGCAACTCGAGAATTTGGATTTGTACCGGATTTTCGTGGTGCTTGTAAACCCGGCGACCTCATTTTGTTTCGCCGAATACGTCCTGACATCGTCAGTCATGCGATTACCGGCACTCAACACGAGGTGGGTTTCGACGACGAGCATAGTTGTTGGACGCATGCCCTCCAGGTGTTGCCATTACTCCCGCGCACCTCAGCGCAACCAACAGCCTTGAAGATGTAGATGTCGGATGGTTGAGTTTGGCGCGTGGGTCAAGGTGATGCCCAGCGACTGGAACTCGCATCCGACGGAGTGACGCCCGATCCATCGGCTCAAGTCGCCGACCGGATAGCCGCTGCCAACTCTATCGAGAGCAGCGATGCGTGCAGGCGGGTCACTCACGATCGCCGGAATTTCTTTGCTGTCCTGATTTGATCAGGGTCGACACCGCCTCGTCAACCCGGGCGAACGCGGCATCCAACTGAAGCTCGCCGACGCGGCGAGTGACAGTCTGAAGCGACGAACTGTCTCGATCATTGTTCTCCGGCGCGCGGCGTCCGCGTTTCCTTGGTCGAGCCTTGGCGACGAGGCGGAACGGCAACCGCCAAATCCCCTGGTTCAACGCCGGCCGCTCCGCCACCAGGGCGTCGGCTTCCGGCCAGTCGAGCAGCATCAGGGCGAGACACTGTCGAACCGCCGGACCGGGCACATGCCCTTCCAGCAGGAACGTTGCGAGCGCCCGGGTGTCGCCCGACAACAGGTGTTCCAGGATCATTCGGTCGCGCGAGCGAGCAGGCGGAGACGCGTCGCCCGTGACGGCGCGAGCTTCCTTGAGGCCTGGCAAGCCCGACAAATCCTCGTTCTTCGTCATGGCGCCTTACCGGTTGCCATCAGTCAACACGTTCGAGCCGAACTCGGTTCCTGCGCGGTGCCGCTGCGCGGCGACAGCGTCGTCCTCCAAACAATCTCCGTCGTCATCACCCGGCTTGCGGGCAAGTCGAACTCGTCCAACGTGGAATCCTTGAAGAGTGCCGCATCTCGGCCAAACCGAGTTCCGCTCACGACCCAGTACACTGGGGCAGACGACCGTGGCAAGGACCCGCCGTCGGGATGACTGGATCCCCGCTTTCGCGAGGATAACGACAGAGAGTGTTGAGACGTCTCGTGTTTTCGGCCGGCGCTTCGGTACGAAGCGGCGAGTCAGAAAACTGACCTCGGAGGATGGCGCTCGCGTGTCGCCGGCCCGTTCACTTCTTCACGCCCGCCATGAACTGCGCCAGAGTCTCGATGACCTCGGCATCGACATGTCCGGCGACCCGGTATTCCTCGGGCCGGCTCTTGCCCTCGCCGGCCATGAACAGATGATTGAGCCTTGGAAACTCGCGGATGGTGGCGTTGGGGTGCTCCGCCAGCGCCGCCTTGAAGCGCCGCAAATCCTCCGTCCGCACCTGGTAGTCGCGTCCGCCCTGCAGGATCAGCAGTGGCACTGACAGCTGCGCCGCCGCGGCAGCCGGATCGTAGGCATTGAGGTCGGCCCAGTAGGCCGGCGGGGCGCCGAGAATTTTCGGCCCCGCGTCGCCCGGCTGCGCCGCCATGGCGCGCGCGGCTTCGCCCTTGATCTCGGCGATGCGCCGCAGCGCCGCGTCGTCGGGCGGGCCGTTGAGGGCGCCGATGTATTCCACCTGCTCGACCAGGAGTACCGGCAGCGGCCGCGAGGCGCCGGCCATGATGACGACGCCGGCGATGCCGTGGCCGTCCCCCGCGATGCGCGGCGCCACCGATCCGCCGAGGCTGTGGCCGACGATCACGATGCGGTCGGCGTCGATCTCCCGGCGCGCGGCGAGCAGCGCCACCGCGGCGATCACGTCGTCCATGGTCTCCTCGCGCACCGTCGCGGTGCCGGAAAACTGCTCGCGATGCACCTTGGTGCGCTTGTCGTAGCGCAGCACCGCCACGCCGCGCGACGCCAGCCCCTCGGCGATGTCGCGGAACGGCCGGTTCGGCCCAAGCGTCTCGTCGCGGTCGTTCGGGCCCGAGCCGTGGATCAGCACCACCGCCGGGACTTTTTCGGCGGTCTTCGGCAGGCTCAGCGTGCCGCCGAGCGCCGTCGGTGCCGCCCCGACGGTAACCTCGACGTCGGCGAATGCCGCCGCATTCACATAGGCCGGAGCGCTCCACGCCGGGGCAGGGGCCTCGGCCGGCGACATGAACAGGCCCGCGACCTTGTCGTGGGCGACGCTGACCTTGAGGTCGAGCGCCATGCGCTCGAGCCTGATCGGGACGATCACCAGGGCCACGCCGGCGCCGCTGACCTGGACCAGCCGCGCCGGGCCGAGTTCGCGCACCGCGCCGCCGTGCTGGAGCACGCCGCTCCACACCTTGTCCAGGGTGGGCGCCGGCAGCCCCATGGCCATGTCCGGCGTGAATCGCGCCACGATCGCGGCGATGCGGCGGTTGGCGAGATCGTTGGCGACGTCGGCGGCGATCCGTTCGGGGGTGTCCTGGCCATGGGCCGGCGCCCCCGCCATGCCGGCGCCGAGCGCCGCCAGGAAAACCGTCAATGACAGCGCCAACGGCAGCGCCCGCGGAGGCAATCCACGCCTGCTTGTCTCGCGCATCGTCGACTCCGTTGCGGCACCCGCCCTTGCGTTGGTCGACGGCCACCCGTTCCGGGTTCATCCGGCCGGGCCCACGTGACCCGCGTCACGGTTCCGGGCGCGGCCCGGTGCCAGGGTCGGCCCGGGTGGTTCGAGGTCGCGTCGGTTCGAGAATCGATCACGGCCGGTGCAGCGACGGAGGCGGAGATGAAACGCATGAGCAGGCTGTTTCTCGGCGTCATGGCGGGCGTGTGCGGGGTAGGCTTGGTGCCCTTGTGTGCGGATTCGGCGCTCGCCGACAAGCGCGTCGCCCTGGTGATCGGCAATGCGGCCTACCAGAACGCCGCCGCGCTGCCCAACCCGGTCAACGACGCGACCGCGATCGGAAACATGTTCCGCGACGTCGGCTTCGTGGTGCAGGCGCGGTTCGATCTCGGGGTCCTGGATCTCAAGCGGGCGATCCGCGAGTTCACCCTGCAGGCGCGGGACGCCGATATCGCGGTGGTCTACTACGCGGGCCACGGCATCGAGGTCGGCGGCATCAACTACCTCATTCCGGTGGATGCGAGGCTTGCGACCGACGTCGCCGCCGAGGACGAGGCGGTGCCGCTCGACCGGGTGGTCCGCGCGGTCGAGTCGGCGCACCGGCTCCGCCTCGTCATCCTCGACGCCTGCCGCGACAACCCGTTCAACGCCCGCATGCAGCACACCGTGGCGATGCGCGCGGTCTCAGGCGGCCTCGCCCGGATCGAGCCGGCGCTCAGCGACACCATGATCGCCTACGCCGCCAAGGCGGGCTCCACCGTCGCCGACGGCAGCGGCGCCAACAGCCCGTTCACCGCGGCCCTGCTCAAACACCTTCCCGAGCCCGGCGTGGATGTGCGCATCGCCTTCGGCCGCATCCGCGACGACGTCTGGGCGCAGACCGCCCACCGCCAGGAGCCGTTCGTCTACGGCTCGTTCGGCGGCGCCGAAGTGCCGCTGGTCCCGGCCGCACACCAAGCCGAGCCGACGCCGCGCGCAGCCGAACACGGCGCCGAGGCGCGCCGCGCCTACGAGCTCACCGCCAACGTCGGCACCCGGGCCGCCTGGGAGGCGTTCCTCAAGGGCTTCACCACCGGCCTCTACGCTGATCTGGCGCGCGCGCAGCTCGCCCGGCTCGACGCCGCCGAGAAGCCAGCGGCCGCCTCCAGCCCGCGCACTGACGTTGCCGTGCGCGAGCAGCCGGCGACGGAGGCTGTGCCGGCGCAGGCCGACGAGGAGCCGGCCGGGCGCCACAAGGGCGCCCGTTCGATCGCGGCGCATCGCCATCAGCCAGCCGAGACCCGCCACCACGAGCTCTTCTGGCCCCGCCGGCACGAAGCCGCCCGGGCCATGCACTCGCCTCGCGAACGCAAGCGGATCGAACGTGCCGACCGCTGACGCCCGCGGCATGACCTGGGCGCCGGCCACCCCACCGGGGCCGTGAAGCGCCGTCCGCCCGAGGTTCCAGTGATGCCGGGCATGCTGTGCCGCAAAGATGGGCACCTACCGGGGCTTTTCGTGACATAGAGTTCCCGTTGTCGCCGGCATCTCCAGA
>Ga0209415_10005158_pt1 | contig 23585 bp, 25 predicted proteins | sample PeaSoiSIISIP2007_FD_187696 | JGI IMG/M metagenome (GOLD analysis project Ga0209415, IMG submission 187696) | Peat soil microbial communities from Weissenstadt, Germany - SII-SIP-2007 (SPAdes) (version 2) | ecosystem: Environmental > Terrestrial > Soil > Wetlands > Peat | place: Germany... | reverse complement strand
GCCCGCCGAGCCGCGTCGCACGTCCTCGCGCTGGTGATCGGCGTGTGCGCGTGCGCCAGGCCGGCGGCGCGCGGGGAGATCTCCGTCGCAGCCGCGACGAGCTTGCGCGAGGTCATGCCGGAGCTCGCGCGCGCGTACGAGATGGGCCACCCGGGCGCGCACGTGTCGGCGACCTACGGTGCGTCGGGTGATCTCGAGCGACAGGTCGAGGCGGGAGCCCCGGTCGACGCGGTGTTCTTCGCGGCAGGCGGACCGGTGGACCGGCTCGTCGCCGCAAGAAAGGTCCGGCGAGAGAGCCGGCGCGTCGTCGCGACGAACGCGCTCGTGCTGGTCGGCGCGAAGGGGGGCTCGTCGCGGTCCTTCGCAACGCTCGCCGCGCTGCCTGCCGGCGAGAAGGTGGCGATCGGCGACCCGCGGACGGTTCCCGCGGGCCAGTACGCGCGTGACTACCTGACGGCTCTCGGCGAGTGGGACGCGCTGCAGGATCGCCTGGTGTACGGCGGCAACGTCGCTGCGGTGCTCGTCTATGCGCGGCGCGGGGAGGCGGCGGTGGCGGTCGTGTACCGCACGGAGATGCGCGGCGTCACGGATCTCGCGGTGCTGGACGAGGCCAGCGGACCGAGCGCGCCGCACGCCGAGGTCGTCGCGGGTGCCTCGGGCGACGGCGAGGGCGCCGACTTCGTCGCGTTCGTCGCGTCGGCCGCGGGCGCGAAGGTGCTGGCCGCGTTTGGCTTCGGCGTACCGTGAGGCGGGCAAGGCCCCACGCATGACATCCGAAGCCGCCTTCCCCATTGTTCTCTCTCTGCGCGTCGGACTCGCGGCGCTCACGATCGTCGTCCCGCTCGGGCTCGCCCTCGCGTGCCTCCAAGCGCGAACGCGCTACCGCCTGCGACGCGCGGTTGACGCGCTCATCCTCCTCCCGCTCGTGCTGCCGCCGTCCGTCGTCGGCTACTTCCTCATCGTCGTCCTCGGCAGGCGGGGCCTCGTGGGGGCCCTCCTCGACCGCGCCCTCGGCGTGCGCCTCGTCTTCACGCCCGCCGCGGCGGTCCTGGCGTCGGCGGTCGTCGCGCTCCCCCTCTTCGTCAAGACCGCGCAGCCGGCGCTGGAGGCCGTTCCGGGCGAGCTCGAAGCCGTCGCCCGGACGCTCGGCCTGTCGCCGATCTCCGTGCTCGTCCGCGTGACGCTGCCGGCCGCGTGGCGTGGCATCGTGGCCGCGGGCGTGCTCGGCTTCGCCCGCGCGATCGGCGAGTTCGGCGCGACGCTGATGTTCGCGGGGAACCTCCCCGGGCGCACGAACACCATGCCGCTCGAGATCTTCACCGCGTATCAGACGGGGGACGACGCGCGCGCGGCGCTCTACGTGGGAGTCCTCACCGGCCTGTCCTTCTGTGTCGTGCTCGTGGCAGGGCGGCTCGGCCCGCGGGTGCTCGCGTCGTGACCGGAGGCCCCGCGCTCGACGCCCACGTGAGGCTCACGCTCGGCGCGGAGGAATTCCAGCTCGACGCGCGCCTGTCGCTCGACGCCGGTGTCCTCGTCCTCTTCGGCCCTTCGGCCGCGGGGAAGACCCTCACGCTGAAGGCGCTCGCCGGGTTGCTCGCCGCCGTGACGGGGCACGTGCGCGTCGCGGGTGCGACGCTCCTCGACACCTCGTGCGGCCTCCGCGTGCCGGCCCACGAGCGACGTATCGGATACGTGCCCCAGCACCAGTCGCTCTTTCCGTTCCTCGACGTCGCCGGCAACGTCGCCTTCGGGCTCCCGCGCGCGCTCCGCCGCGGCGATCGCGTCGAGCGCTGGCTCGACGAGCTCGGCATCGCGCACCTGCGCGCCAGGCGCCCCGAGTCCCTCTCCGGGGGCGAGCGTCAGAGGGTCGCGCTCGCACGGGCGCTAGCCGTCGAGCCGCGGCTGCTCTTGCTCGACGAGCCGTTCGCGTCGATCGACGACGACGGGAGCGCCGTCCTGCGCGCGGTCGTGCGGGAGGTCATCGTCCGTCACTCGGTGCCGGCCGTGCTCGTGACGCACGATGTGGACGAGGCGCTGGACCTCGGTGATCGGGTCGTGCGCCTCGACCGTGGCAGGACGGTCGAGACCGGCACCCCGCTCGAGATTCTCGCGCGAGCGCGGCGCGTCTTCGTCCGGGGACGGATCGCGAGCTGCGAGCGAACGGACGGCGGTCGCGCGCGAGGAGCGCTCGAAGACGCAACGGTCGAGGGGCCGGCGCACCTCTTCGAGGAAGGAAGCGAGGCGGTCGTGGCAGGGACGATCGCGCGCGGACCGCGAGCGAGCGGTTAGCGCGAGCTCCCTCCGCCTCATGAGGCGTCCTCGTACGCGAGGACTCGCCTCAAGGTACCGAGCCGATGGAGTCCTGCTTGAGCGTCGCGCCGGACGCGTCGAGCACGACGACGTCGACCTTCGTCCCTCCTCCGAGCGGGCGCATTCCCCACGTATGCCAGTGCGGCGACTGTCCCACGTCGAGCGACTGTCGCTGCACCTCCCTTCCGTCGACCGTCCAGACGAGCGTCACCGCCGTGGGGGCACCCGGGTTGGCGACGTCGACCCAGTACACGGCCTTCTTCGCCGCGAAGATGCTTCCGGCGTCGCCGACCACGTGACCGTTCTCGATGTGGTCACCGAACTTGCCTTCCGCGCACGAGACGCCGTTCGGGTCGGCGAACGCGAGGTGAGGGGCGAACGCGACGACGGCGAGGGCGAGCGGGAACGAGCGAGCGAGACGGGCCGAGATGTCCATGATGACCTCCGTCCAGGTGTACGTGCAGCCGGCGCGCCAGCCCGGTGCGCGCGGAATCTCCGGGGATCCGACCCCGTCGGCTTGCTCCGTGTGGTCGCACACCCGCACGTGCGTCGCGCCGCGACCACATACGCGCCGTGGAACCGCGTGGCCGCGGCGCCTGCTGCACGGTAGCCTTGCGCCGAAAGATGAACCCCGAGCGTTCCACGGCCATGGTGCTCCACGCTCCCCGGGCCGAGACGGCTCGCCCCCTCTGCCTCGAGGAGCGGGACGCACCGGAGCTGCGCAGCGGGGAGGTGCTCCTCCGCGTCGCGGCCTGCGGTGTCTGCCGCACTGACCTGCAGCTCGTCCGCGGCGATCTCGCGGTGCGGCGCTCGCCCATCGTGCCCGGGCACCAGATCGTCGGGCGGGTCGTGACGGTCGGTCCGGGGGTCGCGGACGTCCGGGAGGGGGAGCGGCGAGGCGTGGGGTGGCTCGCTCACGCCTGCGGCCGTTGCGATCGGTGCGTCGAGGGCCGCGAGAACCTGTGCCGAGAAGCTCGATTCACCGGCTGGGATGAGGACGGCGGCTACGCGACGCACGCGGTCGCCCGCGCGAGCGCGACGTTCCCGATCCCGGATCGGTTCACCGACGTCGAGGCCGCGCCGCTCCTGTGCGGCGGCGTGATCGGATATCGCGCGCTGCGGCGGTCGGGCATCGAGCCGGGTGAGAAGCTCGGGCTCTTCGGTTTCGGCGCCTCGGCGCTGATCGCGATCCAGATCGCACGGCACTGGGGCTGCCGCGTGTTCGTCTGCACGCGCTCGGAGAGCGAGCGGGCGCGCGCCCGGGATCTCGGCGCCGAGTGGGCTGGCGGATACGACGAGTCGCCACCCGAGCCGCTCGATGCGGCCGTCACGTTCGCCCCCGCCGGCGATGTGGTGGTCTCCGCGCTGCGCGCGTGCGATCGCGGCGCGACGGTGGCCATCAACGCCATCCACCTCGACCGCATCCCCCAGTTTTCCTACGACCTCCTCTGGTGGGAGCGCGCGCTGGTGAGCGTCGCCAACTACACGTCGGCCGACGCCCGCGACTTTCTCGCGCTGGCCGCCGAGATTCCCGTCCGCACCGTGGTGGACGTCTTCGCGCTGCGAGATGCGAATACGGCCCTCGAGCGCCTCGAGGCCGGGACGGTGCACGGCGCGGCGGTCCTCGTGATCTGACGCGCCGCGGCCCGTGTCACGTGACTGGAAACGGGGACGCGGGCTCGAGCGATGCGGTGAAATGCCGCAGGGGTTGGTGGGCGCCCTCCACGATGCGCATCGCGGGGAGACGGGCTCTCACCTCTGCGAGCTCGGCCGCGACCGCGCCCACGTAGTCGACGTGGCTCTGCGTGTAGACGCGGCGCGGCAGCGCGAAACGGACGAGCTGCCGGCGCGGGACGTCTGAGCCGAACATCAACTCGCCGATCTCGCAGGTCCGCACGCCTCCGGCGAGATACATCGCGCACGCGAGCGACTGACCGGGGAGGTCGTGTGGCGTGAGATGAGGCAGGCCGAGCGCCGCGTCCACGTAGACGGCGTGGGCCGCCGCCGGCAGGACGACGGGCCAGCCAGCCCGCGTCATCGCGCGCGCGAGGTACTCGGAGGCCGCGAAGCGGTACTCGAGATACGAGGCGTCGAGCACTTCGTGGAGGCCCTGCGCGATCGCCTCGAGATCTCGCCCGGCGAGCCCGCCGTACGTGGGGAAGCCCTCCGTGCGGATCAGCTCGACGCGAACGCGCTCGGCGAGGTCGTGGTTGCGCACGCCGAGCATTCCGCCCATGTTGACGATGGCGTCTTTCTTCGCGCTCATCGTGTAGACGTCGCACGCGTCGAACATCGCCCGCGCGATCGCGTCGAGCGAGCTCTCACGCTCGGACGCCTCGTCCTGCTGGATGCGGTACGCGTTCTCGGCGAAGCGGCAGGCGTCGAGCACCAGCGGCACGCGCGCCGCGCGGCACCGCTCGGAGACGGCCCGGAGGTTCTCGAGCGACACGGCTTGCCCGCCGACGGCGTTGTTCGTCACCGTCATCACGACGAGGGCGGTCCGGCCTTCGCTTGCCCCGAGCGCGGCGTCGAAGGCCGCGAGGTCCATGTTTCCGCCGAACGGCTTCCCCGCGGTCAGCGCGTCGGCGAGCGGGAGGTCGACGCCGCGCGCGCCCGCGGCCTCGATGTTCGCCCGCGTCGTGTCGAACAGGCCGTTCGAGAGGACCGTCCGGTCGCGGAGCGGGATCACGGCCGCGAGGATCCGCTCGGCGGCGCGCCCCTGGTGGGTCGGGAAGATAAACGGCACTCCCGTCAGGTGCTCGGCGGCCTCGGCGAACCGGAAGTAGCTCCGCGCGCCGGCGTACGACTCGTCGCCGCGCATCATCGCCGCCCACTGCTCCGCGCTCATCGCGCCCGTGCCAGAGTCGGTGAGCAGATCGATGATGACGTCCTCGGCGTGGACGCCAAACAGGTTGTACCGGGCGTCCTTCAGGATTCGCTGCCGCTCCTCCACGGTCGTGAGGCGGATCGGTTCGACGGACTTGATGCGGAACGGTTCGATGATCGGTCGAGGCATCGTCAGGCGCCCGGCTCGTAGGTGCACAGCGGATCCTCGCCCAAGAGGTTGCCCGACGCCGCCCAGGCACGTGCCCGTGAGCCACCACAAATCGCGTGGAAGTTGCAACCACCGCAGCGCCCGCCGAACCCGGTCGCGCTCCGAAGCGCGAGGAAGGTCTCGTTCGACCGGTAGATGTCGACGATGTCCTCCTTGAGCACGTTGCCCGCCGACACCGGCAGGAACCCGGACGGGGACACGTCGCCCGTGCTCGACACGAAGAGGACGCCGTTCCCATCTCGGATGCCGAAGCCCGTCCGGGCGGGCGCAGCCATCGGCAACCCGCGCCGTTCGAGGAGGATGCGGCGGAAGTGAGGCGCCTCGGTCGTCGTGACGACAGGTTGCCCGGGTCCGCGAGGGAGGTCGGCGAGCCACTCGAGAAGCGCCGTCGCGCGGTCCGGCGGGATAGCCTGCAAGACGCTCCCGCGGCCTACGGTGACGAGGAAGAAGAGGCTCCAGCGAGCGACGCCAAGGTCGGTCGCGAGCCGGTAGACCGCCGGAAGGTCGTCCACGGTCTCCGTGCTCACGAGGGTGTTCACCTGGACCATCAAGCGCGCCTCCGCGGCCGCGCGCCCCGCCGCGAGGGTGCGGTCGAAGCAACCCGGTACGCCCCGCAGTGCATCGTGATCCGCGGCCGTCGAGCGGTCGATGCTGAGCGAGATGGCCTCCACCCCGGCGCCCTTGAGCTTGTGGACGACTTGGGGAGTTAGCCTCGGAGTGGCGCTGGGGGACACGGAGACGCCGAGGCCCAGCGCGCGGGCGTACGCGATGAGGTCAAAGAGGTCCGCGCGCTCGAGCGGATCGCCTCCGGTGAGGATGACGTGGGGCGCCGGGCTACCGAAGGCGGCGATGCGCTCGAGGAAAGCCCTTCCTTCCGCCGGGGTGAGCTCGCCCGGGTCGGCGTACGGAGAGGCCTCCGCGCGGCAGTGCCTGCAGGTCAGGCTGCAAGCACGCGTGATCTCCCAGTAGATGCGCTGAGGAGCCTGACTGAAGACGAGGTGAGCGGGGATCGCGGTGGACATGGATCGGGTCGGGCTTCCGGCGCGCACATGATGCGCTTCGACGCATTCGCTGCGCACAATCGCGGCCAAGAACGGGTTTTCAGCCGAACGTTGCAGGATCGATACTCGCGCGCGGGTTGCGCGGATCCCTCCGGGCAAGAGAGGCGCTCGGGGCGACCGCTCATGACGCGGCACGTCGATTCCGTCGCTCACGCGACGAGCTGTCCGGGGCCGGACACCTGAACACCGGAGCGGCACCCGTCTTTCCTCTGAAAATACCGCGCGTCTGCGGCTGGCCTTCTCGCATGGACTTTGCTCAACTCTTGTTGGAATGGAGACATCTTCGCTCGAAGCCCGGCGCCGCGCGCGCTTCGAGGCCCTGCGCCAGCGGGTCTTCGGCGAGATGTCGCAGGCGCACGTGCGGATGAAGCTCGTGCTCATCGCGCCGTTCCACGCGTTGATCCTCGCCATCCTCGCGCTCCGCGGGTATCCGTCGGGCCGCATCGCCGTACAGACGGGCATCTTCCTCGGGTGGTCCGCGCTCTTCGCGTTTCAAGCTTCCCCCGCTGTGGCGCACGTCTACGCGCGCCCTGACAGCCGGCGCAGCCTCGTGCTGTACGGCAACCTCACCTTTTTCGCCCTCGCGATGGGCAACACGGGGGGGCTCAGGAGCCCGCTGCTCCCCCTCGTTCTCGCGATGGTCGCGGGCGTGTCCGTCGGCCTCCCGAATCGCACCGATCGCGTCTGCTTCTTCGGGGTCGTGGTCGCGATCTTCGCAGGACTCGCCGCCCTCTCGCGCACGTTCGTGGGTGCGCTCCCGACGCCGCTTGCCCCGCACGATGGGCTGCCCTCCCCCGAGTACGTCGTGATCGCGTTCGGAGCCCTTGCGCTCACGACGCTGCACCTGAGCCAGTTCGGCACCTTCGTGAAGTCCGCCTACGAGCGCGTCGCCTACGAGCTCGCCACGCGGAGAGAGGAGCTCTGCACGGAAGGCGAGGATCGGACGCGCGCTCTCGAAGGCGTCGCGGCCCGCCTCGCGCACGAGGTCAAGAACCCGCTCGCGGCGATCAAGGGGCTCTCGGCCCACATGGCGAGCCAGGCGACCGACCCGAAGATGGCGGAGCGCCTCTCCATCGTCGCCGCCGAGGCCGAGCGTCTCAGGAGCATCGTCGACGGCTTCCTCTCGTTCTCTCGCGGTCTCGACGAGCTCGCGGTCTCGAAGACGAAGCCGTACGAGCTCGCGCGTGAGCTGTCGCTCCTACTCGAGACGCGCGCGGCCGACGCGCAGATCGCGCTCGAGGTGACCGGCAGCGTCCACATGGAGCTCAACGCGGACGTGCGCAAGCTCCGCCAGGTTCTTCTCAACCTGGTGCTCAACGCGATGCAAGCGTCGCCCGCGGGGGAGACGGTCACGATCGACGTGGGCGAGAGCTGCGGCTCGGACGGCTTCCTCCGGGTGAGAGTCATCGACCACGGCGAGGGCATGGCGCCCGAAGTGCTCGAGCGCATCCGCAAGCCGTACTTCACGACCCGCGAAGGCGGGACGGGCCTCGGCGTCGCCGTCGCGCGCGGTCTCGTCGAGCAGCACGGCGGACGCCTCTCCTACGAGAGCGTCCGCGGGAAGGGCACCACCGTGTCCATCGAGCTGCCGCGCTGCGCGGCCACCGCGGCAAACGCACAGAAGCTACTCCCCATGCCCTGTCGCAAGGCGAGTGAGGCGGTTCGGCCGGTCGATGACCAGGCTCCCGTCTCGGTGCCGGCCGTACCCGAAGCGTCCATGCCGAGCTCGTAGCGCCACGTGACCACCGCTTCGGACCTCATGTCGCGAGTCCTCGTCATCGACGACGACGCGTCGTTGCGGTACACGCTCGAGGCCGTCCTCACGGATGCGGGGTTCGCCGTCGAGTCCGCGGAGAGCGGCGACAAGGGGCTCCTCGCGTTCGAGGCGCGCGGTGCCGACGTCGTGCTGACCGACCTCGCGATGCCCGAGATGGACGGCATGAAGGTGCTCGAGCGGCTCCGCGCACTCGACCCGGGCGTCCCCGTGCTCATGCTCACCGCCCATGGCTCCGAGAGGGTCGCGGTCGCCGCGATGAAGGCCGGGGCCGCGGACTACCTCCCGAAGCCGTTCGACCCCGACGAGCTTACGCTCATCGTCCGGCGCGCGAGCGATCTGCGCAGCCTGCGACTACAGAACGCGCGGCTCCGGACGGAGGCATCCATCGGCCGCTCGATGGTCGCCGAGAGCCCGCCCATGCGACGGCTGCTCGATCTCATCGTCCGCGTGGCGCCCAAGGACGTCACGGTGCTCTTCGTCGGCGAGAGCGGTGTCGGCAAGGATCTCTGCGCGTTCGCGCTCCACGCGCACTCCCGCCGCGCCGACAAGCCGTTCATTCGCTTCAACGCGGCGGCCATTCCCAGCGAGCTTGCCGAGAGCGAGCTCTTCGGGCACGTGAAGGGAGCGTTCACGGGGGCGAACGCGACGCGCCAGGGGTTCTTCCAGCAGGCCGACCGCGGGACGCTCTTCATCGACGAGATCGGCGACCTGCCGCTCGGCATGCAGGCCAAGCTCCTCCGCGCGCTCCAGTCGGGCGAGGTGCAGCAGGTTGGCGGTCGGACGGAGAAGGTCGACGTTCGCGTCGTCACCGCGACGAACCGCGACCTCGCCGCAGAGGCGAAGGCGGGCCGCTTCCGCGAGGATCTCTACTACCGGCTGAACGTCGTCCCGATCCGCGTTCCGCCGCTCCGAGAACGCCCGGAGGACATCGAGCCTCTCGTCCGCGCGTTCGTCCGCGCGTACTCCGATCGCTACGGAATGGGGTCGGTCGAAATCGAGCCCGCCCTCATGGAGGCGATCAAGGCGCATGCATGGCCCGGAAACGTGCGCGAGCTCGAGAACACGGTCGCGCGCCTGCTTGCCATCGCGCCCGACGAGCGCCTCTCCCTCGCCCTCTGGCGCACGCTCGCCGAGCCGAGCTCGGTCGTCGCCGGGCCGGCGTCGACCGGCGACCCCGGACCGAGTCACCCGCTCCGCGCGAGGGTCGAGGCCTTCGAGCGCGCGATCATCGCCGAGCAGTTCGAGTCCGCGGGGAAGAACCAGAGCGAGACCGCGCGGCGCCTCGGCGTCTCGCGGCCCGCGCTCATCGAGAAGCTCCACAAGTATGGTCTCTTGGGCGCGTGACTCGCGTCACGATCCCAGCGCTCCTCGCCGTACTCGTCGCCACCCTCTTCGCGTGCCGACCGCGCGCCGCTCCCGATCTTCACCACGCGTCCCGCGTGGTCTCGCTCTCCCCGTCGACGACCGAAGCCCTCGCCGCGATCGGCGCTCGCGGCGTGCTCGTCGGTCGCTCGCGGTACTGCGACTACCCGGCCGACGTCTCGACCCTCCCCGAGGTCGGCGGTTACGTCGACCCGAGCTACGAGGCCATCCTCGCGCTGGCTCCCGATCTCGTCACCGGCGCCCGCGGACCGGCGGGCCCCGCCCTCTCCTCGCGCCTCACGTCGCGCGGGATCGACACGTATTTCCCGGTCACCGAGTCGTTCGATGGCGTCGACGCGATGCTCCGCGGGCTCGGCGCAAAGACGGGCCACGCGCGCGAGGCCGAGGCCGTCGTCCGCGCCATGCACGTCGAGGAGGAGCGCGTTTCCGCGGCGGTGGCTTCGCGCCCCGCCGTGCGCACGCTGCTGATCTTCGGCATCTCGCCGATCGTCGCCGCGGGCCCCGGAGGGTTCCCCGACGAGATGCTCCGCCGCGCGGGCGGGGTGAACGTGGTCACGGACGGGGGCGCGTACCCGACGCTCGGCCTGGAGCATGTCATGGTCCTCGACCCCGACGTCGTCGTCGATGCCGCGTGGGGAGAAGCGGCCGATCACGGCAGGATCTCCGCGGACACGCCGGGCTGGCGCGAGCTTCGCGCGGTGAAGGCAGAGCGCGTCGTCTCCCTGCGCGACGAGGTGGTCCTCCGACCCGGGCCTCGGCTCGGCGAGGGGCTCCGCCAGCTCGCTCACGCGCTTCACCCCGAGGTCACGCTCCGCTGAAGGAGCCCGATGGCCTATCCTCGCGCGGTGAGCAAGGTTCGCCTCGACCAGCGCGTCGTCGATCTCGGCCTCGCACCGAGCCGCTCGCGCGCAGAGGCCCTCGTCCTCGCCGGCGTCGTCCTCGTCGATGGGGCGCGCGTGGACAAGGCCGGGACGCTCGTCTCCGAGGGGTCGGAGATCCTTCTCCGCGGCGAGCCGATGCCGTACGTCTCTCGTGGCGGGGTGAAGCTCGCGGGCGCGCTCGACGCGTTCGGCGTCGATCCGAGCGGTCTGCGCGCGCTCGACGTCGGCGCCTCGACGGGAGGGTTCACCGACTGCCTCCTCCAGCGCGGCGCCCGTGAGGTGGTCGCCGTCGACGTCGGCTACGGGCAGCTCGCCCACAAGCTCCGCATCGACCCGCGCGTCGTCGTCATGGAGCGCACGAACGCGCGTAGCCTGACCCCCGAGAGCATCGGCGGCGAGGTCGACCTCACGGTGGTCGACGCCTCGTTCATCGGCCTCGACAAGCTCATCGGGGCCATTCGCGACTGCACCCGCGCCGGCGGCGAGCTCGTCGCGCTCATCAAGCCACAGTTCGAGGTCGGTCGGACGGAGGCGTCGCGGAGCAAAGGGGTCATCCGCGACGAAGCGGTCCGAGAGAAGGCGATCGTCGGCGCGCTCGACGGGGTGGCCGCAGCAGGGTTCGCCGTGATCGCGCACTCCGACTGCGTCATCCCCGGCCCGAAGGGGAACCGGGAAGCGTTCGTGCACGCGCGACGCGCCGGGTAGCGGCCGCCCCGCGCGTATCGGTTAGAGAATCCTCCGCACGCGCTCCGCGACCGACCTAGAAGACCAGCACCCAGACGTCGTAGAGCGCGTGCGCCCACACCGCCGCCGCGAAGCCGCGCGTGACGAAGATGAGGGTGAGCGCGAGGCCGAGGACGAGGCGAAAGATGAAGGACTGGAGGTCGGGAGCGTCGCCGAACGCGCCGACGTAGTGCACGCCGCTGAAGACGGCCGCCGCGACGACCGCCCAGGCGAGCACGAGGAGGATGGCCTTGATCGACAGGCGTGGCGACCCCTCGACCACGCCCAGCCGCTGCTGGGCGAACAGCCACACGAGCGCCTTCGCGCCGAGGCCGAAGAGCACGACGCGGAACGCGAGCTCCTCGTAGAACCCTGCGCCCATCGACATCACGACTCCGGTCATGACGTCCGGGTGCGCGAGCGGGCTCGGCGGCGCGGCGATCGGCAGCTTCCCCACGACGTAGTCCGCGGCGAAGCGCATCCCGACCGCATAGGCGACCCCCTCGAGCGCGATCTGCACGAACTTCTCGATGCGGAACGTGTGCCCTCGTCCGGCGATCGCGAAGAGGCCCGCGAAGAGAACGCCGATCGAGAGCGTCAGGCCGAGGTACGCCCCGCGGTTGCCGTTCGAGAGCTCGAGGAGGGGGCCCGTCACCGGGTCCGACGCGTTCTTCACCTTCAGGAAGACGACGCCGAGGTGGTACGCGAGGAAGACGGGGAGCGTCAGCGCGAGGTCGACCCGGGCGCCGGACTTGTCGGCGAAGGCACCGGACGGGAGCGAGGCGGCAGCGGCCACGGAGGCTTACGGACCGGGGCGGAGCCGGTAGACGATGGCCACGACGACGACGACCCAGGCCACGAGGTTCAGGACGAAGGGCACGTCCCGCAGCATCTCCTGCGTCGGAGACTCGGCCTTCGCGCCGCGCCCGGCGCGCCCGGAGACGAGGAAGAGGAAGCGCGCGATGCCGAAGACGGTGAACGGCGCGGTCAGCCAGAGGTTGTGCGAGCGGAAGAACGCCTCGGTCTTGGTGTCGAGCGTGTACGCGATGTACGTGACGATGGTCGCCGAGCCCGTGACCCCGAGCGCGACGGTGAGGGCGTTCGCGGAGTAGGCCTTGAGCGCGGCGCGCTGCTTGCCCGCGTTCTCGAGCGCGAGCTCGTGCCTTCGCTTGCCGAAGCCGAGGAAGAGCGCCAGGAGCGCCGTGCACGCGTACATGTAGCCCGAGACCTGCACCGGGGTCGCGAGGCCGCCCGCCCACACGCGCAGGACGAAGCCGAGCGCGATCATCGAGACGTCGACGAACGCGATTTTCTTCAGTCGGAACGAGTAGAGGAGGTTCTCGACGAAGTAGGCGCCGGCGACGAGCGCAAAGCCCGTGTCGAGCAGGAAGCCGAGCCCGAGCGACGTGAGGACGAGCCCCGCTGCGGCCGCGCGGGCGACCGGCTCGGGGACGATGCCGCTCGCGATGGGGCGGAAGCGCTTCACGGGGTGGACGCGATCGGCCTCGACGTCGACGAGATCGTTGATGGTGTAGACGGCCCCGGCGAGGAGACAGAAGACCGCGGTCGCCGCCAGCCCGCGTCCGGTCAGGACGAGGTTGAGCGCGGGGTCCCCCCCGGGGGTGGTCGTCACCACGTCCTTGGCGAAGAACATCGGCGCGAGCACGAAGAGGTTCTTCACCCACTGGTGCGGTCGGACCATCTTGACGAGACCCGCGACGAGGTTCGGCTTCTCGCGCTCGCCGTCGTCGGGGCCCGGCGGCGACGACCGCATCGTCTCGGGGGGCGCCTCTCCCGCCGGCTCGGACGTGACGAGCTTCAAGGCGGTAGGCTCGGCCGCGCCGCGCGGGCTCTCGGGGATCGGGACCGACATGGTGCCTTCTGCCATAACGCGGCAGCCCGGGGGGGCGCAAAGTCCTTGCGCGGTCCGCTAGGGCGAGAACTCGGCCCGCGCGCCGGGCGGGAGCACCCCCGCCCGGGCCCCTCGCTCGAACAGCTCCGCCACGGCCGCGCGCGCGTCCGACGCGAAGTTTCGCGTGTCTTCGTTCGCGTACATCGCGAGGTAGCGGTCGAGGAGCGCGCGGTCGAGCCCGACCTCGACGCGTGTCTCCGCGGCGAGCAGCGCGCTCATGACCTCCTCGCGGTGGTCGAGCGCCCACGCGATCGACTCGCGACACAGGTTCGACACCCGCGCGATCGTGTCCGCCCCCAGTCCGCGCCGGATCGCGTTTCCGCCGAGAGGCAGCGGGAGCCCTCCGGTGAGCCCGTGCCACGCCTCCCCCACGTCGACCGCCTTGCAAAACCCTTCGCGGTCGTAGGTGAGCCTCCCTTCGTGGATGAGCAACGCGGCGTCGACCTCGCCCGAGCGGACCGCGTCGAACGAGAGCGTGAATGGGCTGATGGGGATGACCCTGGGCTCGAACGACGGAAGCACGAGGCGCAGCGCGAGGTAGGCGGTCGTGTGGAACCCGGGGATGCCGATCCGCTTCCCCTGGAGCGCCTCGAGGGTGCTCGGGGCGCGCGTCACCACGACCGGCCCGTAGCCTCTCCCGATCGACGCGCCGTGGGGGAGGAGCAGGTAGTCCTTCGCGAGCGTCGCGAACCGCGCGATCGAGACGGCGATCAGGTCGACGTCGCCTCGGGCGGCCCGCGCGTTGAGGGCCTCGGTGTCGGCCCTCTCGTGCACGAACGAGAGCCCACGCGTGTCGATCTTGTCGTGGAGCAGCGCCCAAAACATGAAGAGGTCGTCGCTGTCGGGGGAGAACGCCAGCCGGATCGCCGCCATGGCGCCCACGGTACTCGCCTCGACGCGCCTGGTCTAAGCTCCCCGCCCGTGCGCTACGCCCGCCTCTCGACCCCCCAAGGCCCTCGTCACGCGCGGCTCGACGGAGACCGCGCCACGTTCCTCGACGCTCCCCCGTGGCTCGATCCGCCCGCGGCCGCCGCGACCTCTCCGTGGAGCGAGGACGCCCTCGCGTGCCCTGTCACGCCGACCAAGATCGTCTGCGTCGGCCGGAACTACGCGGCGCACGCGAAGGAGCTCGGCAACGAAGTCCCCGCCGAGCCGCTCCTCTTCTTCAAGCCCCCGTCGAGCCTCCTCGCCCCCGGCGGAACCGTCGTGCTGCCGCCCCAGAGCAGCCGGGTCGAGCACGAGGCCGAGCTTGGGGTCGTGATCGGCAAGCGCGTCAAGGACGTCGCCGTGGCCGACGCCATGGGGGCCGTCTTCGGCTTCACGTCCGTGAACGACGTCACCGCGCGCGACCTCCAAAAGAAGGACGGCCAGTGGACCCGCGCCAAGGGTTTCGACACCTTCTGCCCTGTCGGACCGTGGATCGAGACGGAGCTCGACCCGACGAAGCTCCGGGTCCTCTGCCGGGTGAACGGCGCGGTCCGTCAGGATGCGCCGACGTCGCAGATGATCTTCGACGTGCCGACCCTCGTCGCCTACGTGAGCCGCGTGATGACCCTCGAGCCGGGCGATCTGCTCGTCACGGGGACGCCCGAAGGTGTCTCGCCGCTCCACCCCGGGGACGTCTGCGAGGTCGAGCTCCAGGACGAGGCACGCCCCGGACTCCTCGGCGTGCTCCGCGTGAACGTCGCCTGACGGCCGATGCGGCGCGGGACGCTGGCGTGGGGCGTGGCTGCGGTCCTTTCCGTCGTCGGTCTCCTGTTCGTCGTGCGTCCGGTGCGCGACCGGGTGAGCTGCGGGCCGGGGTTCCTGGCTTCGGGCGCGCGGTGCCTCGCGGGCCCCGGTTGCCCGGCTCCGCTCGTCCTCTCGGCGGGGGCGTGCGAAGCGGCGCTACGGGTCGCGGTCCCAAGGACGCGCATCACGGTGGGATCGTCCGACTGGGAGTCCCAGGTCACGCCGCGCACCGTCAACGCGGGCCCCTTTTGGCTCGACGCCTTCGAGGTCACCCGGGCAGCCTACGCCGGACACCCGGTGCCCGATCCGCTCCGGGCCGCGAGCGCGATGACGCGGGACGAGGCGGCCGCGCACTGCCAGCGGCAGGGGGGGCGACTACCGACGGAGGACGAGTGGCTCGTCGCGGCCACGGGTCTCGGCGGGCACCGGTACCCATGGGGCGAGACGGGGGCGGTGTGTCGGCGCGCGGCGTTCGGGCTCGCGAAGGGGCCGTGCTCGTTCGAGGGGACAGGGCCCGACACCGTGGGCGCGCATGTGGATGGCGACACGATCCACGGCATCCACGACCTCGCGGGGAACGTGGCCGAGTGGGTCGCGCCCCGTCCCGACGCGCCGCGCGTGGGCGTCGCGAAGGGGGGCTCGTGGCGTTCGGAGCTCGCGGCCGAGCTCCGCGTGTGGTCTCGCCTCGAGCTCGACCCCAACGCGCGCGACGATCGCGTCGGAGTGCGTTGCGCGTATGACGCACCATGACGCTCCCCACACCCTCAAAAGCCGCCGTGACCGTAGACCGCCTCATCAATTGCGTTAGGCTCGCCGATCCACATGACCTGCGCCGTACTCTGCATCGGGACCGAGCTCACCCGCGGGGAGCTCGTCAACACGAACGCGACATGGCTCGCTGCCGCGCTGACCGACCTCGGGTTCGACGTCGTGGAGGACGTGGTCGTCGACGACGATCGCGCGCGCATCGGCGCGACGCTCGAGCGGCTCGGCAAGGCGGTGCGCGTCATCGTCTGCACGGGGGGGCTCGGCCCCACGACCGATGACCTCACGACCGACGCCGTCGCCGCGACGCTCGGCGTCAAGGTCGTCCGGGACGACGCCTCCCTCGAGGCCATCCGCCGCCGCATCGAGCGGGCGGGACGCGCCCTCTCGCCCAGCAACATGAAGCAGGCCGACTTCCCGCAGGGGGCGGACATCCTCCCGAACCCCGTCGGCACCGCGCCCGGCTTCGGCGTGACCATCGGCGGCGCGTCCGCGTTCTTCATGCCGGGCGTCCCCCACGAGATGCAGAAGATGTTCGAGGAGCACGTCCGCCCGCGCATTCGCACCCTCGCGACCCGCAACACTCACCAGGTCCGCCTCCGGACGTACGGCCTCCCCGAGAGCCTCGTCGGCGAGCGCCTGGCGGGGGTCGAGGAGGTCTTCGCCGGCGTCGTCATCGGCTACCGTGCGCAGTTCCCGGAGATCGAGGTCAAAGTGCTCGCGCGCGGGGCCAGCCACGAGGCCGCCCGCGAGCTGTGCGATCGCGCGACGACCGAGGTTCGCGCGCGGCTCGCCGACATCGTTTACGGCGAGGCGGACGACTCGTTCGCGGGGGTCGTCGGCCGTACGATCCGGAACAAGGGTTTCACCCTCGCGATTGCCGAGTCGTGCACGGGCGGCCTCGTGGGCCACATGATGACGCGCGAGCCGGGCGCGAGCGAGTACCTCCTGGTCGACGCCGTCACGTACGCGAACAGCGCCAAGACGCGCCTCCTCGGCATCGACGAGGAGGTCATCCGCGGCCACGGCGCAGTGAGCTCGGAGGTCGCGGCGGCGATGGCCGAAGGGGTGCGGCGTGTCTCGGGGGCGGACCTCGCGCTGGCGCTGACGGGGATCGCGGGGCCGGCCGGGGGCACGGAGTCGAAGCCCGTGGGGACGGTGTTCATCGCGGTGGCCGCGGGGACGGGGACGACCGTCACGGAGAAGCACTTCCTCGGCAGCCGGCACCAGATCCAGACAGCGGCCGCTTACGCCGGGCTCGACTTGCTGCGTCGCGCGTGCGGGTGACCGCGTCCACCCGGTCACTGCCGGACGCGAAGCCCCTCCTCCGCCCATTCGTTCGCCACTTTGCACGTCATCGACGCCCGCCACGCGCCCCCTTCGACGTCGACCGCGCCAAGCACCAGCACGACGTCACGCCCCGCCCGCTTCACAGCCAGCACCCCGTTGCCTGACCGCTCGACGCACGCCGAGACGCCCGTTTTCTCCGTCACGTGACCGAGCTTGGGCAACGCCCTCCCGATCGCGGCGAAGCACCTCGCGGCGAACCCGTCCACCGGGCCCGGCGCCGCCTCATCAAACCGCACGAGCCATTCGGCCGCGTATCCGCGGTCGCCCTGGGCGTAGAGCGCGACCCGGTCACCCCCCCAGCCCGAGGCCGCCGCGTCCGCCACTGAGGACGGGAGCCACTCGCGCAGCGTGAGGCGGAGCCCCTGCTCGCCGTAGGTGTTCGCCTCGAGGAGCGCGTAGCCCGGCGAAGGGGGAGGAGGGACATGGACGGCGAGGGCAGGCTCGTGCGCCCGCCACTTGTCGACATGGAGGAGCTGTTCGGTCGTCTCGGGGGGACGGTCCCACGCGGCGTCGACTTTCGCCCACCCGCCCTCCCGGCGGAGCGTCGCGACGAAGCGCGTCCCGTCGACATAGGGCGCCACGAGCGCCATGCGGAGCGCGTGCGGTGCGACCGACCCGGTGTCCGTGCTCTCGAGGAGCGCCCGCTCGAGCACCCCGTCGGGCAAGTCGAGCGCCGTCGCCCCCGGGCGCAGGCGCTCCGCCTCGAGGTCGGCCGCCGCCAGCGTCGCGTCCCCCTCCGCGAGCCCCGAGAACGCGGCGTCGTGGTCGTCCTCTCCCGCGACGTACGCCGAGCGCACCTTGAGGTCCCAGTACTGGTCCTGGAGGGCGTGGACGAGCTCGTGCGCGAGCGTGAGGCTGGCGTTGCTCTCGTCGAGGTCGTTCGCGACGTACATCGTGCCGTCCGCGGGCTCGTAGTATCCGGCGAGCTGCCCCTCGAGAAGAGCGTAGGTCGCGGCCTCGTAGTCGTCGCCCGTGGGGAAGAGGCCGAGCAGCTTCTGGACGAGCCCCTCGGCACGGATCGCGGGCTCGGGGACCTCGCGCCGCACATGCTCCTTCACGCGCGCGAGCAGGTCCTTTCGCGCGAGCACGACGCCGGGGACGGGGTGCTTCGGCGTGAGCCCGCGCGAGCGACCGATGACGCCGAGCACGTGCTCGAGGAACGGCGTGGCGCGAGGGGGCGCCGACGCGGCAGGGGTCGGGGCGAGCGACGCCTCGGGAGGGGGGAGGGGCGGAGGCGCCTCCGGGGAGGGCGTCGCGCATCCGCCGAGCGAGCCGGCGAGCATGACTGCGGCGAGCCGGCTCACGTCGGCCAGGCTTTGACCCGGGCGGCCTCGGCCTCGCGGCGGAGCGCGGAGATGGCGACGCCGTAGCTCGAGGTTGTGAAGATCGCGTTTCCTGCAACGAGCGCGCACGCCCCGGCCGTCACGGCCAGCCCCGCCGTGCCCTCGGCGATCCCCCCGTCGATCTCGATCTCGATGGGGTGCTTCCCTTCGTCGATCATGCGGCGGATGGCCGTGACCTTCGGGAGGACCTCCGGGAGGAAGGACTGGCCGCCGAATCCGGGGTTGACGCTCATCACAAGCACCTGGTCGAGCGAACCGAGGAGGTAGCGGATCGGATCTTCGGATGTGGACGGGTTCAGCGCGAGGCCGGCGCGCTTCTTCAGCGAGCGAATGTGCTGCAGGGCGCGGTGGCTGTGGGGGGTGGCTTCGAAATGGATGTTGATCGTGTCAGCGCCGGCGTCGGCGAAGGCGTCGAGGTATCTCTCGGGCTCGACGATCATGAGGTGAAGGTCGAGCGGCAGCTTGGTGACGCGGCGGATGGCCTTCACGACCACCGGGCCTAAGGTGATGTTCGGAACGAAGCGTCCGTCCATGACATCCAAATGAAGGAGGTCGGCACCCGCGGCCTCGACCGCGGCAATCTCGTCGGCGAGGCGGCCGAAGTCGGCGGAGAGGATCGACGGCGCGATCGTGATGGCATGCAGCGTGGAGCTCATTGCCGGTCAGGTGACGAGACCGGCCGGGAGGCGTCAAGCCCCCGCGCGCTCGGCTTGCGCCCCGCGCTCAAACGAACGACGCTAGGGGTTGCGCGATGAAACCTCGGAGCATCACGAAGGGGGACTTCGACCAGATCGTGGAGGTCATCGATCGCTGGTGGGGCGGCCCGATCAGCACGTTCGCGCACCCCATCTTTTTCTACGAGCTCGGAGAGAGCGCGCTCGTCGTCGAGGAGGATCAGCAGATGACCGGCTTCCTGCTCGGCTTCATCTCGCACGAGCCGGTCCGGACGGGATACGTGCACCTCGTCGGCATCCACCCCGATTTCAGGCGGCGCGGCGTCGGCCGCCTCCTGTACGCGACCTTCACCGAGAAGTGCCGCGAGGCCGGCTGCCAGCGCATCAAGGCCATCACGACGCTCGGCAACGACGGGAGCCGGGCGTTCCATCTGGCGCTCGGTTGGGACGAACGCGAGGTCGACGACTACGCGGGCCAGGGGCGCAAGCGCCTCGTCTTCACGAAGGATCTCGCCGTTCACTGAGTGTCGCGCCCGGCTCTGTGCTACGACGCAGGCATGCCGCTGCCGGAGCCCACCGGTTCGACGCCGCGCCTGGTCGATGCGTCGGTCACCGCGGCCGATCTCCGTGAGATCGGCCTCTTTGGCGCGCTGTCGGACGACGTGCTCGCGACGCTCGCGCGCACCTTGCCGACCGAGCGGCTCCCGCCGGGGCACGTTATCTTCCGCGAGGGCGACGCCGCGCATTGCCTGTTCGTGCTGCTTTCGGGCGAGGTCGAGGTGACCAAGAAGAGCCGCGGCGGGGTCGAGCACTGCGTCGCGATCCTCGGGCCCACCGACTGCTTCGGCGAGATGTCGCTCATCGACGTCCAGCCGCGGTCTGCCACCGTCCGCGCCATCGCCCCATCGCGGGTCCTCCGGATGGACAGCGAGCACGTCGACCGGCTCTACCGCAACGATCTCAAGTCCTACGCGCTGGTCACACTCAACATCGCGCGCGACCTCTCGCGCCGCCTCCGCGTCGCCGACGGCATCCTCGCCGAGGTCGCGGCGAGCGTCGTCGATCGCTACAAGACGCCTCGCTAGGAGCCGCTCACGGCCAGCCGATGGCGTGCGGCGCGTCGGCCGTACTGTCGCGGGAGTCTGCGTCGAGTGCAGGCGCATCGGGTCTGCGCGCGGCGTCGGACGGCGGAGCGTCTCGGCTGGCGTCGCTCGCCGCGTCTCCGCCGTCGAGACCGGGCGCGGGCGGGGCAGCCCCATCCGGTGTTTCGCCGGTTGTACCGCCGTCCCCGTCACCCTTCCCACGGTTCGACGCGTCGCCGCCTGCGCCCCCCCCGAGCTCGGATGTACCGGCGTCTTCGTCGGCGCGGTGACCCGCGTCGTCCCTCCCGTTCGTGGGGACCGTGAGGGCGCCGCCGGCGTCCGCGCCGGGCTGGTCGGGCGGCAGCGGCTGCGGATTCAGGCTGCATCCCGCCGCGAGCATGAGCGCGAGCCCGAGCCGCGTGGCGCCCGCGCCCGGCATTAGACGTGACCGCCTTCCGCGCCTGCGTCGCCCGGTCCTGCCGCGTCCGCGCTCACGTCCGCCGACCCATCCCCAACGACGGTACCATCAGGCGGGACCTCTGTCGTCCCGTCTCCAGGCGACCCGTCGACGCCGTTCACGCCGCCGTCCGCCTCGGAGCCACTGTCCCCTGCGAAGCCCGCGTCGATCGACTCGGTCGCGTCGGCGCCGCTTCCGCCGTCTTCGGCCCCCTTGGCGCTGCTCGATCCCGTCCCGGCGCTGCCATCCACGCCCTCGAAGGCATCCGCGGGGTTGTCGGTGCCGCCCGGCGGCAAGGGCTGGGGGTTCAAGCTGCATCCGCCCACCCACAGGGCCAGCACCGCGAGCGCGGCGATAGACGAGCGGAGGGGAATCGGCCGGATCATGGAGAAAGAGGGGAAGCACTTGCAATGCCAGCGTTCGGTGAGCCTGAAAACCGCCCCGGGCCGCGTCTCCGGGCGGGAAAGCACGACCGAGAGACCATGGAGCTCGGCGGTTCGGCCCAACTTGGCACACACGGGGACCGCTCGCCTGGTGTACAGGATCCAGCATGGCAGAGACCGTCGCGGCGGACGCGGTGCTTTCGGCGAGGCTCCGTCGCGCGCTCGAGCTCATCTACGGCGTGGAAGGGGTCATCGGCGCGCAGATCTGGGAATGGCCCGGGCGGGTGGCGGTCGGGGTGACCGTCGCGTCCGCGTTCTCCTCGGTCGACACGCTCCGGCGCGTGGAGGTCGCGATCGCGCCCGTGCGTCACGTGGGCGAGGCGTGGGACTTCGGCCTGCTCGGCGCCGCGTGAGAACAAAAAAACGAAGGGGGAGGCGTGGTCATCCACGGCCTCCCCGATCGAGTGAGCGGCTCGTCAGTTCGAAATGAAGATCGACTCGATCTCGTTCTTCACGTGCTCCTCGGTCTGCGCGCGCGCGATGGCGATCTCCTTGACGATGAGCGTACGCGCCGTGTCGAGCATGCGGCGCTCTCCGAAGGAGAGCTGCTTGTCGGTCTTGAGGCGGTAGAGATCGCGGAGGACCTCCGCCACGTCGTAGATGGATCCCGTCTTGATCTTGTCGACGAACGCGCGGTACCTGCGGTTCCACGTCTGGTTGTCGACCGCCAGCGTGCGCTCGCGGAGGATGTCGAAGATCTCGCGAATCTCGAGCTCGCTGATGACCTGGCGCAGGCCGACCGCGCTGGCGTTCGTGACGGGGACCATCACCCTCTTGTCGGTGTCGAGGATGCGGAGGACGTAGAAGCACTGCCGCGAGCCGGCGATGTCCTTCTCTTCGATCCGGATGACCTCGGCGACCCCTTGCGTCGGATAGACGGCCTTGTCCCCCACCTTGAACGTGACGTCGGTGCCAGCTTGCATAGTGTCTCCTTGCGGTTGATTCTCGAGACGAACGACTTCGCGCGCCCCCGGATACGAGGAGGGTGCGTACGGAACGGGAGCGGCGTCGCCGGCCGGTCCTCAGGGTGAGGGCAGCGCCGCAACTCGGTGACGCAGCTGATTATTCCTGCGACGCTCGAGGCTGCGCGGGCCCGAAGCGCGATGGAGGCCCACACAGGCGAAGCTCTCCGGACAGCGACCAAACCATCAGCCGAGCGCACTCTAGTTGGCGGACCCCGTCCTTGTCAACTAAATGTGACAGGTCGCGTCAGATCGTGATGCGGCCCGCGGAGCGACGCGGCGCGGGGCGGCGGACGCAGCGTGGCGCGTGGCTGCTGCGTCCCTGGATGCGGCGGAATTCGGTTGGGGTATAAGGGCGCGATGAAGACCCTACGCGTCGCTGCCTGCGTTCTCCTGCTCGCCCCCGCCGGTTGCAAGCGGAGTGAGCCCGCGCCTGCCAGCACCGACACGGCGGCGTCTGCCACCGCGCCGTCTGCCGCTTCGACCGCAGAGACGAAGCCCGTCGACGCGCTGTCCCTCACCGGGTTCGAAGGCGAGATTGACGTGGTCGCCCAATCGCCGTCGACCCCGGCGCCCGTTCCGCTCAGCCTCATCGTGAAGAACGACGCCGTGCGCGTGGACCTGCCGCAAGAGCTCGTCGCCTCGAAGGACACTCGCGGCTTCACCGGAGGAGGGAAGGTCTTCGTGATCCTCAAGCCCACCGACAAAAAGATGTTCGTCGTCCTCGACGCGAAGAAGCAAGCGATCGCGATCGATCTCGATCAGGTCGGAAGCCACATGAAGGCGTTCAACCGCGGGCCGCATGGCGGGCACGACTCGCCGCCCGCCGACCCGCCGAAGGTCGTGAAGACGGGGAAGAAGGAGACGATCGCGGGATACGCCTGCGAAGACTGGGACATCCTGAACGCCGACAAGACGAAGCTGACAACGTGCGTCGCCGAGAAGGGGGTGAGCTTCTTCCATCTCCCGCTGACCGGGCTCCCCACCGAGCACGCGTGGGCGCTCGAGCTCATGGACGGCAAGCACTTCCCGCTGAAGGGAGTGTCGTTCGGCAAGGACGGCGCCGAGTCGGGGCGCGTTGAGGTGACGAAGCTCGACAAGCACACGGTCGACGCTGCGCAGATGGAAGTTCCGATGGGGTACAAGGAGGTCACGATCGAGGAGATGTTCCAGGGCATGGGCGGCGGCGGGCTCCCGCCGGGAGACCTCCCGCACGGCCCGCCGCACGGCGGCCACCACGGGCGCCACCACGGCAAGCCGTGACGCGCGGCGGACCGCCGCTCAGGCCGCGCGCTCCACGACGAGCGACTCGTCGCGCCCTTCGCGCAGCTAGGTTTGTGCGAGGTCGGTCGGTCCGCCGCTGAGAATCGAAACCGGCAAGTTCACAACGTCCACGACACGCCCCGGAAGGGGCTCAATCCGCGAGCAGCGCGCGCGCCTTGAACGCGCCCGCCGCGGAGAAACCGTAGCCGAGGACGAAGCCGAGGTCGGCGAGCGGACTGAGCGTCGTCATGATCGGGCCCGGGATGGCGAAGAGGAGGTCTCCCGCGGTGAAGCACACGATGCCGACCAGCAGGGTGACCCACACGCCGCCGAGGCGAGACCCGCGGAAGGCCACCGTGATCCGGATGAGGACAATCGTCGGCACGAGGAGCACGAAGTCGAGCGCCGGGTAG
>Ga0209415_10005157_pt1 | contig 23588 bp, 20 predicted proteins | sample PeaSoiSIISIP2007_FD_187696 | JGI IMG/M metagenome (GOLD analysis project Ga0209415, IMG submission 187696) | Peat soil microbial communities from Weissenstadt, Germany - SII-SIP-2007 (SPAdes) (version 2) | ecosystem: Environmental > Terrestrial > Soil > Wetlands > Peat | place: Germany... | reverse complement strand
CGAGTACGCGATCACGTTCGGGGACCAGTCGATCGCAAAGAGGTGGTAGCCCGCGCTGAGGTCGCCGCCGTCGAACGTGTAGACGCCGGTCGTGCCCATGGCCGTGCCCGCGTCGGCGACGTTGCCGCTGTGGACTGACCCGTAGGCGTCTTTCGGGGTAGGCGAGACCACCTCGACGATGTCGATCTCACCGCACGTGGGCCAGCGCTCGCCGTTGGTGTCTCCCATCAGCCAGAACGCCGGCCACGTGCCCGCGCCCTCAGGCACCTTGATGCTCGCCTCCCAGCGCCCGTAACCCTGCTGGAACTTGCCCTTGGTATCGATCGCCCCCGAGAAGACTCCGCCGTCCGCCGCCTGGGTGGCCGTGATCACCAGGTTGCCGCTCTCGATGACGTCGGCGGCCGGCGTGTCGTACTCGATGCCCCATCCACTGCCCGAGGTCGCCTCGCTGATGCTGTAGTCGTTCCATTTCGTCGGGTCCGGCGCGCTCCCGTCCGTCTCGTTGAACTCGTCCGAGAAGGTCAGGACCCAGCCTCCGTCAGCCGCCGACCCCTCCGCGCCGTCGGTTCCGGCGTCCGGCGACGCGGCGTCTTCGCCGGCATCCGCCGTCGGCGACGTCACGTCGCCCAAGGAAGGAGCGTCCACGGCGGCCTCCGCAGAGGGATAGTTCTCCGCCGCGTCCTGGGCCGAGGAAGGCTGGCCATGTGCAGAGGACCCCGACGAGCACGCCCAGAGCGCCAGACAGAGCGACGACACGACGAGCGTTGCCACGATGGCTCGGACGCGCATCACGGTGAGTCTTACACCGTCGAGAGTCGAGCGCGAGCCCCCTGCCCCGTCACAGCGACACCATGGACGGCATCGGATGCGGAAGGGAGTCCGGCGCGGCGGCGTCGCCCGCGCCTCCTCCGAGCTCGCCGAACTGATTCGAGCCCCAGCACATCACCGATCCGCCGCCGAGCAGCGCGCACGTGTGCTGGTAGCCGGCGCCGACGGCGATCGCGGGGCCCGGCAACCCGGCGACCTGCGTCGGATAGAGCACGTCCGCCGGGTTGAAGGCCGCAGCTGCACTGTCGCCGCCGTCCGGGATCACGAGGCCCGTGCCGATCTGTCCGGAGAGGTTCGCGCCCCAGCACCACACCGACCCGTCCGACAACACGGCACATGTGTGAAGCAGCCCGGCGCTCACCTGGGCGACTTTCGACCCCGCGGGGAGCGCGACGAGCCCAGGCGATGGCTCGGACATGGCACCGCCAGGCCCTCGCCCCGTCTGACCATGATCGTTCTGGCCCCAGCAGAGCAGCAGCCCGCCTTCCACGATGGCGCACGAGTGAAAGTTGCCGGCCGCGATCTGCGTCGCGCCCGAGAGGCCCTGCACGGGCTCGGGGTTCGGATCCTGCAATAGGCCCCCGTCGAGCAAGCGGCCAAGTTGGCCCTCCGAATCCTCGCCCCAGCACCAGACCGTTCCGTCGCTCCGCAGAGCGCACGTGTGAAACTGGCCCGTCGCGACCTGCGCCACTGCCATTCCCACCGGCAGGGCCGCGAGCCCCGGCGTCGAGGTGAATATCCCCGCGTCGACCTGCGCGAGCTGTCCCTGCGCGTTGTAGCCCCAGCAAGAAACGCCGCCGCCGTCGGCGAGGAGCGCGCAGGCGTGTCCCCCTCCACAGCGAACGTCCTCGATTCCGCCCAGCCCCGGAACGGCCTGGGGATCGGGGTGCGCGGCGAGGTCCACGCCTGCCTCGCTGACCCGCGCCAGCTGGCCGTAGCGGTTGCTCCCCCAGCAGCTGACGCGTGCGCCGGCGGGCCCCTCGCTCGAGGCGCACGAGAAGTCGTCGGTCTGACCGATGCCGCCCGCCGCGACATGGGCGACACCCGTGACCGGGGGCATCGCGGCCACGGCGCCGTTGCCTCCGTCGAAGCCCGCATCGCTCACCGTGCCCGAGCCGAGCTCGCCGGCGAAGTTGCTCCCCCAGCAGCGCACCGTGCCGTCGGCGATGCGCGCGCATGCGTGTGCGCCCCCTACACCGAGCTCCGTCACGCAAGGTGTCGCCGTGCAAATGGGCCCCGCCTCCACGGGCGGGCCATCTCCCGGAGCGTCCGGCGCCGCATCCTGCGAGGGCGCCTCTTCGCTCGTCGCGTCGGCGATGCCACCTTCCGCGCGGGGGCGCGACCCGGAGCTGGACCCACACCCCCATGCAGCGGCCCCGAGGACGAGCACGCCGATGGAGCCAACGGAGCCAATGGGGCGGAGGGCACCCGCACGATACCCGACACGACGCGACCTAATCGAATCACGTACGTCGATGTTCGAGAACCACCGCATCTCGTAATACAATAGCAGAGTGGGCTCTTCCCGTACGCGCGCCGCGGCGCAGCCGTTGGTCCTCGCTCGCGTCCTCGCTCGCGTCCTCACTCGCGTCCTCGCTCGCCTTGCAGCGTGCGCGGGAGCCGCCCTCCTCGCATGCGGATCGTCGGGTGCCGACGTCGCTGCCGACGCCGGAGCCGACGCCGGTCTAGGGCCCTGCGCGCCGGGCTCCTTCCTGAGCGCGGTCACCTGCTCGGGCAACGTGGCCACCACGTGCGGCGCGGACGGCGGCGCACCCAAGGTCGTCGACTGCGCGGCGTCCGGGCAGATTTGCGCCGACGGTCTGGGATGCGTCATGTGCACGGCGGGAAGCGCCAGCTGCGCCAATGGTCAGGCGAAGGTGTGCAAGGCCGATGGATCGGGATTCATCCAGTTCGAGTGCGACCCGGTCCAGGGGATGACGTGCACTCCGACCGGATGTACCGGTACGTGCGCGACGGCAGCGGCGGCGCAGAGCTACATCGGCTGCGACTACTACCCCACGGTGACGCTCAATCCGGTCTGGAGCGGGTTCACATTTGCGGCCGCGGTCGCGAACGCGGGCGACCAACCCGCCGACATCACCGTCACTCAGGGCGCCTCGAGCATCATGCAGACGACGATCATGCCGCAATCGCTCCAGGCGATCGCGCTGCCCTGGGTGACCGCGCTCAAAGGGGCGGACGCCGACGCATGCCAGAACACGCCGGACCCCGGGGCGACGCGCCTGGTGCCGCAGGGCGCGTACAGGCTCCGCTCCGACGGGCCGGTCAGCGTCTATCAGCTGAGCCCCCTCGAGTACGAGCTCACTCCGGCGCCCGCGGCGTGCCCTCTCGCCGAACAGTGCCCGGGTGGCATCGGGTCGGACTGCCTCTCGTACACGAACGACGCGTCGCTCCTGATCCCCGTCACCGCGATGACCAGCGACTACACCGCGCTCACTTGGGCGTCGACGCCGACCGATGCCGCGCTGATCGCCGTCACGGCGACCCAGGACGGCACGGTCGTCCAGCTCGCGCCGCAGGGACAGTTCGCCGCCGGGGCGGGCATCGACGCGATGGGCAACGGGACGGTGACCTTGTCGGCGGGGGACGTGCTCGAGCTCGTGGCGACGCACGACAGCACGAGCGGCTACGGCACGGACCTGAGCGGCACGCACGTCCATGCCTCGCACCCCGTGCAGGTCATCGCGGGGCACTCCTGCGAGAACATCGCCACGTCCACGACGGGCTACTGCGATCACCTCGAGCAGTCGATGCTCCCCGACGAGGTGCTCGGGATGGACTACCTCGTGACGTTTCCTTCAGCCGAGGTCGGCAACTCGCAGCACGAGGTCCGCATCGCGGCCTCTCTGCCTTCGACGCACGTTCACTTCGACCCGGCCATCGCGATGGATGCGGTCCTCGACCCCGGGACGCCCCTCACCTTGCTGAACGTCACCCAGGACGTCCGGGTCACATCCGATCAGCCCATCATGATCGCGCAGTACATGCCCGGGTCGACCTCCCTTCCCGTCCCCGTGGGCTCGGGAGACCCCTCGCTCTCGATGGCCATTCCCACGAAGCAGTTCCGCGCCAACTACATCTTCATCGCGTCGCACACCTACTACGTGAACTTCGTGAACGTAATCGCTCCTTCCGGCGCCACGGTGACACTTGACGGAGCTCCCATCGATTCCTCCGAGTTTTCGGCCATCGGCGGGTCGGGCTACTCGGTGGCGCGCCATCAGCTCTCGACGACGGACAATCACTCCATCACCGCACCCCAGCCCTTTGGTATCGTGGTGTATGGGTATGGGAAACAGACGAGTTACATGTATCCAGGGGGCCTCGACTTGCGTGCCCTCAATCCGACTCCACCAGTGCCCCAGTGAGGGGCCAGCTAAGCGTGATGTGCCGAGCGAGATTCCTAGATACGCCTTGACGGCGAATTGTGCCTGCTCCCAAACTGAGGTGTGAGTCGAGCCTCGTTCGCACGCGTCGGTGCTTGCCTCGTCGCATCGCTCGTCGGCATGGCGGTGGCGGGCTGCGGGAGCCAGCAGAGCACCCGGGACAGCGCCGACGCGAGCACCGAAGGAGGACTCCCGGGAGGCGGCAACGGCGGTGAAGGCGGGAGTGGCGGCGGCGACGGAAGCGGCGGCGACGCGGGCGGCAACGGCGGGGATGGCTCGGGGGGCGGCGGAACCATCGGCTCGCTGGGCGACGGCGCGGGCGGCGGTGGCGGCGGGTGCTCGCAGACGACGTGTCAGGCCCAGGGCTTCACATGCGGCCCCCTCGCCACGTGCTCGGGAACGCAGCTGTGTGGCACGTGCGATCCGAAGATGAAGTCGACCTGTAGCGCGACGTCCGGCACGTGCGTCACGAACGTGTGCGCGGCGACGGGTGCCGCGTGCGGCGTCATCCCCGACAAATGCGGGAACCTCACCGTCTGCGGCAGCTGCCCGCCGGGCCAGGTCTGCGACGGACAAACGCACCAGTGCGCGGCGTGCGTCGCGGGGGACTGCACCGGCAAGTGCGGCAACATCATCGACGGATGCGGCAATCCGATGGCCTGCGGCGGCTGCGGCACGGGCGAGGTCTGCGATGCGGTCTCGCACACGTGCACGACGTGCATGACGACGACGTGCGCCGCTGCTGGCTTCGACTGCGGGACCATCTCGGATGGTTGTGGTCACACGCTGTCCTGCGGCACCTGCGCCAGCGGCCAGGTGTGCGTGGCCAACGTTTGCGTCCCGGCGCCTTTGCCCGTCGCGTGTCAGACGCAGAACGCGAGCTGCGGCAGCGTGACGGATCCTTGCACCGGGCAAACCGTCGCCTGCGGATCGTGCCCCGGCGGGGCGACGTGCGTCAGCAACGTGTGCAATGGATGTGTTCCGCATACGTGCGCGGAGCTCGGCAAGAACTGCGGGGTTATCTCCGACGGCTGCGGAGACATGATCAACTGCGGGAGCTGCACCCCTCCGGCGTCGTGCGGAGGCGGCGGCACCGCCAACGTGTGCGGGGTGTGCACGCCGACGAGCTGCGCCGCGCAGGGCAAGAACTGCGGCACGTTCGACATCGGCTGCGGCATGACGCAGAACTGCGGAACATGCAGCACGTCCGGCGCGACGTGCGGAGGCGGCGGTACGGCGAACGTGTGCGGGGTGTGCACGCCGACGAGCTGCGCCGCGCGGGGCAAGAACTGCGGGACGATCGACATCGGCTGCGGCATGACGCAGAACTGCGGCACTTGCTCGAGCGACGCAGGCGCGACCGCCGGCGATGACGCGGGCGCGGTCGACGACGCAGGTGAGGGCGGCGTCGCAGTCGCTCCCCCGATCGAGACATGTGGAGGCGGCGGCACCGCCAACGTGTGCGGCGTGTGCACGCCGACGAGCTGCGCCGCGGAGGGCAAGAACTGCGGGACCTTCAACATCGGCTGCGGGATGACCCAGAGCTGCGGAACCTGCGGCACCCCCGGCGAGACCTGCGGCGGCGCGGGGACGGCCAACGTGTGCGGCGTCTGCACGCCGTCGAGCTGCGCCGCGCAGGGCAAGAACTGCGGGACGTTCAACATCGGCTGCGGGATGACGCAGGACTGCGGGCCCTGCTCGGGCGTATGCCAGAGCAACGTCTGCTGCCAGCCGACCACGTGCGCGGCGCAGGGCCGATCGTGCGGCAGTCTCGACGTGGGCTGCGGTCAGACGCAGCAGTGCGGCAACTGCGGGGCCGGCGAGGTCTGCACGGGCGCGGGAACGTGCTGCCTGCCCGCCACGTGCGCCGCGGCAGGGTGCGGCTATTCCGGCTCGGACGGCTGCGGGGGGACCCTCAGCTGCTCGCCGTGCGGCCTGCAGTAGGGACGAGCGTCAGTAACGGGGACGGGGTCTGGCGACACCCCTCGGGGCGTCTCACCGCGACCGGCGCTTCTTCACGGCCTTCTTCGCGGGCTTCTTCGTCGCTCGCTTCTTCGTCGCTCGCTTCTTTGCGGCAAGCGCCCTCTTCGCCGTCTTGCGAGCGTCCCACGGCGATGCGTGCGTAGGCTGGTAAACGCCGAGCTTTCCGCCGCTCGGCAACGTGACGTGCGTCAGGATCCCCCAGCGCTCCACCTGAAGGGGCGTCGTCGCGACGCCTCGGGCCTTCATGTCGCTCTGGAATGCCTTTGCGTCGTCGCACATCAAGTAGAGCTCGTGGGCTCCACCCTTGTCGGAGGGGTGGAACGCGAGCTCCGCGGGGGGCAGCGCGAAGATGAGCCAGCCGTGCCCTGCGTCGGCGAATCGAAGCTTCAGCACGTCCCGGAAGAAATCGCGATCGGCTTCGGAGTTGCTGCTGAAGATGATCGCATGGGCGCCGCGGATCATGACGAGGCGAGCGACGCTACCAGCGCGTTTCGGCTACTTCAATCACGATAGACGGGCAGTCACATCATCAACCCGATGCGCAAGAGGTCGATCGTCGGAATCACGGCGGCCCCCAGGACATTCGCGACTCGCTGTACCTCGGGAGCGATCGAAAGCGAGAGGCTGCTCGTCATCTCGGTCTTCACGGGGACTTGCACGCCCGCCTCGAAGCCGAACACGAACGGACCCCCAAAGGTCCAGAGCCACCCGATCCGCGGGTTGAGGAACCAGGCGTCGTACGTCAGCTCCTGGCCCGCCGGTACCGATTCGATGGCGACCTGCGTGGACGCCTCGATGTGCTGGAACCCTGCCCGGAGCCCCACGAAGAACGCCCCGCGGAATGGGTAGATCCGAGCGTCGCCCGCAACGGACCAGAGCGCCCCTTGGACGCCATCAATCGTCGTCGCTGGCAGAACGCCGTACTCGCCACCGATGGCGACCACGCGCCCGAACGCCAGCATCCCCTCGATCGAGAGCGGTCGCGGGAACCCGACGCCCGCGATCGCGCCCACCTTCAGGGGATTCGCCGCCTCCTGCTCGGAGCGGTCCACGAAATGCGGCGGAGCCGGCTGCTCTTCCTGAGCGCGAGCGAGACTGGACACGAGCAGCCCCGTCGCGGCGATCGCGACAACGGCACTGTTCGTCTCGAAGAACGTTCGCATCGCGACCTCTGCATGCGTGCGCTGCGCGCGCGGCGCGCGGGACGAGTGGCAGCTGGTGCAGGTCACATGCCCCGCGACGGGACGCGGCCTCGTCGGCGACCTGTCCGCGCTCCGGCCCGCCCATGCCTGCCCATCACCCCGGGGCCATGGCACGGAGGATGCTATGCTCCGCGACGTCCTCATGAGGCATGTCCTGGTCTGCCTGGATGGGTCGCCGCGAGCGCCGAATGTCCTCTCGACGGCCGTCGGGGTGGCGCGCGCCCAGGGCGCCACGCTCCTCCTGTTTCGCTCGGTGGGCCTGCCCCCGGACATCCCCCAGGACTTCTGGAAGGCCACGGACGAGCCGCTTCTCGTCGTGCTCGAGCGCGAGGCGGAAAAGTACCTCGCGGCTTGCGCCGCCCAGGTCACCGGCGGACCCACGCCTGTGAGCGCGGAGTGCGCCGTGGCCGTCGGCGTGCCCTGGCAAGCCATCTGCGACACCGCCCGGCGAGTCGAGGCGGATCTCATCGTCCTCGGGTCGCACGGCTACGGCGCGCTCGATCGGCTCCTCGGTACGACCGCAGCGAAGGTCGTCAACCATGCTCCGTGCTCCGTCCTGGTCGCGCGTGAGCCCAGCCATCCGGCGAGGTGAGTCATGGCCATCGAAACGATCCTCGTGGGCGCGGACTTCAGCGACGTCTCGCGTCACGCCGTCGACTGGGCAATCGACCTCGCGCGCGAGCTCCGAGCTCGGGTCATCATCGCCCACGTCTTCGACTTGCCGATCGTGGGCCTCCCGGACGCGTCGCTCGTCGTCGGCCCGGTCACGGCGGCGCGCCTCTCGGACGACGCGCAGAGCGGACTCGACGCGGAGGTCGCACGCGTGAAGGAGCGCGGCGTACCGGTCGAAGGCATCCTCCGCCAGGGAGATGCGCGCGACGCCTTGCCGCTCCTGGCGTCCTCGATGGGAGCAGGCCTGCTCGTCGTGGGCTCGCACGGCCGGCGGGGATTCGCCCGTGCGCTCCTCGGCAGCGTCGCCGAGAGCGTCGTCCGGGTGTCGACTTCCGTTCCCGTCACGGTCGTTCACACGAAGAAGTAACCAACCGACAGCGGGCCTCGCCGTTGCAACCTCTGCGCACCGCCGCCTTCGTTCTCGGGGCCCTCGGGGCGCTCGATGTGCTCGCCAGCGCGGCGCCCGCGCGGGCAGACCCGGCGGCTGCGGGCGCGAGCAGCGTCGTCCCCGTCTTCAGCATCGCGAAGAGCGAGAACAAGAACCAGGTGCAGTACGTCGTCCGGCTCGACGCGAGCTGCGCGCCTGTCGGACCGACCCCCGTCTCCGCGTACTGGCGCATGCTCGAGATCGGTCCCGCGCAGACCGCGCCGCTGCTGCACCGAGAGGAGCCAGCGTACGGCCTCGCGAGTCAGACAGTCACGGCGAGCGGCGACGCTGGGAGTCAAGTGCGCATCATCCTCCGCGCCCTGCCTGGTCGTCCCGTCACGATCACGGCGGGGCGCACCGCCGGCGGGGAGTGCCACGCGGTCGCGACGGCGTCGATCGCGGGCGTTCTGGCGCACCTGTTCAACGTGTACGTCCACCTGAAGTGGGACGGCGTGGACTACATACTCCTGCAGGGCTGGTCCATGGACGGATCCCACGTCGTCCGGGAGACGATGACGAAGTAGGCCCGCGCGGGGCTGATGACCCCGAAATGGGCCGCCGCTCAGCAGTGAAGGTTCCTGCACTCGGCGAGCGGCGCGCACAAGCCGCAGCTCGCGTCGCAGCAGACCGAGCCCACGTTGCACGTGCTCATCCCGCACGACTGACTGAACGGGACCGTGGGTGTATCGTCGCACGTGGAAGGACTGCAGGACGCTCCCGGGGCCGCACAGACTCCGCAGCTGGGGTTGCAGCAGACCTCGCCCACGTTGCAGGTGTTGGGCCCGCAGCCCACGCTGCTCGGGTATGAGGTCGAGCCGCAGTTCTGCTGCGTGCAATTCTCGCCGGGCGCCGCGCAAATCCCGCACGTCGCATTGCAGCAGACACCGCGCGGGTCGCAGCTGATGGGCCCGCACGGGAGGGGCGGAGGAGGTGGTGGCTTCGCCGCCGAGGCCGGCGGCGAGGGAGCGACGGCGGGAGCGGACGAAGCGGAAGCGGACGGCCCGGCCGTGACGACTGGCGCGACCGACTCACCCGTCGAGGCTGCCTGTGGGCTCGGCGAAGGCTCCTCGGCAGTCGCCGGCGCGGCAGAAGGTTCCGGTGCTCGAGTCGTCTCGAGATTGCTCCTGGTGGCGGCCGGAGGAGGGGAAACGATGACCTGTGTGGAGGCGGACGGTGGGGCCGCACTGCCGGCGGGCGCCGGCGGCGGTGGAATCAGCGCGCGCACGGCCGCGATCCCAGCCAGCGGCGCGAGCACGGAGAGCGCCAGCAGGACAACGACTACCGAGATGCGCGGAGGAGTCGCCGAAGCCACGGTTGGAACCCGTGCAAACAGGATTCCACGCCCAGTCGAGGTCGAGCGCGCACTGGGCGCCAGGGTGGGGGAATGACCTTCGCGGTGCGTCTGGTGCGCCCGTAACCTCCGCCGCTGGTCCGAGACGGGGTCGTCGTCAATCGACGACGGCCGCGTACACGAGCGACTTCATCTCGCTTCTCACGTCGAGGGCGCTCGACGGCACGAGCTGCGTCAAGAAGATCACCGTCAGCTCCTCGGCGGGGTCGATCCAGAACGCGGTGCTCGCCATTCCGCCCCACCCGTACTCGCCGGCCGATCCGGCGATCTGCGCTTTCACGGGGTCGACGTTGACGCTGAATCCGAGACCGAACCCGATGCCATCGTAGCGCGTCTCGCTGAACGTCGACTCGGTCGCCAGCGCGGCGAGGTCGGCCCCACCCGGCAGGTGGTTCTGCGTCATGGTGCGGATGGTCCGCGGGCTCAGGATGCGCTTTCCGTCGAGCGCACCACCGCGGCGCAGCATCTCCGCGAACCGCAGGTAGTCGCCGGCCGTGGAGACGAGGCCCGAGCTGCCGGTGAAGAGCGTCTTCGGCCGCGCGTACGTGCTGTCGGCCGGGTCGTCGAGGAGCGTCATTCCCCCCTCGGGCGACCTCAGGTAGTTCGCGGAGAGGCGCGGCAGGCTCTCGGCGGCGACCGTGTAGCCCGTGTCGACCATCCCGAGCGGCTCGAAGATGTGCTCCCGGAGGTATGCGTCGAACGGCTGCCCGCTCATGATCTCGACGAGGCGGGCGACCGCGTCCGTCGCGACCGAGTAGCCCCAGCGGGAGCCGGGCGAGAACTCGAGCGGCAGCGCGGAGAGCTGGTCCATCATCTCGGCGAGCGTGCCCTTCCCGTCGCCGATGCCGAGCTTCCGGTAGGCCCCGTCGAGGTGCGTGCGCTCGAGGATTCCGTACGAGAGGCCCGACGTGTGCGTCAGGAGGTCCCGCACGGTCATCGGCCGGTCCGCCGGCTCGGTGACGAAATTCGGATATCGCCCGTAGCGATAGACGCGAAGGTGCTCCCACGCCGGCAGCCACCGGTGCACCGGATCGGCGAGCTGGAACGCCCCCTTCTCGTGCAGCATCATCAGGGCGACCGACGCGATGGGCTTCGTCATCGAATAGATGCGGAAGATGGCGTCCGGGCGCATCGGCTTGGCGCGCTCGCGGTCCATCAGCCCGATGGCCGAGAAGAACGCGACCTTGCCCCGCCGGGCGACGAGCGTGAGCGCCCCGGCGATGCGCCCCTTGTCGATGTACCGTGCGCGCAGGTGATCGTCGATTCGAGCGAGCCGCGCGCTCGAGAGGCCCAGGTCTTCCGGGGAACCGCGATCCATGCTTCTAGTGATATCAGGATCGGTCATGCGTGCGGCGTCGCCTCTCGTCCTTTTCATCGCGCTCGTCGCGAACGCCGCCTGCGACAAGTCCGGCCCGCTCGCCGAGCTCGACGCGGCGAGCACGTGGGTGGTCGCGCCGCGGGCGACGGCGTCTTCGGGTCCGGCGCCCGTCGTCGACGCCGGACGCATGATGCCGCCGCGGCCGGTCCCCACGTCGAGCCCCACGGTGCGCATCACGATGCCCGAAGAGGTCCAGCTCCAGGCGATCCAGTACATGGCGGCCATGCAGGCGCCGCAGGCGAACGACGCGCCCGCCGACCCGGCCTACGGCAAGGACCTCGCAGACCGGCTTCGCCCCGTGGGCCGCACGGACGTCGTCTCCAGCGGCCGCCGCATCGATCTGTTCGTGAGCAAGTGCGACGCCACGCTCCCGAAGGAGGCCGTCGCGCAGCACACGGGCGCGTCGCTCACGACGCTGCTCGCCCACGGCGTCCTGGTCGTGCGCTGCGCGGACCACGAGCTGCAGTGCCTGCAAAGCACCCGCGACGCCGACGACGTCCTGTGCACGCACAAGTAGAGGGAGGTCCCCGTGGAGACATTGAAGACGCTGACATACGAGCGAACCGGGCGCGTGGCGCGGATCACGCTGAACCGTCCCCGGCGCGGCAACGGCATCACGCTGGAAATGCCGCTCGAGCTGGCCGCGTGCGTCGAGCGCTCCAATCTCGATCCGGAGGTGCACGTGATCGCGCTCGCGGGCAACGGGACGGGCTTCTGCGGCGGCTACGATCTCGTCCAGAGCGCCGAGGGGCTGCTGAGCGACGATGCTGTGCGCGGTCCCCGCGGTTCCCCTCTCGACGCGCGGGTGATCGCGAACAACCACGCCCCGGGCGACACGTGGGACCCCGCGATCGACTACGCGATGATGAGCCGCAACGTGCGCGGCTTCATGAGCCTCTTCCACGGCGACAAGCCCGTGGTGTGCAAGGTGCATGGCTTCTGCGTAGCGGGCGGCACGGACATGGCGCTCTGCTCGGACCTGCTGGTCATCGCCGACGACGCGAAGATCGGATATCCGCCGGCGAGGGTCTGGGGCTCGCCCACGACTGCCCTCTGGGTCCACCGCGTCGGCGTTGAGAAGGCGAAGCGCCTCCTTTTCACCGGAGACTGCCTCTCCGGCAAGGAAGCGCACGAATGGGGGCTCGCGATCGAGTCGGCGCCGCCGGAGGCGCTCGACGAGCGGTTCGAGCTGTTGCTGGAGCGGATCGCGCGCATGCCGATCAACCAGCTCGTCATGATGAAGCTCCTCGTGAACCAGACGGTCCACGCGCAGGGGCTTGCCGCGACGCAGATCCTCGGCACGCTGTTCGACGGGATCTCGCGTCACACGCCCGAGGGGTACGCATTCCAGCAGCGCGCGATGACGGCGGGCTTCAAGCAGGCCGTCCGCGATCGCGACGAGCCGTTCGGCGATTACGGACTGCCCGCACGCGCCCCGGACACCACCCAAAAGCGCTAGCCCTGCCCCGCTGCGCTCCGATCCGGCCGCGGCGGGCTAGGGGCGAGGGGGGGAGAGCGGACATCGGGGCGCGATGTTCGAGCATTGAACGAAGAACGCCGACTCCTGGGCGCTCGTGGGGCGGTCCTTCTCGGGCGGAGCGAGAGAGAGAGCGAGAGCTGCGGGGCAGTGAGCCTCGCCGTCTCGCGAGTGAACGGAGGAGGCCCGTTACCGCGCTTCGGGGCGGGAGTGCCTGCGCTCGCTCGCACGAACCCGAGCGAGGGAGGCCCACGACTTGCGCAAAGGGGGCGACTCCTGAGGCGAGGAGCCGGACTCCTGCGCGTTGCCGGCCCGGTCCTTCCCAAAGGGACCGAACGACCAAGCGAGACTTCCTGGGGAGTGAGCGTCATTCCCTCGCGACGCAACAAAAGAAGCCCGCTCCTGAGCCTCGGTCCCGGGAACCCGACGCTCAGGTGCGGCGTCCCGAGCGATAGTCCCCCGCGACTGTCGCAAAGTAGCCGGCTCCCGCGCGATGAGGTCGGACTCCTGAGCGGCGGGGTCGAGCTCCTGAGCTGACAGGTCGAGGTCCTGTGCCTCGGTCGCGAGCTCCCGAGCGAAACGAGTATGCAACGAAGCGATACTCGCCGGAGAGTGAGCCTCACTCCCTGACGATGGAGCAGCGGAAGCCCGTCGCCGAGCGTCCATCGTGGCAGCCCGAGGCTCAGGGCCGCGGACCCGAGCCGAAGTAGCCCGCAAGCATCACAAGTGAGTCGACGCCGGAACGAAGGGACCGGCCGCTTGCGCCTAGGTCGTGGGCGCCAGAACGAAAGGACCGGCCTCCTGCGCGTAGGTCACGTGCGCCGGAGCAAAAGGACCGCGCCGCGAAGCGAAACTCGTCAGGAGGCGAGCCTCATTCTCTCGCAAGCGATCGCACGAATCCCGACGCCGACTATCCGTCGTGCCACGACGATCTTCGGTCTCGCGGAACCAAGCGGGATCCAGACAGGTGTGATGGCGAGATGCCATCGGGCACGGCAGCGGCCCGACCGGCGATCGCCAAGTCGCTCAGGCGGCTCGCTCGATCCAGGACAGGATCGCCTCCCTTAGGGCAGCGTGCAGCGTGAGGCCCCGCTTCTTGGCACGCGCTTCGAGGACCCTCCAGACCTCGTCGGGGAAGCGCACCGAACGCGGAGATGTCCCGCCGACCTCCGCCAGCTTCTTCGGACGTCCCCTGCCGACTTGAACCGTGATGCCTTCCTTGGCGATGCGCGCTGCATAGGGATTGCGGCGCACGCGAGCCTTCGTGAAGTTCACCTCGGGGATCTCCCTGAGCGATGCCTCGGAGGGCTCGGTACGCCTCGTCGTCTTCCTCTCACTCGCCTTCTTCATGACGCCTCCGCTCCGATCGGGTTGCCAGCCGTGCGCTGATCAGCCGGATCTCGTACTCGGTCTTCTCGATGAACATGGTCACCAGAGATCGCGAGAGGATCGGCAAATGACGTAACCGCCTCCTCGAAGGAGACCCCGTGCTTCTGCACGTTGCTGCGTGCCTTCTTCGGATCCCAGACGTAGCGCACACGCATCAAGTGTAATACACTTGCGACCGATCGGCTTTCCGACGGCGGGTCCGCGGGGCCATTTTTTTTAGTAGAATGTATGCTCGCAGCGGCCCGGAGGGCTACGCTGCTCTCTCAACGAGCGAGCGCATCGAGGCCGTCCGCGAGACGGGCGTCGAGAATAGCCCGCCGCGCTGAGCCATTCACGAGTCTCGCCGCTCGGGTACTCTGGTGGCCACGGCAGTGAGCGCGCTCGGGACCCTTCGGCCGCAGAGACTCGCGGGGCTGGTGGCGGCCGCACATGCCATCGTCGGACTGGGGATCATCGCTTGTGCCCTTGCACACGTCCGGCCGTTCGACGCCTCGCTCGAGTTTTCGTGTCTGGTCGGCTTGTTGCTGATCGCTCCCTTCGGATGGCACCTGCTCGCGAGCCGCTACCGTTTGGAAAGAGGCCGCCTCGTCTTTACACACGGGCTCGCGCTCGCCATCGGCCTCGGCCCGCTCGTCGCCTTCCGCTACGCGACTCCGGGAATACGTCGGCTACAATTAATCCTAGCGGGGGAATACTCGGCGGGGCTGGCGCATTTCGAGGTGCGCGCGGGTGATGACACGGCCGCCGTCGCGGGGCTTCGACGCCACCTGGAGCGGCTGGCGATCATCCGCGCGCAGCTTGCCGTGGCGGGTGGTGACGCGAAGGACGCAGAAGTCCTGGATCCTGACCACGGCTGCCGAGCCCTCTCGGAGATTGCTGCCCTCACGCCGGCAAACGAAGCCGGTGCGCGAGACGCCATCGTCGCCGAGGTCATTGAGCGCTGTTTTCACGACGGCCATCCCAAGGACGCTCAATCTGTCCTCAGTGTGGGCGCTAGGCTGCTGCATTTTGATCGGGAGTCTGAGTGACCCCGCGGATCGCGCTTCGCTTCATCGTCCTTGCCGTGACGCATCTCGGCGCGGCGCTGGTCGGCCTCGCAGTGAGCGGGGTCATGGTCCAGCGAGAGTCGCGCGCGACATGGTCTCCGTGGCTTGAGCTCGGAGCGGCGTGGATGAGCGCGATGAATGGAAAAGTCTGTTCAGCGGACATGGCTCCCTGGGCACGAAGCGTGGTCGAGCACCGGGCAAGTCTTCCGGCCGACGATTTCGCGATCGAAGCGGCGGTAGCGTTGCATCTCCTCGGAGGCGGAGGCGCGGCTCTCGATGCACAGAATCGTCTCATCCTCGGGGAGGCGGCGGGCCGTTGTCCCGCCGCGCTCCACGCGCAATGCGATGGCGAACGGTTCGATCGAGCCGTGCGACGGAGGTGCGGTGCGCTGAAGGGGCACCCCCGACGGCGCGACGGGGGCAAGTCGCATCCCGACTAGGGTGCGGATGGCGAGTGAGTGCTCGCCGCCGGCATTATTCGGGCTGGGCGTTGCATCTCGGGGGCGCCCTCCTCGTCTTGCTACTAGACCATCTCCCTAGAAGTGCGCCATCACGCGCTTCCCCACCGCGCCCCGCGTCTCCCCCCTATTGCCCCTAGCCCGCCGAGCGCCGATCCGGCGACGGCGGGCGATCCCTCAGCGCGCGGCGTGCCGCTCACTCCGCGCCCGCGCCGCCCGCTCCTGCCATGCCGCCCCGAAGACCTCCTGGTAAAACCCCCCCGCATTCCACGCCAGCCACCCGACCCCGCTCGCCGCCCGCGCCTGCACGATCTCCTGCTGCACGTACGTCGTCGAGTATCCCGGCGCGTGCCACGGGAACGCCTGGATCCACGGGCGCACGACCGCCGTCGACCCCGCCTTGCGAAGGACCTTCTCGGTCTGCTTCGTCCCGAACGCGACGACCTCCGGATGCGCCCCTGGCTCCGCGTACCCATTGAACCCCACCTGGAAGTGCGACGGATAGACCATCGGCGAGACCGCCTCGACGAGCGACCCGAGCCGCGTCAGGTCCTGGCCCGTCGCGCGAACGTCGACCGATCGCTGCCAGGCGACCACGCCGAACACGTCGATCGACAGCGGCACGCCCGCCGCCTGCGTCCGCTCGTGGACACGTTCGACGAAGCCGGCGATGACGTCGGTCGTCTTCGCGCCCGCGAGGGCGAAGTCGGCGTGGGCGAGGCCCTCGGTCGGATAGCGAACGTAGTCGAGCTGGATCTCGTCCACTCCCGCGGCAAGGGTCTCGTCGACGATGGCGAGGAGGTAGTCCTGCGCCTCGACGTTGTGCGGATCGAGCCACTCCGGCATGCCATGGATCGCGAGGTCCTTGCGGCGCATCGCCGTCCAGGGGTCGTGGAAGCACGACACGCGCAGGAGGACACGCACGCCGCGCTGGTGAGCCGCGTGCACGAGCCCCGGCAGCGACTTCAGGACGGCGTGCGACGACGCGTGCACATCTCCGGCGAGCGGAATCTCCGACGGGTACGTCAGCCACCCCGAGTAGTCCTTGCCATCCACGACGACCGCGTTCATGCCCGCCGCGGCGATGCGGTCGAGGAAGCGCGGGAACCAGGGCTGTCCGATCATCCCGATCTGCGCGTACACGCCGGTGAGGCTGACGTCCTCGGGCCACCCGAGCCGCGGCTCGGAGGGGGGCTCCGCGGCGGCCACCGTGGACGTCGCGCACACAAGGGCGAGTAGCAACGCGGGTTGGAACCCTGGCATTGTTCAAGTATTCCCGCTTTCTGCAGGGATGGCCACAAAGGAGCGCGGTACGATGGGGCGATGGCGCGCCTCCCATCGCGGCAGACCGATGTCCTCGTCGTCGGCGCCGGCCCCACGGGCCTGGTGCTGGCTTTATGGCTGAAGCGCCTCGGCGTCGACGTACGGATCGTCGACAGGGCCGCCGAGGCCGGAACGACGTCGCGAGCGCTCGCCGTTCACGCGAGGACCCTGGAGCTCTACCGCCAGGTCGGCCTCGCGGACGAGGTAGTCGAGCGAGGGCTGAAGTTCATCGCGATCAACCTCTGGTCGCGGGGCGCGCACGTGGGGCGCGCGGACTTCAGCGACATCGGCGGACGGGCGAGCCCGTTCCCGTTCATCCTGATGTTCCCCCAGGACCAGCACGAGAAGCTCCTCGCCGAGCACCTTCGCCGGGCCGGCGTCGAGGTCGAGCGCCGCACCCGGCTCGTGGATCTCGAAGGACAGGGAGACCACGTGCTCGCCCGGCTGGAGCGGGAAGGGAGTGGGCCCTCGGAGTGCGAGGCCGCGTATGTCGCGGGGTGCGACGGCGCTCACTCCAAGGTCCGCGAGCTGCTCGGCATCGACTTCCCCGGCGGGACCTACGACCGCGTCTTTTATGTCGCCGACGTCGAGCTCCGGGGACCCACGAGCAATCACGAGCTCCACGTCGCGCTCGACGAGGCCGACCTCGTGGCGGTCTTTCCGATGAAGGGGGAGAACGCCGCCCGCCTCGTCGGCACGGTGAAACGGGACTCCGAGGCGAAGCACGGCGACCTCACGTGGGACGACGTGAGCCAGAGCGTCGTCGATCGGATGCAGATCACCGTCGAGCGCATTCACTGGTTCTCCACGTACCGGGTGCATCATCGCGTGGCGGAGCACTTCGGTCGCGGTCGCGTCTTTCTGCTCGGTGACGCGGCGCACGTCCATAGCCCCGTCGGAGGGCAAGGGATGAACACCGGGATCGGCGACGCCGTCAATCTCGCGTGGAAGCTCGCCGCCGTCGTCCGGAAGCGCGCGAACGCGAGCCTGCTCGAGACCTACGAACCGGAGCGGATCGCGTTCGCCAGGCGACTCGTCGCCACGACCGACCGGGTCTTCACGCTCGCGAGCGAGGACGGCCCCATCGCCAGGGTGCTGCGGCTCGAGGCGGTCCCGCACATCGTGCCGCGACTGCTGTCGCGGACGATGGTGAGGCGGTTCATGTTCAACACGATCTCGCAGACTCTCGTGAACTACCGGGGCGGCAAGCTCGGCGAAGGCAAGGCGGGAACGGTGCACGGGGGCGACCGGCTGCCGTGGGTCCAGCCCGAGCGCGCGGGCGAGGAGGACAACTTCGCGCCGCTCGCGTCACTCGATTGGCAAGTCCACGTTCACGGCGAAGCGTCGCCCGAGGTCCGTGGCGCGTGCGCCGGGCGCGGCCTGCCTCTCCACACGTTTGCCTGGTGTGACCGCGCGCGCGAAGTGGGATTCGCTCGCGACGCCGCCTATCTCGTCCGGCCGGACGGCTATGTCGCGCTGGCCGATGGCGCGGCCAGCCCGCGGACGCTGGAGAGGTACCTGGACGAGCGCGGGCTGCGGCCCCTCGGCTGACGTCCTCGGCGTCGCCAAGTACGCCCGGAATTTCACCCCGGCCCGCGGATCGGGCGACGATCCCGGCATGCGCGCTCTCTCGTTCGTGTTCGCCGCGGCGGTGACGGGCGGGTTGGCCGGATGCGCGAGGGAACCTTCGGTCACCCCCCCGCTCGCGCAGCCTTCGAGCATCGACGCTCCGACGACGCCGCGAGCGATGGCCGCCGTGGCGTTCGCGTCGGCGCAGGTCGGGAAGCCGTATTGCTACGGCGGAACGGGCCCGGGCTGCTTCGATTGCTCGGGCCTCGTCGATCGGGCGTGGGCCGCCGCCGGGGTGCGCCTTCCGCGGACGAGCGGCGACATCGCAGGCGCGCTGCCCGAGGTGCCGCTCGATCTCGTCCGGAGGGGGGACATTCTCTGGTGGCCGGGCCACGTGGGGATCTACGCAGGCGGCGGATGGCAGGTCGAAGCGCTCGACTCCCGCCACGGTGTGGTGCGCCGGCCACTCCACGGCCCCCGTCGCGCGTTCCGTCCGTTGTAGTGCGCAACTACTCGTTGTTGTCGACCACGACGTACCCGTAGGCTCCGCCGCCGCCGGGGCCGTCGTTGTTGATGGCGTGCGTCAGCGGGGCGTTTCCGGGGGCGACCTGGGTCGTGCCGTTGTTCGTTCCGGCGGTGCCCCCGGGGTTCGCGTTCGCAGTGCCCGAGGCGTTCGCCGCCGCCCCGCCTGCGGCTCCGTTCGCCGCCAGAGTGATCGACGGAGACGACGTCTGGGTGCCTTGCAGCAGGACATACCCACCCGATCCGCCACCGCCTCCGCCCGAGTCGTTCTGTCCGCCAACGCCGCCCTGCCCCGACGAGCCATTGGTGCCCGCGGTGCCGTTGGCGGTGATCGATCCCGTTCCGGTGATCGTGCCGGCCGCCGAGATCTGCACGGCGCCTCCGCCCGCACCACCCGGACCGCCGGCCGAACCGATGAAGCCGTTCTGGCCGTTCCCTCCCGCGCAGCCGCCCGCCAGGCCGGTGTCGCTCACCCCGCCCCCCGCGATGGTGTACGGGCTACTGCAAGACTGACCCCCGCAGGACCCCGTGCCGCCGGCGACCGCCTTCCCGCCGCCTCCCCCGCCCGACGCTCCGTTGTTTCCACCGGTGCCAGCGTGCGCGGCCACGCAGAAGCTGTTGTTGCCGCCCGCGCCCGGCGTGGTGCCGCTCGCGTTCGCGTTGATTGTGCCGTTGATCGTCGCGTTGCCGTAGACGGCGATGATGACCGGATTCGAGCCGACGAGCGTCAACGTGCTCCCGCTCGCGATCGTGAGGCTCGAGAACACCAGGATGTCGACGTTCGGCCCTCCGCCGGTCTGGGCGACGCCGGACTCGATGGTTGGAGCCGTCCCGGTGCACGACCCCGTCGTGAACGTGTGCGACGTCGAGTTGTACGTGGCGTTGCAGTTGGTGGTCGCGCCCGACGGCGGCGTGTAGCTCGTGGGGTTGAAGTTGCTCGGCGTGTAGCCGAAGGAGATGCTGCACGCACCACCCTGGCAGGTCTCGTTGCACACCGCGCCGCACGCCCCGCAGTTGTTGTTGTCGGTGGAGAGGTTGACGCACGCTCCGCTGCACATGCTGTAGCCGCTGTTGCACGCGAAGGAGCACGTACCGCCGCTGCACGCGGGTGTGGCGTTGGCGACGCCGGTCGTGCAGGCATTGCCGCACGTCCCGCAGTCGTTGACGTTGGTCGCCGTGCTCACGCACGCGCCGCTGCAGAGCGTGGGCGTCGAAGCGGGACAGGTACAGGTCGAGCTATTGCAGGTCGCACCGCCGCTGCACGCGAAGGACGAGCCGCAACCGCCGCAGTTGTTGTTGTCGCTCGTGAAGTTCACGCACGCGCCGTTGCAGAGCGTGTAGCCGCTGTTGCACGCGAATGTGCACGCGCTGTTGACGCACTCGGCCGTGGCGTTGGCGACGCCGGTGGAGCACGCGGTCGTGCACGTGCCGCAGTGGCTCACGTTGCTGGTCGTATCGACGCACGTCCCGCTGCACAGGATCATGCTCCCCGAGCAGCCCGAGACGCACGTCGAGTTCGTGCACACCGGCGTGCCTCCGCTGCACGCGAAGGAGGCCCCGCAGCCGCCGCAGTCGCTGCTGTTGTTCGTGAAGTTGACGCACGCGCCGTTGCAGGCGCTGTACCCGCTGTTGCACGTGAATGTGCACGCGCTGCTGACGCACGCGGCCGTCGCGTTGGCGACGCCGGTGGTGCACGCGTGGTTGCACCTGCCGCAGTTGCTGACGCTGCTCGTGGTGTCGACGCAGCCGCTGCTGCAGATCGTCTCGCTCGAGGACGGACATCCCGTGGCGCACGAATACGACGAGCCGGAGCCGACGCACGCGGGCGTACCTCCGCTGCACGACGTGCCGCAGCTCCCGCAGTTGGCGGTCGTGGTCAGCTGGACGCAGGCGCCGTTGCAGAGCGTGAATCCAGAGTCGCATTCGAAGGTGCAGGCGCTGTTGACGCACGCGGCGGTCGCGTTGGCGACGTTGGTCGTGCAGGGGTGGCCGCACGTCCCGCAGCTGCTGGCGTTGCTCGTGGTATCGACGCAGCCGCCGCTGCAGTTCGTCGGCGCCGCGGCAGGGCACCCCGATACACACGAGTAGGTACCTGCTGTCCCCGCGCACACCGCCGTGCTGCCGCTGCACGCGTTGCCGCAGGTCCCGCAGTTGGCGGCCGATGTGAACTGGACGCACGCGCCTGCGCAGAGGTTGTACCCGGCGTCGCACGCGAAGGCGCACGCACCGTTCACGCACGTCGGCTCCGCGTTGGCGACCATGGTCGTGCAGGCGTTGCCGCACGTTCCGCAATTGGCGGCAGCGGTGAGGTCGACGCAATCGTCTCCGCATGCGCTGAGCCCGGAGGGGCACCCCCCATCCGCAGATACGAGCGGGGCATCGTCCCCGGCGTCCGCGCCGCCCCCCTCGATCGCCCCGTCGATATCCCCGGGCGCGTCGGCGCCGACGCTTCCGTCCAAGCCGTTCCCGTCGTCTCCAGGCGACGAATCTGATCCACCCGACGAGCCCGGGCCGGATCCATCCTGGTCGCCGGTGATGACGCCGCCCCCGCCGCTGTCTCCGCCGACCGTGACCGATTCGCCCGAAGCGCATCCAAGGGCCAGCGCCGCGAACACGAGCGCGACTCCCACGTGACCAAGGCTCTGGAGTGCTCCGGAACCAAGCATGCCTCGATGCATCGACAATCTCCCGCGGCACGCCCCAAGCGAGCAGCTGTGATCCTATCGTGACATCAAAGGGACACGTACACGCGGAGGATCAGGCGTCGGTTCGAAGGAAGCGCGCTCTCCCTCGTACGCCAACGCACGTGTGGGCGAACGTGGTCGCCGTGGGCTTCTCGATGCTTCGCATCGGCACTCCGCTCGGGTAGGCTCACCCGCATGGGTGACTTCGGGGGGCTGGCGAGGACATCGTGGGCCGCGCTTGGACTGGCGATCGGCGCGTGCGGCGGCAATGGAGGATCGGGCACGACGGGCTCGGAAGCCGGTCTGCAAGACGGGACCGCCACGGAAGACGCCAGTGGTCTGCAAGACACCGCAACCGCGCCGACCGACACCTCGAACGGGCAGCCACCCGGCGACGGAGCCGGCGGAGACGGGGGAGGTTCGCGAGGGACGGTTGACGGTGGCCTGCCCCTGGACGGTGGTACCCCGACTCCGACGGCCATCTGCGGGACGAGCTTGCTCACGGGCCCAACCTCGGCTCCCTCGGGCGCGGTGACGCTCTCGCCGGGTCCGTCGACGATCCAGGACGCGATCGCCGCTCACCCGTCGGGCGGCACGACCTACTACCTGACCGCGGGGACGTACTCGATCAGTAGCTCGATCAATCCCGAGAACAACGACACCTTCATCGGCGCACCCGGCGCGATCATCGATGGCGCGAATACGCAACAGGTTGCCTTCGGCCTGAACGATCACGCCTCGGGCGTAACGCTCAAATACCTCACTATCCAGCACTTCGTCGGTCCGCAGAACAACGGCATCGTGAACCAGGGACAGGGATCGGGCTGGACGATTCAGTACGACACGATCCAGAACAATCCGGACACGAACGGCGGGGCGAATGGCATCATGCTCGGAGACGACAACGTCGTCTCCTACAACTGCCTGACGGGGAACGGTCAGACGGGCATCTCCGCGGACGGAAACACCGGCTTCGTCGTGGATCACAACGAAGTGTCGCTCAACGCCGACGGCTACGAAGCCGCCCATCCGTGTGGTTGCTCGGGCGGAATGAAGTTCTTCACGTCGACCAAAGCGACCATCACGAACAACTGGATCCACGACAACGGCAACGTCGGGCTGTGGGTCGACACCAACAACTCGTTCTTTCTGATCCAGGGCAACGTCATCGAGAAGAACTTCGCCGAAGGGCTCATGTACGAGATCAGCTACAACGCCGTCATCTCGAACAACGTCCTTCAGTTCAACGGAATCGGCGGGAACGCCCAGTCCAGCGACTTTCCGGAGCCATCGATCTACGTCTCCGAATCCGGAGGGTACGACGCAGGGTCCGCGGTGATGCTCTCGGGCGTCGACGTGAACGGCGTCCTCCGGATCGCCAACAATCGCTTCTACGACAACGCGGACGGTGTCGTCCTCTACCAGAACGCCGACCGGTGCTGCGGGACCAAGGACGGCTGCAGCGCGAGCTGCGGCGGCACGGTCCCTCTTTACGCCGAGGTCGACGCGGACGGCAACAAGAGGTGGAACACGCAGAACGTCACGGTGTCGAACAACACGTTCATCGAGGACGCAGACGCCGGCTGTACGACTCAGGCCTCGCAGCACAACTACTGCGCGGTCACGGGGCTCTTCTCGACATCCACGGCGATCGATCAGGCGATCGCGTACCACCAGAACAACCTGTTCGAGAACAACTCGTACACGGGCCCCTGGCAATTCCTGTCGCCCGATCAAGGGAGCGCTCTGTTGACTCCCGCGGCGTGGCAGGCAGCGCCCTCCAACCAAGATCCCGGCAGCTCTTTTCACTAGGGCAAGCGTCGATTGAACAGCACGAGGGCCCGAAACCTCACCCCCACACGGCTGCCTCTG
>Ga0209415_10005156_pt1 | contig 23589 bp, 14 predicted proteins | sample PeaSoiSIISIP2007_FD_187696 | JGI IMG/M metagenome (GOLD analysis project Ga0209415, IMG submission 187696) | Peat soil microbial communities from Weissenstadt, Germany - SII-SIP-2007 (SPAdes) (version 2) | ecosystem: Environmental > Terrestrial > Soil > Wetlands > Peat | place: Germany... | reverse complement strand
CGGCCGGCGACGGCGAAGGCTCGGGCGTTGGGCCGGTGCTCCTGTAGCACCAATAGGTTTCCGGAAGCCGGATCGTCTGCTCGCTGTAAACGGATAAATCTGAATCCAGGGGATCCAAATAGGGATCGGAAAGTCGGTAGTCCATCGCCTCCATGCCCGTGCTGCCGCAATAACCCAGATACGTCGCCTGCACCGGCGCCGGCTTCTGAGCGAATATCCCCAGGCGGCTTCCCGCCGTGTGCAACGCCAAATCCACCAGAATGTCGATCCCGTCTCGCCGAATCAGGTCGGCAGCATGGGAATCGGACATCCCCAGGATGCTGCGCCAGACATCCGCGTGACGCCGCAGTTCGTCGGTTCGCACGTCAGGGCGCTCAACGTTGGCGTAGCAGAAAATCTCCATTTGCCGACGATCGTGCTCGCGTAACAGCGGCGATAGAATCTGGCCGACGACGTGCTCGCGGAAATCGGGCGATAGATACCCAATGCGCAGGCGGCGGTCGGGATCGCGGCTGTTGGCGTGCGGCTGAATGAATTTCTTGAGCGGCTCGGCGTGCTGCCGGTTCCAGCGGCGAAGTTCCTCCTGGATCATCTTTGCGTCGTACCCGGGATGAAAATGGAGGATGAAGATCAGGTTGCTGTGCGCCACCACAAAATCAGGGTTGAGCCGAATCGCCTGCCGTAAGGAAGCGATGGCCCCGTCACGCTCCCCTATGTCCGTCAGCGCCAGGCCGAGATTGTTGTGGGCTTGGGCGAAATCCGGCTTGAGCCGAACAGCCTGGCGAAGCGCGGCGACCGCCTCGTCAAGTTGCCCCTTGGCCCTCAATGCGTTGCCAAGATTGTTGTGCGCTTCGGCAAGATCGGGCTTAAGCCGGATGGCCTGCCGGAAGGACGCAATCGCTTCATCAAGTTGCCCCTTGCTTTTCAGGCCGATGCCCAGATTGTTGAATGCCTCAAACGCCTCGGGCTTCAAGCGGATGATGGTCTGAAACGCCGCGACGGCGCCGTCGAATTTCTCCAACGATTGCAGGCACTGGCCGATCTTTTCCAGGGCTTCGATGAAATCGGGTTTGAGCGCCACGGCCTGCTGAAACGCTTCCAGCGCCTCGGCGGTTTGCCCCTTGGCCGATAGCGCGTTGCCCCATTCGAAATAGGCCGCCGCCAGGTTCGATTTCGCCACCGGAAAGTCGCCCTTGAGCTTGATCGCCGTCTCGAACGCCGCGATGGCTTCCACCACTTGACCGCTGCGTTGCAGGCATCCCCCGAGATTGTTGTGCGCTTCGGGCAGGTCCGGCTTCAGCGCCGCGATCCTTTCGTAAACTTCGATGGCTTCATTTAGGTTTCCAGTCTGATAGAGACATCCGCCAAGCAGATTGAGCGCGTCCACGTGATTCGGCTCATGCGCGAGAACCTGCCGGCAGAGCTTTTCCGCGGCGAGGGGATTGCCCGCCCGATATTGCGCCAGTGCGGCCTGAAGGGTTTGGAGAACGGCAGGATTCGGCATAAATCGTTGTAGGGATGATACCGCATTTACGTCCCGCGCCTCGGCCGTTTCCCGCCCGCCGCGCACCAATTCCGCCACATCTGCCGGTAGGCCGCTTCGATATTGCGGGCGAAGCGCGGGGCGTTCATCAGCAGCGACGCCGCCATCCGCCCACGCAGCGTCCGGCGCAGCTCGGCCAGCCGCCGCAAATTCCCCGCCAGGTCTGCGGCGATTTGAACGTATTGTTCCGGAGTCTGGGCAATCAGGTCCGTCAGACCGAGATTGGTCAATTGCGACAGCCCGGCGCGTCCTACCACTGTCTGGCCCACCAGCGTCACGACCGGAACTCCCATCCAATAGGAGTCCAAGCTCGTGGTGTGGCCGTTGTACGGGAACGTATCCAGCCCCACGTCGATGCCATGGTAAAGCTCCAGGTATTTCTGGCGTGGACGGGAAGCGGTCAACTCGATGCGATCACGGTGGATTCCCTCCCGTTCCAGCACGTCCAGCAGCGGTTGGTGATGGCTCCCCTCGGAACAGAGCATCATCAATCTCGATCGATCCACCGCCTTGAGCACCGACGCCCAGAGCCTCAGGACCGGCTCGTTGACTTTGCACAAGTTGTTCAGGCATCCAAAGGTGACGTGGCCATCGCTTTGCGCCGGCAGCGGGTTGACGGCAACTTCCCTAAGCAGCGGATCGTAGCACCAGAAGCTGTCCGGGAGACGGATTGACATTTCGGAATAAAACTGATCGTTCAATCCCGGCGGGTCCAGGTAAGGATCGGTCACGCGATAGTCGATGGTCTCCAGGCCCGTCGAGCCGGGATAGCCGGCGAACGTCGCCTGCACCGGGGCGGGCTTGTAAGCGAACACCCCCAGGCGGTTCATCGCCGTGTGCAACGCCAAATCCACCAGAATGTCGATCCCATCCTGCCGGATCAGATCGGCGGCCTGCAAATCCGACAGCCCCACGATGCTCCGCCAGGCATCCGCGTAACGGCGGAATTCCTCGGTCAACGCATCAGCGCGGAGGAAGTTCGCGTAACAGAAGACCTCCAATTGCCCGTGATCGTGCTCGCGCAACAGCGGCAGCAGATTGTGGCCGACCACGTGGTCCCGGAAATCCGGCGAAACGTAGCCAAGGCGCAGGCGGCGGTCGGGGTTGCGATCATTGGTGTGCGGCCGAATGAACTTCTTGAGCGGCTCGGCGTGCTGTTGGTTCCAGCGGCGAAGTTCCTCATGGATCATCTTGGCGTCGTGGCCGGGATGATAATGGAGAGTGAAGACGAGAGTGCTGTGCAGTTTCGCGTCATCAGGCTTGAGCCGCATGGCCTGTCGATAAAGAGCGATCGCCTCGTCAAGCCGCCCCGCCTCTTTCAACGCGGCCCCCAGATTGTTGTGCGCTTCGGCCAGATCAGGATCAAGCCCAATGGCCTGTCGGAAGCAAGCGATCGCTTCATCAAGTTGCCCCTTGCTTTTCAGGGCGATGCCCAGGTTGTTGAATGCCCCGGGCGTGTCAGGCTTCAACCGGATGATCGTTTGATAAGCCGCCACGGCGCCGTCGAACTTCTCCAACGATTGCAGGCACTGGCCAATCTTGTCGAGGGCTTCGATGAAATCGGGTTTGAGCGCCACGGCCTGCTGAAACGCTTCCAGCGCCTCGGCAGTTTGGCCCTTGGCCGATAGCGCGTTGCCCCATTCGAAATACGCCGCCGCCAGGTTCGATTTCGCCACCGGAAAGTCGGGCTTGAGCTTGATCGCCGTCTTGAACGCCGCGATTGCGTCCGCCAATCGTCCATTTCGTTGCAGGCAACCCCCGAGATTGTTGTGGGCCTCGGGGAGCTCAGGCTGCAGCGCCGCGATCGTTTGGTAGATTTCAACCGCCTTATCCAGGTTCCCAATCTGATAGAGGCATCCGCCAAGCACATTGAGCGCATCCACGTTGTCCGGCTCAATCGAGAGAACTTGCCGGCAGAGCTCTTCCGCGGCGAGGGGATTTCCCGCCCGATATTGCGCCAGTGCGGCCTGAAGGGTTTGGAGAACGGCATCATCCCGCATAGATCGTTGGACGGATGATACCGCATTTACGTCTTGCGTTTCGACATTTCCAGGTCCTTTGCAACGCGTTGGACCACGTCAAGCCAATCGTCTGGGGCGGTCTGGCGAAACAATCGCATGGTCGGATACCACGGGCTGTCCGTCCGGTCACGCAGCCAACGAAGTTCCGGTCTGCCGGAAATCAGCGTCCAGACCGGACGCGCCATTCCACCGGCCACGTGTACGACGCTGGTGTCCACCGAAATCACCAAGTCCAGGTTCGACACCAGCGCCGCCGTATCGGCAAAATCGTGAAGTTCATCGCCCATCTGAATCAGCCGCAAGCCCGGTGGAGCGGGCTGATTTGCTTCCGGACCTTTTTGCAGGCCGTAGAAAGTAACTCCCGGAACCGCCGCCAGCGGCGCGAACGTCGCCAGCGGGCACGAGCGCGCATCCCGCCGGGCGCTTCCCGCCCACGCCAGACCTACCTTGAATGATGAATCCCCCGCCAGCCGTTTGGCCCATTGCTCGATCCGTTCCGGCGGCGCCGAGAGGTAGGGCACATCGGAGGGAATCGTCTTCATCGTCGTGCCGAAAGCCAGGGGCAGGCTTTGCAGCGGCGTTTGCCAATCGAAACTCGGCAGCCGCTCTCCGCGCACAAACACCGCCGAGATCCCCTTCACGCGGCCAAGCAACGCCGCCAATTCGGCCTGGCATTCCAACAACACCGTCGCCCCCCGCTCGGCCACCAGCGGCGCGTAACGGATGAAATGCATCGCATCGCCGAACCCGCCTTCGGCAAAAAGCAGGATGGTTTTCCCGCGTGGGTCCTGCCCAGTCCAGCGCGGCTGGGGAAAGTCGCGTGCCAGCCGCACCCCCGGCCTCCGCAGCCGCCATTCGAACTCCTTCCAACCCTCCTCGAATTCGCCCAACATCAGCAGCAGCAACGCGTAATTCCAATGGGCCAGCGCAAAGTCGGGCTTCAACTCGATCGCACGGCGGCATGCGGCCATCGCCTCATCCAGTTGTCCGGCGTCCATCAGTGCGGCGCCCAGATTGCTATAGGCGTCGGCGTAATCGGGCGTGAGCCGAATCGCCTCTCTAAAAGAAGCGATCGCCGCCTCAAGTTGCCCCTTGTCCTTCAATGCCACGCCGAGGTTGCTGTGTGCTTGAGTAAGATCAGGCTTAAGCACGATGGCCTGCCGAAACGCAGCGACGGCTTCATCAAGTTGCCCCTTGTTCTTGAAGGCGATGCCCAGGTTGTTGAATGCCCCAGGCATGTCGGGCTTCAACCGGATGATGGTTTGAAATGCCGCGATGGCGCCGTCGAATTTCTGCATCGATTGCAGGCACGCGCCAATCCAGTCCAAGGCTTCGATGAAATCGGGCTTGAGCGCCACGGCCTGTTGAAACGCTTCCAACGCCTCGGCGGTTTGACGTCCGGCGAACAGGGTCTTGCCCCATTCGTAATAGGCGGCCGCAAGGTTCGATTTCGCCAATGGGAAGTCGGGCCTGAGCCGGATGGCCGTCTTGAACGCCGCGATGGCGTCCACCAATCGTCCGCTGCGTTGCAGGCATCTGCCGAAGTTGTTTTGTGCTTCGGGGAAGTCTGGCGTCAGCGCGATGATCCTTTGATACACTTCAATCGCTTCGTTCAGTTTTCCGGCCAGGTAGAGACATCCGCCAATCAGATTGAGCGCGTCCACATTGTTCGGCTCAAGCGACACGACCTGCCGGCAGAGCGATTCCGCGGCGAAGTGATTTCCCGCCTGATACTGCGTCAGTGCGGCCTGGAGGGATTGCTGAACGACATGATCCGGCATAGATCGTTGCAGGGATGATACCGCATTTACACCTTGGGTTTCGATTTCTCCAGTTGCATCGCAATGCGTTGGACCACGCCAGACCAATCACCGGGCGTGGTCTGGCGGAATAGCCGCATCGTCGGATACCAAGGACTGTCTTCACGATCCAAAAACCATCGCCAATCGGGCATGAATCGCAGCATCACCCACACCGGCCGCCCCAGAGCGCCGGCCAGATGCGCCACGCTCGTGTCGGTGGTGATCACCAGGTCCATCAGGCACATCGCCGCGGCCGTGTCGGCGAAATCGTGCAACTCCGGGGCGAGGTTGACCAGCGGCATACCCGCCGGCGGCTGATCCGCCTGCCGTGCGGCCGCGCCTTTCTGAAGGCTGTAAAAAGTCGCGCCGCGCGCCTCCGACAGGGCGGCAAGTCGATCCAGAGACATCGACCGAGTTTGATCGCCCTTGACGATTGGATTTCCCGCCCAGGCGAGAGCGACTTTCAGCCCGGCCGCCGAATCGCCCAGTCTTTTCCGCCAGGACTCCAGCAGTTCCGGGTCTGGGAATAAATACGGAACTTCCGCGGGAATCGACTCCAGCGTGGACTTGAGCGCAAACGGCAAACTGAGGATCGGGCAGTGAAGATCGAAAGGAGGCAGCGGCTGGCCGCGGATCACGATTTCACATCTCCCGGCGATTGTCTGGAACAGCCGTTGGAGTTCGGTTGGACATTCAATAACAATTCTCCCGCCCATTTGTTCCACCATCGGCAAGTAGCGGATGAAATGAATGGCATCCCCAAAGCCCTGCTCGGCGTGCAGCAGAAAGGTGCGGCCTTCCAATGGGCTGCCGTCCCATTGCGGCTCAGCGAAGTTTCGCCGCGGGGACGGGAAATCCTTGCTCTTCCATCGCCATTCATACTCGCCCAGGCCTCGCCCCAGGTCCCCCCGCGCCAGCAGCGATAAAGCCAGTCCGAGGTGGGCTTCGGGTGAGTTGGGATTGAGGGCAAGGGCCTGCCGGTAGGAAATAATCGCCTCGTCAACTTGCCCCATTTCCTTCAAGGCGTTGCCGAGATTGTAGTGCCCTTCGGCAAAGTCGGGCTTGAGCCGGACAGCCTGCCGTTGGGAAGCGATCGCTTCCTCCAGTTGCCCGATGTCGCCCAGGGCGTTGCCCAGATTGCTGTGCGCTCCGGCGTAATCAGGCTTGAGCCGAATCGCCTGCCGATAGGCCGCGATCGCCTCGTCAAGTTGTCCCTTGGCCCCCAGGGCGTTTCCCAGATTATTGTGCGCTTCGGGATAATCAGGCTTGAGCCGAATCGCCTGTTGATGGGCCGCGATCGCCTCATCCACTTGCCCCTTTTCCCTCAGGGCGTTGCCCAGATTATTGTGCGCATCGGCAAGATCGGGTTTGAGCCGAATCGCCTGCCGAAGGGCGGCGGCCGCCTCGTCGACCCGCCCCGCGTCCTTCAATGCGGCGCCGAGATTGTTGTACGATTCGGCCAGATCGGGCTTAAGCCGGATGACCGATTGAAACGCGGCGACGGCCTCGTCGGTTTGTCCCTTGGCCGATAGCGCGTTGCCCCATTCGAAATAGGCCGCCGCCAGGTTCGATTTCGCCACCGAAAAATCAGGCTTGAGCTTGATCGCCGTCTTGAATGCGGCGATGGCGTCCGCCAATCGTCCGTTTCGTTGCAGGCATCCACCGAGGTTGTTGTGGACTTCGGGGAGGTTGGGCTTCAGCGCGGCGATCCGTTGGTAAACGTCAATCGCCTCACTGAGCTTTTCGGTCTTATAGAGGCATCCGCCAAGCAGATTGAGCGCGTCCACGTTGTTCGGTTCACGTGAGAGAACCTGTCGGCAGAGCTTTTCCGCGTCGAGAGGATTGCCCGCCCGATATTGCGCTAGTGCGGCCTGGAGGGTTTGCTTAACGGTCATGTCGCCGGGGATTGTAAGCTCGTATTCCCGCCCTGCTCGCACCAATTCCGCCACATCTGCCGATACGCCGCTTCAACATTGCGCGCGAAACGCGGAGCATCCATCAGCGGCGATGCCTGCATCCGCCCGCGAAGCGTCTGGCGAAATTCGGCCAGCCGCGGCAAATCCCCGGCCAGCGCGGCGGCGATCTGAACGTACTGCTGCGGCGTTCGGGCGATGAGTTCCGGCACGCCGATGTTGGACAAAATGCTTGCCCCGCCGCGCCCCACGGCCGTCCGGCCGACAAGACTCACCACCGGCACACCCATCCACAGGGCATCACAAGTAGTGGTTCCCCCGCCATAAGGAATGGTGTCCAGGGCGATGTCGATGGACTGATACCGCTCGAAGTAGGCCGCCAGGGGCGCGCTCCCCACAAAGCTCACCCGCTGGGGATCGACGCCCTCCCGCTGTAGACGTTCCCGCACGCGCCGGCGGTGGGTGCCTTCGTAAGCGTGCAGCAGCAGCCGGGAATGCGGCGCCGAGCCCAGCACCCGAGCCCACAGACTCAGCAGCGGCTCGTTGACCTTGCAGAAGTTGTTCAGGCAGCCAAAGGTGATGAAGCCTTTGTCGAGTGCCGGCGGCCTCTGGGGCGGAAGGTCCACCGCCGGCTGATAGCACCAGAAGGTCTGGGGCAGACGGATGGTCTGTTCGCTGTAGACCGATTCATCCCCGCCCGGCGTGTCCAGATAGGGGTCGCTCAGGCGGTAATCCATCGTGGTCAATCCCGAACTGCCTGCATAAGCCAGGTAAGTGATCTGCACAGGCGCAGGCTTTTGGGCGAAGATCAGCAGGCAGCTGTTGGCGGCGTGCAGCGTCAGGTCCACCAGAACATCGATGCAGTCCTGGCGGATGAGATCGGCCGCCTGGGCATCCGAGAGGCCCACCAAACTGCGCCAGGCATCGGTGTGGGTGCGAAGACGCTGGGTCATTGCATCGGGAGCAGGAATATGAGCGTAGGCGAAAACCTCGACGCATTGATGATCGTGATTCGCCAGCAACGGCAGAAGAAACCACCCAACGGGTTGGTCGCCCAAACCGGGGGAGACATAGCCGATGCGCAGCCGGCGGTCGGGGTCGCGGTTGTTGGTGTGCGGCTGAATCAGCTTCTTGAGCGGCTCGGCGTGCCGCTGGTTCCAGCGGCGAAGTTCCTCATGGATCATCTTGGCGTCGTAGCCGGGATTTAAGTGGAGGATGAAGATCAGATTGCTGTGCGCCACCACAAAATCAGGCTTGAGCCGAATGGCCTGTCGATGGGCCGCGATCGCCTCATCCAGTTGCCCCTTGTCCTTTAGCGTATTGCCCAGATTACTGTGTGCATCGGCAAGATCCGGCTTGAGCCGAATGGCCTCCCCAAGGGCCGCCATTGCCTCGTCAAGCTGCCCTACGTCCTTCAATGCGGCGCCGAGATTGTTGTGCACTTCGGCAAGATCGGGCTTGAGCCGAATCGCCTGCCGGAAGGAAGCGATGGCTTCAGCAAGTTGCCCACTGCTTTTGAAGGCGATACCCAGGTTGTTGTATGCCCCGGGCGTGTCAGGCTTCAGCCGGATGATCGTTTGATAAGCCGCCACGGCCCCGTCGAATTTCTCCAACGATTGCAGGCACGCGCCGATCTTGTCCAGGGCTTCGATGAAATCCGGCTTGAGCGCCACGGCCTGTTGAAACGCCTCCAGCGCCTCGGCGGTTTGCCCCTTGGCCGACAGCGCGTTGCCCCATTCGAAATACGCCGCCGCCAGGTTCGATTTCGCCACCGGAAAATCAGGCTTGAGCTTGATCGCCGTCTTGAACGCCGCGATGGCGTCCGCCAGTCGTCCGTTTCGTTGCAGGCATCCGCCGAGATTGTTTTGGACTTCGGGGAGATCGGGCTTCAGCGCGGCGATCCGTTGGTAAACGTCAATCGCTTCATCTAGGTTTCCCGTCTGATAGAGACATCCGCCAAGAAGATTGAGCGCGTCGACGTTATTCGGCTCAAGCGAGAGAACTTGCCGACAGAGTTTTTCCGCGGCGAGGGGATTTCCCGCCCGATATTGCGCCAGTGCGGCCTGGAGGGTTTGGCGAACAGGATCATCCGGCATAGATCGTTGGAGGGATGATACCGCATTTACATCGTGCGTTTCGGCCGCTTCAACAGAATTGGCAGCGCCGCCAAGGCGACGGCGAAGCTGGCCGGCTCGGGAAGCGCGATGTTTCCGGCGAGATATTGAACCAGGACGTTGGCCTGGGGCGATCCCAGGCCGGTGGTTTCATCGTAACCGGGACCGGCCGAATATTCGCCGTTGGTGCCGGTGGTGATGTCGTGAAACGCCTCGTTGTACAGGGGAGTTCCGACCAGGGCGTACAACATCGGCAGCGTCTGACTGGGGCCGTCGAGAGTATCCAGGCCATTGAGCGCGCGGCCCTGATCCGCGATGGCCAGCAGCGCAGCCCATTGGGGCGCGCCGGCGCTGGTGCCGCCGATAGACCCCGTTTCGCTTACGCCATTGAGCGTTACATATATGTCAAAGCCCGTCAACGGATCGGCGTCGTAGGCCACGTCGGGCGTGGTGCGGAATCCGGTGTTTTGCACGGCCAATTGATAATCCGGCTCAGGCTCATATTGGCTGGTTCCCCCGCCGGTAGTGCCATATTGGTTGTTCCAGACGGTTTCGCTCTGGTAGGCGTTGTTGGCTCCAAGGGTCAGGGACGTGCCGCCGACGCCGACGACGTTTATTGAGTTGGCGGGATGGTTCGGCCCGGCGGAGTCACCGGCGGCGGCAACGAAAGTCACTCCCGAATGGCCCGAGGGCGTCAAGTAATAACCCTCCTCGTCAGGATCAAGGTCAAGTTCGACACGCGTATAACTCATCGAGACAACCGACACGCCGGTGGTGCTGGCGGCCTGAAGGGCGGCGGTGTACAGGTCGCCGTCCCGGCCGGAATTGGCCTCGACGACGAGAATGTTGGCGGCCGGAGCAATGGCATGAGCCCATTCCACGTCGAGGGCGGTCTCGATGCTTTCGGAACTGGTCGTGGCAGTCGCAGGCGGCGCTCCGCCGGTCTCTCCGACCACGGAAAGCGACCAGCCTGATCCCGGATTGGGCAGTCCAAATGCGGCGTCGAAGTTGCCGAGGTCGGTGTTGAGCGTGAGATCGTTATCCAGTTCGATGAGGGCGATGGTTTGCCCCGCGCCGTTCCCCGGAACCGCGCCGCCGTTGAAGGTGATTTGATTGAACCCGTATGCGGTCTCAATCTGCGCGGGCGTGAATCCCGAGAGCAACCTTCGGCCCTCCAGGGCCTCAAACAAAATAAGCGTCCCCGCCATACAGATGATTATTGTTCACGTCCGCGCTTGGGGCCAACGCAAAACCCTCAGAATGCCGCCCGCCGCATCCATCCGGCGCGGCGGGCCGATTCGGTATCGGACCTTCAAGGTAAAGTTTGGCAGGGTCGGGGGTTTGGGCTATTCCACCCTGCCGGCAACCGTGACGTGCAAGTTTTTGGTTTCGCGCTGTAGCCGCCATTTCAGGAGCGGACGAAGGACCGCCAGCGCCGCCAGATAGATGCAGGCAATTCCCAGGGCCATGACCAGCCCGAGGCTCTTGAGACCCCGGTGTTGCGCCAGCAGCCAGAAAAACCCGAAGCTCGTCGAGGTGATGTACGCGCACAACAGCAGGGCTCGGTCGCTGACGTCCCAGCGTCGCCAGGCGCGGCGGGGATGATTCTTCGCTTCCAGGTATCGGTGGACCAGAAATACGCCGTATTCATGGCCGGCGCCGATGAGAATCGGCAATCCGAAGAAATTCGCGAAATTCCAGCTCGCGCCGAACAACCCCATCAGCGCGACCAGCATCGGCAATCCCATGGCCAGGACGCTGATCGCTGCCAGAGTCGGCGCCAGCCGGCGGAAATCCAGCAGCACCAGCCCGAAGATCAGCACCAGGGCGTACACGGTGGAATGGAAGAACGCCCGATGAACTGCATCGACGGTGTGATAAACGTCGGATGCGATGCCCGTGACGTGGGGCGCCCCGGGCGCCTTGGCGACGGCGGCCTCGACCGCATTGACGAATTCGTTGAGGTTGGCGTCGTTCCAAAGGTCCTTGTTCTTGGCGGGGTAGATGTAGAGGGCGTAATCACCCTCATTGTCGACGTAATGGTCCCGCAGTTGCCGAGGCACGGCCGCCAAGTCCGGCGATCCGGGTTCAAACCCGTCGATCAGCTCGTGGACCTCGGCGACGAAGATTCGCTGCCATTGCGACAATTGCTCCGCCGCGGCGATAGAGCGGTCGCCGGACAACTTTTCCAGTTCATCCGCGAATTGACGCAGCACTCCCGCGGCGCCGCCGTTCGCTTGCTGGAAAATCGCCGCCAAATCGCGCGACTTTTTTGAAATCGCGGGGAAATCGGTGGAATAGACTGGGGTGGGATTCGTCCACTCGATGGACGGCACCTGCGCGGCGTGTTGCCGGAGCCACGCCGCGTTGTCCTGGGCATTCACAATGCTGTCGGTCGAGGCGACGACCGGCAATCCAGCGACGGCGGCGCGCACTTCCCGAAGTTGATCCAGGTCCTTCGACAGCACCACCGCGAACCAGGTTTGCAGGGTACGGACGAGCTTGACCGATGGCAGGTCGGGGACCTGGAGCTTGATCAGATCGGGATCGAAATAAACACGGGGCATGTAGCGAGTGCCGGCCAGCAGCAGAGCGGCCCAGACCACCGGCAGCGCCAGCCAATGGGGTCCCGTCTTTCGCATCGGCTTGAAGCGCTTGGAGGCGTCCAAGGGCCTCAACTTCGGCGGGAAGAGGGTCAACAAGGCCGGAAGCACGACATATCCGGCCAGGAGGCACAGCAGCAATCCGCCGCCGGCGATGATGCCCAATTCGGCCGCGCCCTGGAAATCGGTGAAGACGGCGACGAAGAACGCCCCGGCGGCGCCGAGGCAGGCGGTGTTGATCGGCGGACCGACGTGCTTGAACACCCGGACCCAGACCGCGTCGGCGCGTTCGTATCGCCGCGCTTCCAGCCGATAGCGCGACAGAATCTGCACCAGATAATCCATCCCGATGCCGATGAGCGCGATGAGAAAGACCAGCGATAGGAGATTGAGCTGTCCGATGGTTGCCGTCGCCCAGCCGAAGGTCCAGGCGATGCCGACTCCCAGCGCGATTTCCGCCGCCAGCGCCAGCCAGATCGAGCGCCACATCACGACCATGCCGATGAACACCGCGATCAGGGCGATGATTTCCGCATGGTGGGTATCCCGGTTGGTGGTGCGCATTTCCTCCGCCTCCAGCGCCGGCCGGCCGGTGACCCCGATCTGAAATTCCGGAAAATCCCTCCCGCCGTCGAGGGCGGCGTCGCGGATGGCGTCAACGGTGCGGGTGACGCTGGTGAGCGATGCAAATTCGCGCCGGGGGAAAACCTGCACGAGGATTCGATGCCGCGAGCGGTCGGTTTCATCGGCGACATAGAAATAACCCAGTTCCGACGGATTGGCCGCGTTGACGGCGCGGAAATCCGTGACGCCGTCGCCGACGCTCAGTGTTTTGTCCGGGTGAAGGATGGCTTGGTCCCATGATTCGGCAAGGTGGGAAATGAAAGTTGCGGTCTGTTCATCCGGTTTCAAGGCCGCGCCGGCCAGGGAGCGTTGGATGGGATTTCGGCCCAGAGCGGATGTGACCGCATTCGGCTTGGCTCCCCAGATCGCCGCCAGTTGGCCCAGCCCTTGCACTTCGGCGAAGCTCTGCGGCAGTTTCCTCGGATCTTCAAACAGGATCGCCTGCTTTCCAAGCTGCTCCAGCGGAATCCGGCAATAGGCGTCGATGACCTGGGGCAATCCCCGAAGGCGATCGGTGACGCGATCGGCGGCCGCGGTCCACCGCGCGATCGGCGGCTTGGAGGAAAGATCGCGCGGCTCGATCACGACGTAGACCGCTTCGTTCTCCCGGAAACGGCTGATGAACTGAAGATAATCGTGGAAAAACCAGGGCTTGGAAGAAAAAAGCTGGTTCTGGTCCGTCGAGACCGTCAACCACCCGATCGCCGCCACGGCACACGCCGCCACCGTCACCAAAACCACCGCCAACGTGGTCCACGGATGAGAGACGATGGCGAGGACCGCGATGAGAATCCGGCGATAAAGGAATTCCATGTCAGGCGAGCATGGCGCGCTTGGCCAACCCGGAAACCGTGTCCCAGGCCGCGCCCGGGATTCGTTGAACGTCCGCCAGCACCTCGTCGATGGCCGTCAGGAACCAGTCCATGTCCTGCTTCGTGGCGATCATCGGCGGAAGGAATTTGATCACCTCCGTGTGATATCCCGCCACCTGGGTCAGGACGCGATGCCGGTCCATCAGGGGGATGATAATCATCTGTCCGAAGACCCCGAAGTTCAGCTTGTGAAGCATGTCCCAAGCCATCTTGAGCTTCAGCGACGCTTGCGGCCGGGCGAAATCCAGGCCGAACATCAATCCCTTACCCCGGACGTCCGAGACGAACGGGCAGGCCTCGGCGATGGGGCGCAGCTTTTTCATGACATAGTCCCCCATCGCGGCCGCGTTTTCCACCAGCTTGTCCTCCTCGATCACGTGAAGGCTGGCCAGCGCCGCGGCCATCGCCATGTCGTTCTGGCCGAAAGTATTGGAATGGACCACGCATCGTTCCATGGAATTGAACACGCTGTCCATGATCCTCGGCGTGGTGATGACCGCCCCTACCGGCACGTATCCGCCGGACAGTGCCTTGGCACAGCAAATGATGTCCGGCTCGACGTCCGGCCAGTGCTGGAACGCGAACCATTTGCCGGTCCGGCCCAGCCCGCATTGCACCTCGTCGGCGATCAGCAGGCTGCCGTATTTGTGGCACAGCCGCTGCGCTTCGATAAGGAAATCGTCGCTAACCACCGCGCAGCTCTTGCCCTGCACGGCCTCGACGATGAACGCGGCCGCCTCGCGCTTGCTCAACTCTTTTTCCAGGGCCGGCAAATCGTTGAAGGGGACCTTCCGGCCGCCGGGGATCATGTCTCCAAACCGTTCGCGGAAAAATTGATCGCCGTTGACCGACAGCGATCCCAGCGTCAGCCCGTGGAACGCATGGTCGCAAAAGATGACGTTCTGCCGTCCGGTGGCGCAGCGGGCGAATTTCAGGGCCCCCTCGACGGTTTCCGTTCCGCTGTTGGTGAAGAACACCCGCGACAGGCCGTCCGGAATGTGCCGGACCAACGCCTGCGCCGCCAGGCCCGATAGAATGCTGCAATCCATCCGGACCAGATTGGGGCGGTCCATTTCGATCAGTTGCTTCAGCACCGATTTGATCTTCGGATGGTTTCGCCCAAGGGCGAAGACGCCCCAGCCGGTGAGAAGATCGAGATATTTATTGCCGTCCTCATCCCAAAGATAGCACCCCTCGCCGCGGACGTAGTGCTTGTCGAAATTGATGGCCCGCAGCATCTTCACAAATGCCGGATTGAGATGCTGTTGATGAAGCTCGAACGCTTGTCCGTCGAACTGTTCCAGCCATGCGGCAAAATCAATGTCCATGATTCAGACGTATCCTTGATGAATCAGTCGATCATATCGGCAAAGCGGGCCGATAGCCATTGGCGGGGATTTAGTATAATGTAGTAATCGTGGTGGCAATCAGCCACCCTGCTCGTACCAGGTTTCGTTTAATGTTAGACCCTTGTCCCCCGCCGGTGCGGCCAGTCATTTTCCCGCGCGTAAGCGTGTCGCTGAACCTTTCAGCCCCGCCGCCGCCTCCTCAACCTCAGGCTCAAACGTCGGATCGGCTGGAAGTCGCGTGGCAAAACGCCAGGGATGCCCTGCTTCGATTGCAAAACCCCAAGGGATATTGGGTCGGTGAACTCCAGGGCGACAGCATACTGGAGTCGGAATTCCTGCTGCTCAAGTTCATCCTCGGCCACGAAAGTGACCCGGACCTTCCAAAGATCGCCAATTACCTGCGCGGCCTGCAAAATCCCCAAGGGGGCTGGAGCCTGTTTCCCGGCGGTCCGTCCGATCTGTCCGCGACCGCCAAGGCGTATTACGCGCTGAAGCTCATGGGCGACGATCCCGACGCCCCGCGCCTGGCAGCGGCCCGACAGGTCGTTTTGTCGATGGGGGGCGCTGAAAAATGCAATAGTTACAGCAGGTTTTTCTTCGCCGCCCTCGGCCAGATCAGTTACGACGCCTGCCCCAGCATCCCGCCGGAGATCGTCTTTTTCCCCAATTGGTTTTATTTCAGTCTGTATCACGTGGCGGCCTGGACGCGGACGATGATCCTGCCGTTGTCGCTGGTCACCACGTTGCGCTACACCCGGCCCATGCCCGATTCGATGGGGATCGCCGAGTTGTACGTCAACCGCGGCGCCGCCAATCGCGTCGCCAAGCCTCGCCCGGGATTCCCGCGAAGCTGGCGCGACTGGTTTCTCCGCATCGATCAATTCCTGAAGATGTACGACCAATTCCCCATCGCCCCCCTGCGCCGCAGCGCCATCAAGAAGGCGGAAAAATGGCTGCTCGATCGCATGGAAAACTCCGACGGCCTGGGCGCGATCTTCCCCCCCATGGTTTACATGCTGGTCGTCTTCCGGACGCTGGGATATCCCGATGACGATCCTCGCGTCGTCAAAGCGCACAAGGATTTGCGGGACTTTTACATCGAGGAAGGCAATACCATCCGCCTTCAGCCGTGCGTCTCGCCGGTGTGGGACACGAGCCTGGCGATGCACGCGCTGGCCGAGGCCGGGCTAAGCCCCGAATCCGACGCGGCCCAGCGGGGCATCGCCTGGCTTTTGGAAAAGGAATGCCGGGTCGTCGCCGATTGGCAGAAGAATTGCCCCCCCGTCGAGCCCTCCGGATGGTTTTTTGAATTCTCCAATCCCCATTACCCGGACGTGGATGACACCGCGATCGTGCTGGCGACGCTCAGCCAACTGGGCGGCGAAGCAGCCCGCCAGGCCAAAGCCCGCGGGCTTAAATGGCTGCTGAACATGCAAAACGCCGACGGCGGCTGGGCGGCGTTCGACCGCACGCGCGATCGTCGAATCCTCGAACAAATCCCCTTCTCCGACCACAACGCCATGCAGGATCCAAGCTGCCCCGACATCGCCGGCCGCGTTTTGGAAGGTTTGGGACATTGCGGAATCCGCCTTGATCACCCCGCCATCGCCCCGGCCATTGCCTTCATCCGAAAGCACCAAGACCCCTGCGGCGCCTGGTGGGGACGATGGGGAGTCAATTACGTCTACGGAACCTGGCAGGTGTTGACCGGACTTTGGGCCATCGGCGAGGACATGACCCAGCCCTACGTCCAACGCGCCGCCGACTGGCTGCGCAGCGTGCAAAAGCCCGATGGCAGCTTCGGCGAATCCTGCCTGAGCTATCACGATACCTCGCTCAAGGGACAAGGCGAAAGCACCGCCTCGCAAACCGCCTGGGGCGCGATGGGCCTGTTGGCGGCCGCCGGGCCTAACGACCCCGCCGCGCAAAAGGCCATCGACTGGCTCATCGACCATCAATCCCCCGACGGCAACTGGGTGGAGAATTTCTACACCGGAACAGGCTTCCCAAAAGTCTTTTACCTGAAGTACCATCTCTATCGCCTCTATTTTCCGTTGACCGCGCTGTCGCGCTATCGCCGCATGCTCGCCGCGCAGCGGGCCGGCTGATCGGCGCATGTCACAAGGGTTGGAGGAACCCACCATGTTCACGATGCGAAACCCATGGATCGCGCTGACTTCGATGGTTCTGATCGCCGCCCCAAGCCTGGCTTCGGCCGATAGTTTCTTCAACGTCACCGCGGCCGGATCCGGCGGCACCATCGTTTCCAATTCCGGCGGAAACATCCTCAGGCTGACCGACAACCTGATCAGCTTCAACGGAAACTTCTTCCCCCTGATTGGTCAGAACGTCCTGACGTCCGTGAGTTGGGGCGGCGTGCCCAACGCCATCATCCTGACCGAAAATTCCCTTCAGACCCAGGCGACGCTCGTCTTCCCCTCCACCGGCTTCGCCCGGACGTTCATCGGCACCAGCGCTTCCGATCTCCAGGATCAAATCCACGATTTCATTCAGAAGGACGGTGAACGCGCCTACGCCCAATTCCTCCAGTCGATGAACCAGCTTTCGGCGGTGTCGTCGCTGGACGGCAATCCGCAGGCTTCCACCGCCCTGATCTCCAACGACGTCTTCTCCCGCTTCGGAATCGAGAACCAACAGCCGACGCAAACCCGCTCGGAATCCGGCGGGGCGTATTTCGGAATAGCGGCCACCGGCGGCGAAACCCGAGCCGACAATCTCAACGGAAACTGGGTCGATCTGAACTTCGACACCGGGGCGCGCCTCGGCAGCAACTTCGCCCTCGATTTCGGAACCACCCTCGCCTACCGAGAGGTCGGCGGTAGCGCCGCCTACACCGTCGCCGAGGAACTCGCACTCCCCGTCACCATCATCAACAACCACGGCAACGGAATCAGTTGGCAAGTCGCCCCCTGGGCCTTCGCCGGACTCTCCGCCAGTTACGACCAGGCCGCCGGCGGCGTCCTCCTCGGCGGCGGCGGAACCAGCAGCCTCGCCCTCCATCTCGGCGGGTTCACACTCACCCTCGGCGATCAGATCAGCTACACCGGCGACTGTTCCGTCACCGTGGATGATTACGAATTCAACACCGACATCGATCAATGGATTCTGATGGACGGCCTGGATGCCAGGTACCAATTCCCCCACACGCCGATCTTCATCGACGGCAGCGTCGCATACAACAACTTCCTCCGCAAAGCCGCGATTCCCAACTATTGGGCCCCCTCGCTCGGCATAGGCATCGCCTTCGGCCCCAATTCCAGCCTGAGAATCAGCTACGACGGCGATTTCGCCAAGGGATACAACGACAGCGGCGGAGACATCACCCTGGTCCTGACCTATTAGGGTCCGAGCCTCTTTCCGTTAGCCCCCGGCTTCGACGGGGTTTCCCTCACGCAAACCCCGGCAGAGCCGGGGGCTAATGGAACTCAGTTGAAATCGGCCATCGAATTTTGAAATTCGCTTCGCCATCGTCTACGCTGTGCCCCGGACAGCGATTCAAAAAAATCCGAGGAGACAACCATGCTGCAAAGGACCCTCGCACGCACCGGCGGTTTCCGCGTCAAGTTTTGCCTCATAGCCGCGGCGGTATTCTCCGTGCGGGTGGCCTCGGCCCTGGCGGATCCGCCGCTGCCGACCTTCGACTCAACTGTTTTCAATGTCACCGTTATAAACCCCAGCATCAACGGCGGTGTTGCGGCCAGCACCGCATCCACCGACAACTCCGCCGCTATCAACGCCTACATCGCCTATTGCTCCAGCCAGGGCGGCGGCACCGTCGAGATTCCGGCGGGAACGTTCCTCTCCAGCACCATCACGATGCAAAGCAACGTCAACTTGCAAATCGACGGCGGCGCCATCCTCCGCGATACCAACTATGCCAAGACGCTCATCACCACCACCGGCGCCACGAGCAACATGGAGATCAGCGGCGGCGGGATCATCGATGGAGCCGCCACCACGACCGCCGGCACCGCCAATCTCGTTCTCCTCAAGAAGGTGACCGGCCTGGAGGTCACCGGCGTCACGATCGAGAATGCGGGGCATGAACATCTGGTGACCGAAGGCGACGGGAACGTCACCATCAAGGGCATTACCATCGCCGACCCGGGAACGCTCGCGGCCAACGGCGGCAAATACATAAGCAATACCGATGGAATCGACTTCAGCGGCACCAACTTCCTGATTGCAAACAACACCATTTCCGACGGCGATGACAACATCGTCGCCAAGCCCGCTTCCACCGCGACCAGCAACGTCACCATCACCCACGACACCATCGGCGCCGGTCATGGGATATCCATCGGCGGCGGCACCGCCGCGGGGCTTTCCAATATGACCGTGAGCAACGTCACGTTCAACGGAACTCAGAACGGGCTGCGCCTCAAGGCCCAGGATGCCGCCGGCGGGGATGCCGGCGGGGGAACGGCATTGCCCGTCAACGGCGTGACCTACAGCAACATCACCATGACCAACGTGGCCAATCCGATCGTCATCGATAGCTTTTACAATGGAAACAACAACTTTCCGGCCAGCCCGCTGGATGCCGCCGCTTATCCGTCCACTCCCACGGCCCAAGACGGCACCACCCCCGTCTTCGAAAACATCGCCTTCGACGACATTACCGCCACCGGCGCTTCCAACGGCGGTCTAATCTACGGCCTCAACACCTCGCCGCAGAGCATTCAGTGGCTGACTTTCAACAACGTGAACATCACGGCAGATTCGCACATGGATCTCTGGTATGCATCGGAGGTAACTGCCGACGGGCTGACGGTAATTGTCCCAGGCGCCGATCCCTACGCCGGCGCCAACCCCATTAATGGAGTTTTCCTCTCCAACGTGACTTTCGCTCCGGGCGCCACGGCCGTGCCTCTGCCGCCAGCCGCCTGGCAAACCTTGCCAGTATTGCTGGTTCTTACCGGTGCTTACTGGCTGTACGGACGCCAGCCTCGCCGGCTGCGGAAAGTCGATGTGGGAAGGGATACGGTCAACTAATCAAGTTTCTCCGGCTCCAGCCGGATGTTCTTCTCGCCCGCCGCTTTTTTCTCGCGGTATTTCTTTACCCAGGTCTCGAAGCTTTTGCCGGCGGCGGTGTCCCGGCCGGTGAAGACCAGCCGGGCGATGTCGGCGTACGATACGCAAATCTTCTTGTCGCTGTCCTTGGGGAACAGGCGGACGAAGCAATCGGCCAGGGATTTTGCGCTGCTCCGGCGATCGAACACGTAGCCCTCGACGGTGCTGCCGTCCTTGCGGGTGATGGTCACGTCCCCGCGATAGTCGAACGCGTTTTCCAGCGCGGCACGGATTTCATCCTCCGTGGCCAGCGACGGAATTCGCCCCTCGAGGTTTTCGTGCGAGAAGCCCGGAACGGTCTCGGCGGCGTCGGCGTTGAAAGGATGGGATTTGGTTTCCTGGGGCATAGGCGGATAAATTGGAAATTCCCTCACACTCTTTCCATCTCCCGCTTCGAACTCTTGATCGTCAGGGTCACCACCGGTCCGCTCGCCGCGGCAACCGGCTGCTTGAGCATTTCCCTGGCTTGTTCATCCGCATACACGCCGCCGAACAAACTCGCCTTGGCGGCGCGGAAGATTCCCGCGATGGACCCGAATGTGTCGTCCACCGCGCTGGCTTCGTAGCCGCTGTGGACCATGCAGTTGGCGCACTTTCGGTTGCCGCTTTCCGTGCCGTATCGCTCCCATTCGGTGGTTTCGATCAGTTCGGCGAAGCTGTCGCAGTATCCGTCCTGAAGGAGATAGCACGGCTTTTGCCAGCCGAAGACGTTGTACGTCGGCATTCCCCAGGGCGTGCACTGGTAATGCCGCTTGCCCATGAGGAATTCCAGGAACAGCGGGCTTTGGTTGAACTTCCAGCGTTTTTCGCGGTTGCTGAGAATGGCGCCAAAGAGCTTGCGCGTTCGCGCCCGGCCGAGGAAATGCCGCTGGTCCGGGGCCTTGTCGTAGCTGTAGCCGGGCGAGAGCATCATCCCTTCCACGCCCAGGTCCATCATTTCGCCGAAGAACGCGCGGACGCTGTTGGGATCGGCCCCGTCGAAGAGCGTGGTGTTGGTGGTCACACGGAACCCGCGCTTCACCGCTTCCCGAATGCCCTCGATGGCGATGTCAAAACCGCCGTCACGGCAAACAGAAAAATCGTGGTGCTCGCGCTGGCCGTCCATGTGAACGCTGAAGGTGAGATATTTGCTCGGTTTGAAGAGCTCGAGCTTCTGCTTCAGGAGCAATGCGTTGGTGCAGAGATAGACGTATTTTTTGCGTTCGACCAATCCGGCGACAATCTGGTCGATCTGAGGATGGAGCAGCGGCTCGCCGCCGGGAATACTGACCATGGGCGCTCCACATTCCTCCGCCGCTTTGAAGCACTGCTCGGGGGTGAGATTTTTCTTCAGGACGTGCGCCGGGTATTGAATCTTGCCGCAGCCCGCGCACGCAAGGTTGCAGCGAAACAGCGGTTCCAACATCAGAACTAGCGGATACCGCTTTCGCCCCGACAGTTTTTGCCGCAGCACATAGCTTGCGACCGTCCACATTTGAGAAACTGGTACACCCATAACACTCGGAAGCATAACCGGAGGACCCATTTGGTTACAATGCCCCCAGTGAGCCGACACAACTGGTTAATCCTGACGGCGTTAGCGATGGAGGCCAAGGCCATCACGGCTGAGCTTGGTGAGGTGATGGCGTCACAGCAGGTTTCTGTACATGTGATCGGGATTCGCGCAAAAAGATTGAACCGCGACCTGTTGGTGGGATCAAGCGGGATCATTCTTGCGGGCTTGGCTGGCGCATTGGACCCCGCCCTGGCCGTTGGCGACATCGTCGTCGATTCGGCATCTCCCCCGCTCTTGCACTTTCCCCGCGGAAAGTTTTACTCGGCCGACCATCTGGCCGCCACGGCTGCCGAGAAGCAGCGACTCTTCCGCGAAACTGGCTGCGCAGCGGTGGATATGGAAAGCGCCGTCGTCCGTGCGATGGCCCAATCCATGGGCCTGCCCATGCTCCACGTTCGCGCCATCAGCGATGCCGCCGACCAGACCCTTCCCTCGCGGATGATGAATTGGATCGACGACGTGGGCAAGCCGCAGGCGCCAAAACTCCTTGCGGAATTGGCGCTCCATCCGCACCAGATTCCCGCGATGATCCGTTTGGGAAGCAATTCCCATCTGGCGCTGCGGCAGTTAACGCAGGCCATCGGCGTCATTCTTCAACAGTGACATTGCGGCTGGCCGCGCCGAATTCTAAGATTGCCGATCAAATTGGGAAACAAATACCATGCCCGACCATGCCGCACGTTCCCTGGCCGGTTCGCAAAACGCCTTTGAAGAGGCGTGCCGGCTGATGCCCGGCGGCGTCTCGTCGCCGGTCCGCGCTTTCAAAGCCGTCGGTGGAACGCCCATCTTCATCAAGGAGGGCTTGGGCTGCCTCGTCAAGGACGTGGATGGCAATTCCTATATTGATTATGTCGCCAGCTATGGGCCGTTAATCGTCGGCCACGCCCACGAGCGCGTCGTGGCCAGTCTGGCCAAGGCCATCGGCCATGGAACCAGCTTCGGCGCCCCGACCGAAATGGAAACCCAGCTTGCCGGCGAAATCGTCGCCGCCATGCCCTCCATCGAGATGGTCCGTTTCGTGAACAGCGGCACCGAGGCGGTGATGAGCGCCATCCGCCTGGCCCGCGCCGCCACCGGCCGCGACAAGATCGTCAAATGCATCGGCTGTTATCACGGACATGCCGATTCGTTGCTGGTCCAGGCCGGCAGCGGCGCCCTGACCCTGGGCGTCCCCAGCAGCCCGGGAGTTCCCAAGTCGGTTACGGAAAATACCCTGCTCGCGCCTTACAGCGATCTGCAAGCGGCCGACAAACTATTTTCCGAACACGGCAAGGAACTGGCCTGCTTCGTGGTCGAGCCGGTGGCGGGAAACATGGGCGTCGTTCCGCCGGCTGCGGGATATTTGCAGGGATTGCGCGAGCTTTGCACCCGCCACGGCACGCTCCTTTTATTCGATGAAGTCATGACCGGCTTCCGCGTCGCCCTCGGCGGAGCGCAACAGATTTTCAACGTCAAGCCCGACCTGACTTGCCTGGGCAAAGTCATCGGCGGCGGATTGCCGGTCGGCGCCTACGGCGGACGACGCGACCTGATGCAGCAAATCAGCCCCTCCGGCCCCGTCTATCAGGCCGGCACCCTCAGCGGAAATCCCCTGGCCATGAGCGCCGGATTGGCCACGCTGGAAATCCTCAAGGAGCCGGGCGCGTATGAAACCCTCGAACAACGCGGCGCGGCCCTCGAAGCTGGCCTCAAAGAAGCCGCCCAGTCGGCCGGCGTGCCGCTGGTGATCAATCGCGTCGGCTCCATGCTCACCCCCTTCTTCGTCAAAACCGGCGACCGCGTCACCAATTTCGATCAAGCCGCCGCCTGCGACACCGCCGCCTACGCCAAATTCTTTCACGCCATGCTCGCCCAAGGCGTTTTCCTGGCCCCCAGCCAGTTCGAGGCCATGTTCGTCGGCCTGGCCCACGGCGAAGACGCCATCCAGGAAACCCTCCAGGCCGCCAAAACCGCCATGCAGGCCGTCCGCGCCAAACAGGCCTGATTGACCCGCGCTCAAATGCCCTCCGCCCCGAAAAAGCTCCCGCAATCCTTCTACCGCCGGCCGGACATCGATCTGGCCAAACAGCTCATCGGAAAAATCCTCGTGCACCGCGTCG
>Ga0209415_10005155_pt1 | contig 23592 bp, 23 predicted proteins | sample PeaSoiSIISIP2007_FD_187696 | JGI IMG/M metagenome (GOLD analysis project Ga0209415, IMG submission 187696) | Peat soil microbial communities from Weissenstadt, Germany - SII-SIP-2007 (SPAdes) (version 2) | ecosystem: Environmental > Terrestrial > Soil > Wetlands > Peat | place: Germany... | reverse complement strand
CATTTCGGCCGCCACGGCCGCCACAGCGTCATCTTCACCTACTTCGCCATCCTCCAGCTCGGTGACCCAGATGGTCTCCATGCCTTCGGATTCCAGGACCCGGATGTCCTCATCACTGATTACATGGCCTTTAGCCAACAGCTTTTTCCCACCCGGGCGGAAAACCGTGCAACAAAGGATCCGTCCCGTTGAGGATTTCACGTCAACAGTTTGCGCTCTCATGCAGCCTCACAAGAAGTTAGGATCAAAAGGTGAATTCCGGATTTCCGGCTCTTGAACACTGATTGTATACCGAGTTATAGCCGACTCGTGGATTATTTCCGCGGTTTTTTGTGGGGTGGTGGAAAACCCGACTTTGCGGGTATTCCCCTTAGGAAACTTATGGAACCAGAGGGGTCGGTAGCGGGATCAGCCGGTCGTCGGGTGTGGGCGCCCAAATCTCGGGCAGTGCCTCCGCCCAATGGTCAGGACGCAGAATTCGCAGTACCGCGGTTTCGTCGCAAGCCTGGAACTTGGGGCAGCGGAGGCAGTCTTTCCATGCCTTCAGGGGCAGGGCGCCGCGCTCCACTGGTTGAAAGCCGACCTTTCGAAAGAACTCAACCACGTAGGTGAAGGCGAAAACGGCGTCCAACTCGTACTGCTCGGCCTCGGCCAGCAGTGCTTCCACCAGTTTTCGTCCGACGCCATGTGTTTTGGCCTGTTCGCACACCGCCAGCGAACGGATTTCGGCCAGCGTGGGGCTATAGAAATGGAGCGCGCTGCAGCCCAACAGCTCCCTGCCGGCGGTAACCACGGTGAAGTCGCGGATGGCTTCCGACATTTCGAACTCGGTGCGCGGCAACATCACGCCCAACGCGGCGTAGTCGTTGATGAGATGGAGAATCGGACGGATGTCGCGCATCACCGCTTTGCGCACGGTAAGCGGCGGTGCGCCCCGGGATTCCACAAATGCGTCCGCGTGCACTCCGCTGATCATGCGGTTGGTACCTCGCTTGGCGCCAGCCGCGTGCCCAGCGCCTCTCCCGCCAGGATGCGCGGCAAAACTCCATTCGTTCCGCCGGGCGCGATGCGCACTTCTTCCACTCCGGCCTCCAGAGCTGCCAGCGCCGCGTTGAGCTTCGCCTGCATGCCGCCGATGGCCACGCCGGAAGTAATCAACTCGCGGCTCTCGGCCGCGGTGAGCACCGGCCGCACTTGCTGGGATGCATCCAGCACGCCGGCGACGTCGGTGAGGAAAATCAATTGCCGTGCGCGGAAGGCCGCCGCGCAAGCCACCGCCATCTGGTCCGCGTTCACATTGTAGATGTTGCCGGCCCGATCTCCGGCCACGCAGGCAACCACCGGCAGGTAGCCGTTGGCGGTCAACAGCTCCAGCAATCCTGCATTGGACCGCGTCACCCGTCCCACCGCGCCCAGCGCCGGGTCGAGTTGCTCCGCCTCCGCCAGCAGGGCATCGATGCCGGTAAGTCCGACAGCCAGTGCGCCGGCGCGGTTCAGGCTTGCCACCAGCTCGTGATTCACGCTGCCTGCGAACACCTTCAGCACCGCATCCACCGTTTCCGGCGTGGTTACGCGCAGGCCGTTGACGAAGCGGCTCCCGATGCCGCGCTCGGCCAGATAGCGCGTCATCTGTTTGCCGCCGCCGTGCACCACGACGAGTTGGACGCCGGACGCGGCAACCCCCGCGATCTCGCCGGCCAGCCGCTGGCGCGACGCCGGTTCATCCAGCAGCGTGCCGCCCAGCTTGATCAGGATGCGATTCACTGCAGCCCCTCGGTTTCCGGGTATCCCAGCATCAGATTCATGTTCTGCACCGCCTGCCCGGCGGCGCCTTTCACCAGGTTGTCAATTGCGCTCACCACCACCGCGCGGCCGGTTTTCGCGTCCAGCGTGACGCCGATGTCGCAGAAGTTGGTGTGCGCCACGGCGCGCAGGTCCGGCACATGCCCGGGCTGGTACAGACGGACGAACGGCTCGCCTGCGTAACGCTTCTCGTAGATGGCAAGCAGGTCGTCGGCGGAGCCGGCGTTGCGGGCGCGAAAGTAGATGGTTTCCAGGATGCCGCGGTCGATCGGCAGCAGGTGCGCCGTGAAGCTGAACTCGCTCTCTTCCAGGCCGCTGACCAGCAGCACTTCCGGCACGTGCCGGTGACGCAGGATGGAATACGCCGAAAAGTTTTCGGTGACCTCGCAGAAGCTGGTCTTGAGAGTCGGCTTGCGCCCGGCGCCGCTGACGCCGGATTTGGCGTCGCAAACGATGCCGGCGGCGCGGTCCACCACCCCGGCTTCCAGCAGCGGGCGGATCGCCAGGTTGGCTGCCGTCGGGTAGCAACCCGGATTGGCTACCAATCGCGCGCTGGGGATCCGCTCGCGGCAGAATTCAGGCAGGCCGTAAACGGCCTCCGCCAGCAGGCCCGGCTGGGTGTGTGACTCCTTGTACCAGGCGAGGTAGTTGGCGGGCGTGCGCAGGCGGAAGGCGCCGCTCAGGTCGATCGCACGTACCCCTGCATCTAGCATGGCCGGCGCCAGGTCGAGCGAAACCTCCGGCGGCGTGGCCAGGAAGACGATCACAATTCCTTCCGCATGAATCACTTGCGGATCGCAGGGCAGGCACTCAGGAGGCTCCGCGCCGCGGATGGGCAATGCTGAGCCGGATTCCGCTCGATGCTCCAGCAGGTATGCCTGAACACCCGGATGGCGCCCCAGAATTCGAACCAGCTCCGCCCCGCTGTATCCCCGGTGCCCGACAATGCCGACTTTGGCTTTCATGTGACTGTTTATTCTCTACAATGAATAATTATACCACGGAGCCTGTAGCGCAGGCAGTCCTGCCTTCTGTGTCGAGAGTCATCTCGACATTTCTTTTGGTCGGAACATCGCCGCGATGGCGGATCTTGGCAGGTCGGGGACCTGCCTCACTTACCCTTCGGCAACGGAGCGCTCGGCCAGTTCGCCGAACAGGGGCAGCGCATACGTCTCGCCGTGGGATGCCTTGATCATCATGAAGATGGACATGACGAGCAGCGCCAGGTCGATCATTTTGTCCACCTGCAGATGCATGGAGAGATAGGAGAGTGGGTGGATCACCCAGGCATTCATCAGCCAGGCGACGAACAAATACAAGCCCTGGAAGGCGTGGAAACGCACCGCGCGATCGTGTCGGAACCGGTCCGAGGCCAGCCAGATGATGCACGCGATCCAGCCCACGCCGGGAATGTAGCTGAGGATCGCAGCCGTTCGCGGCGAGACGCCCGTCAGCGGGTCCTGGACGGGGGGCAGCCCAATAGAGGCCGGCTGCCGCGTGCCACAGCGCCAGCAAAACTGGTCGTGGCTCGCCACCGTGTTTCCGCACTGCGTGCAAAACGGCATGCTACTTCTCCATACGTTACGCAACCCCGGCTTGTTCCGCAACTTGCCGGGCTGGGCATGCTAAGATTGCGCCATGAGAATGCTAGCCGCCGCGGCGCTTGCCGTGGTGTCGGCCGCAACCCTGCCGGCGGCCAAGAACCTGGAAATTTTCGCCATTGATGTGGAGGGCGGCCAAGCCACGCTGCTGGTTACGCCGGCCGGCGATTCGCTGCTGATCGACACCGGCTGGCCCGGCCACAACCACCGTGACGCGGACCGCATCGCGGCCGTCGCCAAGGCTGCAGGCGTCAAGAAGATCGACTGGCTGCTGATCACCCATTTCCACATGGACCACGTCGGCGGCGTGTACCAGCTTGCCGAAAAGATGCCGATCGTTCATTTTGTCGATCACGGCACCAGCGTCGAGAAGGGCAAGGACGCCGAGATTCTCTTCAACGAATACGCGGCGGTGCGCGCCAAGGGCCAGCACCTAAGGGTGGAAGCGGGCGCCACCATCCCGGTAAGGGGGATCGACGTCCAGGTGCTTTCCGCCGGCGGCAACGTGATCGATTCGCCGGTGGAGGACATGCGATTTCCCGGAGGCGGTAATGGCGATGTGGCGGCCGGCGCGCCCAACCCGGATTGCCGCGGCTATGACCGCCCGGCGGAAACCACCGATGAAAACGGCCAGTCCATCGGCGTGCTGATCACCTACGGCAGCTTCCGCATGTTGGATATGGGCGACCTCACCAAGGATCGAGAGTACGGCCTGGTTTGCCCCAACAACGACATCGGCACGGTCGATTTCCTGCTGGTCTCGCATCACGGCTCCAACCTCTCCAGCTCGGCGGCTTTTGTGCATGCCGTTTCGCCGCGCGTGGCGCTGGTGGACAACGGCCCGCACAAGGGTGGCACGGCGGAAGTCTGGCAGACTCTGCACGACACGCGCGGCCTGCTCGATACCTGGCAACTGCACTACGCCATCGACGCCGACAAGCAGCACAATTCCCCCGACACTTTCATCGCCAACGTCGATGCCGATTGCGAAGGCAAATGGATCAAGGTCACCGCCGGGAAAGACGGCACCTTCACCGTTTACAACACGCGCAACAAGTTCGAGAAGACCTACACCAAGCGCTGAGGCTCCGGCGAAGTTCGGGCCAGCCCGTCAGGGCGAAAGGAAACAGCCCCGCGCGCGGCGGTCAGAGCGATTCGGCGGCGTCCAGGAAGCTTTGCAGATCGCCGGCGGCGATCTCCGGCAAGCCGGGTGCGACGTTGTTCAACTTCCCCTCACGCATCCATTGCTCCAACTGCTCCACCAGGCTGAACAGGTGGTCGAACGAGTCCACGATGAACAGCAGCGGCTGGTAATGGTCGATCTCCGCGCCCTGGTGGATCAGCCATTCCAATTGCACCGGATAGCGCTGCACCTGGTCGGATTCGATGGCGTGCTCCAGCTCGCCGTACGAGCTCAACAGGCCGCTGCCGTACGCGCGGATGCCTTGCGGCGTGCGCATCAGCCCGAACTCCACAGTGAACCAGAAGAAGCGCGACATGGCGCGGATGACGTTTCTCAGGCGTCGCGTCTGTTCGTCCCGATCATGGACGCGCGCCGCCATCGCCACCGCGGTATGCGCGCAGCCCCCCAGCCGCACCAGCACGTCGGCGAAGGCCTTTTCGGTGTGCATCGGAATATGGCCCGCCACGTCGTGGAAGATATCCGGCTCCGGCAGATAGTCCATGCGCGATTGATCGCGGATGGTGATGGTGGTGGGGAACTCGCGGCGGGAGAGGCAATCGAAGAAGAGGAATCCGGGGACGTAGCCGCTCACCGGGCGGGCTTCGAAACCCGACATCGGTTTTAGGCGCTGGTTGACGTGGCTGAGGTGGGGTATCCGGTCGGCCGGCAGGCGAAGTGTGTCGAGGCCGCGCAGAAAATGGTCGTTGGCGTACCGCTCCCAGCGCGGCTGCATGCGCTTATGGAGGCTCGCCCAGGCTTCATGGTTTTGTTGCGAATACAACTCGTAAGCTTGTGTAATATAAAGCTCGCCGCGAGTGCGAGCTTCTTCGACAAAGGGTGCCGACCCGGTGGTCAAGCCGGTCGCCGCCAGGGTGCCTGCCATGTGTCCCTCCTCGTTCCCAGCCTGCTGTCCCAACCATACCACCAGTGACAACCTCTTTCAAGTGGTGCTATGAGGCAATCGAGCGAGGAAACGCCAATTTCAGCGCCCATAGAAATTGAAACCCGCCATTTGGCTGCGAGATATACTGCGAGGTAGGAGTACCGCATGTTGAGGCGGAGTTTGCTCGCATCCGCGTCGGCCCTGATCGTGTTTTGTGCCGGCCCGGTGTCGGCGCAACCTCCCGGACCGGAGGCATCCAGCGAGATCCGCAAGGAGTTTGCGCTCGGCCGGCAACTCGCCGACGAACTGGACCGGCGAGACGGCAGCGTCGCTGACCCGGCCATCGTCGGTTACCTCGAGCGCATTGTGAGCCGGATGGCCGGAGCGGCAGGCGAGAAGCCTTTCAAGATTCGTATCACCCGGGGCGCCGATCGCTATGCTTACCTGATGCCGCATGGCGTGCTCTACATCAGTGGCGCCCTTCTCGAGCGCGTTGAGACGGAAGCGGAGCTTGCAGGTCTGTTCGCCCATCAGCTTGCGCACGTGCATGCGCCGCCTGCTCCTGCGCAAGGTTCCGGTGGCAACCCGGCTTGGACGTGGCCGGAGTGCATCCTCGCGTCGCAGCTTGCGCCAGTGAAGTGGGCCGAGGACCGCCGTGAGTCGGAACGGCTGGCGACCGAGTCTGCCGTCCAAACCCTGCGCGCTGCCGGTTATGATCCTACGGCCGTCTTGGACGTGCTCTCCAGGCTGGCCTATGAAAATCCCGCGTGGGGAAAGGCAATTGTCGCGGACGATCTTCTGGATCTCAGGGTGACCCTGGACGCCGATATCCCGCCTAAGACCGGTTACCTGGTGGATAGCTCTGCATTCGCACTCGAACACATAAGAGTGTTGCAGGCACTGAAGTAACCGCTCGCGTCCGCGCCACCGCTCGCGGCGGCGTCACGGGCGAGATGGACGGTTCCGCCACGCGCGTTGGGCACGGCGGGCCGGGCATGCCCGGTCCCTACAGGGACCGGCCATTTTGGCAGTTTCTTACGCAGTCCGGGCTGCCCCTGCCCTTGGCAGGCCTTTGCGATGCTGTCGAACGTACCAGACTGGCCCGGCCAATAACAGGCCGGCGAGCGCCAAATAGCCCATCCAGCGGCAAAGGCGCAGTTCCCAGCCGCCGTCGTAATCCATGCGTACCACGCAGGGGCCGTCGCACTCCGGTCGAAACCAGATCAAACCGAGACCGTCCGTTTGCAGTTGCGGGTGACGGTTGCCGACCGTGACATGCCACCCGGGATGGTAGGACACCTGTACCGAGATAGCCTGGCCCGGGTGGGCCGCGGTTTGGATGCGAATCCGGTTGCGTCCCTCCCACTGGAATTCCGCCGGGGGTAAAGACGGATCATCCAAGGCCGCTATGTACCGTTCGATCTCGCCCTTATCGGATGGTCCGCGCGGTGAATCACGAATCACCGCCGACTCGGAGACCACGTGAGCCAGCGATGCGGTCCGCCCCGGAATCTGGTAGATGGTGGTATCGTCGGCTCGCCAGACCACGGGCAGCACGCCCTCGAACTTTTCGGGATGCACAAAGGGCTTCCAGTACTCGGGGCTCTTCGGCCCGGGCACACACACTGCTCCCACGCCATAGGCCTTCAACCACGCCACGGAGACGCGCGCATCCTCTTCGGGCGTGCCGCCGCCCCAGAAGGCGGCGTCAAATCCGCGCTGCTGAATGGAATTGTAGGCCATGCTCCAGGAACTGCCGCTGAATTGCTGCACCTGAGTAAACGCATTCGTCCATTGCGCTATGGATCCGGGCATCGCAATGCGAACGCCGGGAAGGTTTTGTGCGGCCCAGGTGGCGGCTCGATACTCGATGGTTGGCTGAAAATCTCCGCGCGGAACGATTATCTTGGCATAGTGGCGGAAGCTCGCCACCTGCTCTCCAGCCAGCGCCAGGTACAAAAACAACAACGCGGCCTTCACCGCGCGCGGCGTTTTTTCAATCCAGTAGCGCGCCCCGAAGACCGCCAGCAACGCGATCGCGAGTTCCATTTCGAGTTTATAGCGGTTGGGTTGGGGAATGAGGTGGCGGTTGAGAAAGGTCGCGAGCATGGGCGGGCAGCTGGTCAGATACGCGAACAAGGCGAAGAACTGCAGGCGCCAATCGGAGGTCCAGCGCGGTAAGTACCGCCACAGCACAGCCCAACCGAGCACCACGATCGCCAGTGCCGTGAGGGACCCCACACTCCAGTTGCCGTCTTCGCCTCTGTTGGATGCGATGCGTATGGCGTGGAGCAGCGTCGGGGGAAAGAATCGGGCGCTCAGCGCGTAGGCGTAGGCTCCGATTGTCACGGTGAGCAGAATGTTCCTCTGATAATCCTGCCGGCGCAGCACGAACAGCAGGCAGAAGGCCGCCATGGCGGCCGTGGTGGGACCGAAGACGCTGGTCAGCGTAGCGGCGGCGATCGAAACCGCGGCAGCTGCGCAGTAAATGAGCCGGCGCTTGCGAATCGAGAGGGAAAGGAACAGAATCGCCAGCGGCAGAAAGCCTAAGGCCAGCGCGTGCGGCGTTTCATCCCAGACAGACGCCAGGTAGAACCGGCGTGCGTCCCAAAATCCCCGCCAGAGAAACGCGTCATCGGGCGCGAGAATCCGGGTGGGGGCGGTCAGCGAATAAAACAGGCCGGCCAGGAAGCTGTAGCCGGGAGATCGGGTCCAGAGCCACGCCATGAGAAAGAGCGTCACCGGCGCCAGGCAGTAGGCCAGCACTGTCACGGACTGAAAGGCGAGAATGTGCGTTGAGTGGGAGATGGCGGCAATCAGAGCCGTGAGAGCGGGCACGACCGGCGCATAGGTGAATTCGAAAGGAATGCCGCAGTCCCAGTAGGGCCACCAATTCGGCGTGAACCAGCTTCCGTCGGCCCACCTGGCAATCGCCGCCCAGAATCCATGCATCGAGGCCATGGGGGCTGCCTGCACGAAGACCAGGTCGCGGGAAATGTACAGATTCATCCAGGCCAGTGTGACGGCGCACGCCGCGGCGAAAAGCGCCTCCCTCCAGCCGATGGAGGTTTCGCCGGATCTGCGTTTCGGGCCGGGCTCGGTTCCGGGTACGGGACTATTCATAGCGGAAACCCGTGACAGAGGCTGTGAAACAAACGCTGAGTTGCGAGGTTGACAGACGGAAGCGTCTGTCCCACCTTGCCGATGAAAGGCTTGCGAGCTTGTGGGACAGGCGCTTCCGCCTGTCAACCGATTTTCTCACAGCGTCCAGGCTGTACGTTGCCGTCGTCCTGCACAAGCGCAAATGATAGCGCGGTTTGAGCAAAGGGGATCGGCCCGAAACGCGCCAGCTACTTCATGCCGCTCTCATTCCTATTGAGCGGCGCGGCCTCTTACAGCAATTCCGCCGCGCTGAAAAAGAAGCGCAGTTCGGTCTCGGCCGTCTCGGGGGCGTCTGAACCGTGAATCGAGTTGCGTTCGATGTTGGTGGCGAAGCGTTTCCGAATGGTGCCATCGGCGGCTTTTTCCGGGTTGGTCGCGCCCATCACCTCGCGGAGGCCGGCGATGGCGTTCTCGCGTTCGAGGGCCATGACGACGATGGGGCCTTCGGTCATGAACTTGACCAGACCGGCGAAAAACGGGCGCTCGCGGTGCACGGCGTAGAAGCCGCGGGCCTGCACTTCGCTGAGGCGCGTCATGCGCAGCGCCACAATCTTGAAGCCGGCGGCTTCGATCATGGCGAGAATCCCGCCGGCGTGCCCGGCGGCCACCGCATCCGGTTTGATGATAGAAAAAGTGCGTTCAACGCTCATAAGCGGCTTTTAATCTTTTCTCCAATGTCGGCCGGGGAGCTGCAAACCGTGATACCGGCTTCCTGCATGGCCTTGATTTTGTCGGACGCTTTCCCCGAGCCGCCGGCGATGATCGCCCCGGCGTGCCCCATGCGGCGTCCGGGCGGCGCGGTCTGTCCGGCCACGAAGCCGACCACCGGCTTCTTTACGTTGGCCTTGACATAAGCGGCCGCGGTCTCTTCCGCATTGCCGCCGATTTCGCCGATCATCACGATCGCGTGCGTGTCCGGATCGGCGTTGAACAGCGCCAGCGCGTCCACGAAATTGGTGCCGATGATCGGGTCGCCGCCAATGCCGATGCAGGTGGACTGGCCGATGCCGAGGTGGCTCAGCTGTCCCACCGCTTCGTAGGTCAGCGTGCCGGAGCGCGACACCACGCCCACGTGCCCTTGCTGGTGAATGGAGCCCGGCATGATGCCGACCTTGCACTTACCCGGCGAAATGATGCCGGGACAGTTGGGCCCGATCAGCCGTGTCCGGCGCCCTTCGAGGAACCGCCACGTCTTCACCATGTCCAGCGCCGGAATGCCTTCGGTGATGCACACCACCAGCGGCAGGCCGGCATCGGCCGCTTCCATGATGGCGTCGGCAGCAAACGGCGGTGGCACGAAAATCACCGACGCGTTGGCGCCGGTTCCTTTTACCGCGGCGGCCACCGTGTCGAACACCGGCAGGTCGAGATGTTTGGATCCACCCTTGCCGGGCGTTACGCCGCCCACCACCCTGGTTCCGTAAGCGATGGCTTGTTGCGCGTGGAAGGTTCCTTCCCGGCCGGTGAATCCCTGCACGATCAGTCGCGTGTTTTCGTCTACCAGTACGCTCATCGCTTAACCCTGTTGTGCGGCCAGCCTGACCACTTTCTCGGCCGCATCGCGCATGTCGGCGCCCACCGTGAAATTCAATCCGGAATCGATCAGTATTTGCCGGCCCGCTTCCACGTTGGTGCCTTCCATGCGCACCACGATCGGCACCTCGATGTGCAGGTCGCGCGCCGCCGCCACCACACCGGTAGCCAGCGTGTCGCAGCGCAGGATGCCGCCGAAAATGTTGATCAGCACCGCCTTCACGCTGGAATCGGCGAGCAGGATGCGGAAAGCGTTCTTCACCTGGTCGGCGCTGGCGCCGCCGCCCACATCCAGAAAATTGGCGGGACTGCCGCCGGCATACTGGATGATGTCCATGGTCGCCATGGCGAGGCCGGCGCCGTTCACCATGCAGCCTACGGTGCCATCCAGCTTGATGTAGTTCAGGCCGAACCGCGAGGCCTCCACTTCGAGCGGCTCCTCTTCATCCAGATCGCGCAGCTCCATCAGATCCTTGTGACGGTAAAGCGCGTTGTCGTCCAGGGTAATCTTGGCGTCGAGCGCGTAGGCCTTGCCGTCCACGGTGAGGATGAATGGATTGATTTCGGCGAGCGAGGCATCGGTAGCCACATACGCCTTGGCCAGCGCGGTCATGGCCGCCGCAGCGGCATTCACGCTCGCCGGCGGGATGCCGATTCCGAATGCCAGCTTGCGCGCCTGGTAAGCCGCCAGACCGGCCGACGGGTCGAAGGCCTCTTTGAGAATCGCCTCGGGCGTTTTGGCGGCGACTTCCTCGATCTCCATGCCGCCTGCCGCCGAGGCCATGAACACCGGCTTGCCCTGCACGCGGTCGAGCACGATGCCGAGATACAGTTCGCGTTCGATGGGCAGCGTTTCCTCGATCAGCAGCCGCTTCACGATGCGTCCCGCCGGACCGGTCTGGTGCGTGACGAGCCGCATGCCCAGCATCTTACGGGCGAGCTCAGCGGTTTCCGCGGCATCCTTCGCCACTTTGACGCCGCCGCCTTTGCCGCGGCCGCCGGCATGAATCTGCGCCTTGACCACCACGCTGCCGCCGATTTCCTTGGCCGCCCGGTCCGCCTCCTCGACGGTGGATGCGACATCGCCGCGCGGCACAGGGACGTTAAACCCGGCCAAAATGGCCTTGGCCTGATACTCGTGGATTTTCATGGAAATGCGGTGTTAGTATGGCGCTAAACGCCGATACGACAATATAACATGTCTCTTCTTCCCTACATCGAGCGCATCGGCGCACGGCAGGCGCTGTCGGAAGCCGATTCGCTTGCCGCCATGCACCTGATTCTCGCCGGTGAGGCCAGCTCGGCGCAGCTCGCTGCGTTCCTGATGGCGATGCGGATGAAAGGCCCGACGGTGGATGAATTGGTCGGCTTCGCCCGTGCGATGCGGCAAATGGCGGCGCCCGTCGAGGTGGGCCTGCCAGGCGTTCCGTTGCTCGATACCTGCGGCACCGGAGGCGACACCGCGGGCACGTTCAACATTTCCACGCTGGTGGCGTTTGTGGTGGCGGGCGTGGGAGTGCATGTGGCCAAGCATGGCAACCGCTCGGCATCGAGCGCCTGCGGCAGCGCCGACCTGCTGGAGGCGATGGGCGTCCAGCTTGCGATCTCGCCCGGCGACGCGGTGCGCGCGATCCGGGAAATCGGCATCGGCTTTCTCTTCGCCCAGTCGATTCATACCGCCATGAAGTACGCCCATCCGGTGCGGGCGGCTCTGCGAATGCGCACCGTATTCAACCTGCTGGGGCCGCTCACGAATCCGGTGGCCAACGTGCAAGTGGTGGGTGCGCCAACGCCCGAGGCGGCGAAGTTGCTGGCCGGGGCGCTGGCGCGGCTTGGCATCGTGCGCGGATTCGTGGTGCATGGCTCCGACGGCCTGGACGAAGTGACCACCACCGGTTCCACGACGGCGTTCGAGATTCAGGAAGGGCAAGTGAAGCAGCGCACGCTGGAACCGGCGGACTTTGCGGTGCGCACGGCGGCGCTCACCGAACTCAAAGGCGGCACCATGGTGCGGAACCTGGAAATCGCCACCGCCGTGCTGGCAGGCGAGCGCGGTCCGCATCGCGATATTGTGATCGCCAACAGCGCCGTGGCGCTGGTGGCTGTCGCCCAGGTGGAAACCTTTCTGGAAGGCGCCGCGCTGGCAGCCGTCTCGCTCGATACCGGCGCCGCCCGCGGCAAGCTGGAGTCTCTGGCCCGGTTCACGCAAGCGTGCGGTTGAGCGGCGCCCGATGACCGCCGGGCCGTGCTGCGGTGGGGTGCTGGACTCTCATTATGAAGCGCTGACGAGTGTGTCGTGGAGGTCTGGCTCGTGAAGTGCCAAAGACACTTCCCAGAGCGTGCAGGACACAGGAGTTGGCCACGAGGTCAGATGGGACCAGCCCGTGAGGGCGAAAGAGAGTAGCCCAGTGCGTGAGCACTGGGACTAGCGGTGAGATCATCCAGCCCCGGAACGGGGCGAAAGAGCGACCCGCGGCTCCTTGCCGTTCTCTTTCGCCCCGTTCCGGGGCTCCTGATTCGATGCCAAATTCCCAGTGCTCACGCACTGGGCTATCTCCTGTCGCCCCTGCCGGGGCTCACTCCACACCCTTCAGTGGATTAGGCGGACGTGGTCCGACCAGGAACTCTCTGTTCTCTGGCGAAGCACCGATGCTGCGACTTTGATGCCCCGCATTTCCCACCGCTTTGGTTCGTGTGCGCCTGCGGGACAATGGGAGCGTGGTTTTGCCTGCGCTGGTGGGTGCTTGGTTTGCGGTGGCGACTCCGGTCACGTTTTCACATGACGTGGCGCCCATCCTCTATCGGAACTGCGCAAGCTGCCACCGAACGGGCGGCGTGGCTCCGTTCGCTTTAGTCACATACCAGGACGCGGCCAAACGAGCGCCGTTGATCGCTACCGTGACCGCCAAACGCTACATGCCTCCCTGGCTGCCGAGCGAACCAAGTATGCTGCACGAGCGCAAGCTGACCGCGGCCCAGATCGCCACGCTGGCTGCATGGGCGGTGGCGGGCGCGCCGCAAGGCGATCCCACCCAAACGCCCGTGCCGCCTGCGTTCCCCGCAGGCTGGCAACTAGGCAAGCCGGATGTGGAGGCGGCCATTCGCGCGCCGTTCCCGGTCCCGGCCGATGGCCCCGATCTCTACCGGTGCTTCGCGATTCCCGCGCCCATGGAGCGGGCGCATTACGTGCGCGCCATCGATATACAGCCCGGCAACCCGCTGGTGGTCCATCATGCCATTCTGTTTCAGGACATCACCGGCACGGCGCGCGAGCGCGATACCGGCGCGGGTTACCCGTGCTTCGGCACGCCGGGCTTCCTGCCGGCGCGCGGCCTGGGCGGCTGGACGCCCGGGTCGCTGCCTTACCAGACGCCGGCGGACATTCCCGAGATCCTGCATGCGCACGCCGACCTGGTATTGCAGGTTCACTACCACCCGACAGGCAAACCGGAAACCGACCTCACGCGCGTGGCCATCTATTTCACCGACCGCAAGCCGGCGCGGTACGCCACCGATATTCCGCTCGGATCCAACCGCATCGATATCCCGCCCGGCGAACGCGCGTACAAAGTCACCGACGCCTTCACCATTCCAGTGGAGGTGGACGCGATCGGCATCAACCCGCACGCGCACTACATCTGCAAGGAAATGTATGGCTACGCCGTGCTGCCCAACGGGACGCGCCGCACATTGATTCGCATCCCGGACTGGGATTTCAACTGGCAGCAGCAATACCTGTACGCCGTGCCGATCCGGCTGCCGGCGGATACGCGCGTAGTGATGGAGTATACCTACGACAATTCAGAGGCGAACCTGCGCAACCCGAATCATCCGCCGCAACGCGTGACCTGGGGCCCGGCATCGACCGATGAAATGGCCGGCCTGCATGTCGAGGTGGTAGTGGTGCATCCGGAAGACGCGGAAGAATTGAGCCGCGCCCTTTGGGGCAAGTTAGTGCGGTTAACCGGGAGCGGGGGATTGACGCACGCGCCGCGATGAACGGGCACGCCGGCAAATCCGCCTATACCCCGGTTAATCCCAGCTGAACGCGTTGTTGAACTGCATTCCAGTCGTTGGCGGTTAGCCTTCCCACAACGCGCACATCACGCTGAAGCAACGTGACCAGGTACAGCCGAAAACAGGAAGGGGCGTGCAGACCCGCAGCTTTCCAGTTCGTGATCTCACAATCCGTTGGGCACAGAGGGTCTGCCGGCCTCGTAGTGACCAAACCCAGGATGACATCCGGGCAATGGTGATGATAGACGGCCGTCGACAGAACCACGGCAGGCCGTGTCTTCGTAATCTGCGCACCTGGAAAGGCTGCGATTACGATGTCTCCTGGTGTCAAGCCCCTCCGCGCTCCCGCTCGTCAAAGCTGGACAGGGAAGCGCGCCGCGCGTCCGCGAGATCCTCTTTAGTCCAGGTGTCGGACCAGTCCACGTTCCTGCCGTTGGCGAGGTCGCGGAGGCGGGTTGTCCAAGTGATCACCTGATCAGCAGTGTCGGCCGGCAAAGTGCGGAGCGCCTCCACCAAACGTTCCTCGTTCTCGCTGAGCGTGGTCACAAAACTATTGTACCGCCGCACCCTGATTCGCATCCTGGGCTGGAATTCCGACTGGCGGCCAAAAGTTTCGCTCCAAATCATTCGGCCGTGGGCTTTGCCGCAAGACGGGCTTTCAGGGCACGGTCGAAAACGGGGAATCGATCGGCGCAGGGGGCGGGGCCGGGCCTGCCGCCCCCAACGGCGGGTGGGTTCCGTGGGCATTGCCGGTTCGCTTGCGGCTATACTGCCTCTTGGAGCAGGCGAACATGAACGACAGATCCGTTTGGGGAGATTACATCCTTTACCTCTTGGGCGCCGGGGCCATTCTCATCCTGGCGCGCGATATCAACGTCATCGCCCGTTTGCCGAACGAAGCGCAGCAAGGGGCGATCTTCAAAATCATCTTCTTTCACGTTCCGGTAGCCATCACCGCCATGATGGCGGCCGCGGTGGCGCTGGTGGCGAGCGTGCTTTTCCTGGTCACGAGGGATTTTCGCTACGACGCGCTGGCGGTCGCGGTCACCGAGGTGGGGCTGGCCTTTCTGGCCGCCAACCTGATCACCGGCTCCATCTGGGGCCGCATCATCTGGGGCCAATGGTGGGCCTGGGACGCGCGGCTGACCTCGGCGCTGGTGTGCTGGATTCTGTATGCCGCTTACCTGATGCTGCGCCGCGCGGTGGAAGAGCCCACCCAGCGCGCTACGTTTGCCGCGGTCTGGTCCATCTTCTCTTTCATCGACGTGCCGATCGTGATTTTTTCCATCAAGTGGTGGCGCACCCAGCATCCGCAGCCGGTGTTCTGGGGCGGCGGCAGCTTTCCGCCCGACTGGCTGGCGGTCTTTCTATGGAACATGCTTGCTATGGTGCTGCTCGCCGCCGTGATGACCGTGGTCCGCTTGCGGCAGGAAGATGCCCAACGCGAGCTCGATTCGCTGCGCCGCACCGCGCATGCGATGTGAGGAACCTATGCATTTATCGTCGATCCCTTTGGTGTTTGCGCAGATGACCTCGGCGGACGATATTGTCCGCGAAGCCGCGCGCTTGCAGCGCAACTATGAGTTTCTGAGTTACGGCCTCACCATCGCCTGGGTCATCCTGGTGATCTACGTCTTGCTGATGGTGAGCCGCGAGCGCAAGCTGAAGCGTGAGATCGCCAGCCTGAAGGCGATGATTGAAGACCGCCGGAAGTCATGACCAGGCGGCGGCCTGCGGAGAGCCCGGTGACTTTCGAAACCGTCCGCAGCATCGCGCTCGCCTTGGCGGACGCCGAAGAGAGCACCTCGTACGGAACGCCGGCGTTCAAGGTTGGCGGCGCGCTCTTCGTGCGACTGCATCAGGACGGCTGCTCGCTGGTCATCCGCACGGATTTTGATCAACGCGAGGAGTTGATGGCAGCCGATCCGGACACGTATTACATCACCGATCATTACCGCAATTACCCGTGGATACTCGTGCGTCTGTCGCGCATTCGCCCCGATGCGCTGCGCGATCTCCTGGGCATGGCGCGGCGGCTGGCCGCCGCAGAGAAGCGGCGCAAAACCGGCCTGCGGAAGGGCCGGACACCGGCATCGTGAAACACTTGTAAAATCGGCGCCCTTGTCCGCAGGAATATGCAGCCGTTCATCCCGTTTTCAATCATTTAGGCCCTTGGACCGGGGGACGAAGCATACAAGCCGGGCGCCGCCTCGAAATGGCCGGCTGCAACTCCGTTTTTGCGGGATGGGGCTCTTCCGAGCCGGTTAACCAAATTCAACTTGATCGAGCTACTGTCTTCCACGATCCTGAGTGTGGGTCAGGTAGACGCGGGTTTAGGAATTCACCCGTGTGGGGATCATTGGCTCGTCCCAGTGTTCGGGCTTTCGCGTCGCGTGTCGGCCTCGACTCATAGTTTGCGCTAGAGAACTCGCTCCGTCGGCGGACGCGCTCACGCTCCTGATTAGTAGGGCCGCGTCCGCCTTCCTATCCGTTCCCAGGATCCTGCCTTTCCTGTCTGCGGCGATCTTAACCTCTTACCGTTTCTCCGCTGCCCCAGCCTTCACCAGGTGGCTGTGATAGCGGCTGTAGGTGAAATAGATCGCCAGTCCGACTGCCAGCCAGATCACCAGCCGGTACCAGGTGAGGACATCGAGCGAGACCATCATCGCGAAGCACACCAGCACCGCCAGAATCGGCACCACCGGAACGAACGGCGTTCGATAGGGCCGCGGCAACGTGGGATTGGTTCGCCGCATCACGATGACGGCGATCGACACGATAACGAACGCCAGCAGGGTGCCGATGCTGGTCATGTGGCCCAGGTTCGAAATCGGCGTGAAGCCCGAGAAGAGGCTCACGAACACCATGAAGATCATGTTGCAGCGCCACGGCGTCCTCCACTTGGGGTGAACGTCGGAGAACACGCGCGGCAGCAGGCCGTCGCGCGACATCGAGTAAAACACGCGCGACTGCCCCAGCAGCATCACCAGAATCACCGAGCTGTATCCGAAGATGATGCCGACGTTGATGGCGATCTGCAACCAGGCATAGGGGAACAGTGAAATCACCGTCTCCACCGGCGCCGCGTCGCCTTTGAACGTGCGGTAGGACACCATGCCGGTGAGCACGTGCGCGAACAATACATACAGGATGGTGCAGACGATCAGCGATCCGATGATGCCGATGGGCATATCTCGCTTCGGCTTCTTGGCCTCCTGTGCGGCCGTTGAGACGGCATCGAAGCCGATGTACGCGAAGAAAATCACCGCCGCCGCCCGCATGATCCCGCTGATCCCGAACTCGCCGAACTTGCCCGTGTTAGGCGGAATGAACGGCGTGTAATTCTGCGGCTTGATGTACGAAAAGCCGATGGCGATCACGATGATCACGATGGTGACCTTGATGATCACGATCACTGCGTTCACCCGCGCCGATTCGGAGATGCCGATCATCAGCAGGGTGGAAATTGCGAAGATGATCACCACCGCGGGGAGGTTGATGAGCCCGGCCGGCATGTCCCACGGGCAGTGAACCAGGCTCGACGGCAGGTCGATGCTGAAACGGTGCAGCAGCCGGACCACGTAAGCCGACCAGCTCACCGATACCGTAGCCGCGCCCACCGCGTATTCGAGCACCAGGTCCCAGCCGATGATCCACGCCAGCAGTTCGCCCATGGTGGCGTAGGCGTAAGTGTACGCGCTGCCGGCGATGGGAATCATGGTGGCGAACTCGCTGTAGCACATGCCCGCGAAAGCGCAGCCTATGGCCGCCACCACGAAGGAGAGCACCACGGCCGGACCGGCGTTATCCGCTGCGGCGATGCCGGTGAGCGAGAACAATCCCGCGCCGATGATGGCGCCGATGCCCAGCGCGACCAGGTTGACCGGGCCCAGCGTGCGCTTCAAATGATGGGCGCTATCCTCGGATTCGGTCAGAATTCGCTCCACCGACTTCGTTCGAAACAGGCTCATAAGCTCGCTTCCTTTACCAAAAAGGCTGAGTATACAGTGCCGTGCGGCCTGGGCGCTACTGGGCCGGGCGCCCGGCCACAATCTCGCCGGCGATTTCGCGCCATTCCTCGATTCTTTGCCTCAGGTCAGAGGCGGCGGCGCTCACCGGCAACAGATCGGCAATCACGGCCACGGTGTCGGCGCCGGCTTCGAAGACAGCGCGCGCATTTTCACGGGTAATGCCGCCGATCGCGACCAGCGGTTTCCCGACCAGCGCACGGCAGCGCCGCAGTTCCTCGAGACCGACCACCGGGTCGGGATGCTGCTTGGATGAAGTGCCGAAAATGGGGCCGAGCGCCAGGTAATCCACCGGCTCCGCAGCGGCGTCGCGCACCTGCGCGGCATTGTGGCTGGAGTAGCCGATTATCGGTCCAATGCCCAACAGCCCGCGGGCGTCGCCGGGGGCAAGATCGTCCTGTCCCACATGCAGCCCGGCGCCGAGCAGCCTGGCGATATCGGCGCGGTCGTTGACGATCAAGATGGCGCCGGCCTGCCGGCACAGCGACGCCACCTCGCGGGCGGCTTCGTACATTTTGCCGTTCCAAAGCCCCTTGTGCCGGATCTGCAGTACGCGCGCGCCGCCTTCGAGCATGGCTGCCGCCGCCTCCACCATCGCCAGGCCGCGCCTCTCCAGCGCGCCGGTATCGAGAATCGGGTAGAGCCGCGGCAGCGTCTTCAAAATGAAAACCGTCTGCGCATTATACCAGTCAGAGTAGGACAGACGATCGGTTTCTGTCGTCTGCCCTCATGAGCCTCCGGCCCGCGCGCCCATCCTTGTAGGGGCCGGGCATGCCCGGCCCGCGGTGCCCGCTACTGCTGCGGGTTGAACCTGTTTTTTCGACCCTGTCAATGCTTCGTGCCGTCGCTAAGCATGACAGGGCCGAAGAATCACCCCACTCCTCCGGGAGCCCCGACAATACACCGGCGGCAAGACCAGACCGCCGGCGCTACAACGCGCTGGTGCTACGCCGCGGCCAGAACCTCGCTCGGCGACGGCATGCCGCGGCGCGCGAAGCGAATCACGCCATCGGGGCCGATCAGGTAAACCGTGCGCTTCACAATGATGCCGTTCGCGTTGTAGAGCGACGCCACCTTGCGGCCCGTGTCCACCAGGAGCGGAAACGGCAGCTTATATTGACGGCGAAAACCGGCATGACTATTGGCGCCTTGCGGATTCACCCCGAAGACTTCCACGCCGCGCGCGCGTGCGTCGTCCCAGGAGTCGCGCAACTGGCAAAGCTGTCGCGTACAGCCGGGCGTGTTGTCGCCTGGATAGAAGACCAGCACAACACTCTTGCCGCGCAGCGCGGAAAGCCGGACTTCGTTGCCGGCGTCGTCCGTCAGCGTGAAATCCGGGGCGGGCGCGCCTTCCGGAAGCGGATCGGAGAAAAAACGTTTGAACATGGTGGCACCAGGATGCCAGTTTAACCGGAAAAACCGGGTTCTGGTGGCGGCATTCGCCGCGACCCGACGAAGAAATGTCGAGATGACTCTCGACACAGCAGGCAGGACTGCCTGCGCCACGACTTCAGTCCTTGCCCAGTTTCCAGAGGATTTGGCGCAGCATGCCTAACGTTACCGGCGCGTCGCGGGCGGTGATATTCCAGCGGCGGATCATGCGCCGCAGTTTTTCTTCGGTGGATCCGGCTGTCAGCGGATTCACGTAGCCGCTGGCGTGCAGGGCCTCAGACCACAGGGCCGTGATCTGTTCGTTCTCGGCTGCGGATGCAGGCTTGACGCGTTCGGGACGGGCGGCGGCCGCCTTGGAGTCGCGCACCAGCTCGTAGAGGCACAAAGCCACCGCCTGGCCGAGGTTCATCGACAGGTCGCGATCGAGGGTGGGGATGCGCATCAGCCACTGGCAGTGGCTGAGGTCGTCGTTGGAGAGGCCGAATTTCTCCGAGCCGAACAACAGCGCCACGGGTGACTGCGGCAGCCGCCGCAGCATGAGCCGCGCGCCGTACTCCAGGCGGCGCAAAGGATGGTGCAGCTCGCGATGCCCCAAGGAAGTAGTGCCCACCACCAGCGTCGCATCGGCGACCGCATCGGCCACGCTCGAGAACTCTTCCGCGCGCGCCAGCAGCGGCGCCGCGCCGACCGCCGAACGCGCTTCCCGGAACGCTACATCATACGGTTTCACCACCCGCAGCCGCGCAAACCCGAAGTTTGCCATCGCCCGCGCCGCCGCCCCAATGTTCAGCGGATTGCGCGTGGCCACCAGCACCACGCGAAGATGGTCTTTCCAGCCGGTCAAGGATGTTTTGATGGTAGCGCACGAGGGCGGCCGCCCGCGTCACTCTTCGTGCAATGCCACCGTGCAATCTACGCGTGTGGCGCGCAGCAAAGGAATCACGATGGCGAGCGGCGAAACCACCAGAATCGCGCCCACGGCAGAGGCGAAAGTCATGGGGTCGCGGGGTTGGACGTGGAACAGCAGCGCCTCGAGAAAACGGCCCAACACCAGGCTCCCGGCCAGGCCGAGGCCCAGCCCGATCAGTACCGGAATCATGGCCTGGCGCAAGACCAGCCAGCCAATTTCGACCGGAGTCGCTCCGATCGCCAGGCGGATGCCGATCTCGCGGATGCGCGCAGCCACCAGATTTGCCAGCACTCCGTAGATACCCATCATGCCGAGCAGCAGCGCCAGGGCCGCAAACGAGGCCAGCAACAGCGTGTTGAATTTTCGCTGCGAGAGCCATTCATCGACCCAGTACTGCATGGACTTTACCTCGGGCGCGGGCAGCAGGCGGTCCACGGACCAGATGGCATTACGGGTCGCATTGGCGAGTGGCGCTTCCGGGGCGGAGCACAGCACCAGGGTCGCGTGACTCATCTGAAGATCAGGCCAGAAGATGGTGGAGCGCGTTCCGTTTTCGGCGCCCATGGGACGATACCCGGATATCACGCCTACGATTTCGAACGAATGGTTTTTGTCCCGCGTGATGTGCTGCCCGAGAGGATTCTGGTCGGGGAAGAACTGCCGGGCGAAAGCGCGGTCGACAATGACCACGCCATTCTGCCCATTCGCAGCGGTCTGGAGGTCTCGATCGGTAAACCAGCGGCCGGCTTCGAGGCGCAGTCCGATGGCGCGGCGGTAGCCGGGACTGCAATGGGCCATGTCCGCCATCGGCAGCGCCGAAATCGGCGGCTCCGGCCGGCCGACGATGAAAAAATTTGCCATAACGACCTGGTGCAGGGGGGCAGCGTCCACCACGGCAGCCGCGGCCACCCCGGGAATGACCCGCGCGCGGCCGAGCAAATCGCGGAAGAACTGCGTTTGCGCTTCGCCGCCGGGGTAGCGCCTGGCGGGAAGGTCGATGTCGGCGTAAGTCAGCCGGGTGGTGTCGAAACCGATGCCCACCGCCAGCAGTTCGCGGAAGCTGCGGATCATCAGTCCGGCCCCCACCACCAGCACCACGGCCAGCGCCACTTCGAGTGCGATCAGAACCTGGCGGCTGCGCCGGCGCGCGCTGGTTGCGCCCCAGGCGCCGCCCGATTTCAGCGTGTTATTCAGATCGGCGCGCGATGCGGCGATCGAAGGCGCGAGGCCGAACAGCACGGCGGTGAATATGCTGGCGAGGGCGGCGAAGGCAAACACGCGCAGATCGAGGGCGATCAACTCGGGGCGCTGGATGTCGTCGGGCTTCAGAGCCAGCATGAGTCGAAGCGACCAATGCGCCAGCAGCAGGCCCGCGCCGGCGCCGGCCAACGAGACCAGCAGCGATTCCGTCACCAGTTGGGAGACGATCCGCGCGCGGGTGGCGCCCAGAGCCAGGCGCACGGCAATCTCGCGCGAGCGCAGCGTGGCGCGCGCCAGGGTGAGGTTCGCCAGATTTGCGCAGGCGATCAGCAGCAGGAAGCCGACCGCAGCCATCAGGACATAAAGCGCGCGGTGCAGCTGCGGGCCGGTCTCTTCGACAGAGAAAGGGAAGACGCTGGCGCCCATGCCTTCATTCAGCTTGGGATCGGCTTTCGCCAGCCGGCCGGCGATCCCTGCCATCTCGGCGCGGGCCCGGTCCAGCGAAACTCCGGGTTTCAGCCGTGCGGCCACATCGAGCAGCATCCCCGTGGCTGGGGTTTCCCGGTTTATGGTGCGCGAAAGTGGCACCCAAACCTCGGCCTTGACCTGATCGGAGCCTTCGGAGGTGGAGGGCAGGTGAAACCTGGGCGGAAGCACCCCGATAACGGTGTACGCGGTATCGCCCAGCGTGATGGCCTTGCCGAGGGCGCTCCGGTCGCGATGAAACCGGCGATCGAAGTAGGCGTCGCTCAGGACCGCGATGCGGTCGGAGCCGTCCCGTTCTTCCGCGGAGGTGAAGAGGCGGCCGATGCCTGGCTGCGCGCCCAGCAGGTGGAATAACTCGGCGCTGGCGAAACCGGTGGCAACGTGGCTGGCGTGATCGGCGCCGGTCTCATCGAGGTTGAGTTCGCGAAACGCGGCCATTTCCGAGAAGACTGTGTTTTGCCGCCGCCATTCGAGAAAGTTCTTGTGTGCGACCTGCATGCGTTCGCCGAAGCGGGGAATGTTGGGGAAGCGTTCCCATACGAAAACCAGGCGGCCTGGATCGGGATAAGGAAGGGCCTGGAAAATCACCGAATCCAGCACACTGAAGATGGCGGCGTTGGCTCCAATGCCGAGCGCCAGAACCCCTATGCAGAGGAGCGCGTACCCCGGGCTGCGCCGGAGGGTGTGGAGCGCGTAGCGGATATCGCGGAAGATCATGGGTGCTTCTACATTATGGTGCCGGGTCCTGCCCGTTTCGTCACTTCGATTTGACAATCCCCCCGCTCAGCCGCTAACCTAAAACTTTGCGACCTACAGATCGCTGGAGAAGTGTGTCAATGAGTACCGAGTTCCCCTCCAAGAACGGCATCGCTCGCCGCTGGCATGTCATCGATGCCCAGGGTGTGGTTTTGGGCAAGATCGCCACCAAGACAGCCATGCTGCTGATGGGCAAGACCAAACCATCCTACACGCCGTTTCTGGATACGGGCGATCATGTGATCGTCATCAATGCGGCGAAGGTCCGGCTGAGCGGCCGGAAAGAGGACAGCAAGGTGTACCGCCATTTCACCGGCTACCCGGGCGGCCTGGTGGAGAAGAGTTTCAAGCGGGTGCGCGCTGAAAAGCCCACCCGGATCGTGGAAGAAGCCGTGCAAGGCATGCTTCCCAAGACCAAGCTCGGCAAGCAGATGTTCCGGAAACTGCAGGTCTACGCGGGCGACCGGCACCCGCACGCGGCGCAGAAACCAACCGCGCTGACGGTAAAATAGTGGAAGGTAGGATTTAGTGGCAGCAAGCATGGTTCAGTATTTGGGTACGGGCCGCCGCAAGAGTTCGGTGGCCAGGGTATTTTTGCGGCCCGGCAAGGGCGAGATCAAGGTCAACGACCGCGCGTT
>Ga0209415_10005154_pt1 | contig 23593 bp, 22 predicted proteins | sample PeaSoiSIISIP2007_FD_187696 | JGI IMG/M metagenome (GOLD analysis project Ga0209415, IMG submission 187696) | Peat soil microbial communities from Weissenstadt, Germany - SII-SIP-2007 (SPAdes) (version 2) | ecosystem: Environmental > Terrestrial > Soil > Wetlands > Peat | place: Germany... | reverse complement strand
AAATTTCTGAATTCGCTAACAAATCTATATTCAGTGGCTTAGCGACATGTTCCTTAGAAAACGATGGCCTGCCCCACGGGGCTGCTCACACGCGCAGAATCGCACCCGGGTCGTTGAACTGAGAACGCTCCCCTTTCGGCCAGGAGTACAGGTGACTCACATCCACGACGATCTGGCCTTGAGGATCGAGTTCGACGTGGGCCCTGTCCATGGGCCGGGGCGCCGGGCCTTCGAAGTTGATTCCTTCGGAGTCGTACCCGCTGCCGTGGCAGGGGCACTTGAATTTGTTCTCGCTGGGCTTCCAGTCGGGTGTGCAGCCGAGGTGCGTACAGACCGCCCAGATTACGAAAATGCCCTCGGTGTTGCGTACCACCCAGATTCTGTGTTGGCTCTGGAACTTGGTGTCGACTCCGAAGCCGAAGTCGGAGGGGTAGCCGATTTTGAATTTGGTATTCGGTTCGTACAATACGCGCGGGAAAAAGAACCGCAGGAACATGAGGAAGTTGACGCCGAGAGTGCCGAGCACGGCAGCCATTACAAACCGGCGCCGGCCTGCGATGGCCTTGCGTTCGTCGCTCTCCGGGTCCTTGGAGAAGATCGTGTGGACGACCTGGGTCAAGGACGGTTTGGGATGCGGCGCCTCTACTACCTTGGTCTGCTTTGGCGTATCGAGCTTTTCCATGGCAGTACCCTTCGCGCTATCTTCTGCCGCCGTGTCCACCACCGCCGCCGAAGCTATGTCCGCCGCCGCCACCGCCGAAGCTGCGGGCGCCACCACCGCCGCCACTGAAACTGCGCGCTCCGCCACCGCTGTAGCTGCGGGCACCGCCGCCACTGAAACTGCGCGCTCCGCCGCCGCTGTAGCTGCGGGCGGCACCGCCGCCGCTGTAGCTGCGGGCACCGCCGCCGCTGTAGCTTCGGGCTGCGCCGCCGCTGTAGCTGCGTGCCGCGCCGCCGCTGTAGCTGCGGGCCGCGCCACCGCTGTAGCTGCGACTCATGCCGGATGAGGATCGAGGCGACTGCTGGTACCGGCTGCCCTGGAAACTCCCAGCACCTGTGCCCCGGTTGGTTTGATTGCCCTGAAACGAGCGGGCGCCATATGTGGAAGCGCCCTGGCGCGAGGTTGGCGCCATACTGCGATTGCCCGCGAACGAGCGGCTACTCAAATTTGCTCTGGACGCAGCCGAAGCGGCCTGGAAGCGTCCGGCGAGTTGCCGGTTGGGATACGCCACCCCCAGCCTATGGCTGGCATCATGCGCCCACATGGTTCTGCCCGCAAACCCGGCCCCGCCAAATCCGCCCCGGAATCCTCCTCCGTAACCTCCGCGGAAGCCATAGCGGCCGAAAAACCCGTTGTTGACGAATACGCTGTGGCCGAACCAACTCGGGCCCCAGCCCCAGCCCCATCCGCCGAATCCCCATCCGCCCCAACCGCCGAAGCAGAAACCGATATTGATGCCGGGCCAGAATCCAAATCCGAACGCCGGATAGTAGAGCGACGGGTAGTAGCCCCACGCCGGCGGCCCCCAGACGTACATCGGGTCGTAGTAGGGCACATACATCACGTCGGGGTTCGCAGGTTGAATCTCAATCGCCGACTGTCCTCCCTGCGTCTCCGCAGTCACGGTCTGCTGCGCGCTGGAACTGAGTCTGCCATTGGCCTGCGCCCGAGCCCGCATGCGCTGCACGGCAGTCATCACATCTGCCTGCTGGGCCAGAAACGCATTTCCCAAGTCGGTGGTCCACCGGACGTCCTGATTCAACCGGCCCAGCACATCCGGAAACGCCACCAGGGCTTGCACACTGGCATCCCAGTTTTGCTGCCGCGCGGCATCCATGAGCTGGGTGCCCTTCAGGCTGTTGTTCTGCTGAAGCCACTGTTGGGCCTCCACGACCTCCAGCGGGTAGGTGCATGCGACCAACACCTGGCTCAGCAACTGGTCCGGATAGAGCGCAATCGGCGCCACCAGGTCGTCCAGTTGGTCGGGGGACAACAATTGCTGGGGTGCCCCTTGCGTCGGCGCCAGGTTGGGAGGCGGCGCCTGCGCGCGCAATCCCCCGACTGGGAAAAGAAATAAAATCAAGCCTGCGATAACCGCTTGTCCAATGAAAGATTTCAACGAGTAGCGGGTCATTTGCCACCTCCCGAATCCGATCCGACAACCTCGGATTCATCCGCTTAAGTAGATGCATGCAAATCGTTCCCGGTTAACTGCGGCTGGCATCTCCTGTGCTTTTAGGCGGCTTCTACCCGCGTTGCAGTATGCGGAAAACCCCGCACTGTGCGTTTTCGTACTTATCGTTTCCCCACCCCTACTGCCGGATTCCGCCCATTTTCCCCTGCGGACGGTAGTGGCGAAGGGGACCTGGAAGCCGTATGATTGACCTTAGTACACCGTTTCAGATGTTCGCTAACGTATTTTCAGGGGCCGAACGAGCGTCGACACGAATGTCGACGCGGCACGCTAGAAAGCGTGCGCCACGGTTTGATACGAGACTGTATTTATGAAATGGAGTTAGTGCTGGGTGGACTGGAGGAGGCCATCATGGGCATTCCGTGCACTTTGGCTGATGCTGGCTCTGTACGGTGCAGTACGCGGACAATCATTCGTCGAGCCCGGGGAAATTGCCGCGGCGGCCAAGGCGTTCGATCCTTCGGAAAGCGCTCCCCAACTGCGCTGCTCCTTCAATGCCATCCACCCCGCACTGAACTTCGGTTTCCGCTTCCAAACCGGTTACATGGTCGACATCCCGCTCAACCAGTACCATGGGCCGGGACACGATCTCAAGATTCTCGTGCGCGTGACCCCCGACGGCCGTGAGCCGCGGTATCTCACCAGCACTGCGCCTTTGCCGGACTTGCACGAAACGAAAGTCAATGCGGAAGTGCCTGGAACGTTGGTGGTGGGCGAGGGCTCCTATGCGGTGGAAGCGGTGGTACGAGACGACCAGGACCGCGTCTGCCGCGGGAACTGGCGAATTCAGGCCAAGCTCTCCGGAAGTGAACGCGATCTGAAACCAGCTACGCCCCCGGGAACGGTCGCGGAGCTTTCTCCAGACCGTCCCAAAGCCGTGGAATCGAAAGCCGGCCCGAAAATCGAGCGGCTGACGGTCATGCTTCATGCCGCTCCTTTCGCGCCGCGTGCCGCAAAAGTACAGGACCAGGATATCCGGGAGCTGGTCAATTCGCTTTCTTCTGTACTCGATCAATTGCCCGCGCGATCCGTGCGCCTGGTCGTGTTCACCATCGATCGGCAAAAGGTGCTCCTGCGAAAGGACGGTTTCCAGTCGAACGATCTGGGCGATGTCAGAGCGGCGCTCAACCAGCTCCAATTGGCGGTCGTGGATTACCGGACGCTCCAGGACCACGCGAATCCTATCGACTTCCTGACTGGCCTGGTGCGGACGGAACTGCGCGATCCCCAACCGTCCGACGGAGTCATCCTCCTGGGCCCGCGTGCATCCCTGCTCGAAGACGTTCCCGCGAAGTCGCTGGACGCGTATGCGGCGGACGTCCCACTCTTCTATTTGCAGTATCGTCCGCGGCAGGTCGTTTTTCGTCGCCAGGGGGCAGACCCGGGAGAAGGAGCCCCGAGAAGGCGCGGCGTTCTGGGGCCGCCGCCCGGCCCGGTCTGGAACCCATCCAATCCCTCGGGCGCCGCGGACGCGATCGAGCAGTTGGTGAAACGGCTGAAGGGAGAGACCATCGCCATCCAGACTCCGCACGATCTCGCGGATGCGATCCGCCGGATGGCGCCGCGGATCCGCACCACGGCGGCGCCCGCCGAGTCAGTGCTACCGGCGCTGCGGCCGCCCCCAACCAACCCGGACCAAATGCGGCCGGTGGGCGGAACAGCGGCCGATGGCAGTCCACCCGCGGTCTCGACCCGCCGGGTTGCGGCTCCCGGGCACGGCGCGCCGCCCCCGGACAAAATACCGGCCTCCGAACCGCCCGCGGGCGATGAAGATCCGGTGGCGGTCCTGATGCGCCTGCGCGACCAGGTACTGGAGCACGCCACGCGGATTCCCAACCATACCTGTGTGGAGACCGTTCAACGGGACCGTTACGAGCCGACCACCGGCCGATCGCCCAAATCGTGCGACGCCCTGGTGGCGCGGAGGAAACAATCCGATTTCCCGCTGCTGCTGCGCCTGGACTCGACCGACCGCCTGCGCCTGGATGTCGCCCTCGCGAGTAGCCGTGAGATTTACTCCTGGGCCGGCGCCAGTAAGTTCGAGGAGGGTGACATTGACGAGTTGATCCCCGAAGGCGCCATGGGCACCGGTCCGTTCGCGGCCATGCTGCTCGGGATCTTTGGAGGGCGGCCTCCGGAATTCGTCTTCGAGGGCGACACGATGCTCCATGCGGGGCTCGATGGGGGGCTCGATGCGGGGCTCGATGTGCGGCGCATGATGGAGTATTCCTTCAGCGTGCCGCAGGAGGAAAGTCACTACCGCGTGAAGGCAGGGAAGGAATGGGTGATAACGGGCTACACGGGCTCTTTGCTGGTGGACCCAAAGACCTCGGAGCTGGTGCGGCTCACGGTGCGCACCGAAGAACTGCCGCCCGAAACCGGCACCTGTGAGACTAAGACTACGCTGGAGTACGGTATGGTGCCCTTGGACGGTGTGGACTACTTTCTGCCGAAGACCACGCACCAGAGATTCATTGGCCGCGACGGATCGGAAGGGGAAAACGCCGTCACGTTCGCAGCGTGCCGCGAGTACCGCGGGGAATCCACGCTGACTTTTGGCGATAAGCTGCCCGCGCCCGGAATCGCGGGAGGCTCCGCGCCGCTGCCGGACGGTTTGCCCGCGGGTCTGCCATTCACCGTGGAGCTTACTACCGCCATTCAAGCCGACCGGTCTGCCGCCGGAGATCGCATCGAGGGCCGCCTGGCCAAACCCATTCGCGATGCCCGCGGGCAGAAGACGCTGGTGCCGGCAGGCGCCCTGCTGGAAGGACGGCTGATGCGGGTGGAGACGCGCCACGTGCATCCGGAGCTGGTCGTGGCTCTGCGGTGGGAGACGATCGATTGGAATGGCTCCAAAATTCCATTTACTCCGGCGCCGGACCGGCATATAGCTGACCTCAGGTCTGGCGGCCGCGACGGATTGCGGCAAAGGGGGATGGCCATCGAGCTGCCTTTGCCGAGTGAGAGCCGTTACGGGGTGTATCACTTTCCGGGCGGGAGTGTGGCAGTGCCTGCGGGGTTTCGAAGCGAATGGGTTACCGCACAGCCTTGATGGCGGTGTTCAGCGCCGTGCTTGCCGCCGGAGCGGGGCACGATCCGGAGGAAGTGCTGAAGCGCGTCACCGCCAGGATTCTGGCGGCTGGAAAACGCATTCCCAATTACACCTGTGTGGAAGCCGTACAACGCGACTATTTCCAGCCGGCTGCCGCCACGCTTCCGCGCGCCTGCCCTCTGGTGATCGAGGAGAGACGGCATCCCGGACTGGCCATGGTGTTGCGGCCCGCCTTGACCGATCGGCTGCACCTGGATGTTGCCATGGTGCAGGGCGGCGAGATCTTTTCGTGGGTCGGGGCAAGCAAATTCGACGACGCTGGGATATTCGACCTGGTGCGCTTCGGGCCGATCGCCACAGGCGCGTTCGCCGGATATCTGGTGGTCATCTTCGAGCAGGACGTCAAGACATTCACCTTCACAAGGGAGATCGTGGCCGGCGGCCGCAGTTTGATCGAGTACTCGTTTCAAGTAGCAAGTGCTCATAGTCACTACAAGGTGCGGGCGGGTGACTCGTGGTTCTACATTGGATACAGCGGTACAATTCAAGTCGACCCCGAGACGGACGAAGTCGTCCGCCTGACCGTGCGCACGGCGGATCTGCCGGAAGCGGCCAATTCATGCGAGACTTTGACCTCACTGGATTTTGGGATGGCGCACATTGGCGGCGTCGATTTCCCCCTGCCTACGCGCTCGCGCCAGCGGTTCGTGATCCCCGATGGAGAGGAGGTCGAGAATACGACCACCTTCGCCAACTGCCGCGAATACAAGGGCGAATCGACCATCACTTTTGACGAAACCGCGCCCGCGGCCGACGGAGCGGCGCCCGCCGCGGACCCCACTCCCCGGAACGGCCGATCGCGCGCCCCTTCGCCCCGCCCCAGCGTGCCCGAGAACCGGCGCTTCACGCTGGAACTGACGGCGCCGATTCAAACCGATACCGTGGCGGCTGGCGATCCCTTTACCGCAAGACTGGCCATGCCGCTTAGGGATGCAAAGGGAAAGCTGCTGGCGCCGGCGGGTACGCCAGTGGCGGGCCGCTTGTTGCGCGTCGAGATCTTTCACAAGTCACCGCAAGAGGTCATCCTCGCTCTCAAGCCGGACACCATGGATATCAAGGGCGTCAAGGTGCCCTTGGCCGCCGTTCGCGATTGGTCGCAGATCGTCGCGGCAGCCAGAAACAGCCGGAAGAGGGGCGTGAAAATCCTTCTGCCCCTCAAGGGTGAGGAGCATGCCGGAGTCTTTCAGTTTCCAGGGGAGCACCCCGTGGTGAAGAAGGGCTTTCGCTCCGACTGGCGGACGGTGAGATAGCAAGCCGCATCTGTTGGCGCCAGGCAAGAGTGGCGGAGTCGAGGGCCGCCCCGCCTTTCCCTTTGCCTGTGTGGCGTCCGAACCCGGCAGCCTGCCGGTATCGGTCTGTTCGAATGTTCGCCTTCGAGTCTCAGAATATACTTCGGGCGTTCGCCGGAGAATACTGCAGATGGCGTAATTCAGGCAAAATACACGAGTATGGGTTGAGGTTCGATAATGCTGTGGCCAAGGGCGCTTCCCGCTATTGCTTCTTTTGCGCAAGCCGGGTGGCAAATTTCGCGACGTTGATGATGGCGCGCTCGTGAGTGCCCTCGCCGATCTTTTCCTTTTCGTCGCGGGCCTCCACGCGGAATTGCACGCGGCGGTCGATTACCGCGGTGACTTCCGCGGTGAACGTGACGGTCATGCCGATGGGCGCGGCGGCCAGGTGCGCGACGTTGACTTGCGTGCCCACGGTGTCGTAGCCCGGGTCGAGGAGCGGCAGCACGGCGTTGCGGCAGGTCATCTCCATTCTGCCGATCATTTGCGGGGTGGAGAGCACGCGCGGGCCATCCAGCCCCAGGAAGTCAATCGCGACATCGCTGGTGACGAGGAGGGTGAACTCGCCGCGGGTGCCGATCGGAATGTTCGCCATGGTTTCAGGCAGCCGCGAGGCCGGCCAGCACGCCGCGCATGTAGCTGAAGGAGCGCTGCATGCCGGGCAGCGGATCCTTGGCGTTGATTTCGTACTCCAGATTGACGCAGCCCTGGTAGTTCATTTTCTTCAACTGCTTGAAGATGGCGGGGAAGGGCATGGCGCCATCGCCCACATCGCACTGGCTCTCCTTGACGGACATGTCGTTGAGGTCCTTGACGTGCATGTCGAGCAGGCGGGTGCCGGCGTCGGCGATGGTCTTGACGACATCGATGCCGGTGCGCGCCGAGTGTCCGATATCCATGCACAGACCGCAGCGGGGGTCGAGATTGCGCACCACTTCGAGGACCGATTGCGGGGTGGGGTATTGCTTGTCCTCGGGGCCGTGATTGTGAATGGCGATCTTGATGTTGTATTCCTTTACGAGGGTTTCGATCTGCTTGATGTTGTCATGCGTGGGAGCGCAGACCATGATGGCCATGCCGGCGTTTTTGGCGTACTCGAAATGGGGGCGCAGGCCTTCGACGGTGTTTTCCTTCAAGTCGATATTGCCGCCGCTCATGATTTTGAGACCGGCGGCGGTGAATTCCTTGGCGGCAGCACGCACCTCCTCGGGAGTGAGTTTCTGCGAGAGGTGCACATCCTTGATGCTGATCCAGGGCGCCTGCAATGCCTTGAGCATTTCGATCGCCTTGGGGCGATCGAAGCTGCGCAGGGAGTAGGTGGCGACGCCCAATTTGATGCCCCACGGCGAGGGCTCGATACGCGCGGAGGCGGGTGTGACCCCGACCGCGCTCAAACCTGCAATTCCGCCGGCAGCGGCCAGGAAGCCGCGGCGTGTCGTTTCCGTCTTCATAAGGTCCGATCCCCCTTGAATCTCCAATTCTAGCGCAAGCGAGGGCGGACCCGTTCCGGCCGGCAAGGGAACGGGTCCGCGGGCCTCACTTACAGATAAGGCCCCAACTGACGCGGCCGCCTGGGGGCGGGGCAGGGTCAAATCGAACGCGCATGGACGTGGCTTGTCCAACCCTGACGGCGGTGGTGTCGAAGGTGTCCGAACATTGGGTGGAAGTAGCGCCGGCGAAGCTGGCTTGGCAGGATAGTGAAGAGGGCACGCCATCCACAACGAAGGTGACTTCCACCTTCGCGTTGGACACGGAGGGACTGACGGCGAGGACGTTCAGGCTCCCGAAGGTGCAGTTGACCGGCGAAGGCGTTGCAGCGTAAGTAGGCAGGGCCTCGGGAATGCTGCCGCCGGCCATCCCGGAGTATCCGGTAGTGAGATCGGATGCTACGAAATTGCCGGATGCGACGAAGGCCATGCTGGCGGGGCCGGGGGGTCCCGGCTGACCGTCGTTACCTTGGGGCCCCATGGGACCGATCGCGCCGACCGGGCCCGTGGCTCCGGTGTCGCCCTTGTCGCCTTTAGGACCGGTGGGGCCTTGCGGTCCAGCGGGGCCGGCGTTGCCTTGAGGACCGGTGAGGCCTTGTGGACCCGTGTCGCCTTTGGGGCCAGTGGGACCGGTGGATCCGACGGCGCCGGCGTCGCCTTTGGGGCCGGCGGGTCCGGTGAGTCCGATACCGCCTTGGGGCCCGACAGGTCCCGTGGGGCCCGGGTTGCCTTGAAGACCGGTGAGGCCTTGTGCACCCGTGTCACCTTTGGGGCCAGCGGGCCCGGTGAGTCCGACGGCGCCGGCATCGCCTTTGGGGCCTGCGGGTCCGGTGGATCCTACGGTGCCTTGGGGACCGGTGAGGCCTTGTGCACCCGTGTCGCCTTTGGGGCCTGTGGGCCCGGTGAGTCCGACGGCGCCTTGGGGACCGGCAGGGCCGCTGGGTCCGACGGTGCCTTGGGGACCGGGCGTGCCTTGAGGGCCGGCGGGGCCGGCAGTGCCGGTGTCGCCTTTGGGACCGGCAGGGCCGCTGGGTCCGACGGTGCCTTGGGGACCAGCGGGGCCGGTGAGACCGGTAGCGCCGGTGTCGCCTTTGGGACCGGCAGGGCCGCTGGGTCCGACGGTGCCTTGAGGACCAGCCGGGCCGGTGGAACCGGTAGCGCCGGCGTCGCCTTTGGGACCGGCAGGGCCGCTGGGTCCGACGGTGCCTTGAGGACCAGCCGGGCCGGTGGAACCGGTAGCGCCGGCGTCGCCTTTGGGTCCGGCAGGGCCGCTGGGTCCGACGGTGCCTTGAGAACCAGCCGGGCCGGTGGAACCGGTAGCGCCCGAGTCGCCTTTGGGACCGGCAGGGCCGCTGGGTCCGACGGTGCCCTGGGCACCAGCCGTACCCTGGGGACCGGCGGGGCCGGCAGCACCGGTAGCGCCCGAGTCGCCCTTGGGGCCAGCGGGTCCAGCGGGGCCTGCATTGCCTTGAGCACCGGGCGTGCCCTGGGGACCAGCGGGTCCCGCAGCGCCTACGTTGCCTTGGGCACCGGCCGTACCCTGGGGACCAGCGGCCCCCGCGGGGCCGGTAGCGCCGGTGTCGCCCTTGGGACCAGCGGGACCAGCGGGGCCTACGTTGCCTTGAGCACCGGCCGTGCCTTGGGGACCAGTGGGGCCGGCAGGACCCGAGTCGCCTTTTGGACCGGTGGCGCCGGTGTCACCCTTGTCGCCCCTGGGGCCGGCAGGGCCGTCGTCGCCCTTGTCACCTTTGGGACCGGTGGCGCCGGTATCGCCTCTATCTCCTTTGGGTCCCTGGGGGCCAGCGGGACCAGCAGGGCCGGCAGGTCCGGGAGGACCCTCAGGTCCGGGAGGGCCCGGATCGCCCTTGTCTTTCGGCTGCAATGTGGCTTCCGCGGCGCCGGACGCCGCGGACTTGGCTTCCGCTGAAGCGGTAAGGAAGTCGACCGCGGCAACCGTGGAAGGGGGCTGCGCGAGTGGAATGAACCTCGCAGCGTCCTTAGGTCCGGCCAGGGAGACCTGCCCGGAGCCGACCAAGGGGAGGTTGATGATGGCTTCCGCGCTAAAACTGGCTCCCGCCTGGAATCGTACACCGCCGGCGCCCGTGTAAGTAAGGGTAACTTGATTCGGCCCGGGACCGGCCGTCGCCGCGAAATCGGCCGGAGTAAGCTCATCCCCGATGGTATTCACCGCCGGCTCGACCGATACCACTGCGGCTCCGGACGCGTCCACGGTGAAGACAAACGCATCGCCGGTTACCAGCCACTGCATCGACGCCGGATTGGCGTTGGCGACACTTAAGAGCACGTGAGAGTTCAGGCCTTGACGGAAGACTTGGGGCGCAACGGTAAGTGCCGGGGCCACCCGGACATCAGTCTGGGCCATTAGTTGAACGGCTGGCAGCATTAGACAGGCTGCCACCGGAAAAGTAAGAATCAGTCTCCGAACTAACATTGAGAATTGTCTCCTGGAACTGAGTGGATGTCACAACTGACAGAAACAGAGTTCACAGCAAGTGATATTAAGAGCTGAGAAACACTAATACAAGTAACCTAGGCCGGGCTACGATACTAGTACCGGCAGGGCCGTATTACCGTGCGTGAGAAGGAGTACGTAAGCTGCGGGACGGACCAGCGCGGTGGCCCTCGTCTTGCTCCTTCGGAAAGGCGGGAGATAGTAAGGAGTAAAACATGGCTAGCAAGAACAGAGCGGTCTTTGGTATCTATTCGAGCCGTCTGGAGGCTGAGGAAGCGGTGGATCACCTTCGCCGCGCAGGCTTTCGCAGTACGGACGTTTCGGTACTCTTTCCGGACAACCAGGGCACGAAAGATTTCGCTCACGAAAAAAATACCAAGGCCCCCGAGGGTCTGGCGACGGGCGTGGCCGCCGGCGGCATTGCGGGCGGGGTGCTCGGCTGGCTGACGGGAATCGGTGCGCTGGTCATTCCAGGGTTGGGGGCCTTCATTGCGGCGGGGCCGATTCTGGGAGCGCTGGCCGGCGCCGGAGCGATGGGAACGCTGGGCGGAATCATCGGCGCGCTGATCGGAATGGGCATTCCCGAGTATGAAGCCCGGCGCTTCGAGGGGCGCATCCGCGATGGCGGCATTCTGCTCTCGGTGCACTGCGACAACAGCGACTGGGTAAGGCGTGCCAAAGAGGTGTTGCAGCATTCAGGCGCGCAGGATATCGGGTCGGCGGGCGAGAAGCCTGGAGATTTTGGCAATGCCGACAAGCCTATGCCGCGGGTGCGTAGCGCCGCAAGCGGCGCCACGGCCGCGGACGAGGAACTCTCTCACGTGCAGACTGTCCGCCGCAGGACGGATCATCCAGTGGAACTGGACGATGCGGACTAGGCCGCAATACTGGTTCACTTTGGGTGATGAGAGCACAGACGACGCCGACGGGCCGATTAAAAATCGGCCTGCAGGTTGAAAACCTGCCACACCTTACCGGGGCACCGTGTAATTGTGCGCGGCCACGGCCCCGATGGCGCCTGCCGCACCGAAGTTGATGATGGAAAAGGCGCGATAAACCTTACCGCTCGGATGTCCGCGGGTGATCAGGTATTCGATGCCGAGCAGGCCGCCCTGGAAGCCGAGCTTGAGAAGAGCGCCCTGCTTTCCAAAGTTGCCGTTGGGTCCGGCCAGCGTGGAGTTCAACTCGTGCTTGCCCCAGGAGGAATGCACATCCAGGGCGTTGGCGACGGCCAGCGAGGTGACGCTGGCGCGCCAGAGATTCCGATAGGCCGTGGGCTTATCGACAGGCTTTTCGAGGAGACGCAATTCCTGCGCCTGGAGTGCACCGCAGATTCCGATTAACAGTAGGAGTTTTCGCATAAGCATCTTAAGTTATGCGGGAGTCTTACTGAAATTTCTAGCGGTACTTGTACTAGTACTAAGTGGAATCCAGAGCGGGCTCTAAGGCTGCAACGGGTAGGAGTGGACCAACTTGAAGCTCCGCGACCAGCGCGTCTTGGTGAAGAAATGGGCCACCACGTCGACCACGTGGTCCACCCCGATATTGGGGTTGATCAGATCCTCGGTAGGCGCGTCGAAAGACCAATAGATCAGGAGCGGTGTGCCCCGGATATTCTCGCGCGGCACTAACCCCCAAAACCGGCAATCGTCGGAGTTGTCGCGGTTGTCCCCCATGGCGAAGATGAAGCCGGGCGGCACCACCAACTCACCGTTCACGACATAGCGCTTGAGCATCTCGAGGGCTCGCGGCCGCAATGGCTGGCTCGGGGTACCGGAGGGAAAGTTGTCGCGGTACGATTCCACGCTGCCGGGAATGTGGACCGCGTAAGGCTCGTCGACGGGCTTGCCATTCAGGATGAGCCGCTTGTTCTCGAGCCGGATGCGGTCGCCGGGCAGGCCGATGGCGCGCTTCACATAGTCCATCGAGATATCCAACGGGTAGCGGAGCACGATGACGTCGCCGCGCCGCACGTCGCGGTACGGCAGCCAGTGCTGCGTAACCTGGTCGGTGGGAGAGTAAGTGAGCTTGTCGACCAATACGTGATCGCCGACCAGCAGGGTATTCTCCATAGACGACGTAGGGATGACGAACGCCTGCAATAGCGTCGTGGTGCCGAACAGCAGCAGGATGATGGTGACGGCCCACTCCCCGATGAAGCCGCGGTGCACCTGGCCGGCCACCGCGCGGGACTTATTCCAGAATGCTTTCACGAGGCTATTATAACCGGGCCGAGCGCGCCACGTAGAAGAAGACGGGCGCGGCGAAGCAGAGAGAGTCGATGCGGTCGAGCACCCCGCCGTGTCCCGCCACGATGGTTCCGAAATCCTTGATGCCACAATCGCGCTTGATCGCCGACATAGTCATCCCCCCGGCGAATCCCGCCAGCGTAACGGCGGCCGAAAGGGCGGCGGCCTGCCTCGGTGAAAACGGTGTCGCGCGGTAGAGCGCCGTGCCCAGCGCAATCGCGGAGAGGACACCGCCGAGAAACCCTTCCCACGTTTTGTGCGGACTGATGGTGGGGGCCATCGGCCGGCGGCCCAGCAACTTGCCACACACGTACTGCATCACGTCGCTCGATTCCACCACCAGCAGGAGATAAAACAACAGCGTGTCGCTGCGGCCTGGATATCCGAGGATGGTGAGCATCAGCACGGCGGGCGCATGGCTCAGGAGATACGCGCACAGGATGAGTCCCCAGTAAGCCTTGGCGGTACGCTCCAGAAAACGTTCCGTGCCTCCGAAGAAGGTCTGGCGCAGGGCGATATAGACGAACCCACACAGGGGAATGAAGAGGCTGAACAGGGTGTAGCTGCGGATCCACAGGAACCAGTACTGCAGCGGCACGAACACGGCGATGTCGCGGAAGAGCGAGCGGCCGCCAGGCATCAGGGCGAGGAACTCGTGCAAGGCAATCAGCGAGAACACCGCAAACAGCGCCAGCATCGCGGCATCGCCCAGCACCAGGGCGAGGCCCATGGCTCCGCACAGCACCCACCAGGCGGCGATCCGCAGATTCAAATTCGCGACCGTGCGGCGACCGGCTTCGGATCTCGCCGTACGGCGCAGCACCTGTCCGGTAAGGGTCGCGGCGGCAAGTACGGCGAGCGTTCCCAGGAACAGCCACTCGAGCCTCATCGGTGGCGCAACTCGAGCAGCGCGTCGCGGGCGCGCGCCAGGAATTCGCGATTTCGCTCGCCCGCATCCAGGCGCAAGGGCCGCCCGAACGTGACGCGGCTTCCGCGAGGCAGCGGCACCACCTGGCCCTTGGGCAGGACGCGATGCAGATTCTCCAGGTAGACGGGGACCGCCTCGACCTGCGGACGTTCGCGGCAGAGCTGGTAGAGACCGCTCTTGAACCCCGCGACCTCGGCGCCATCGCCCCGCGTGCCTTCGGGGAAGAGGATGAGCGAGCCTCCACGATCGAGCTGAGCGAGCAGGGGAGCCAGGATGGCGCGGCCGGCGAGCGCCGCCACATCGCCCCGCGGGACCAGCAGCGAACGGAAAATGCGCGTCGCCACGTACGACCGCAGGGCGGTGCTTCGCCAGTACTCCTCGGCCGCCACGGGCCGCGTGAGGATTCGGATGGGCCGCGGCAGGGCCGCCCACAGCACCACAAAATCGAGATGGCTCGAGTGGTTGGCGAAGTAGACGGTCGGCCGGGGCGCGGCGGGGCGATCGATCCAACGCACGTGGGCGCGGCTGATCCGCCTGGCGAAAAACGCCAGGAGGCGGGCGCAGGGATGGATCGAGGACCTCACCGGCGGGCCGTGGCAGGGCGGGGAAGCCCGGCTTCGAATTCGCCGAGCCGCCGCATCCAGACCTCGTCCAGCAGGGTCTGCGGCACCAGGGCGCGCACGCGCTCCACGGCCTCCGCGACATTCTTCGCCAGACCCTCGGCCACCAGGTACGCGGAGACCACACCGACGCTCCGCGAGTATCCCAGGGCGCCGTGCACATAGACGATGCCGCGCGCCGCATGCTGCCGAATAAATGCGATGGCCTCGCGCAACTGCTGGAGCGAGGGGACGGTCAGGGGAAGCAGTTGCACGTTGGAGTAGGGGAGCGCGAGCAGGGGCGCGCACTCGGGGAAGCCGGCCGTCAGGTCGAGCGCCGCGGTGACGCCTTGCTGGATTGCGGCGGCGGCTTCGGCGTCCGTCAGGCGGCGGCCGATCCAGACGCCGGGCGCGGCTTCGGCGTGCGGAGGGAGCCCGCGGCAGTAGTAGTGCAGGGTGATGCGCGCACAGATCATGTAGGGCGCGAGCAGGATGCGCACCACCCAGGGCAGGCGTCCATTTCGTTTGCGGAAGACCAAAGTACCGGCGCCGCCATAGGCCAGCGCTTGTGCGGCCAGCGAGATGGCCAGCCAGAGCAACAGCCAGCCATAGCCTCCGATCCACCAGGCGGCGGCTGCGGTGGCGGCCGCGCCGATGGCGTAGCGCAGGGCAATGCGCGCGTTCAGCATGTTGTTAGTGTGGCACAGTGCGGCGGGCCGGTAAAAAGGGGGTTGGGGGTCGGGGGTCGGGGGTTGCGTAGCCATGCTCTTGGACCTCCCGATTTCCGAGTACGCGATGGCCGAAACGCCGGCTATTCCAGACTGCCCACTTACCCGGACCCAGTTAGCCGGTCGTACCGTGCGTGGGGCCCCACCCAGAACCACACCACGTCGTTCTCGTGCTCCGCCCGGTAATGCAATCCTACTCGAACCGACCAGAATCGTCCAATCCTCTTGAAGTGCAGGGACGGATGCCTCGGATCTCGGCGCAGCAGTCGATAGGACTCGTCAGCGAGGCGGCGAATGTCTTCCGGAAGCTGCCGATAGCACCGCCAGAACCCCGGATTGGCGCGGTGCCTTACCGCTCCGTGCAGCGGCCTGCGCGCAGATCCTGGAGGGCTTGGTCGGCGAGCGCGTCCAGACGCCCCGCCCTGGCGTCCGCTTCAATCTGGCGGTCCCACGCTTCGCCGTCGAATACGGCGAACCACTCGCGGATCGCAACTAGTTCATCCGCGGAGAGCCTCAGCACGGCCTCCTCGATCTCCCTTACGCTGCCCATGACCTTCAGCTTACTCGCCTACTGTCCACCGCGCAACGCTCCGTCCTCCGTAACTCCCGTGCGCATCGGCGAAATCGATTTAAGGGCTGCTCCCATGTGGCCGGCACTCGGAAACTGTCCCAAGACGGCGCCCTAGGTCATTTTTGCAAGAGCCTTATTTTGACACCGTGGCGGTTGGGGGCTGGAGAACGTGCCTCGCTGCGCTCGCGTCTTTGGGGCACCGCCGCGCCAGCGAGACGGTGAAGATGCCGTCGCCATCGAGGAGCGTCTCCAGTTTCTCGAAGCCCGCGGAGCGCACCAGTGCGTCCATCTCCGCCTGCGCGCGGCAGCGCATCACCCACGGCTTCCCCTCGCGATTGGGGAGCACGCGCGCGATCATCTCCAGTTGCGGATGCCAGGGCTGGTTGGTGTAGATCAGGTAGCCGGAATCGTCGAGCGCGCCGGCAATTCCGAGCAGCGACTCGCGAACTCGGGCGTTGTCCGGGAACAGCTCGTAGAGTCCGGAAACGATGGCGATGGAGGGCCGTGGCTGAACGGCGGCGAGCGAGGCGCGGTCGAACGCGTCGCCGCGGGCCACCGTGACGCCGGTGAGCCCGAGGTCTTGTGCCAGTTTCGACGCGGCCTCGGCATTGGATGGCGACCAGTCGCGCAGCGTCACCTGTATCGGCGCGCCGTCCATGCGGCTCACGGTCTCGAGCACGTATCGCCCCGTGCCGGAGGCGGGGTCGAAGATGTGGACCGGAAGTCCCTCGGCGCGCAACTGCCCGATGGCCTGGCGGAGCAGCGTTTCCACGTGCAGTTTGCGGCGGCGGATTCCGCGCCAGCCCGGAGCGTTCAAATAGATGCGGTCGATCAGGCGCCCGAGAAATGTGACGCCACCCGGCTGGTTGCGGTAGACGTGGTCCAGCGATTCGCCGGAGTCGAAGCCGTAACGCCAGCCGACGCGAATGCCCTGGCTGAGCTTCCCCACGGTTTTCAGAAACAGCCGCTGGGCGCCCCACAGCAGTCCCGCCGGGGAGAGCGCCGGCAGATTGCGGGACAGGCGCTCGTACTCCGGCTGGTTGCGCGCCGCGCCGTCCTCGGCGAGGGGATGTTCGAAAGCGCGCTCGAGGAAGGCGCGGGCCTCGGCCAGGGGCCGCGCGCGCTCGCTTTCGTGGAGCAGGTCGTGATAGAAGCCTGGATACTCCTCGATGTGCTTCACGGGCGATCCCAGGCGGCGGAAGAATTCGCGCTGCGGCGGAAGCTTGACCACGTAGTCTGTTCCGGAGGAAAGAATGAGGGTTGGCGTCCGGAAGGCGGCGGCATCGGCTATCAGCCGCGTGGACGCGTCGTGCATCTCCACCAGGAGGCTCACCGCGACGGCTCTCGAAATCAGGGGGTCGCGCGCGTAGCTTTCGCGCTCTGTCGGGTCGTGCGTCAGCATGCTGGGGCGCACGTAGCTTTTGACGAAGGCCCGGGGTTGAAATTTCAGCCGCAGCCGCAGGAATGGGAGGGCCAACGGCACATACAATTTCACGCGGAAGGCCGGGCTGGCGAGGATCATGGCGCGCACCGGCGGAGCGTAATCGTGCACCCAGGCGGCGGCCACCACGGCGCCGATGCTGTGTGCCAACAGAGCGATATTCTCCACGGGAATGCGGTACACGGAGCTGACGTGCCGCGCAAAGCTGTCGGCGTCGCGGACCAGGCAGGCAAAGCTCCCGACGTCGCCTCCGGAACGGCCGTGGCCGCGCGCGTCGCAGGCGAAGACGGCGAACCCCGGGGGGCCGAACTGCTGCGCGACTTCCTCGAACCGGCCCGAGTGTTCATGCCCGCGATGGAACAGCACCAGTGCTTTCGCCGCGGGTGCATCCGGAAGCCAGGCGCGGTAGAACAGGCGCGCGCCGTCCCAGCTCGTGAAGAAATGTTCCGTCATTTGGCGCGCTCCTCCAACTCCCGTACGATGCGCCGCGTCCGCACAGCCGCCGTCACCAGGGAACCGATGACGATGACCACGAGCGCCGCCGCGAACGCTCGCGCGTCGAAGTACGCCAGGATACATGCCAGTGTGAGAACCGCCATGCGCTGCGGCTTGCCCATGGGGCCGCGGAAATTCTGCGGCAGGCCGGAAGCGCCCCCGAGAACCCGGATGTATGCCGTCAGGATGGCGAGGAGCGCCGCGGTCCAGCCAAGCTCGTGCGTCCAAGCCGGCGAGGGCACTGCATACCCGGCAGCGACCAGGATCAGCGCGTCCGAAAGGCGGTCCGGCAGATCGTTATAGATTTCGCCCGACGCGGTGCGCAGTCCGCCTTCGATCGCGACCATGCCGTCCAGAAGATTGCATAACAGCCGCATTTGAATGAGCAGCGCCGCGGCGAGCCAGTGCCCGCGCTCCAGGCAGAAAGCGGCGCCGGCCGCGGCGGCCACGCTGGCGAGCGAGATGTGATTGGGGTGGACGCGTGCCTGGGCCAGACGCCGGGCCAGCCACGACGCCCAAACCGTGTCGCGCGATCTCAAGGGGCGCCGCGTCCATCGCTGTACCATTGGGTTACCTGGGCTTACCGTTGTGACGCTCGAGCAGTTCGCGAAGGGTACGGACGCCGTCCATGATGGCCTGCCGTTCCGCGGGCGTCGCGGCGCGGAGCGCTTCGGCGAGAGGATGAATTTCCAACGCCGGCCATGTGTCCCGCAGGAATTTGCGGACCTCCTGCGATGCGACGACCTTGCTGAAGCGGCGATCCTGCTCGTCGGTCTGGCGCTCCAACAGACCCTGCTTCTCCAGACGGTCCACGATTCCGGACACCGTGCTGTGGGCCAGCCCCAGCTCTTTGCTGAGGTCCTTGAGGCTCATGCCGCCGGAGCTCACCAGCACGCGCATGGCGCTTTGCTGCGGCCCGGTAAGGCCGCCTCGCGCGACCTCGGCTTCGACCGGCCGTCGCAAGATCTGCCGCACGGCTTGCAGGTCGCGGTCCAGTTCCCGCGCCACGGTTGCAATTTGCCTGGCCATTGTTTCAGAGACGATTACAGCACAAACGGGATGAGCGTTTTGACCTGCCGGCGATACTGCCGGTAAGTGTCGCCGAACTGCCCGGCCAGGAGCGACTCTTCGGTGCGCGCCTTGGCCAGCCACGCGGCGAATGCCAGGATTGCGCCGAGGAAGCAACCGATCTCCCCATACGCGATCGCCGTGCCGGCGAGGCCCAGCAGCAGGCCGGCGTAGATGGGATGGCGCACCACCGCGTACGGCCCGGTGCGAACCAGCGTGTGACCCTGCTTGATGGCGGCGATGGAACTCCAGTTGCCGCCCAGGTACAAGCGCGCATGGATGGCGAAGGCGATGCCCGCGACGGTGAGGGCGAAGCCGATCTCCTCCGCCGCGGCCGAGTCCGGTACGGCGCGCCAGGCGAGCGGTCCAAAGCGCACGGCCGGCGAGAAGACCAGGGCCAGCGCGAGAGCCATCGTCAGGACGTGGCCGGTGCGGGAACCCGCGGGCTCGGCGCGCACGATGCGTTTGGCCGCGATGGCGGTGACGGCCCAGACGAGGCCGATGGCGATCCAGGCGGCGCGAATGGCAAGTTCGAGGGTGGGCTGCATGTGGGAGGCTCCTTCCTTCAATTACGTTTGATACGACGCGTCGTATACGATACGTCGTATACGACCTAATATAAAGCGGGCGCCTCTCGCTTGTCAAGGGAATTGTCGGAGGGACCGCTCCCTTGCTCGCCAAGGGCGAGGGACGGTCGCGGCTCCGAGGCCGTTGCAGAGCCGGGCCCAGAGGGCACCCCGTCAGGGAGCGGTTGTCACAGGTCTAATGCCCGGAGCCGACCTTCACCTCGTGCATCGACTCGGCCATGCTGAACCTGGGCCAGCAGAAGCCGTAGAGCGCCACCAGCGCGAAGCAGAACATCGGCACGATGAACCCGCGCGACATATCGTACCGGTCGGCCACGTGGCCCATCAGCTTGGGCAGAATGGCGCCGCCCATAATGGCCATCACGATGAACGACGAGGCCTTCTTCGCGCGCGCGCCCAAGCCGAAAATCCCCAGCGCGAAGATCGTCGGGAACATGATCGACATGAAGAAATAACTCAGAAACACGCATACCACGCTGAACCAGCCGAGCTTGGCAAAAATGAGCAGACAGGTGGCCACGTTGACCACGCCGTACAGCCCCAGCACCTTGTGCGCGGAGAACTTCTTCAGAATGCCGGCGCCGGTGAATCGGCCCGCCAGGAAACAGAAGGATCCCAGCGATGCCAGGTTGGAAGCCCCTTTGTCGCTGAGATGCAGGAGCCCGGTTTGACCGGCTTCGAACCATCCGGCGTGCGCACCCGACGCCCAGGACGCCGGAAGGGCGGGAACTTCGGAGGTCATGTAGTTGATGAAGAAACTGAAGATGCCGGCTTGCGCGGCGACGTAGAAGAACTGGGCCAAAACGGCCGACGAGAAATGCGGGTGCGACCAGATGCTGTGGTGGGTGATCTTTCTGGCGGCCGGAACCAGCGTGATGGCCGCGATGGCCATCGATACCACTCCCACGCTCCACAACGTGGTGCTAATCGCCCGGTCGCCGACCCGGAGAGCCCCCAGAATCACCCACAGGATCATGCCGCATGCGCCCACCAGAACCGCGGCATTGAACAGCAGCAGAAAATAGACCAGGCCGCGATTGATGTGCCGCTCCTCAATGACGGCTACCGGGGTTCCGGCATCCTGTGCGTCCAGGTGGTAGTCGTCCTTGGTCTTGATATCGGGGACACTGGCGAAGCGGAATACGGTAGCGATGACGATTACCCCGATCGCGACGGCCACGTAGGGGATATAGAGCGTCTGACTCCCGGTGCTGACGCCTTGCGCATTCCGGGAATAGAAAAAAGCGCCGCCGGCGATGGGTCCCAGGATCCAGCCGACGCCGTTGCAGGACTGCGCCAGGTTGATGCGCGTGGCCGCGTAGCGCGGATCTCCGAGGACGGTGGTGTACGGATTGGCAACCGTCTCCAGGAACGTCAATCCCGAGGCGATGATGCAGACGCCCATCAGGAACGCCCAAAACGCGGCGATGTGCGTAGCGGGGATGAACCAAAACCCGCCGGCTGCGACCATGAGCAGGCCGGCGATGATCCCGCCCTTGTATCCCAGCTTGATGGCCAGCCAACCGGCCGGCATCGACATCAGGAAGTAGCCCAGGTAGTGGGCGAATTGCACCCAGGCGGATTGCGATTTGGTGAGGTTCAGCTCCTCCTGGAAGTGTTTGTCCATCACGTCGATCATTCCGTTGCAGAATCCCCAGAGGAGAAACAACGAGCTGACGAGGATGAACACGAACATCAGGTTCTTCCCGTCGTCCGTCACGAAAAGGCTCTTTTTGTCGGCACTCATGGTGTGTGGAAACGATTCTAACAGCTATCCGGGCGAGCGGCCAAAGTGTCAGGATATAGCGATAACGATGGGTGGCGAAATGAGGGCGGGTGTCGCAGATCATTCGCGGGGCGTCAGGGAGGATCTACGAAGGCGACAGCGCGACGACGTTCGGAAGAACTGGGCTAAAATCAAGACTATGAGAGACACGCCCGGCCCAACTCAATCCGAACAACTTGCCGGCCAGCTTCAGCACCCGAGCGCCAATTCCATTTGGAGTCGGGCGCTGGAAGTATTTGGCGACGAAGCCAAAGCGCGTAGCTGGATAGATACGCCGCGCGATATTTTCGGCGGGCGATCCCCTCAGGATCTCGTCGCAACCGGAGACGTTGCCGAGCAGCGCCGCGTTCTCGAAGTTCTCCTCCGCATCGATTACGGCGTTTTTTCATAAGCGGACAATGAAGATCTACCGAATGCACCGCGCCGCGCGAGCAACTGGGGACTACACGGGCGCGATGTTAGCTGGGGGGCGCTGGAATCCCATCGGCACTCCAATGCTATACGCAGCGCAACACCTCTCTCTGGCGTGTATCGAGGTTCTGGTTCATCTCGACAAAAGCCAATTGCCGCGCGATTATGTTTGGTCAAGAACGGAGTTGCCCAACGCGCCGGGGACCTTACCGTTTGGGAACCTCAACCACGTCGCGTCCTGCCAGGCCGCGGGACATTCATGGGTGGCCGCTGGCAATCAACTGGCCATCCGGGTCCCCTCGATCGTAATCCCGGAAGAAGCCAATGTTCTGCTCAACCCTAACCATACCGGCTATCACCAGCTCACGTGGAGTGAACCGCGGCCATTCCGATTCGATCCGCGTCTCTTCATCAGGGAGCCGCAGACGCTATAGCGGCCAACCGGGGCTTCCTCGTCTGGAATCTCACGCCCCCCTTGGGAACAAATACCGCAGTACCTCGCCGAAGCGCGCCCCCCAGGCCTGTTCATTGTGCCCCGCGCCCGGCGCCTCGCAATAATACAGATCGACCCCTTCGCGCCAACCCTTTTCCAAGAGCGCGTCGCGCAAGACGCGCAGGTCCGCGATCACTGAGTCGCCCTCCTCCATCCCGGCATCCAGCCAGATGCGCGGCCTCGCCGTCAGATTCGAGCGCCGCACCATCTCCAGGATCGACCGCTCATCCCACCACACGGAAGGCGAAAGCACCGACAGCCTGCCGAACACGCGCGGGTACAGCAAGCCCGCCTCCAATGACACCAGTCCCCCGAGCGACGAGCCGCCGACCCCCGTGTGCGGGGCCGCGCGGTTCGTCCGGTACTCGCGGTCGATGAACGGTTTCAGCTCGCGGGCCAGCATCAGGGCGTAGCGGTCCGCCTTGCCGCCCTTCTTGCGCCGGGGGTCGCGGGTGGGAGTGTATTCCGAGACGCGCCGCACCCCGGTGTGGTAGATCCCCACCAGAATGACCGGCTCGATGGCGCCCGCGCGGATCAACTCGTCGGCCGTCACGTCGGCGCGCCAGTCCTGCCCCGCGAATGCGGTGGTCGGATCGAAGAGGTTCTGCCCATCCTGCAAATAGAAGACCGGGTGGCGCCCGCCGGCCTCGTATCCGGGCGGAAGATACACCACGATATCCCGCGGCGTGGAGAGATAGCGCGAGGGGAAACGGCGGTGGAAGAGAATGCGGCCTTCGTCTTTGGCGCGGGGAGTGGGCAATGTCCAGTGTACGCCAGGCGGACCCGTCAAGCTACAATGACGTGTTACATGCGCCGAGACTACATCAAGTGGTACAGCCCGTCCTTGCACCGCGACATGGAACTGCTCGCTTTCGGCGATCGCGGATTCCCGGTGGTAGTCTTTCCGACCTCGGGCGGGCGCTTCTACGAATACGAAGACCGTGGCATGGTGAATGCCCTGGCGGCCAAGATCGATCGCGGCGAGCTGCAGGTGGTGTGCGTCGACTCGGTCGATCAGGAGTCCTGGTACAACCGCTGGGCTCATCCGGCGGACCGCCTCCATCGGCAGAACGCCTTCGATGCGTACCTGGTCCGCGAGGCCGCGCCCTTCGTTCGCGAACGCACGAGCTGGCCGCAATTCAGCACCACCGGCTGCAGTTTCGGCGGATACCACGCCATCAACTTCGCGCTGCGCCATCCGGAGCTGGTGACCTACGCGGTCAGCATGTCCGGCGCGTTCGACGTGCCGCAGCGGTTTCTCGACGGATACTACGATGAGAACGCGTATTTCAACGCCCCGCTCGACTATCTGCCGAACGTGAACGACGGATGGCTTCTGGAACGGATGCGCGGCAACTACTATGTAATGGCGGTGGGCAATCACGATGCGCTGTTCGATCAGAACGTCAAGCTGGCACACGCCATGGGCACCAAGGGGATTCCTCACCTCCTCGATGTGTGGGAGGGCTTCGGCCACGACTGGCCGTGGTGGCACAGGATGGCGCAGAAGTTTTTTGCGTAAGGAGGTCGTATGACGAAGATCGGCGTGCTGTACGGAATGGAAGAGTCGTTCCCGCCCGCGTTAGTGGATCGCATCAACGCCATGGGCGCGGAAGGCGTGGTGGCGGAGCATCTCAAGACCGGCGGAGTGCGCATGGCCGTGCCCTGCCCATACGGAGTG
>Ga0209415_10005153_pt1 | contig 23593 bp, 25 predicted proteins | sample PeaSoiSIISIP2007_FD_187696 | JGI IMG/M metagenome (GOLD analysis project Ga0209415, IMG submission 187696) | Peat soil microbial communities from Weissenstadt, Germany - SII-SIP-2007 (SPAdes) (version 2) | ecosystem: Environmental > Terrestrial > Soil > Wetlands > Peat | place: Germany... | reverse complement strand
TTTTACAGCTGTAATCCACAAGATTACACTCCAGTTGGCTTTGAGAGTAGCCCCCGCTCTGGCACTCGCAAAACCTGAATGGCTACCACATTAACCCCCGTGGACTCACGGGAAGTTGTACGATGCGACCATTGTCTTTTAGTGCAATTCCGCACATCCAATAGTCTTTGCCGCCGTTGTCGTCTGTCATTGGATGAGGACGAGGCTGAGATTGCCGCCCTGACTCCGGCTCCAGAAGTGCTGCCGGTAAACATCAATTCTAACGGACGCGGACATCTGAAGCTGGCCCATTCGATCCGGTCGTTGCGCCTGCGCAATGGCTTGAGTCAGCGCCAGTTGGCACTGCGAATGTCGGTGCCCCGTACCTACGTCTCGAAGATCGAAAACGAGAAGGCCACCCCTACCCTTTCTTCACTGGAGCGTCTGGCCAGGGCGCTTGAGGTCAGTGTGCCGGATCTGCTCTCTGGCGGAGAACGGAACCGGCAGGAAGAAATTCGCGAGTTGATGGAGGATCAGTTCGTGGCCGAAGTCTTGCCGTATCTTTCACAGCTCAACGGAATGCAGATGTCGAGCATTCTGGCGCAGGTGCGGGACCTGACGGTGCGGCCGCGACGGAGCGCGTAGCCAGCGCCCAACTCCGGTCACGAGGAACGCATTGTAGGGGCGCGCATTTCTGGCGTGCCACAGAGATTGGATTTTATCCGGGCGCACAACCAACTGGACAGCCGGGGCTTTAGCAGCTCCGGCTTTTTTGTCGGCGGAATATTTTGTGCATTGCGCAAAACGTGCAGAGCTTTGCACAGTGCAGACACCCATGCGCAATAGTTTGCGCGCCATTCCAATTTTTTTTGGAAATGCGCCGGTTTCCGCTTGACCGGGACTGTCCAAACGAGCTAACCTCTGCGCACTCCCCCCAGAAAAGCTGGGAAAGAATTGCCCAGCAATATTCCATTGGTGAATAGGACAACCTCGATGAAAACCTCTCAGATCTGCGCAGTGGCGATGTTGCTGGTAGTGGGGTCGGTGATGGCCTTCGCCGACGGGATCGATCCGCAAATCATCATTCACGGTGCCGGTGGCGGCGGCAATTCCCCTTTGACCTGCCCCCCTCATCAACAATGCCAGGGTGTTGGCGTGAATTTTAACTTTAGCGTACCCCCGAGCGGGTCGGGCACGTTATTTTTCACCAACACAAGCGGAGTCAACTGGACTTCGCTGGCGCTGATTGAACAGGGGCACGCGATTCCGGCGGCCGACATTAAATGCCGCTCTTACCTTTTCTCCAGTTGCACGGCCACGACGCTGAAAAATGGTAACGTGGAGATTTTGCTGACGAACAACGGCGGCGCCCTCAATAGGGACAAGGGGATTCTCAACGGGCAAAGCTTCGGCATTACCTTCTCTTGCGTCAATAAGGGTTGCTGGCCGGGCGGATTGAACTTTGGCGGGCATGCCAATATGACTGTCCCGGAACCGGGCACAATTGCATTCATGGTAACCGGACTGGGTGCGTTCTTTTCGCGCCGCAAGACGTGGATCAACCGCTGGAACTCTTAGTGGTTCTTCTTCGAGAACTGGTTCACCAATTGTGAAAACTGTGGCAGGGCCTGGAGCTTCTGAAGCTCAGGATCGTTCCAGGCCTCCTGCGCAGGATAACCCTTCTCCAGCGCCAACCGCAGCGACTTCAGCGCTTCTTCCGGCTTCCCGATCATCGTTTTCGCCAGAGCTTCGGAGTAAATCAGATAGACGTCATCAGGTCTGATGGCGCGGGCTTGCTGTATGTACTGCTGGGCGTTCGCAGCATCGCCTTTCTTGGCGTAGAGAAGCCCGAGATCGCCCATGATAATGCCCGATCGCGGGTTTACCTGCAGTTCCTGGAACGCCAGCGAGATGGCCTTGCCGTACGCGGCAGCGGCCTGGTCGGAGTGACCCGACCAGCGGTAGGAGTCGCCCAGATTGCCCTGAAGTTGTTCATCGTTCGGCGTCATCTCGACCGCTTTCTCGTACATCTTCGTGGCCTGGCCGTAGTTCTTCAGGAAGAAGTAAGCCGTACCCAGGTTGGAATATGTAGGCGAATCCGGCGCCAGCGTGAGGGCCTTCTGATATTGCGGAATGGCCTCGCCCCACTTGCCTTCCCGCATATACACCGAGCCGATGCCCTCGTAGCCCATAGGGTTATCACTGGCAATTTCGGTGACCTTCTGAAACTCCGGGAGCGCTTTGGCGGTATCGCCGAGCCGGAGGTAGGCGTTGCCGAGGTTGGTGTGATTCGTCCAATAATATGAATTGGCAGTGACTGCCTTTTGGTAGGCTGCGATGGCGTCATCGCTCTGACCATTGGAGAAGTAGGCATCGCCCAGACTGCGGTAGGCCTCATCCGAGTTCGGCGCCAGCGCCAGGGCCTTGTTCAGTTCGGCAACGGCTTGAGTATTCTTCCCGGTGGCGGAGTATACGGTGCCCAGCGATAGATGAACTTCAGGCAGGTTATTGGAGAGCCGCTCGGCCTGTTGCGCGGACAGAGTCGCTTTTTGAGCCCAAACGCCGTCCTTGGTTTCCGCGTACATGCGGAGGCTGGAGTCGGCCAGCCCGGTGTAGGCCAGTGCGAAGTTGGTGTCCTTCTCAATGGCTTGTTCGAACAAGCCGACGGCTTGTCGATAGGCGTCCTGGCTATGGCCGTTGCGCAAGGTGTTCCGTCCTTGCAGGTAGAGGTCATAAGCCTTCACGTTTTCGGTGGGATGGGCGCCGACGCGGGCCTGCTCCTCGTCGGTCGGCTTGAGGGCAAGAGCGCTGGCCACGGTGCCATAGATCTGGTCTTCGAGCGCGAGCACATCTCCCGACGCGCCCGGGAACTCCTGGCTCCAGAGACGCTTGCCGCTGGCCGCATCGTCGAGGCTCAAGGTGACGCGGAGCTTGTCGCTATTGCCCTGCACCGTGCCCTGCAACACCAGGTTGACGCCCAGTTCGTGGGCGAGCTTGGCTAGCGGCAGATCCTTGCCGGCCGCTTTCCCAACCGCGTCAGAAGATGCCAGGTGAACTTCCTTGAGCTGAAACAGCTTGGCGGCCAAGGCTTCCTGAATGCCATCGGCCACATAGCCCAGGCTTTTCTCGTCGCCAATCTGTTTCAAGGGCATGATCGCGACATACTTCCCCTGCTTGAGGGAGGGGATGCCTTGCACCGCCTCTCCCGACGACGTTCCCCCACGATTCAGCAGCGTTCGCCCAGCGAACGTTGCCAGCGCGATGACGAGCACAGCTCCCGAGATCCACATCCAGCTCTTCCCCGGGAGATCGAGGCTGAAGCGCGACGGACGCACGATCGGGTGCGCAATCATGTTGGAAAGCGCTTCGGCGCTGATGTTGGGGTTTGCTTCCCAGGTCGTTAACTGCTGCAACAGCTCGACTGCGGAATGATAGCGGTTGGCCGGTTCCCGCTCCAGGCAGCGGCTGACGATTGCGCTCAGGGATTTAGGAACGGAGGCATCGACGTCGGACGCGGATTGCGCGTCCTCGCGGGTGCGCTTCATCAGGCTGGCGATGGCGGTGTCGGCCTGGTAGGGGGCCTTTCCGGTGAGCAACTCGAAGAAGATGAGGCCGACGCTGAAGATGTCGGAGCGTTGGTCAAGCGTGCTGCCCAGGGCCTGCTCGGGGGACATATATTCGATCGTTCCGACGATGGCGCCGGTCTGCGTCATGCCGGAATCGCCGAGCGAGCGCGCGAGTCCGAAGTCCATCACGACGATGCGCCCGTGTTTGTCGCGCATGATGTTCTGCGGCTTCAGGTCGCGATGGATCACGCCTTCAGCATGGGCGGAGTCGAGCGCGCGGCAGACCTGCTCCACCACCGCGATGGCTTCCTCCGGCGAGAACTTTCCCTGGCGGCGCAAGAGAGTGCGCAGGTCCTCGCCGTCCACATATTCCATGCTGATGAAGCGGATACCCTCGGCTTCACCCAGATCGAAAATGCGGACCACGTTCTTGTGTGTGATGTTGCGGGAAAGAATCAGCTCTTGCTTGAAGCGCGCCAGAATCGCGGGATCCGTCGCCAGTTCGGGACGGATGACCTTGAGCGCGATCAGCCGGTCCAGCTCGCGGTCGCGGGCCTTATAGACAGCGCCCATGCCGCCCTGGCCGAGCACACCCAGGATCTCGTAACGTCCACCGAACAGCACGCCCTCATGCAAACGATGAAAAGCGGAGATGCTGCTGATCGGGGGTTTCGATGGCGGGGTCGCACCAGCCTCTTGACGGATATAGGGAAGCGCCGGCGTCACGCCCGGAATCGCGGTCCCGTGCGGCAAGGTGGGAGCGTCCGAGAGCGGAGCGTTGGAGAGGGGCGGAGGAGTTAGCGCCCCGGCGCCAATGTCGGCGGGCAAATGAGTACCCGGCAAGGTCGGGCTGTCGGAATCATTGCCCCTGTGGTCGCTCTCATCCATTAAGCTTGCCCGGAATTCGGAGAGCCAGCGAGGGAGCGCGCCTCGGTCGAACAAACGACAAACGACAAAGGCAACGTTCGCCTCAGGTTGCCGAGGGGAATTCGAGAACCCAGCACTCCGATGTGCATCAGAGTATACCCCGGAATTCTGTCCGAGGAAAGCACCGAGGAATGAGCCAAAGATAAGGCTTTCCGTTGTTTCCGGCCCGGCCCTGATTCGATCCGGGCATGTCCTGACAGCGGTGGAGGAACAGGTCACAAAGGCCGGCATCGCCGTTAAACGGGGCCCGGTGTTAGCCGCAGTTTGATGACGCTGGTTACCAACCGGTCGGTACGAGCATTTCGTGATTGCTGGCCGGCGTGCTTAAATAAAAAGTTGGGCGCCAAGTTTTTGCGCCATCCCCGCGCGCGGCCTCCCAATCGGAACATTTTGAACGTGCCCGGCATCTTCGGACCTGCCTGCCTCCGAAGCAGGAGGAGGGAGATGGACCGGGAGAGCCCTACACCGTCACGTTGTAAAGCAATGTTGTTAAGGAATGAGGAGAGTACCTCTTGGACTTTCAGTTAAACGAAGAGCAACTGCACCTGAAGAAGACGGTGCGCGAGTTTGCCGAACGCGAGATTGCGCCCAACATCATGCGGTGGGATGAAGCCTGCGAGTTCCCACTGGCGACGATCAAGGAATTAGGCAAACTCGGCCTGCTAGGCACGATTTTCCCGCCCGAATACGGCGGCGCTGGTATGGGCTACGTGGAGTACGTCACGGCCATCGAAGAGCTCTCTCGGGTTGATGGGTCGGTCGGCATCATTGTGGCCGCGCACACGTCGCTGTGTTCGAACCACATTTATATGGCGGGTTGCGAGGCGCAAAAGAAGAAGTATGTGCCGAAGCTGGCGACAGGCGAGTTCCTTGGCGCATGGGGACTGACCGAGCCCTCGGCCGGATCGGATGCGGGCAGTGCGCGCATGACGGCCGCGCGGGCTAAGGGCGGATGGCTGCTGAACGGGACCAAGACCTTCATCACCAATGGCCACTATGCCGACGTGTTAGTGGTGTTGGCGATTACCGATCGCGCGGCCCACACCCACGGCCTTTCGGCCTTCATCGTGGAGAAGAACGCCAGGGGATTCCGCGCTGGAAAGAAAGAAAACAAACTGGGGCTGCGCGCCAGCGACACGTCGGAGCTGATCTTCGAAGACTGTTTCCTGCCGGAAGAAAACCTGCTGGGCAAGGAAGGCGGCGGCTTTGTCGATGCCATGCGCGTGCTCGACGGCGGACGCATTTCCATCGCCGCTCTCTCGCTCGGCATGGCCGAAGGCGCCTACGGAGCGGCGCTGAAGTATTCGAAAGAACGCGAGCAATTTGGCAAAGCGATCTCGGAGTTTCAGGCGATCCAGTGGAAACTGGCTGACATGGCGACGGAAATCGAGGCGGCAAAGCTGCTGACCTTGCGAGCCGCTGCCATGAAAGATGCCGGCATGAAGACTACGCTGGAATCGTCGATGGCCAAACTCTACGCCAGCGAGGTAGCCGTGAGATGCGCCAACGAAGGGGTGCAGATCCACGGCGGATATGGGTTTATCAAAGACTATCCCGCAGAGAAGTTCTATCGCGACGTGAAGCTGTGCACGATTGGCGAAGGGACCAGCGAGATTCAGCGGCTGGTGATTGCCCGGCAGTTGCTAAAGGATTGAATCTCATCTGTGGCAAACGGCTCGATTCGCACGGGCGATCGATCCCCCCTGTATCTGGTCTTTTGGAATCAAAGACTTAGCGGTGTTTTTCGCCAGGTCTTTGAGGAATAAGGACTTACTTGTAAGGTATTTTTCTGTCAATGACTTAGAGCGATTTCACCGCTGCTGGCTGCGGAAGAAGTGTCTTCCCAACGCGGCATTCCCGCAGCGGCTGGAAGCCGCTGTTGAGCGTGGGGCAGTTACGGCACCAATACTCGTGCCCTTCCCAAACCGGTTCGTATCGGAGTTTTTCCTCAGCGTCTGACAGTCGCGGTCTTCCCGTTTCCGATTCGCATTTGCAGCAACCAACCGAAGCACCCTATAGCGAACGTGCGCTGAGGTTCGATCAACGCGGATCGACGGGGATTGTTACACTATCCTGCTTGGCTTCTACGGCTACAACCCTTATCGACCGTCTGCGCTCCGGCGATCCCCGCGCCTCGGCTCGCGCCATCTCTACGGTCGAGAACCGTGCCGCAGGCTGGTCCGAGCTGCTCAAGGCACTCTTCCCGCATACTGGCAGGGCACGGGTCATCGGTCTGACTGGGCCGCCGGGCGCGGGCAAGAGCACGCTGGTCGATCAACTGGCTAAGCACTATCGAAAAGAAAATCAAACCGTCGGCATCATCGCGGTCGATCCGACCAGCCCATATACGGGCGGAGCGATCTTGGGCGACCGCATCCGCATGCAGGACCACTACAACGATCCGGGGATTTACATTCGGAGCATGGCCACACGCGGATCGCTCGGCGGGTTGGCGCGGGCCACGGCGGATGCGGCTACCGTGCTGGATGCGTCCGGCCGCGACATCGTCATGATCGAAACGGTTGGCGTCGGGCAGGACGAAGTCGAAATTGTTCGGCTGGCGGACGTCACCGTCGTGATCCTCGTCCCCGGCATGGGCGACGATGTGCAGACCATCAAAGCCGGGATCATGGAAATTGCCGACATCTTCGTGATCAACAAGAGCGACCGCGAAGGCGCGGAGAGAGTAGAGCGCGAGATTCGCGCCATGCAATCGCTCTCCACGCGGCACGATCATTGGACGCCGCCGATTGTGAAGACGGTAGCCAGCGAGGGCGCGGGAACCAAAGAGCTGGCTGAAGCGATTGCTGGCTACGAGGCATATCTGAAGAAAGAGAACCTGGTCTTCAAAAAGAACGTCGAGAACTGGCAGGAGCGGCTAGTGGAGATGCTGCGCGACGCGATGCTCGAAAAAGCGCGAGCGCAAATGGATGCCGGCAGTCTGGAACGTTATGCGGCCGAGATCGCCGAGCACAAGCGCGACCCTTATTCGCTGGTGGAGGAGATTGTGCGGGGCACGTCTTAGATGCGGCTCGGCGTTCCCGTCCAAGCGGCTGAGGCCGGGCGGGGACGCCCGGCGCACCACCGGCAAAATGTGTTTGACAACAGGCAGGCGATCATGGAATTCAGCATTGATCATCTCGGCATTGCAGTGAAGTCGCTGACTGCGGCGAAGTCCATTTACGAGAAGCTGGGGCTGCGCGTTTCTCCCGAAGAAACGGTCGAGCAGGAAAAAGTTCGGCTGGTAATGGTGCCCGTGGGCGAGAGCCGGCTGGAGTTGCTGGAAGCGACCGCCGACGACTCGGCCATAGCCAAGTTCATCGCCAAGCGCGGCGAGGGGCTGCATCACGTTTGCATGCGTGTTCCGGATCTGGCGGCGGCCGTGGCGAGATTGAAGAGCGACGGCGTGCGCCTGGTATCCGAGGAGATCAAGACCGGCGCGGGCGGTCATCGCTACGTGTTTGTGCATCCGCAGAGCACGGGCGGCGTACTGCTCGAATTGGTGGAGAGCGGCCACTGAATGACGCTTCTGCTCGCGGTGGATACGTCCGGGAAGAACGGGAGCCTGGCACTGGCCCGCGGCGCTCCGGATCAAAGCCGAATCGACGTGCTTGAGGTTGTCCCACTCGCCGGCGGCGCGTTTTCAGCGCAACTGGTGCCGCAGATTGCCGCGCTGCTAGAGAAGCACGGACACACCAAGAACGACCTGGGAGCATTTATGGTGGTGTCTGGGCCCGGTTCATTTACGGGCCTGCGCGTGGGCTTGGCTGCCATAAAGGCTCTGGCCGAGGCGTTGCAGAAACCAATCGCCGCAGTTTCGTTGCTGGAGGCAGTGGCGTGCAGCGGGACGGGGCATGGCCGGGTTCTGGCAGCGCTCGATGCGGGGCGAGGCGATGTCTACGTTGGCGACTACCAACTCGACCCACACGTTCGAATGCACAGCGAACGCCTACTGAGCAGGGAAGAGTTTCTTGCTGAAGCTAAGGAGAGGATTGTTGTCACCCCTGACCTCAGGTTGGCCGAAGTGGTTCGCGCTGCGGGGTTGCAGGTCGAGGAGATCGTGGATCCGAATAGCGGCGCGATTGCTCAGTTGGGGTGGCAGCATCTGCGGCGGGGCGAGACGGTTCGTCCCGAGGAACTCGAAGCCAATTACATCCGGCGTTCCGACGCCGAAATTTTCTCGAAGCCGGCGTCTTGAGTCATGCTGATGTCCTTACGCTGATGTCTTTCCTATGACCGTGGCCATACGATCTGCTCTGCCGCACGACGCGCCGGCCCTTCTCGACATTGAGCGGCAAGCGCCGAGCGCCGCGCACTGGACGCTTGAGCAGTACGGCAAGTTGGTGGATAGCGGGATTGTTCTGGTAGCCGAGGAAGCGGGCCAGTTGTGCGGATTTGTCTGTGCAAAGGCGGTCGCGAACGAGTGGGAGGTTGAGAACGTGGTAGTCGCCGCTGCATTCCTGCGGCGGGGCATCGCCAATGAACTGCTGCGCAGGCTGATTCTGCGCGCCCGTAATGAGGCCGCGTCGGCGATCTTGCTGGAAGTCCGCGAATCGAGTGGGCCAGCCCGCCGACTGTACGAAAAGCACGATTTTCGGGAGGTCGGCCGCCGCCGGTCATATTACACGGATCCGGTGGAGGATGCGATCTTGTATGCGCTCCGGTTCGGCCGCTGATCTTTTATCGGAGAACCTTGACCGGTGATTGTTGACCGGTGATTGTTGAACGGAGATCGTTGACCGGAGATCCCCCAGCGGCTAAAGCCGTATTCAAAACAAAACAGTTATCGCAGCGGTGAACCGCTGCGCCACCCAAAATCAACTGCAAGATCGACTTTTTCCGCAAGCTGTGAAGCCGTGCCCTTTCAAAACAAATCCAAACTGACCCACTTCCGAAGATTCGGCTAAAACCTCGCATCCGGGGGGGGCTGCCGCCCATTGCGGCTCCCTATGAAATCTCATTGAACCGCCGCCGATTCCTGTGCTACTTTGTAACCGTGCTGTAATAAACACTAGGAGGTCTGGCAAGGATGCTGACTCCAAGAGAGCAACTCCTGACCGGTCATGTTGAGTTCCAACGACTGGTTCAGGAGCATTCGCAATACTCCCAACGGCTGGAATCCCTCACCCAAAAGCGATACCTCACCGACGACGAAAAACTAGAGGAAGTGCGGCTGAAGAAACTGAAGCTGCGCCTCAAAGACCAGATGCAGAGTCTGGAAATGCAAGTCCAACGGCAGTCTGCCTGAAGAACCGGCCTGGATCCACGGGATCGGGCCCGAGTGACAGGAAAGCGCAAGGCTTCACTTGGCCTATGCCGTAATACCCGGCGCGTCTAAGCGCCTTTTTTTATTGCAGTTAAGCAGAATCTAAGTGAAGCCGGCAACTGACTTGCGGTTTTGTCGCGAACTGGTGACAAGATGGCGAATCCCCTTTCTGCCCCTCCGCTGCGACCACTTCATCCAGATGCTTCGCTAATTCCAGGAAAGCTGCACGAAATGGAAAAACACGTGACGGACGTTTTGCTAGATTCGCTGCTGCCAGGCCAGAAAGACCCCCTGAAAACCAGGCCGGATGGAACTATACTCGACGGACATCATAGGATTTACATTCTTCGCGGACGAGGCGTGGAGGTCGATGCGCTCCCGCGTGAGATCATCGTAAGAGAGGATTCGTAACGATGTGGACGGAGCTCCATTGGGTCGATGGCCCGTGGCCGGGAAAGCTGGCCCTGGCCTCGCGTCCACGCGGCGGTGACTGGCTGCAGGACGAAATGGCGGCCTGGCGACGGGCTGGAATTGATAGCGTGCTTTCGTTGCTGACGCCCGAAGAGGAGCGGGACCTCGACCTCAAGCGTGAGGCGCAAGAAGCGAAAGCACGGGGCATGAAGTTCGCCTCATTGCCGATCCCCGATCGTCAGGTGCCGAACTCAGAATCGGAAGTATCGGCGGCGTTGGATCGGCTCGATGCCGACCTTTCGGCGGGAAAGAATGTCGTCATTCATTGCCGGCAGGGAGTCGGCCGCACTGGCCTGGTGGCGGCTTGCCTGCTGATCGCCAAGGGCCTAACCCCGGAAGTTGCAGTCAAGAGTCTAAGCGCCGCACGCGGAAACGCGGTTCCGGAGACCAGCGAGCAGCGGCGCTGGATCGACCACTACGCTGCGGTTTTGGCAGGGACAAAGTAAACGGCCGTTTGTTGTTGGTCGTCCGCACTCGTCGGTGGCTGTCTCAGGTTAGTTGGTCCCTTGAGATTCAAGCGAACAGCGAATCGCGGCCAGCGAACGACCAAACGACTTCCGCCATATAATTGACCTGCATGAATTCCTATGGTTCGTGACGGCTACCTCTACGGTGTGGGCTGCCTGCTCGCTGCGGGCGTGATCGACTGGCTGGCGGCTTGGCCTTACGCCATTCCGATCCTGCTGCTGGGAGCTTTCTTTCTCTGGTTTTTCCGTGATCCCGAGCGCCAGATCCCCACGATACCCGGAGCTGTGGTGTCCCCCGGCGATGGCAGAGTCACCGATGTTTCCTTCGTGACCGACGGCGGAGATTCGCGCCTCCGCATCAGCATTTTTCTCAGCGTCTTCGACGTCCACGTGAACCGATCGCCGATTGCCGGAGTGATTCGCGAGGTGCGCTATCAGCGCGGCAAATTCCTCAACGCCATGTCATCGCATTCCGCGGAGAAGAACGAGCAGAACATCGTTACCCTAGAAGGGGAAGGCCGTACCGTAGTATTCAAACAGATCGCCGGCCTGATCGCGCGCCGCATCGTTTTCAATTTCAAGGTGGGAGACCAGGTAGCTCGCGGCCAGCGCGTCGGCCTGATCAAGTTCGGCTCCCGCGTGGATGTTCTGCTGGATCGCGATGCGGAGATTCAGGTAAAGCCCGGCGATCGCGTCAAGGGAGGAGCGACGGTGCTCGCCGTGCTGCCGGTAACGCAGCCGGTTCACGCCGGCACGCCGGTCACGCGAGGGATCGAGCGGGAGGCTCACCGATCATCAGTGTAAGCGACACCGCGAACGACACCATGAACGGCGATATGAACGACAATATGAACGACAAGAACGAGAACATGAGAATGGAGGGGCCAGCGCCGTACCGCCGTGAAGATCCTCCGCGCGGAAAACAGCGCAAGGGCATGTACATCCTGCCCTCGCTGTTCACTACCGCGAACATCGCGGCCGGCTTCTATGCCATTCTGCAGACCGTGCATGGCAGTTACGGGGAAGCCTGGCACATGGACTTCGCTGCCATGGCCATCGGCTTTGCCGTTTTGTTCGACGGTCTCGATGGGCGCATCGCGCGCATGACGCACACGGAAAGCGATTTCGGCAGGGAACTCGACTCTCTCGCGGACGTCATCACGTTCGGCGTGGCCCCGGCGCTGCTCGCCTGGATGTGGGGCTTCCATCTGTTGCCCACGGCGGGGATCGCTCCCGACCTGCACCTGAAGATCACGCAACTGGGCTCGATCGCCTGCTTCGGTTTCCTGGTAGCGGGCGCCAGCCGTCTGGCGCGCTTCAATATTGCGAAAAATCCGCAGCCTTCGAATCCGGGACATCCGGGAAAGAAATATTTCGTGGGCATGCCGATTCCGGCCGGCGCGGGAGTGATTGCGGCGGTCGTACACTTCTCGGCCGGTGAACCGGTGACGTCATGGGTTACGGCGATGAGCTGGCTGATGATGGTCGTGGTGGTGGGCTATCTGATGGTGAGCACATGGCGTTTCTATAGCTTCAAGGACATTAATTTTCGCTCGCGCCGCCCCTTCCGTCTGATTGTTTTGATTGCAGTAGTGATTGCGTCGATCTGGTATTTTTCGCGGCCCGCGCTTTTTGGCATCGCGATTTTATACATGGCTTCCGGCGTTTTGTGGCGCTTGCAGTGGATCTTCCGGCGCAAGACTCCGCCTGCACCTCCGGCGTACCGGGAGGCATCTCACACTTCATGAGCCCTCTTTCCAAGACTGCACTTCCGAAATCCGCCGGGTCGCAGGCCGATCTGCGCGGCTCCGGCCTTTATCGTGTGGCCATCGTCGGCGCCGCATCGCTCAAGGGCAAGGAGATGGCCGAAATCCTGCGCGAACGGAACTTCCCGGCGGTAGATGTCCGATTGCTTGACGACGACGAGTCGCTCGGTCAATTGGAAGCGGTGGGCGACGAAATGAATTTTATCCAGAGCATCCGTTCGGAACAGTTCGAGCACGTGGATTTCGCGTTCTTTGCCTCGGACGCGCGCTCGACCCGCAATAACTGGAAGGCGGCGCGCGATCTGGGCGATACCATTGTCGATCTCTCGTTTGCGCTGGAAGAGGAAGCGGGAGCATCGGTGCGCTCCCCGTGGATCGAGCGCCAGACGGGCAGAATGGTTGTGCCGCAACTGCAGCCGGACCCGGTGGTGGTCGCCCATCCGGCGGCGACAGTCCTTGCGCTGCTTGCTTTGCGTAGCGAGAAAGCGGGCAAGATACAACGTATGATCGCGACCGTATTTGAGCCGGCATCCGAAAACGGACAGAAGGGGATGGACGAACTGCACGAGCAGACGGTGAATTTGCTTTCCTTCCAGGAGCTGCCGAAGAATGTGTTTGACATCCAAGTGGCCTTCAACCTGATCGCGCGCTACGGACAGAGATCGGAACTGGCGCTGGAATCGGTGTCCGAACGAATTCGGAAGCACTACCGGCACATTGCCCCGGGCGCCGCTGAGCCTGCGCTGCAGGTGCTGCAGGCGCCTGTCTTCCATGGACACGGCTTTTCTGTGTACCTGGAGATGGAGAAGCCAGTCGGAATCGCAAATCTTGAGCAAGCTCTGGCAGGCGAGCACGTGGTAGTGACCGCCAGTCCGGAGGAGACGCCCACCAGCGTGAGTGCCGCCGGGCAGGGAGACATCCTGGTCTCAGTGACCAGCGACCCCAATCACAAAACCGGCCTATGGCTGTGGGCAACGAGCGACAATCTGCGCGTGGCGGCTTTGACCGCGGTCGAATGCGCCGAGACACTGACCGCCTCCCGGCCGCGAGGCCAGATTCAATGAGCCTACCGACGGCGAACCGATGGACGGCGATGCCCCGGCTGGCCGCAAGGGCGCTGGGATTGAGCATGGCATTAGCATCGGGCGGCTGCGGCTACCACACGGCCGGAAATGCGGTCGAACTGCCGCAGAATATCCACACCATCGCGATTCCCGGCTTCGTGAGCCGCAGCCAGACATTTCGCATCGAGCAACTGCTTACGGACGCGGTCGTGCGCGAATTTAGCGCGCGCACGCAGTACCGCGTGGTCCACGATGCGAATGGCGACGCGGACGCCGTGCTGAGGGCGACAGTCTTATCCGCGTCGGCCAACCCGCTTGTCTACGACTCGCAAACCGGGCGCGCAGTCAGCGCACTGGTCACCGTGAGCATCCAGGTGACGCTGACCGACCGTCACGGCAAGGTGCTCTTCGAGAATCCGTCGTATCTTTTTCACGATCAGTACGAACTGTCGCGCGATCTCACCAGTTTTTTTCAGGAAGATTCTCCCGCCATCGATCGGCTGTCGCGGGATTGCGCGCGCACCCTGGTGGCCAACATCCTGGAGGCCTACTGATGGTGGAGGACTACTATTGATCATGCGCGCATTCAGTCAAGCCGATCGCTTTTTCTCCGACCTTGAGTCGCGCAAGCTGAAACCGGCTTACGTGCTGGTGGGCGATGAAGCGTTCTTTCGCAAGCGCTGCCGCGATGCCATTCTGGAGCACCTGGTGGCGCCCGACTCCCGCGACTTCGGCTTGTTTGAGTTCGACCTCAGCGAAAGCTCGCTCAACGAAGTTCTGGACCGCGCCCGCACACCTTCGCTGATGGCGCCGTTCCAGGTGTTTTTCGTGCGCGGCGTGAAGACTCTATTTGGCCGCGGCTCGAGCTCCAATGCGGAAAAGATTGGAGCCATCGAAGCCTATTGCAAGAATCCCAATCCCGACGCGCTGCTGGTGTTTGTTGCCGATCACATCAGCATTCCCGCCGACGCCCGCCGCATGGAGATGACGGACAAGGACCGCTACCAGAAAATCCGCGAAGAGATGGGTCCGTTCTGCGGCATTGTGGAACTGTCTCGCGTGCAGGAAGGGGAAGCCGTCCGCTGGATCGGCGAATACTGTGCCACGCGCGCAGTCAAGATCGACGCCGATGGTGCCCGCGAACTGGTGGATGCGCTGGGCGGCGACATGATGATGGTGTCGAACGAACTGGAGAAGCTGATCCTTTACGTCGGCGAAAAGAAAAAAATCACGCTGGGCGACGTCGAGACCATGGTGCTGGCCGCGAAACAGCGCTCGTTATATGAGTTGACCGACGCGATTTCCTCAAAAGCTGCGGTGCGCGCGCTGGAGGTCCTCGATGGGCTGCTTTCGACCGGCGACGGCGAAGAAGCGGCCATCGGTCATCTCTACATGCTGGCCAAGACCTTTCGCCAGATGCTGGTTATCCTGGAGCGCAACGTGCGCGACCAGCGCATGTTGTGGGCGGCGTTGTGGCAGGGCTTTCGGGTGCCGCCGTTTGCGGCCGACGACATCATCCGGCAGGCGCGGCGCTACAAATCGAAGCGGGAACTGACGCGTGCCATCCGTCTGGTCGCGAAAGCCGATCTGGCGCTGCGCTCGAATCCTCCCAGCAAGCGCCTGGTTCTCGAAAAGCTGGTCCTGGATCTGGCCGCCGAGCCCAAGCTCGAAGCCGCCGGCGGATGGATGCAGGAAGAACTGCCGGTGTAGGGACGGCGATTGTTCCGTCTCAGAGCGCCGACATGGACGTTGAAGCCTATCTACGCCGCATCCGCTACCACAGCCCCCCGACGCTCAGCGTCGATCTTCCTAGTATCGATCGTCCCAGCATTGATCTTCTTCGCTCGCTCCATCGCGCCCACCTCTTCACCGTCCCCTTCGAAAATCTCGATATCAGCCTCGGACGAAAAATCATCTGCGACGAAGCCCGCATCCTGCACAAGGTCGTCAATGAACATCGCGGCGGCTTCTGCTACGAGCTGAATGGAGCCTTTGCCGCCCTGTTACGGGCTCTCGGGTTTCACGTCACACTACTCTCGGCCCGCGTCGCGCACGAAGACGGAAGCCACGGCCCGGAATTTGACCACCTCACGCTGCGTGTCGATCTCGAGGAGCCATGGCTGGCCGACGTCGGTTTTGGCGAAGGCTTCGTGGAACCGTTACGGCTGGAGTGCGGCATGGAGCAGCCGCAAAATGGGCGCGTTTATCGCTTGACTCGCCGCACATCGGACGATGGCATCTTGGGCCTGGAGGCCGTGGTCGAAGGCAAGTGGAAAAGACAATACGCGTTCACACTGCAGCCGCGCGAGCTCTCCGAATTTGCCGGAATGTGCCACTATCATCAGACCTCGCCCGAGTCGCACTTCACGCGCCAACGAATCTGCTCGCTGGCCACGCCCGACGGTCGAGTCACGTTGTCGGACGAGAAGCTGATGGAGACACGTGCAGGTGCGCGACGGGAACGGTTGCTGGCTGGAGATGAGGAATGGCGAGCAACGCTGCGCGAGCAGTTTGGAGTGGTTCTGCCGGAGTAAAACCAAGCCTCCGCCACGCGCCGGATAACATCGGGTAGAGACACGGCTCGCCCCGCAGCGGGGCGAGAAGATGTTTTACCCTTTTGCCTCGGCCACGGCCCGCCGCAGTTCGTCAACATCCGGGAAATCCGGCTTGATCTTCACCAAGCGATCCAGTTGCTGCTTGGCCAGATTGGCTTGACCGCTCTTGGCGTAAGCGAGGCCCAGGTGGTAGTTAAAGAGCGCGTTGTCCGGTTCCTTTTTCACAGCTTCCTTGAACAAGGTAACCGCGGATGTGTAAACGTGCTTTTGATAGAAAGCCCAGCCCAGCGTGTCGGCGGAGTTGGGATTGTCGGGAAGCTGACGCCGGGCCGTCTGCGCCATGGCGAAGGCAACGTCCAGATTGCCGCCCTGCTGCAGCATCACGTAGGCCAAATTGTTGGAAGCCAGCGCATTATCCGGCTGAATCTCCAACGCTTTCTGGTACTGCTGCTTGGCGTGGTCCCAGTCCTTCCGGCTCTCATAGATTCCACCCGCCAGCAGGTAGAAGCGGATCTCTTTTGGATTGGTCTTGGAGCCATCAAGAGAAGTTTGCAAGGCCTGATCGATCTCGCCGCGCGCGATCTGCACGGCGCCGAGTTCCACGATCGCATCGCGATTGGTCTTGTCCAAATCGGAGGCCTGTTTGAACTCCTGCTCTGCCCCCGACAAATCCCTCTTTTGCTCCTTCAATAGCACACCCATGATGATGTGAAACCCGGCGTTCTTGGGATACTTGACCAACGCCGCCTTGGCCGCGGCAATGGCTTTGTCGGGTTGCTTCTGTGCCATGTCGACGTTGAGCACGCCGCCCAGTGCCTCGGTGGAATTCGGATCCTGATCCAGGGCTTGCTGGAATGCCCGTTGCGCATCGGCAAGCTGGCCCTGCACCACGCGCAGGTTGCCGAGCTGCACATACGCGGCGGGATTGTTGGGTTCTTTTTCCAGCGACCTCTTAATGAACTCATCCGCCGTTGCGTACTGCTTCCGATCGATGTCGGCCACGGCCCGCAGCAGGTATCCGTCGGGCGCCGCGGGCTGTATGGCGATAATCTGGTCCGCTTCCTGTGCCAGACCCGAGGCGTCGCCCCGGTGGATGGCAGCGCCCGCCAAAGCGCGGTGTGCGTCCACCAGGTCGGGTCGCAGTCGAACCGCATCGCGCCACTCCGGCTCCGCCCGGTTGGGATTGCCCAGTTGATCGAATGCCAGGCCGAGCTGGTAGTGCGCCACCGCGTTGTCGGGATCGTTCTTCAACACGGCTTGCAGGGTGGTGACGGCGTCATTGGTCTTGCCGCTGCGAATCTCAATTTCTCCCTTGTAAAGCTTGGCGTCCTGGTCATCAGGCTTCGCTTTCACGATTTCGTCATTCAACTTGCGGGCATCGTTGATCCGGTCTTTCAGGATCAGCAGCTGAATGTAATTCTTCTTGACCAGCATGTCCTTGGGATGGTCCTGGTACAGCGAAGCATACTCGTCCGTCGCTTTATCGATCTGGCCATTCGCAAAATAGAAATCGCCCAACATGCGGTAGCCCACCGAGTTATTGGGGAAATCCTTCTTCGATTGGCGCAGGAAATCTTCGGCTTGGCCGGGCTTGTTCTCGGCCAGGTAAAGGCCGGCAAGAGTCAGCCGGGGATTGGGATCGTCCGCCGCGGCCTCAATCGCCCGCCGGTACATCTGCTCTGACTCGGGATACCGTCCACGTTCCCGGTAGAAGTTCCCCAGCGACACCAGGGCATTCGTGGATTTGGGACTCAGTTCCACCGCTTTCTTGAAACTCGCCTCAGCAGCGTCCCACTGTTGCCCATGCATCTGGAGCAGGGCCAGACTCAAATAAGATTCGGAACGGTTGGGATCCAGTTGCAGCGCCTTCTGGATGTCCGCCAGGGCGGCGGCGATATCGTTGGTGCCAGCGTCGTAGCTGGCCCGGGCGATGTATACCTCGGCTTTGTCGGGCCACTTTTGCGCAAGAAGATCCAGTTGCTCCTTGGCGTCGTTGAGCTTACCACCGAGGATCAGCAGGTTCGCCAAATCCAGGTGCGCGTCATAGACATCCGGCTTGAGCTGGACGGTGGTCGTCAGCTCCTGATAGGCGGTTGGCCACTCCTGCAGTTTCAGCGCCGCCTGCGCCAGTTTGTAGTGGGCATCGGCGAAACGCGAGTCCACCTGGATCGCGTTCTGAAACTGAATTACGGCTTCCCGGTACTGGCCTCTGTCGTAGTAGCGCTGGCCGCTCTCCAGGTACTTCTGCTTGCGGACGTTTGGATCCCGCGAGCAGCTCGTCATGAACGCCGCCAGCAAACAAATCGCCACTACCGCATGCCGGAATATTGAACTCTTGGCAGTACCCATATCCTGAATGCCTCACATCGCGCAAATGTCGTGTTATCAATGCCTACAGCCCAAAGGTACTCTTTTGGACAAAAGTCAGAAAGTTACTGCCGTTATTATCGCAAAACCCAAGTGCCGGATGGCCTATTTCTAAAGCATACGCTCCTTCATAGGTGCTTTCGTAATCTGCCGCAGGCGGCCGGAGCATGGCATATTTCAGGCAGCTATGACCCACTTCCCCCAAGCTAACGCCAACCTGCGTTCACCCCGAGTACAACTGAATGGATCGGTCGCGGCCGCGGTAATGGCCGAAGGCGGCCAGCGGGCGCGCGCAAAACTGCAGTCCATTTCCGTCAACGGTGGTTTGCTGCAGTTGCAACACGAGCTTTCCGCCGGAGATTTCGTTGAGATCGCGTTCCACACCCGATCGGGCGACATCCACGGCATGGCCGAAATGCTGCAACCAACCCGCAAGATCGACGTGCAGAGCGCGTGTCTGCAGCCGTTCCGCTTCATTGCCCTGGCCGACGACGACCACCGCAATTTGCGTATGGCGCTCGAAACCGCTCTGGACCGCAGCCTCCTCGACCTGGTATCCGAGAAGCCACCCGGATTCTGAAGCGGGGAGTGGGGTCATTCCGCGTCGCGAGTGCATAGGCTGTGGGCGGCGAGCTGCCCGCCGTGTGCAACGGGTTGCTCGAAGCCCGGAGTTCTAGGCTCGGAGCCCGAGGCTCGCGGCTGCTTCTCGCTATACTGATTTCTCGGGATGACGAGCCATTCCACCGCTGCTGCGACCATCACTCACTCCGCCGAGGAGACGATCGCTTACGGGCGGAAGCTTGCCGCCGAACTCTCTCCTCCTCTCATCGCGCTGCTGCGCGGCGACCTCGGGGCGGGCAAGACCACCCTCGTCAAGGGGATTGCGGAAGGCTTCGAAGCCGCGCGCGCCGAGGACGTGACCAGTCCCACTTTCACGCTCGTCCACGAATACCGTGGACCCCGCGTCACCCTCTACCACATTGATCTTTACCGCATCGATACCCCGCGCGATCTGGAAACGCTCGGACTAGACGACTTGCTCGCCCCAAACTGCATCCTACTGATAGAGTGGGGAGAGAAGTTCCCTCGCTTGCAACGCGATCGGAACGTGGAAATTACCCTGGAGCGACTCGAGGACGAACGAGGGGGGGAAACCAAGCGCAGAATCCAACTGACCAATCGTTGAATTCCGCTGGTCGCTGGCGGGATTGGACTACCAACATTGCCTTCGGGCGCATTGCAATCACTGAATTTGGAGCCAGATCTACTTGAAACTAACCCGTTTCGCACTTTTTTGCCTATTCAGCGCTGCGGCCTTTTGCGCCGCACAAACCACACCCAAGCTTGCGACCGTGGACGCGAACCAGTCGTCCCAAACGACTGCGGCTGACCCGCAGTCGACGTCGCCCCCAGCCCGCCAGTCGACCCAGCCCGCCGATCAAAGTGGGAGCCAAGCCCCGAGCAAGGACGCCGCGAAAGACGCCAAGAATGACACATCAGGCACATCGAAAGACCGCCTTTTTTTCGCTCTGCCCAACTTCTTGACCCTGGAGAATGCCGGCCAAGTCCCACCTCTGACGGCCGGGCAAAAATACAAGGTTGTCGCCCGAGGTTCGTTCGACCCCATTCAGATTGTCTGGTACGGCTTTCTTTCCGGCATCAGCCAAGCCGAAGACAGTGAGCCGGGTTTCGGACAGGGCGCTGAAGGCTACGGCAAGCGCTATGGCGCCTATGCCGCCGACGGCACCATCGAGAATTTTTTTGTAGGAGCGATTCTACCGTCCATGCTCCACCAGGACCCACGCTATTTTCAATCCGGCCGCGGCAGTTTCTTTGATCGCGCCGGATATTCCGTCAGCCGCATTTTCGTCACTCGCACCGACTCCGGACATAGTCAATTCAACTACTCCGAAATCGTTGGCAGCGCGATCGCGTCCGCCATTTCAACTTACAGCTACCATCCGCGGCGCACGTTGGAGAATACGGCCAGCGGCCCCAGCTACATCGCCAGTGATCGCACCTTGAAGAATACCGCCAGTGTGTGGGGATCGCAGGTAGGCTACGACACGATTACGCTGGTAGTGAAGGAGTTCTGGCCCGATATTCGCCGGAAATTAAAAAAGCAGCCGCATTAATATCGAGCGGAAATATTCCGCCCGGCAGCCAATTTAGCGATTCGGCAGCGCTTCCTCGTCATTTCCACCCGTGGGCAACTTGCCGGCGCGCTCCATTCCCGGACCACCGAGAGGAGCATGGCAGCCGCAAAGAAGGCAAACACCAGGACGCGAGGGCGCATATAGACATCATGGCGCATGATATCCAGATCTCGCAACCACATTGCGCGGTCCCTCATACCACCTCTTCTCATCGAATGGAACGATGCCCCCGAAAACTGAAGCGACGGTCAGAAAAGCCACCGGGCCCGATCTCGAAGTGGGTTTAATTTGCGCCGATCGCGATGGCAATCGCATTCGCATCGACCGCGCTGATCGTAGCGCCGGAGCGCTCACCTACCATTTTCTGAATGATGAACTGCGTGTGCAGGAAGGCATTCAGGAGCGCTCTATTGAGCAGTTTCTGGCGGAAGGCTGGTATATCGCTGCTTCAGGAACATCCCTGTAGCATGTGGAGGGCCGGGCGTCTCGCCCGTTCAGCAGTAGGTTGGCCGGGCGAGGACGCCCGGCTCTCCTCCAGCGCAAGTCTACGAAGCTGAAACCCAATTCCGGCGCTCGACAAAGGTGGGAGGCTCGTAGGTGCGTCCCTTCGCCAGTCGATGTTCCTCTCGGCGCGTCGACCACAACAAGATCGGGCCGAGCGCCGCGGCCGTGAGGCGAGCGACGAATGGAAATTCTTTCTCGACTTCGCGGCGCAGCGTGTGAATCCGCCCGCTCACGCTGCGATTGACTTTCTTGAACTCTTTCTCCATCACCCAAAGCGCCGCATTGTAGGCGCTGCTGAGCTTCTTCACTTCGCGCGCAAACCGCTCACGAATGCGCGGATCGGGATGGTCCTTGTAACGCCGCCAGCCCTGCAGCATGGTCTGGCACATGCGATAAAGGCTTGGTCCATTGCGCTCAAAGTCGCGCCAAAACGCCCAATCCAGGAACCGCTTCGAATCCTCGCGCGAAATTGCGGCGTGCCGGAAATTGAATTTGTACTGCCCATGCACATCGGCAAAGTCAACGCCGGTCAGCATACGCCCCTGTTCGAACATCTCCTGGTAAAGCGGCGTGCCCGGAACCGGCGTGTAGAGCATGAATTGGTGGAAGTCGGTCTGGTAATCGACCGCCGCTTCGATCTCCTCGACGATGTTGTCGGGCGTATGGTGCTCGAGTCCGACGATGGTCGAGCCCTGCACGCGTATCCCGTGTTCGCGAAGCTCGCGTGTGAGTTGGCCTACGTCCTTACCCTCCAGCTTGCTATAGCTCGACCGCGGAGATTCCAATCCCATCCACACCCAAGAAACGCCCAGCTCCACCAATTCCAGCATGGTGTATTTCCGAATCGCATTCGCGGACGCAAAAACCGAAAGCTCCCAGCTCTTGCCGCCCTGCTTCATGAGTTCCAGCAGACGCAGGGCGCGCGCGCGGTGCAGCAGGAAGTTTTCGTCCATTACAAAAAAGGACTGCACCTTGAGCTCGGATTCGATCCGGCACATCACCTCGAACAGTTCATCGCCGGTTTCGTAGAAGTTGACAAACTTTCCCTTGCCGCCAAAAAAAGCGGACGTAGTACAGAAGTTGCATCCCATGGGGCAGCCCACCGACGGGATGATGGTTGCCGCGGTTCCCCCCTTTCGATTGGGCAGGCGTATTCCCATGATCCGTGTTTCCAGCCCCGAAACGATCGCGGGATGGCGGATCGGCGCGTGCTCATCTTCTCCCAGATACCGCCGCATCCACGAGATGCCTTCTCCGCGCACGATGTGATCGGCGTCGATCATCATTTCCACGCCGGGAATGGCGGCGACGTGTCCGCCCACCACGATCGCCGAATCGGGCGATAGTTCCCGCACCATGCGGCACATCTCGCGAACCTTGAGCACATTCACGATGATCGAAGAGATGCCGACGACGTCATAGTGCTGCGTGGTCAACTCACGAGCGAAGGCCTCGCGCGTAGGGAAGTCCAGCACACTGCACGGCGCCGAAATGTTTTCCTGAATCATCATGATGCCCCAGGAACGATGAAACATGCGCAGCGAGAAGCTGCCTTGCGCGCGCGTGACCTGGTTGTGATACAGCTCCATCGGATTGATGGACCGGCTGCCAAACTCGTCGTCCTGCGCATAAGGCCCGAAGACCGAACTGAGCAGAATGCGCGCATCACTTCCCTTGGGGTGGATTTCCATTTGAGTGGTTTTCATAGATGAGTTGCTTGCAGGATATTGCGCGGATGAGAAATATGCCGTGATCGTGGTTACATTACAAAACTATTACGTGCGGCGGGGCGGGGGAAATGAGACCGCTGATGGAGGGGTTCTAATGCGGCAAATACCCACTTTCCATCGGCAGTTTACCGTCTACTTTGACCACACTCACACGATCGGTGATGGATCGTTCTTCCACGAACCCGATCGCGCCTGGAGTGGACGCCACCGCATCAATCACATCCGCATCCGTCCCCACCATGCGAATCGAATCCTTGTGCGAGGCGAGCAGCGCTTTCATCTCCGCCTCGGTCATCTTGTTCAGGTGTTGCAGCGTGGCCATCTCGCCCGGGGAAGCGCCGTGCAACACCAGCACCACATTCCCGCCGTCGGGCCACTTCTTCACTTCCCCTCTGACAATTGCAATCAAATGAGCGGAGGTGACATTCTGGACGGGGTTAGCCTTGTTCACCACGACCGCCATATGGTGGGCAAAACACGGGCTCACCCACAACGTCAACCCCATACAGAGACAAAGAATCCGCCACTTCATAGCCTCAAGCGTACCGCGTATTCTTCCGGGATCTTTGTCAAAAGATTGTCAAAACGGTGACGGGAGTAATCAATCTCGTAAACACGTCTAAAGAGTCAGGTACTGGGTGTTAGGAGAATCGGTAGCGGCAGTTTGAAAGACACAGTCCCCCAGCGGCTAAAGCCGCATTCAAAACAGGGCAATTATCGCAGCGGTAAACCGCTGCGCCACCCAAAATCCAGTCCAACATCGAGTTTTTCCGCA
>Ga0209415_10005152_pt1 | contig 23596 bp, 22 predicted proteins | sample PeaSoiSIISIP2007_FD_187696 | JGI IMG/M metagenome (GOLD analysis project Ga0209415, IMG submission 187696) | Peat soil microbial communities from Weissenstadt, Germany - SII-SIP-2007 (SPAdes) (version 2) | ecosystem: Environmental > Terrestrial > Soil > Wetlands > Peat | place: Germany... | reverse complement strand
CGGCCGCCCTTGGCGATCAGATGGCTGTGGCCGCGATGGGTCGAGGTGATGCGGTCGGTCTTGCGCAGCGCCGCGCAGACGCCGGTCGCGCTCGCCTCTTCGCCGATCGAAACATGGACGAAGCCCGGGATTTCGTTGGCGGTGGCGAGGTCGCGGACCTTCGTTTCGAACAGCCGAATCCGCGTCATCGATCGATACATGTCGAGCAGCAGGTCTTTGCCGAGATCCATGTCGCCTCACCTCCGTGCTTTAACGCTGAAGTCTCGGGTGGTAATTTGCGCCGATCACCGTCCGATCGTCAAATGATAGTGCGACTTTGAAACGCGCGTTAGAGGAGTCCCTGATCGATGCCCACGGTAATCCTGCTCTTCATCTCGAACACCTTCATGACGTTCGCCTGGTATGGGCATCTGAAGCACAAGTCCGCACCGATCGTCGAAGCGATCCTGGTCAGTTGGTTGATTGCGCTCGGCGAATATTGCTTCCAGGTGCCGGCCAACCGGATCGGTTACGGACGCTTTACCGGCTATCAACTGAAGATTATTCAGGAGTGCATCACGCTGACGGTTTTCGTGGTCTTCGCGTACTTCTATTTGGGCGAGCCGGTGAAATGGAATTATGCGGTTTCGTTTCTGTTTCTCGTTGGGGCAGTCTTCTTTACCTTCTGGGGGAGCATTTCACTGTGAGGTACGATCTCAGGCGCGGTTCTAACTAATGACGCAATTCGCAATGACGAATGTGCGGCGCAAACCTCGCGGCAAGCCACGCGCAGGTCATCCCGTCGCGCTCACCGCTAAATCGATTGGCCGGGCGTTGACGGTATTGCGGCGCGAATCGCGCGGTTGGGACGCGCCAGTGTTGACCCTGATGGCGGCCGAGAAGCACGATCCGTTTCTCACCCTGATCGGCTGTATCCTGAGCCTGCGGACCAACGACAAGACCACCGCGGTCGCGGCGCCGCGGCTGTTCGCGAAGGCGCGGACGCCCGCCGAGATGCTCGCGCTAGAGCCCCGCGAAATCGAGGAATTGATTTACCCGGTCGGCTTTTATCGCACCAAGGCGCGCGGGATTCGCGAGATTTGCCGCGACCTGATCGAGCGCTTCGACGGGCGCGTGCCGGACGAGATCGACGACCTCGTCACGCTCAAGGGCGTCGGCCGCAAAACCGCGAACCTGGTCGTGACCGAATCATTTCGCAAACCCGGCATCTGCGTTGACACGCATGTGCATCGGATTTCGAATCGATGGGGGCTAGTGGCGACTAAAACCGCCGACAAGACCGAGGTTGCACTGCGCGAAGTCCTGCCGCGCCGCTACTGGATCGAGTACAACAGCCTTCTCGTCGCTTTCGGGCAAACGCTTTGCCATCCGACCTCGCCGTGGTGCTCGCGATGCCCGATCGCGATGAGATGCCCACGCATCGGCGTGACCCGCTCGCGGTAGGAGGAAGCAGGAAGAGCAGGGGGGAGAAGATTTCTGAAACCTCATAAGGTTTCAGACTTCCCCGTTGGGTAAGGTCATCGATTGGCGCTCGCGATGCTCGGGTGCTGAATGAGGATCAATAGCTCAAGAGCTATCGCGGGACTTGGCGACATGCCCGACGCCGCGAGTGTCGGAAACTGAGGGAGCGAGCGAATACCTTCGTGCCTTTTCAAATGGGAAGTCTGAACCCTTATGAGGTTTCAGAGAAAACTATAGTTCCGCGTTGTGGGCTTCGCCCAGGAGGATATCCGGTAAGATGTGCGCTTCGCCCAGCAAAGGAGTCGATGATGAGCATGGAAGTGGGTTTTATCGGATTGGGATCGATGGGGCTGCCGATGGCGACGAACCTGATCGCCGCGGGAGTCAAGTTGTGCGTGCATAACCGCACGGTGTCGAAGGCGGCGCCGCTGGTGGCCAATGGCGCGACGCTCGCCGCGAGTGCGGGCGAGGCCGCGACGGCGAGCGGCATCGTGATGACGATGCTGGCCGATGACGCCGCGGTCGAGAGCGTCGTGATGGGCGCCGATGGAATCGCGAAGCGTCTTGGGGCGGGCGGTGTACACGTCTCGATGAGTACGATCGCGCCGGCGACCGCGCGGCGGTTGGCGAGCTGTCACGCGGAACAGGGCAGCATCTATATCGCGGCGCCTGTGTTCGGACGGCCGGACAATGCGGTGGCGCGGCAACTCGTGGTCTGCACCTCGGGACCGGCCGCGGCCAAAGAGCGGGTCCGTCCGCTGCTCGACGCGGTGGGACGCGCGATTTTCGATTATGGCGAGGAGCCGGGCGCGGCGAACGTCGCGAAACTGACCGGCAATTTCCTGATTGCGGCGGCGCTCGAGGCGATGGCCGAGGCGTTTACGATGGCCGACCGCAACGGCGTCGATCGCGTGAAGGTCGCGGAGATGCTCGGCAAAACGCTGTTCGCGTGCCCGGTGTACCAGCGCTATGGCGAGATGGTCGCGGCCAAACGGCATACGCCGGCAGGTTTCGCATTGACGCTCGGTCTAAAGGATGTCGAACTGGTACTGAAGACGGGCGGCGACGCGCGCGTGCCGATGCCGGTGGCGGCGGTGTTGCGCGAGCGGCTGATCGCGGGAATCGCACACGGACGCGGCGAGATGGATTGGTCGGCGCTCGCGCTCGGTGCGCTCGACGATGCCGGAATCAAATAGCGGCGACCTGACCGAGACGAAGCTCGGGGGACGGGGGGAATCGGATGGGCGATTCGATCAAGCGGGAGCTTGGCCGAGACGACTTGATCGCGGCATACCTGACGCTAAGCGGGGCGCCGGCCTTCAAACTCGCACGCTTCCCGTTTGCGGAGCGCGTCGCGGCCGCGGCGGCGGCTGGCTTCGCGGCGATCGGTCTCGATTCCCGCGACTACGCGGCATCCCGCGCCGAGGGGCATAGCGATGCCGAGATGCGCACGGTACTCGACGACCATGGGATTCGCGTGGCGGAACTGGAGTTCGTCGCCGATTGGCTCGATGAAACGCATCGCCCACCGCGCGCGCGCCAGAGCGAAGAGCGGCTCTATGCGGCGGCGGATGCGTTCGGCGCGCGCCATATCAACGTCGGCACCATGCTCCCGCCCGGCGACTTGCCGGATTTTGAGATCGTTGCAGAGCGTTTCGCGTCGTTATGCGATCGCGCCGGGGCGCATGGGCTGAGGGTCGCCCTTGAATTTCTGCCGTGGACGGCGATTCCCGACGCTGCGACCGCCTGGGAGATTGTGGAACTGGCCGGGCGCGAGAACGGCGGCGTGCTGGTCGATTCGTGGCATTATTTTCGCGGCGCGGCCGACCCCGGACAGTTGCGGACGATCCCGCCTCATCGGGTCGTAGTGATCCAGTTCGACGATGCCGATGCGTACGCCGGCGGCGATCTGCTCGAAGATACGATGAAGCGGCGACTGCCGGGGGAAGGCATCTTCGATCTCGTCGGGTTCATCCGGCTATTGGACAGCATCGGCGTGACGGCGCCGATTTCGGTGGAGATTATCTCGCCGGAACAGCAGGCGCGTCCGGTGATCGAGGCGGCCAAAATGGCGCACGATACGAGTCGCGCGGTAGTCGCGAAGGCGCGGGGCAATCGATAGGGCAGACGCACGAAAATGAACTCGCCGAGACGCGCCGGAATAAATCCCGTAGGAATCCAGTCTAAATGTGAACGGCGTGCGTAATCTGGTTATGGGAAGCGGCCAAGGTGCAGAGTTGCGGCGGGCGACCGGTTCGCCAATTTTAATCGATTGCGCAGGAAATTTGGCTTAACTATTGTCGAATTGACTTTGCCGGGCGGCGCTCAAGCCCGGCGGTGACCACGTGTCTGAATCTCGCCGAGACGAACAGAAGCTCTGGCTGATCTTGTTTCAGATCAAGGGGGTGCGGGCGCGCCTGAATTTCCTGGCGCTGCAACGCTGGGTCTTCGCCACGCTGGCCCTGCTGATTGGCGCGATCGGTATCGCGTTTTTCGCCGCCGCAAGCTTTACGCCGCTGATTTTCCTGATCGTTGCGGCGATTGCGGTGCTGGCCGCGATAGTCGGGATTATTCGCGAAACGACGCTGGTGCGCGCGCGACGCGCGAGTCCGGCGCGGGCCGCCACGATCGCCGACGACCGCGCACAGATGCAGGGCCGGCTGGCAACCGTGCTGGCGTGGGCCGAGGCCCCGCAGCGGACGACGCTATGGCCCTACCTAGTCGAGGATACTTACGGCCGGCGCGAGAATTATGAGCCGTCGCGGGTCGAGCCACGATGGTTGTCGCGCGCAATCTGGCCATTGCTCGCGTCGCTAATGCTGGTCGCGCTCGCCTTTCCGGCCGCGCATCTGGGTCAGGGACTCCGGCGCAACCGCTCGTCCTTCGGCGGCGGGCAGCCCGGACAGACCAGCGCCGATATCAACGATCTCGACATCCGGCCCGCCGATCCGGCCTTGCAGCCGAACGCCCAAATCTACGCCGACCCGGCGACGCTTAAGAAGCTGGCCGATAAGCTGGTGGCGGCCGAGAATGAGGAGCGTCATCGCAGCGGCCTTGCGAAAATGCTCGACAAGGCGCGGCAGTTCGCCGACACCTTTCAGAACAAGCTCAACGGCCTTGATCGAAATCGGAATCCGTTGCGGATGCGGCTGACGGACAGCAAACCGGGTCAATCGAGCGGCGCCCAGAACCACGGCACGAATCCGGGCCAGAGCGGCAAACCTAACGGCAATCCCAACGGTGGCGGCGGCCTCGCCAATAATTCGCAGCCCGGTGGTCATGGCGCGGCGGAACCGGGGAACGGACAAGGTCCGCCGCCGATGACCTCATTGCCAGAGCAACTGGCCGACGAACTCGCAAAAAATGGGACCTCGCCGCCCGCCGGATCTGATCAGGGCGCCAACGGCGCGAACAGCCCCGGCAATCCGAACGACGCGAACGCCGATGGCGGTGCGGGTCATGGATCGGGCAGCGATCCGGCGAGTTTGTTTGGACCGGCGAGCGCGCAACCGCTCGGCAGCGACAGCTTCAAGATTGCGATCGAAGCGGAGCCGTCGGATGAAGCCTCGTCGCACGGCAGTCCGACCTACGTGCCGCCGCGGATCCGCGTGCCGCTGAATTCGCAGCAATATCCCGACCAGCCGTTGGCGCGCGCCACGGTGCCGGCCGACGACGAAACCACGATCAAGCGGGTCTTTGAACGATGAACGAAGCGCACTCCGCGGCTGTCGCCGAACTTCCGTCGATCGCCGATTTCGCGCGCACGTTTCGCCGCATCCAGGCCGAAATCCACAAGGTGATTATCGGCCATGAGCAGGCGGTCGAGGAATTGTTGAGCGCGCTTTTCGCCGGCGGCCACGTCCTGATCGAGGGCGTTCCCGGCACCGGCAAGACCACGCTGGTGAAAACGCTCGGGCTCGCGTTGAATCTGAGCTTCAACCGCATTCAGTTCACCGTCGACCTGATGCCCGCGGACATCACCGGCACGCGCGTCATCATGTCGAGCGTTGACGGGCGGCGTGAGTTCAGTTTTCAGCCGGGACCGATCTTTTGTCACATCCTACTGGGCGACGAGATCAATCGCGCGACGCCGAAGACTCAATCGGCGCTGTTGGAAGCGATGGCGGAGCTGCAGGTCACCGTCAGCGGCACGACCTATCCGCTGGCGCCGCCGTATTTCGTGATGGCGACGCTCAATCCGATCGAAATGGAAGGCACCTATCCGCTGCCCGAGGCCCAACTCGATCGCTTTCTCTTCAAGGTGCGCCTGGGCTATCCGGGCGAGGCGGAACTCGTTCGCATCATCAGTTCGACCACGGGACCGGAGGAGGCCGGCGTCGAGCCGGTGTTCGAGCCGGCAGAGGCCGCCCAGCGCATCGAGGGGCTCAAGCGACTGGTGCGCGAGGTGCTCGTGGCGTCGCCGATCGAGCAATACGCGGCGCGCCTGGTCCGCGCGACGCAGCCGGCGAATTCGCGCGTGATTGGCGACCTCCATTCGCCCATCGTCGTTGACGAGGTGAATCGTTACGTCAGCTTCGGCGCGAGCCCGCGTGGAGCCCTTGCGCTGATCCTCGGGGCGAAGGTGCGTGCGATGCTCGACGGCCGCGCCAATATCGCCTACGACGATATCGATCGCGTCGCGCCGGCCGCCCTCGAACATCGCATCATGCTCAACTACGCGGCCCATTCCGACAACGTCGATGCCGAACATATCGTGGAGCAGGTGATCAAGGCGGCGCGCACCTCGCGCGCCTGAAGGAGGCGCGCATGAAGGAGATGCGATCGCCGCTCGCGACGCGCGCGTTTGAGCCCGAATTTCTCCGCAAGCTCGATGGCCTGATGATTGGCACTCGCCGCGCTCGCACCCATCGGGCGGGGCAGCGGACCATCGGCCGTCATCAGGGCGGTGGCATCGAGCCGGAAAATTTCCGCGAATATGCGCATGGCGACGACCTCCGTTTCCTCGACTGGAACGCATTGGCGCGGCACGACGACCTGAGCATCCGTACGTTTCGCGCCGAGCGCCAGCTCGAAATCACCATCATGGTGGACGCGAGCGCTTCGATGGCAGTTCCCTCCGACGACGACAAGCTCGGCCTTGCGCTAACGCTCGGTGCGGGCCTCGCCTTCATCGGGATGAGTGAAAACGACCTGGTGCGCTTCGTCGCGTTCGCGGGCGGTCGTGGCGCGTCGCGTCTCGAAGCCACGCCGTTCCGCAGCCGGCGCGAAACCTACAACCATTTCCGTCCGTTCGTGAGCGGCCTCAAGGCGGGCGGCGAAACGCGCCTTGCCACCGCCGCCGGCGAATTGATCGAAAATCGGCGCGTGCCGGGCATGGTCATTGTGATCTCCGATTTCCTCGTCAGCGCGAGCGACTACGAAGAAGCCCTCGGCGGCCTGCTCGGCGCGCATCACGAGGTCAAGGTGTTGCACGTGATGGGCGATCGCGAATCCACCGGCAACTACCCGCCCGGCAGCTACCGCGTGCGCGATTGCGAGACCGGCGAGTTGCGCGATGTGACTTTCGGCCCGACCGCCTCCGAGGCCTGCCGCCGCCGCCTCGCCGAACACGCCGACGGTTTGCGCGCCTTCTGCACTCGCCGCGGAATCATGTATGCACCGGCCTTCGGCGCCTCGCATCTCGACGAAACCATGACGCGCGAGTTCCCGCGACTCGGAGTGATGCACTGACCGTGGGCCTCCTCACTCCATTGAACCTGCTTTATGCGCTCAGCCTGGTCGCGCTGGTCGCGATCTATTTGCGCGCGCGCTCGCGGCCGACGATCGAAGTCTCGAGTCTGATGCTGTTCGAGGAGATCCCAGCGCCGGTGGCGAAGAGCCGGTTATTGCGGCTCGATGCGCTCTTCTGGCTCGAGGCGTTGGCCTTGGGCGCGATGTCGCTGGCGGTCGCCGGTCTCTATGTGCGCAGCCATCAGGCCGTCGGACCAAATCATCGGCACGCGCTGGTGTTCGATTTGGGCGCGGGCATGGGCGCGGTCGGCGAAAACGGCATTACCCGCCTGAGCACGGCGCGGCAGTTGGCTTTGCGAATAATCGCGCAAGCGCCGGCGGGCGATCAGTTCACCGTGTTGGGTTATGCGCTCGAGGCTGAGGCGACGCACGCCGCCGGATCGCAAGCGCCGGATGCGCGCAAAGCTCTCGCGGCGCTGGTCCCGACGGCCGTGGCCGCACGACCCGCAGCGTTGCGCGCGGCATTGATTCACGCCCGTGCCGCCGATCAGATCGATCTTTTCGCCGATCGCCCGCCGCCCGCGGCCTTGATCGATGATGCCCACGTCGGCGGCCGCCTCATCTTCCATAAGGTCGGCGCTCCCGCCTCGAATATGGCGATCGTGTCGCTCGATGGCGGCGTGCCCCGCAGTAGTGTCGGACGTTGCGTGGTGCGAAATTTCACCGATCGTCCGCAGGTCTGCGAACTCGTAATCGAAGCCGCGGGCCGCGAAGTCTTCCACTCCAAACTGGTCGCCGAGCCCCGCGCCGAGATCGTCGTGCCCTTTGGACCGCTCTCGGCCGGTGGCATCGTCCACGCGCGAATCGCCACGCCCGACGCCCTCGCCGCGGACAATCAACGCTGGGCCTTGGCGCCGAGTATCGCCCACCAGCACGCGCTGGTGTTATCGCCCGACGCCGCGGTGCGTGACGACCTCGCGCGCGTGGTGCTCGCCATCAATCGAAATTTTCTCGTGACCGCCGCCGATCCGGCGCGCCCCGATTCGTTCGACCATGCGCGGCGCTACGACCTGGCGGTGATTCACGATAGCGCCGAGACCGGGGTCAACGCGGCCGCGCGCCTGCTGATCTTTCCCCCGCCGCTCAGCCGATCCCACGGCGTGCTGGTGCCGGCGACGCACTCGGTCGCGATCGCCGAACTGCAGGAGCGCGCAGGCGCTGGCATCTTGAGCGCGCCGGTATTGCTAGGGGCGGCGCGGGTGATTGAGCCGCCCGCCTGGATGGAGCCGATGGCGCGCGGCGTCGGCGTTCGTGAACACGACAGTTTTCCTCTCGCCGCGATCGGCTCCCACAATGGCGACGCGGTCGGCGTGCTGGCCTTCGATGTGCGCGATCATCTGCTGCTCGATCCCGATCGCATGGACGCGCTGGTCTTGACGATCGATTTACTGCAACGCCTGTTGGCGCCGCGCGACGTTATGATTGAGCCGACCGGCACCTTCGTTACGGTCGCGGCCGGCGCGCATGCCCGCGTCACCGCACCGGACGGTTCCATGCGGCCGCTCGAAGCCGACCCTTGGGGACGCGTCCGCTTCCGCGCGCTCGAGTCCGGACGCTACCTCGTCACCAGCAACGGTCCCGCGACTGCCGTCTATGCGAATTACTTCGACGCCGGCGAATCCGATTTGTCCGCACCCGTGCCAGCTACCGAGCGACCCGCGCCCTCGGTCGCGACCGCCGGTCCGTCGCAACTCAGCGTGCGGCCGATCGCGCTGCCGCTGGTGATACTGGCGCTGTTGGCTTTAATCGGCGAGTCCATCATGCTCGCGCAACGCGCCGTGCGCTGGAGGGCAGCGCATGTTTGAGCGCCCTCTCCTGTTGTGGATGCTCGCCGCCACGCCCCTGATGGCGGTGCCCGGAGTCCTCGCGATGCGCGCCGGACGCCCGTTCGCAGGTGCGCTCTCCGCCGTATTGCGCATTGGGGTCTTCGCCAGCCTCATCCTGATGCTCGCCGGCGCACGGCTGCCGTTCAAGGCCGCCACGCGGCGCATGGCCGTCGTCGTTGCGATGGATCAATCGGAATCGATCGCGAGCGACCAGCGTGAGTGGATGCTCCAAAAAATCGCGGCGCTGCGCCGCGCGATGGATCCACGCGATCGCCTGGCGGTGGTCGGCTTCGGGCGCGATGGTCAACTGATCGCGCCCCTGGGCGATCCGCGCCTGCTGACGCTGTCGAGCACCCGAGCTAATCCTGGTGCGACCGATATTGCGGGGGCGTTAACCCTGGCCGCAGGCATCTTTCCGCCGGCCGACGAAAAGCGCGTGATTCTGCTGAGCGACGGCGTCGAGACCGCCAACAGTGCGAGCGACGAATTACCGGCGCTAGCCGACGCGGGCATCCGGGTCTTTACCGCCGCGCCCCCGCCCTCGACGAGCGCCCGCATCGCGCTGACCGGTTTCGCGGCGCCTGCAACCGTTCATGCGCAAACCAATTTCGCGCTCCATCTGGATATAGCGAGCGAAGCCAGCCAACCGGTGGACGCGCACATTCGGCTTTACAGTGAAGGCGCGGCCGTCGGCGGCCAGCAGATCACTCTCAAACCCGGCATGAACCGCTTCGAACTGCCGTTCCAGATCGATCAGCCTGGCGCCTACACGTTGCGGGCCGAGATCGCGGCCGCACCGGAACTGGCGGTGGTCAACGCGAGCGCGCTGGCGGCGGTCTCGGTCGCGCCGCCTCCACACATCCTGCTGATTGCAAACTCGCCGCCGGAGAGCCTGGTCAAGGCCCTCGCATTGCGCCATTTCGACGTCGCCAACGCGGGACCTCATGGGCTTTCGCCGCGCGCCTCCGATTATTTGGGGTACCAGGCGGTCATTATCGCGAACGTCACCGCCGCGGCGCTGGCGCCCGAGGTCCAGTTCGCGCTCAATCGCTATGTCGCCGATTACGGCGGCGGTCTGATCGTCACCGGCGATACTCTGCGCGATTCGAAATTCCATGGCAGCGTGCTCGAAAAGACGCTGCCGATAGAGTTCCAGGAGCAGCCGCCCCCGCCCTCGCGCGAACCAATCGCGGTCTATCTGCTAATCGATCGATCGAACTCGATGAGCTACAACTCGCGCTTTCCCGCAGTGCGCGACGGCGAGCGAATCCATTACGCGAAGGAAGCTGCGATCGCGTTGCTCAACCAGCTTGACGATACCGATTTCGCCGGCGTGATCGCGTTCGATTCCGAGCCCTATGTGCTCGGCCATCTGCAGTTGCTGGGAGGAGATCGCAACGAACTTCTGAGTCGCGTGTCCCGGCTGGAGCCGGGCGGCGGCACCGACTTCAAGGAAGCGCTCGAAATCGCCCAGCGCGAGATCCTGGCGACCGGCCTGCCGGTGCGTGAAGTCATCCTGCTGACCGACGGCGATACCAATCGCCAGTACCACGATCATGACGAGTTGATGGCCGACTACGCCAAGGAAAATATTCCGGTTTCGACCATCCGCATCGGTCCAGACCTCGAAAACCTGCGTCTGTTGCAGGACTTCGCACGCAACTCAGGCGGCGTTTTCTATCGCGTCGAAGACATCAAGAAACTGCCGCAATTGCTGGTGCACCTGACTCACGAAGCGCAGAACTTCAAACGCCATCAGCGCACTCGCGTCGAGGCATCGGCGCCCAGTTCGATCATGAGCGGAGTGGCCCCGGCCGAGATTCCATCGCTCGATTTTTTCGCGGAGACCCGGCCCAAGGAAGGCGCCGAAGTGCCCCTGACGATCCACGGTCCGACGCATTCATCGCCATTGCTGGCCACCTGGCAATATGAACTCGGCCGCAGTGCGGTGTTCGTCGCGGACCCCGACTCGATGGGATCGCTCGCCTGGATTCGCTGGAACCGCTACGCCGAATTCTGGTCGCAATTGGTGAACTGGGTCGCGCGCGCAGGAGATTCCGGACCATTCACCTTGCGCGTCGCGAACGGCGCCGATGGCGCGCTAACCATCGAAGCCGACGAGGCCGACGCCATCCCGGTCAGCAATCTGTTCGCACGTATCAGCGGTCCGGGGCATCCCACCGACGTCGCGATGACGCAGATGGGGACCACGCTCTACCACGGCGAATCGGCGCCGATGCCGCGCGGAAAGTACACCGTCACGCTGATGCTCAAGGCCGGCGATACCGAACGGGTGCTGCTGCGGCGTGAAATCGCAGTCACCGGATCGGAGCCCTCCGATAGTGCCGAACTCCGCCTGCAACCAACTAATGTCGCACTGTTGAAGAAAATCGCAACGCAGACCGCGGGTCGTTTCGACGCCACCGTCGGCCAGATGATCAGTCCAGTCGGCGCGACCGTGACCGACTATCGCTCAATCGATAATCTGCTGATACCGCTCGCGATCTTTTTGCTGCTGGGAGAGGTCTTCGTCCGCCGCCGCGTCTTGGGCGAATAGCCACCGTCAAGAGAGTGTCGTCATCAGCCGGCCACGATCGCGCGTCGCACCGGCGCGTCGCCTTGGATAGACCCCGTGGACGCGCGTCAGAGCCCGCCGGACTCAGTTGGCGTTGCGCAATTCCTCGAGCTGAGCGGCGCCCTGATGCATCCGCCATTCGTCGATCGCCTCAACGTTGAAGCGCCAGTCGCTGCCGATTTTGAAACCGGGCAATTGGCCTTTTTTGAGCAAGCGATAGATTGTCGAGCGATGCACGCGCAGGTAATCGGAGAGTTCGCTCACGGTCAGAACCTTGGCGTCTGCCAACATATTGGTGTCGTCCCTTTTCTAATTTCCTGAAATCAAAATGCCGATCCGCATCGTCGCTGCACGGATTTGAAATGAAAGCTGGAAAACCGGGGGAACGTTGACCGATCCGTCTCTCCTTATGACGCTATGGACGGCGACGTTATTCAAGTCGAATTTAACCAGCTTTCCTCTCATACGGTGAACCGGAGCCACCATGTAACTTTACTTTATCTTTATTCGCTTTTAAAGGTCAAATCGCCCGGGCCGGCACTCAAACATCGTAAACACGTGCCGGATCGCGTTGATCCCTGTAGGGAGCGCCGTGATCCGTGCACGATCCGTGTAAGTCCGCCGCGTTCCGCGTAGGTTCGCCACTTTTAGGGCGCATTTCTGAGCCTCGGCTTGTTGTACCGATCGCAGGCGGCTAGGTTGCCTTTAATGATGTGTGCCGACGACACAGGCGTGACGCGTGCGCGCGGAATCGCGACAAGAGGTATCGCGACGAGCGGCAGTATCGCGATAAATCGCAGTCTCGAGGAACGTCGTCCGAGGAACGTCGTTCGAGGACTCGCACCGTCGGCCAAGGCGTGGATAGTGGGCGCGGTATCCCGATGAATTGTGCAACGATAGCGCTCGTGAGTGGACCTGCCGAAGGTTTCGTGAGAGCCGTGCGATGCTAATTCCGCAGGGCGCGTATCGCTATGAGATTCGGCGCGGCGGTGGCGTCCTGGCAATCGAAGAAGCGCGCTACGCGAACGGCGTCATCACCGGGATTCGGCGCACCATCGACGACGCGAATCTGCACGAAGTCGAGGCCGTGCTCGACGCCGGCGAAACCATCAAGCGCGTCAGCGTCCGCTACAATCGGGGCCTCTTCAAGCGCAGTGCCGTTTACGAGGCTGCCGACGACGCACTGCGTGGCAGCGTCAGCGCCGTCGCCGGCCACAATGAGGTCGTCGTCAAGCTCGGCCGCTTTCGCGAAATCGACGCCGACCTCGTGTTGTTCCGCGCGCTAATCCTAGCTCATGTGCGCGCCCGCGGGCAGGTCCGATGGACCGGCAGAGTCGCGATTATCGACCCGAATACGCTGGTCGCCGCCGCGCTCAAGCAAAATTGCCGCCAGACCGATCAGGCCGGCTTGCGCTGGGCGTGGGAGGCGCGGATGGGTGATTCCGAAGAGATCGAACTCGACGCGGCGGGAAAGATCGTTCGGCAGCGCGACAGTTGGGGCGTAGAGAAAGTGCTGGTGGACTATGCCGCTCTCGCTCCCTGAATCCGCCGCGCATAGCGACCACGACGCCTCGTATGAGGATCTGTCGGATAATGGTGCCGGTAGTTATCCAAGGCCCCCCCTAAATGAAATGCTCTCAAAGCGATCGCACGTCGTGAGCACGCCGCCTATTGTCTTGGAAGGCCGTCAGGCGATAGCGAGAACGGTCAAATGGTGTGAGCGCAGCTCACGGTCGGCCCGAATTGTCGTCAGGCCGCGGCCTTCTCGCGGGGCATCTTGCAATCGCCGTCGAACACCGCCCCTTCGTTCAACACCAGGCTGGGCGTCGAGATCGTGCATCGAAGGTGTGCCGTCGCGAGCACTTTGATCCGCTCGCGCGCAATCAGTTCGCCGCTGACCGAACCTGCCACTATGATGCGAGTGGCTGCGATGCGCGCGGTCACGATCGCACCTTGCGCAATCACTATATCTTCCCCGGTGATTTCGCCTTCGGCCTCGCCCTCAATTTTCGCCGGCGCTTTGAAATTGAGCTTGCCGGAGAACTTGGTGCCTTTGCCGATGCGGGACTGAAACGCGCTTTCGTCGAGAACTGCCATTCATCCACCCCTTTTGAATTTAGCGAGTCGATGATGACGGGAATGTGGCTGCTGAGCAATCGCAAAGTAGGCGATTATCCGATTGCGCCCGTAAGAGAATATACGTTCACATGTTGGACCATTTTACCACTGGTTAGTTCAGCAATAGAGCATGATGCATTCGTCGTGCACGACGATTGAATTGTGCTCGCGTCCCCACTCGCCCGCTGATTGGTGCATACTCAATCAGTTGTCCGATTTAGTTCGAGGTGCAGCTCATGGCGGAACAAGCGAACTCAGGATGGACCGCCGGTAATCCCGTTGCCGGAATCGCTAATATAAATGTCACCGATGCGATCGCCCGCCTCAAGCGCGCTCCCCAATGGGCCGCCGGCGATCGCGCCGTCGAGGTGCTCGCCAAGAATTCCGAGATGAGCGTCACGCTGATCGTGCTGAAGCGCGGCGCAGCCCTTAAGGAACATCGTGCACGCGGCACCGCAGCGCTAGCGATCGTTTCGGGATCGATCCGGCTGAACGGCGCGACTCTCGGCGCCGGATCGGCCGCCGTGATCGATCGCGAGATTCCGCATGCGCTCGAAGCGATCGAGGAGAGTGCGCTCGTGCTGACCGCCGTTTTGAAATAGCCGCGCGTCAGACGCGGCAGAGCAGGCCGCCATCCACCGCGATTGATTCCCCCGTGACGAAGCCCGCCGCCGGCGAGACCAGGTAGAGCAGCGCCCCCGCGATCTCCTCGGGCTTGAGCAATCGCCGGTACGGCAGGTACTTGATCAGCTTCTCGCTGAAGTCGCCCGCTTCCAGAGCCACTGCGCCCTCTTCGTCCGTCCATCCGCATTCGAGCATGTTCAGGCGAATGCCGCGCCGCGCCCATTCCAGCGATAGCGCGCGCACTAGATTGCGCACCGCTCCCTTGGCCGCGCAGTAGAGCGTCGCGTTGGGCACGCCGCGCTCCGCGAGCACTGAATTGATATTCACGATGACGCCGCCGCCGCGCTTCAACATCACGCGCCCGCCTTCCTGAAATGCCATCCACGCTGTTTTGAAATTATTTTCGAACACCCGCTCGAATGCGGAGTCGTCGGCGTTTTCCGCCGGCCCGTAAAACGGCGCATCGAGCGCCGTCACCAGGATGTCGAGGCCGCCCAGTTTGCTCATCGCGAGATCGGCGGTCGCGCTCAAGTCGGCGCGCAGCGCCGCGCGTTGTACCTGGATCAACGCCTTCGCGCCGACGCCTTCGATCGCCTTCGCGACCTCCTTCAGCTTGTCCTCGGTGCCCGCGTCCTGCGACGCGATCAGCACCTTCGCGCCCGCCTCCGCGAGCGTGATCGCCGCAACGCGCCCGACCGCATGCTCCGCGCCGATCACCACCGCCGCCTTGCCGTCCAGCGAAAATTCCTTGAGCCCCGCCGCGAGCGTTTTCACTTCTGCCATCGCTATCCTTCAGTGCCTGCGCTTTTCCTGCGCGGCCCCGCTTGCTGTTTCGATCGCCGCCGTTTCGATCGCCGCCCCTCCACTTACGATGTCGGATTCCCCGGCGCCACGCCCGTCGGCGTCACCCCGCCCGCCAGTCCGCCGCCATCGATTATGATCAGCTCGCCGTTGACGTGATTCGACGCCTCCGACGCCAGGAACACCGCCAGCGGTCCGACGTCTTCATCCTGGCCCGGGCGGCCGATCGGGATGAACTTGCCGCCCTTGAAGAACTTCATCATCGCCTCGTTGTGCGGAAAAATCCCCGGCACGATGCAGTTGGTCTGGATGTTATTGTCCGCGTAGGTCAGCGCCAGCGATCTCGTCAGTTGCAACACCGCACCCTTCGCGCATGCGTACATATAGTTATGTTTTCCACCACGTAGGCCATAGCCCGACGCCACGTTGATAATCTTGCCGCGCTTGGCTGCGACCATGTGCGGGATCACGGCGCGCGCGCAGTAGAACTGGCTCGACAGGTTCACGTCGATGCCGCGATGCCATTCCTCATCCGTGATCTTTTCGATCGGCTTGCCGAACGAATCCTCGCCGATGCCCGCGTTGTTGATCAGCACATCGACCCGGCCGAACTCCTTGATCGCGGCCGCCACCAGCGCGTTGCACTGCGCGGATTCCCCCACGTCGGTCGGCACGATTACGCATTTGCGGCCTATCTGGCGCACCAGCGCGGCGGTCTCTTCGAGCTGCGTGACGGTGCGCGCCGCCGCCACGATATCCGCGCCGCAATTCGCAAACCGCACGGCCATCGCGCGGCCCAGTCCGCGACCCGCACCCGTGATCACCGCGAGCTTGCCGTGTAGTTTGAAGCTGTCGAGAATCATGTCTCCTCCCCGCGCATCGCGCACGCCCTCGCGGCGTCCGCGGCGGCCTCGATGCCTAACTTATACAGCTTGTCGCGCCACGCACACTAGGCGAGCTTGCGAGCCGAGCTAACGAGCTCTGTGAGCTGCGCGAGGTGCGCACTATTAGACTTTTCGTTGAGCTTGCGAGCCGAGCTAACGAGCTCTGCGAGCTGCGCGAGGTGCGCACTTTTAGATTCTTTGTCGAGCTTGCGAGTCCTCATCCCAACTTCGACTCTCGCAGAACCACTACCCGAGCAACGCGAACGTCAAACCCAATGGGAAGCCTGAAACCTCACCATCACTAGGCGAGCTTGCGAGCCGAGCTAACGAGCTCTGCGAGCTGCGCGAGATATAAGTGCTCGGTTTCAGTAATCTTATATCCCCCGCGCACGCCCGCGCGCTTTTGACGCCGCGCGCGCCGCCGTTATATCGTTTGATCGAGGTCACGCCATGTCGCTCAAAATCAAGATGTACTCCGACTTCATTTGTCCCTTCTGTTACATCGGCTTCGAAGTCTTCCGCAAGCTCAAGCCGGAATTCGATCTCGAACTCGATTGGCGCGGCTTTCAGATTCATCCCGAATGGCCCGCCGAGGGCATGCTCGCCTCCGAATGGCGCAACGGCATGGACCCTGCGGCGCGCCACGCCGTATGGCAGCGCATCCAGGCCATGGCGGTCGCGGCGGGCTTCGAGATGAAACCGTCCGAGCTTCTCACCAACTCGCGCCTCTCGCTCGAAGCTGCGGAATTTGCGATGGAAGCGGGCGTCGGCGAGGCCTTCGAGGAGCGCGTCTATCGCGCCTATTTTTACGAGGGATTGAACATCGGCAACCAGAGTGTCCTCGCCGATCTCGCCGCCGACGTTCGCTTGTCGCGCGACGACTTGAACGTTGCGCTCGATTCCGGCCGTTGCGCGCTGCGCCTCAAGAACAACGCGATGGTCGCGCATCAGAATGGCGTCAGCGGAGTGCCGACATTCTTTATCGGCGAATATCCGCTCGTCGGCGCGCAGAGCGAAGACGTGATGCGCCAGGTGCTGCAGCGCGTGAGTTCGCGACTGTCAGCCGCGAAGTAGTTTGCCGCACATGCCGTCCGCGAAAAATGACTCCTTTCCGAGTGACGCGGACACACTGCGGCTCGATCTCCGTGGCGTCAAATGTCCGCTCAACTGGGCGCACGCCAAAGTCCGGCTCGAATCGATGCGCCGTGGTGAGACGCTCGAACTGACGATGGACGATCCGCGCGGCGCCCGTGACATCCCGCGCGCCGCCGAGGCCGAAGGCTACGCCGTCGGCGAAGTCCAATCGGTTGACGGCGTATGGCATCTGCGAATCGAAAAGTAAGCGCCCGTTTTGCCGCCCCGCCCACATCTATGCTGATGTACTCGCGCGCCCGCGCATTTACGATTGCGCTGGCTGATCAGGAGGCCCTCGTGAACGCAGAGCAAAAACAGAAATTGCTGACTCTGTTTGCCCAGGAACAGGTCGCGATACTGATCACCCAGGGTGACCAATGGCCCACCGGCACTCTGCAGGCCTTCGCCGAAACCCCCGATCTCGATCTCCTCTTCATCATGCGTATCAGTGCCGAGAAATATAAGAACATCGTCGCCCGCCCCAAGGTCACGGTGCTGGTCGATACGCGTGACGTCGGCAAGGTCGCGACCTTCGAGATTGCGCGCGCGTCAGTCCAGGGCGAGGCCGTCGAAGTCCCGCGCGACACCCCCGAATGGGCCACGCTCAAGGCCGTCTTCCTCAAGAAAAATCCCTTCGAGGCTCCCTTCTTCGATAGCGACCTGCTCCGCATGGTCCGCATCAAGCCCAAACGCATCTCCTACGCCAACGGCATCAAGGACACCTTCTGGATCGAGCTGTGAGCCCTCCGCCGCATCCCTCCCACACCCGCGATCATCCCGCTGCGTCCGCCCCGCTCGCCGCGCTCTCGGACCCCCCCGCGCAAGGCTCATTTTGTCATTCTGAGCGTAGCGAAGAATCCCGGATCCTGGACCCATTCGCTACCGCAGCTTTCGCTCAGGGTGACACCGCCGGTTAACGCCGCACCCGAGCAGCGCGAGCGTTCTTCCAAACGGGAAGTCTGAAACCTCCCTGAGGTTTCAGTAATCTTTATCATTCTGCCCCTTATCTTCTTCTTCCCTCCCCGCCGCTCGGGGCACACGACTTGCTCTGATCCACCAATGGCGGTGCGGCTTGCGTAATTTTGTTAGCCCGCCCATGGGGCGCGAGGGCATGAATGCACAGCACTTGAGCAACGGGATGCCGGAATTGAAGGCAGCGGCGCTCGCCGCCGATCTGCCGATGAACGAGATGTTCAGTGCTGACGGCCATCCGCGCCCCGAATGTGCGCGCGTCGTCAACTACCTCCTCTCGATGGATACGCGGAGGTTGGCCGAGCTCGGCGAGCGCGCCCACGAAATGTTCCTGCGCATGGGCGTGACCTTCAACGTTTACGGCAACGAGGATGGCAGCGAGCGTATCTTCCCGTTCGACCCGGTCCCGCGCATCATCCCCGCCGCGACCTGGTCCGAAATCGAAGCCGGCCTGATCCAACGCGTGCGCGCTCTCAATGCGTTCCTCGCCGACATCTATGGTGACGGCGCAATCCTCAAGGACGGCATCGTGCCCCGCGACCTGATCATCGGCTCGTCGCAATTCCGGCACGCCGCAGTCGGCATCAAACCCCCGCACAATAATTTCGTCACGGTCGCCGGCATCGACCTCGTGCGCGGATCCGATGGGCGCTTTTATATACTCGAGGACAACGTGCGCACGCCCTCCGGCGTTTCCTACGTGATCGAAAACCGCGTGATCATGACGCGCCTGATGCCCGAATTGATCCGCACTCTGAAGGTGCGCAGTGTCGAGCAATACCCGGCCGACCTCCTGGCCTCGCTCCGCGAACTGTCGCCGAACGGTAAATCGGATCCGGCCGTCGCCTTGTTGACGCCGGGGCCGTTCAATTCGGCGTTCTTCGAGCACGTCTTCCTTTCGCAACAGATGGGCGTCGATCTGGTCGAAGGCCAGGACCTGGTTTGCGCCGACCACAAGCTCTTTGCCAAGACCGTTTACGGCTTGCGCCAAATGGACGTCATTTATCGCCGCGTGGACGACGACTTTCTCGACCCTGTGGTCTTTCGGCCCGACTCGCTGCTCGGAGTGCCCGGCCTGACCGCGGTCTTGCGCGCCGGCAATGCGGTCGTTGCCAACGCCATCGGCACCGGCATCGCGGACGACAAGGCGGTCTTCGCTTATACGCCCGCCATGATCCGTTACTACCTTAACGAGGAGCCGATCCTTCCGATCGTCGAAACCCATCTGCTGCGCGATCCGGAAGTGTGCGAGTTCGTCTTGCGCAATCTGGACCGTTACGTGATCAAGCCCACCGGCGCCTCGGGCGGCTATGGCGTCGTGATCGGGCCCCAGGCCAGTAGCCTCGAGTTGGCCGAGACCCGCGCGCGTATCTTGCGCGATCCGGCGGCCTTCATCGCCCAACCAGTCGTCCAGCTTTCGGTCCACCCCACGCTCGCCGGCGGCACCGGCTCGACGCTCGCGGCGCGCCACGTCGATCTGCGGCCGTTTGTCTTGTTGGGCGCGAAGCCGCGCGTCCTGCCGGGCGGACTCACCCGCGTCGCCCTGCGCGAAGGATCGTTGATCGTCAACTCCTCGCAGGGCGGTGGCAGCAAGGACACCTGGGTGCTCGAAAACTAGTGCTGCGGCGAATCGCGGACCATCTATATTGGGCGGCGCGCTACCTCGAACGCGCGCAATGGCGCTCGCGCCTGGTTGACGTCAATTACCATTTGAATCTCGAAGTGCCGCCCCGCATGGCCGATCCGTGGGAGCCGCTCCTCGGCATTACCGGCGAGCGCGAAATGTTCGCCCAGCGCTATACCCACGCGGACGAAGCCTCGGTGGTGGACTTCTTCACCTTCGACCGCGAAAATTCGTCCTCGATTCGCAGTTGTATCGAGGCCGCGCGGACCAATCTGAGCGCGCTGCGCAATACCATCTCGTCCGAGATGTGGCTGCAGATGAACGAGCTTTACCTGGACTCGCGGCAATGGTCTCCGGGGCTGCTCGCGAGCGAGGGCTTCTCCTCTTTCTTCACCGATCTGCGCAATCACTTTTATTCGATTACCGGAATTATTCGCAGCACGATGCCGCGCGACCTCTCGTACGATTTTCTCGAAATCGGCACGATGCTCGAGCGGGCCGACAACGTCGCCCGGCTGCTCGACGTCAAATACCACTATCTACTCCCCCGGCTGGAAGACATCGGCGGCCCTTCCGACGGTCGCCAATGGGCCGCGGTGCTGCGCAGCGCGTCCGCTCTGGAAGCCTTCCGCAAACTTTACGGCTACTCGATCCGCGTCGATCGCGTCGTCGAAATTTTATTGTTCGATCCCAACTTTCCGCGCTCGGCGCGCTTCAGTACGGAGCGCCTCGCCGCCTCGGTCGAACGCGTAGCGGCGCAAAATTGCGGCCACCTGCCGCATCAACTGGCCTCCGATAACCTGCTCGCGCTGCTGCGCGGCAGCAGCGCCTCGCAAGCCATCACGGATGGCTTGCACGAATTTCTGCTCAAGGTCGAAGAGCAATGTTCAACCATTTCCGACGCGCTATTCAGTGAGTATATGACGCTCGGCTGAGCCAGCCCGAATGCTGTATCGGATAACCCATACGACGCGCTTCGAATACGAGTTACCCGCTTACGATTCGCAAAACGAATTGCGCATGAGACCCTGGGATCGCGATGGCCAGCGCTGCATCTCCTTCGACCTCACCACTAACGAACCGTCGTCAACTCTCGAGTACGGCGACTTCTTCGGCAATCGCGCCCACTCGATTTGCGTCAGCGCGCCGCATCGCAAACTCGAGATCGTTGCGCGCTCCGTCGTCGAACTCGATACGCCGCAGCCGCCCGGCGCCACCGGCATGACGCTCGTGGAATTTCTGCGCGGCGATTCCGTCCGCAACAATGTCTATTTCGAGTATCTGAATCCTAGTCAGTACATTCCGTTCAGCGAGCGCCTGCGCAAGTTCTTCTGGATGGCGCGGCCGCAGGAGACTGAAGACGTCGGCCTCTACGTCGCGCGCATGATGGCCTATGTGCGAGACCAGTTCGAATACGAGACCACCGCGACCCACGTCCACTCGAGCCTCAATGACATCCTCGATAGCGGCGGCGGCGTCTGCCAGGATTTCGCGCACCTCACCATTGGCATCTTGCGCCTCGCCGGAATCCCGGCGCGCTACGTCTCGGGCTACCTTGCTCCCGCGGGCGCGGGCTACCTCGCCCCCGCCGCCGGCAGCCCGCTCGACCACATGCCATCCCCTCCCGGCCCGCTGAGCCCGCCCGATCTGACGGCCGGTTCCAATGCCCTTGGCGGCGTCGGTAGCTCATCTGATCTGACGGCACGTTTCCACCCGCCCGGCACGCTCAGCCCGCCCGATGTTACCGCGCAGGCGAGCCACGCCTGGCTCGAAGCATGGTTGCCGGGCACCGGTTGGAGCGGTTTCGATCCGACCCACCGATGCGCCGTGGACGGCCGCCACATCGGCGTCGCCGTGGGCCGCGACTACGCCGACGTCCCGCCGTTGCGCGGCGTCTTTCGCAGCGACGGCATGGACTCGATGATGACCGTTCACCTCAACGTCGAACCCCTCAACGCCGGCGGCCCCTCCGGTGGCAGTCTCTCCGGCAGCCAATCCCGATCCCAGCAATAATTTACTCCGGCCAGCCGGCGTTCCCGACTACCTGCGCGATACGGCCGCCGCCCAATCCCTACAATAAATACTCCCACCCGAAGGGCGCCCTCGCGCCGAATCAATTCGTCCTCGCCCTCGCCGATGCCTTCGGTCTTGCCGCCGCCCAATCCTAACGATGTGCCGTGGATAACCGCCACATCGGCGTCGCCGTGGGCCGCGACATCAGCGTCGCCGCGCGGCACTCGCTGGCGCCCCGACCCAAACACACGTTTCGGCCACGCCATAGTAGAGTCTTTCAGCCGCACACCCCGTTTTGGCCGGCTGCCGCGCAAGGCTGAAATATTGCACCCTCAACCAAAAAATAACGTCTTTGACCTCGAGCAGTCTCTAATAGTGGCTTCACTAGTCACTTCCAATAGTCACTTTAACTGAGGTGTCCATTTCGCCTACTGAGTAATCGCTTTCGTCTGCGCATGAATAGTAAGTCAGCACCCAAGTAAAGCAGCTCGTACCATATTTGGCAACTCACTAATAGTAGGAACCGAATCGGGACGCAAAAACTAACTAAGTCGTAATAGCTATTGCGTACGCGCAGGTCGCCTGCAAAAATGCCGACCGCCAGCGCGCGCAATCGATGGAGCAACAGCGCGCGCGTCGCGTCGCTCGGCGGTCCGAGACCTCTTATCGCGGATTCCGAATGCGCGGCTGTGAAGTCCTGCCTTGCCTCGGCCGTCGGTCCGCGTCAGCATTCTAGTTATCCGCGACCCTTCGCGAATCCGAGGCAAACGGATGTGGTAGGCTTGCGCGATTGACCAAGGCAGGCCGATTGTTCCCAACTGATTGAGGAAAGTATCGATGGCAGCCAGTGCGCAAAAGCAACGATTGGAAGTAAGCTTGAATCCTGAAGAACTACGTCGCCTCGATGCGTATTGGCGTGCATGCAATTACCTCAGCGTGGGCATGCTCTACCTGCGGGACAATCCGCTTCTGCGCGAACCGCTCAAGCCCGAGCACATCAAGAATCGCCTGCTTGGTCATTGGGGCTCCGACCCCGGCCAGTCGCTCGTGTGGGTACATCTCAATCGTTTGATCAAGAAGTACGACCTCGACGTGATCTACCTGTCGGGGCCGGGGCACGGTGCGCCCGCAACCCTCGCTAACAGTTACCTCGAAGGCGTTTACTCCGAGGTCTTTCCCGATCGCAGTCAGGACCCGGAGGGGCTGCAACGGTTCTTTAAACTATTCTCCTTTCCCGGCGGCATCGGCAGCCATTGCACGCCCGAGACGCCTGGTTCGATCCACGAGGGTGGAGAACTCGGCTATTGCCTCTCGCATGCCTACGGTGCCGCCTTCGACAATCCCGAATTGATCGCTGTCGCAGTAATTGGTGACGGTGAAGCCGAAACCGGGCCGCTCGCAACGTCGTGGCATTCCAACAAGTTCCTCAACCCCGTTCGCGATGGCGCGGTACTGCCGATTCTACATCTGAATGGCTATAAGATTGCGAACCCGACGATACTCGCACGGATTCCTGCCGACGAATTGGAAAGTCTGTTCAATGGCTATGGCTATAAGCCTTATGTGGTAGAGGGCGACGAGCCGCAAGCGGTGCATCAGTTGATGGCTGCCACGCTAGAATGTTGCATCCTCGAGATTCGCGAGATCCAGGAACAGGCGCGCAAAGGCCCCGCGGCAAATGCGACTCGCCCTCGATGGCCAATGATCGTAATGCGAACTCCGAAAGGCTGGACGTGTCCAAAAGAGATTGACGGCAAGCGGCTCGAGGGGCGCCTGCCGAGCTCCATGTCGGCGGGCAAGCGGGTGCTGCTCG
>Ga0209415_10005151_pt1 | contig 23605 bp, 22 predicted proteins | sample PeaSoiSIISIP2007_FD_187696 | JGI IMG/M metagenome (GOLD analysis project Ga0209415, IMG submission 187696) | Peat soil microbial communities from Weissenstadt, Germany - SII-SIP-2007 (SPAdes) (version 2) | ecosystem: Environmental > Terrestrial > Soil > Wetlands > Peat | place: Germany... | reverse complement strand
GAAGCGGGAGTCATCTTCTCGCTGAACATTGCGAGGACGCGCTGATTGATGGGCACGTTTGTAGCGTGGTCGAGAGGACTCGTTGCAATCACGGTCGGCGCGGTGGTGTCCATGATAGCACCGATGGTGAAATTCCATCCGTACGTATCTGCGAGTGCAGCGCCAACCGCGCCGGAGGCCTCGGGCGTGACAGTCACACTGTAGGTGGTGCCAGCCATGAGGTTCTCAGACGGCACGAAAATCGCGGTGCCGCTGTGGGAGTTGACGGTTCCGCTTACCGGGCTCCCGTCCGGGCAGAGCAACTTCAGACTCACGTCCATCGAGGGCGCGGACATTTGCTGACTGAACGTGACTGCGATCGCCTGATTGAGAGTCACCCCGATGGCGCCGTCGTCCGGGCTCGTGTTAGTAACCAGCGGTGCCGACACGTCCGCATCCTGATTTTGTGCGTTGCTGACTATTGGTCGAGCGCCGAAAAATGCAATCAGCATTATCGCGATGAACCACGGTTTAGCAGTTCGAGTTTCTTCATTTCGATGTCTCTTCAGCTTCCATGCGCCTGAGAACTTCAGATGCGCCGCCGCGTTATGGGTTCGAATCCATTCACCCGTTAATGAACATTACCTACTTGTGTGAGTAGTTAGTCGAATACCTACTCTAACGCTGTGCAAGGTACCGAGCGATTGTGCAGTGAGGTGAAATGGTTACAGGAAGAACCGAACGCGCCGAACCGAGATAAGAGCATTTGTACGAGGCTAGGGTAACGCTACCCCGCTACGCGAGCGTCAGGAATCCGACGATTACCAGGACTTGAAGATAAAATCCTGGAGCCTTTCGCTGGTAGCCCGCGATTCGCTACTCTGATTGCCATGGCGGATTCCCGCAGCACGCTATACTTGGTGGACGCCTCGGGCTACATGTTCCGCGCCTTTCACGCGATTCCACCGCTGAACAATTCGCGCGGATTGCCCACAAACGCGACCTTCGGCTTCCTCCGCATGGTGCTGAAGCTGGTGAAGGACACCCGGCCGAGCCATATCGCGATGGTCTTCGACCCGCCGGGCAAGACCTTCCGCGACGATCTGTTCGATTCCTACAAGGCCAATCGTGCCGAGATGCCCTCCGACATGGGCGTGCAGATTCCGTATATCCATCGCGCGGTCGAGGCGCTGCGGATGCGCCGGCTGGTGATCGAAGGTTTCGAGGCCGACGACGTTATCGGCACGCTCGCGGTACGCGCGGCGCGGGAAAAATTCGACGCCGTAATCGTCACCGGCGACAAGGACTTCAAGCAACTCGTTGGTCCGCATATCACGCTGCTGGATACGATGACCGACAAACGTGTTGGCGTGCGCGAGGTACGCGAGCAGTTCGGCGTCGGCCCGGAAGCGGTGATCGATATCATGGCGTTGATGGGCGACTCGATCGACAACATCAAAGGGCTGCCGGGCGTTGGCCCGAAGACGGCGTGCGCATTGATTCAGTATTTTGGCAGCCTCGATAAGTTGTTCGACGGCCTCGACCGTATCGAGGAGAGCGGCATCCGCGGGGCCAAAAAATTGCGCACCCTGATCGAGGAACATCGGGGCGACGTCGAACTGGCGCGCAAGCTCGTGCGCATCGAAACGGACGTTGCGCTTGAACTCGCACCCGATGATCTGGTGTGGCCTGGCTTCGACGAAAAGGCCCTTGCTGATCTGATGCGCGAACTCGAGTTCAACGCGATGCTTGCCGAATTGACGCCCTTGCAGCGCGCCACGCCGCCGAGTTCCACCAAGGAGATCCGCGTCGGTCGCGACGATCTTCCCGCGGTGCTGGCGGATTTGGCGCGAGCCCGGCGCCTCGCGCTTAATCTTGCTGCCGGTAGCGACGGCGCCGCCGCGCTCGATCTCGGTGCAAACAACAATGGCGCCGCGATCCTCAAGTTCAAGGCGGAGGGCGACGACCGTCTTTTTGCGCTTGGCCCGGAGCTTTTCGAAGCGGCCGCAACTCTGCTTGCGGCGCCAACGCCGCCGAAAACGTGCCACGACCTGAAGACGCATATCGCGCTACTGCGGCGCTATCGAATCGATCTTCACGGCGTCGATTTCGATACCATGATAGCGGGCTTTCTGGTCAATTCCGGCAAGCCGGAACCGTCGCTCGGCGATCTTTATCATCAATACCTGGCGCCGCTCGCCACCGACGATCCGACCGGCTCCGAGCCGGCGCTGGTCGAGGATCTGCGCGCCACGTTGGCCCCGCGCCTCGCCGCCGATGGCCTCGATCGGCTGTTCAGCGAGATCGAAATGCCGGTCGCGCGAGTGCTCGCGGAGATGGAAGCGGCGGGAATCGCGGTTGATGCCGGGGCGCTCGCGGCCGTCTCTTCGGAATTCGGGATCGAACTGGCGCGGCTCGAACGCGAATGCTTCGAGCTTGCTGGCCATCCGTTCAATCTTAGTTCGCCGAATCAGCTGCGCGACCTCCTGTTCACCGAGTTGAATCTGTCAACTAAGGGTCTAAAAAAGACTAAAAGCGGCTTCTCGACCGATGCCGATACGCTGGAAAAACTAGCCGAGGTCCATCCGCTGCCGCGCAAGCTGCTCGAATACCGGGGGCTCGCCAAGCTTAAATCGACCTACTCCGACTCTCTGCCGCTCCTGATGGATCCGGCCGACGGGCGCATTCACACACGGTACCATCAAGCGGCGCCCGCGACCGGACGGATTAGTTCGACCGACCCGAACCTGCAGAACATTCCGACGCGCAGCGAAGCGGGCCGGCGGATTCGCCGCGCCTTCGTGCCGCGCCCCGGGTGCGTGTTGCTGTCGGCGGACTATTCGCAAATCGAGTTGCGCGTGCTCGCTCATCTCTCGGCCGATCCGACCCTGACCGAAGCGTTCACGCGCGGCGAGGACATCCATAGTCGTACCGCCAGCGAAGTCCTCGGCATCGCGCGGGAAAAGATTGACGCCGAGGGCCGACGCCTCGCGAAGGTCATCAATTTTGGCATTATCTATGGGATGGGACCGCAGCGACTCGCCGGCGAACTCGGGATTCCCTTTGCCGAGGCCGCTGAGTACATCAAGCGCTACTTCGAGCGCCTGCCGGGCGTGCGCGCGTGGCTCGATCGCACGCTGGAAGAGGCCCGCGCGCGCGGCTACGTCACCACGATGTACGGTCGGCGTCGATATCTCCCGGAATTGCGCGGCGGACCGGGGGGTGCGCGTGCCCAGGCCGAGAGAATCGCGATCAACACCCCCATTCAGGGTAGTGCCGCCGATCTGATAAAATTGGCGATGGTCCGGTTGCATTCGACGATTACGGAGCAGAAGCTGGCGGCTCGGATGCTCTTGCAAGTGCACGACGAGCTGCTGGTGGAAGTCGAAAATGACGCCTTGGGCGTGGTGGGAGATGTGGTACGACGAGAGATGGAGGGCGTAGCGGCTCTACGCGTTCCTTTGCGGGTGGACCTTAAGGCGGGACCCAACTGGGCGGAACTCGCGATCTATGGCGCGATCTGACGCGAGCCTGAATTTCTGTACACCTCTTCCGTCTAACCGAGTTGAGTAGAGAACTGCGCCCCGACGCCGACGAAACCGAGTTGCTCGAGCGGGCTAGGAATGGTGACTCGGAGGCTTTCGGGGCATTGGTCGAACGCTATCAACGGCGCGTGATCGGGGTCGCGCAGGCGATTGTACACAATCAGGATGACGCGGTTGAGTTGGCCCAGGAGACCTTTGTTCGCGCTTATGAGAACCTCGCCAAATTCGAGTCGCGCTCAAGCTTCTCGACTTGGCTCTATCGCATCGCCGCTAACCTCTCGATTGATTTTCGCCGTCGCGAGGGACGCCATCAGGTCTTGCGCGGTGAGGATGCCGAAAACGAAATTAACCGCCTGCCGAGCCCCCGCGGCGACTCCTACCAGGAGACCGTCCGCACCGAGCTCAGCCGGCGCATTAATGAGGCGCTTAAAGAGTTGACGCCGGAACATCGCGCCGTGATACTGCTACGAGAAGTGGAAGGGCTGTCCTACGACGAGATCAGCGATGTGCTCCAGGTGCCGCGTGGCACGGTGATGAGCCGGTTGCATTACGCGCGCGGCCGCATGCGGGCGACCCTCAAGGACCTTGGCAGGAGCTGATTCAGGATGGCTCGATGTGAAGAGATCAAGCTCCTGCTCGGACCGTTCGAGGACGGCGAGCTCGAACCCCACGAAATGCAGGAAGTCGCGCGCCATCTCGTTGGCTGCGCGGAATGCGAAGACGAGCTGGCCGATTATGGCTCGCTCGCGGTCTCGCTCCGCGGCGCTGCTGCGATTCCCGACCTTACCGGCTTCACGACCGCTGTGCTCGCGCGTATCGACCAACTGCCGATTTCGCTCCGCGTTCGCGTTTACCGCTATTTCACTTCGTTCGCGGATGGTATTGGCGCGACCATCGCGACCGGATTCGCGGCGGCTGCGGTCGCCGTGATTACCGCGGTAATTCTGACGCCGTATTTCAAACAGGCCCATTTCAACTTCGACATGAGCGGTCATCAGAAAGTCGCGCGCGCCACGCGAACTGGGCCCGCTGCCGCGCTTGGACAGGTCGCTAAAAACGAAGCCCTACCCATCCCGCCCGACGTTGCCAATGGCCTCTCCGACGCCGACGATTTCGGCGATAATGGTGGCGCCATCCAACCGGTGGAGGCAAGTTCGGGAGCGATTATCGATCGGCTTGAAGCCGACAGCCCATCGGTCGCCGTCTGGAGCGAGCCTCAATCCGATACCACGGTGATTTGGGTGCCCGATCAGTCGCGCTAGCCATGCGGCAAACCCCAGCTATCATCGCGCGGCAAACCGTGGCCCTGCTACTTACGGTCATCGCGATCGGGACACTCGCGTCGCCGCGCCAGGCGGCGGCCCAAAACCCGCATCCGCGCACGATCCGGATTCGCGTCGATTCGATCCTTGCCGCGAACACCGGCCATGGCATGGACGACAAGCTGTCCCGGTCGGAAATCGGCAAACGCCTCAAAGCCCTCTTTGAGTACACGACCTATCGACTCGTGATGCATCAGGAGCAGCAAACGGTCTGCGGCCGCAAGATTACCTTCGAGACGCCCGGCGGACGCATCCTGAATATCGCGCCACTGACGGTCGTGGATAACATGATTTCGATGGAACTCGTGTTCTTCGAGGGCACCCGGCCGGTTATGACGACCGACCTGCGGCTGATCAACCACGCGGTATTGGTGCTCGGTGGACCGCACTACCCGCAGGGCATGTTGATTACGATGATCTCAACCGATGCGGCGGATAGCCCGTCCATTCATCGCGGACCGCCCGAGGCGTTACGGCCTGCCGCGCCTCCCGGATTCCCGGGTGCTCCCATTCCTGCCGACATTGCTCCGTCCCCGCAACATTGAGGGGGGCCACCCCGCACTGCCCTAGCGCGGGGCCATTCGCAGCGCGCCGTCGAGACGAATCGTTTCGCCGTTGAGCATCCCGTTTTCGACGATATGGCGCGCCAGCGCCGCGTATTCGGTTGGCCGTCCGAGCCGCGGTGGAAATGGAATCTGCGCACCGAGCGCTTTGCGGGCCGGCTCGGGCAGCGTTGCCAGCATGGGCGTGTCGAAGGTTCCGGGCGCGATCGTGCAGACGCGAATTCCGTACGACGCAAGGTCGCGCGCGATCGGTAGCGTCATCCCCACGACGCCGCCCTTTGACGCCGAGTAGGCCGCCTGGCCAATTTGCCCGTCATACGCCGCGATCGACGCTGTATTAATGATGACGCCGCGCTCGCCATCCGCATCAGCAGGATTCTTTGCCATCTGTGCGGCGGCCAGCCGTATCACGTTGAAGGTTCCGATCAAGTTGATTTGCACCACCTTGGCGAACAGGTCGAGCGAATGCGGTCCATCCTTCGAAACCGTGCGTTGCGCGCGCCCCACGCCGGCGCAGTTCACCGCGATATGAATCGAGCCGAAACGCTTCACCGCGTCGGCGATCGCCGCTTCCACGGCATCGCCTGACACCACGTCTGCGGCGACGAATAGACCCTTCTCCCCGAACGACTCGGCGACCTTCGGTCCCGGCGAGTTCGCCAAATCGAGCACCACGATGCGAGCCCCCGCCGCGGCGAACTCGCGGCCCGTCGCTTCGCCCAGACCCGAGCCGCCACCGGCGATTACAGCAACCGCATCCTTAAGTTTCATTTCGACCTCGCGCAGGAAAGCTCGTTACCACAATAATGCGTCGACCATCCGATGGGGTAAAGCGATCGGATCCGAACCCCGCGGTGGCTTACAGGCTTCGATGTGAACTCGGCAATACGGCTCGCTTCGCGCGGATGGCAGGGAAAGCAAAACCATCCCGGTGCCAAGTCAGATCACGGAATCGCGGTTGGCGCGCCTACCGGAACAAGTGTCCCTTGCGGCGGCGCCAGCGCCTTTACGGTCACCACGTACGTCACTTTCTCCCCGGTGGCGAGCGTCGTCTTGATTCTCCAGGTGCCCGCGTCCGCCCCCACCATTTCAATCCGGCCGGGGGCGGTTTGCAGCACGAGGGCGTTGGGATTGTGGACGACTTTGATTCCTGGCGCGGGTTCGTCTTTGACCCCGCTGATAGTATAGTTCTGGCCTTTATTAATAGTCAGTGGAATGAGACGGCGCTTCGCAGCGGCCTTTGCCGGAGTAGCCTTCGCCGGGTCGGCAACTGCTGACGACGCCACCAACCCTCCCAACATCCCCACCAGGGTAACCACCAGAATGCGGCGAGTGAACGCCCTCGCCTTACTCCCCTCAACCGTCATTCGTTTCCCCCTCGCAAGCTGCCGTTATTCGCTGCCGACATAATACTTATCGTTCTCCTTTGCGGCCAGTCTCAATTGTAAATGCCAAAAGGCCAATTCAGCTATCGGATAGGCCGCATCCAAACCCGCCTGTGTCAACGATGTCCGCAAGCGCAAGTTAACTATCGCGAACGGAAATGGCGTGGTTCATGGCCGCCGCTACGATCTCGCGGCTCAGTACGGCATTACCCTCGCGCCGATGCCCAACTGAATCGCGCGGGAGATGATTTGGCCGCGGCCATGGCACCTTCCACAAAGACGGCTCGTGCGAGCTACAAGGCTCGTGGCGTCTCTTCTTACCCTATGGGTTTAGCTTGCGTTCGTTTTCGGCTTCGACGATTCTGTGAGTTCGCCGTTCCAAATGTTCGGCAGTTATTCGGCACGAGGGAGATTATGAAGAGCGCTTTGATCGTCGGCGGTACCGGACCCAGCGGACCATTTCTGGTCAATGGCCTGCGCGATCGCGGATACTCAGTTGCGATCCTGCATCGTGGTACGCACGAAATTCCTGAAATCGGCCCCGATATCGAGCACCTTCATGCGGACCCACATTTTCGCGAGACCATCGATCCTGCGATCGCAGGCCGCTCCTTCGACGTCGTGATCGCGACCTATGGGCGCATCCGTGTGGTCGCCGAAGCCTTTGCCGGCAAGGCTGGTCAATTCATCGGCATTGGTGGCGTCCCGGCGTATCGCGGCTACTTCGATCCGTTGGTGAATTTTCCCACCGGTCTGCCAATTCCCGTGCCCGAGGATGCCCCAACCGTTCAGACCGAAGCCGAGCAGCGCTTCTCCTATCTGATCGCGAGCACCGAGCAGGCCGTCCTCTCCGCCCATCCTCGTGGCGCCGTTTACCGCTATCCGTATGTTTACGGGCCGTACCAGTTGATCCCGCGGGAATGGTGTGTGATTCGGCGCATCCTCGATCGCCGTCCGTTCATGATCCTCTCAGAAGGCGGCCTTGTTCTGATGACGCATGGCTACGCCGGCAACCTCGCCCACGCGGTGTTGCTCGCGGTCGATCATCCCGACGCGGCTGCCGGTCAAATCTACAACTGTGGTGACGATCGCCAATTCTCGATTCGGCAAGTCGTCGAGATTATCGCCGACGAGATGAATCATCCCTTGGAGATCATCAGCCTGCCCGCCGAGGTCGCTTACCCCGCGCGTGGCGTGAGTCTTGAAATAACCGCGCATCACAAGCTGATGGATCTCCACAAGATCAAGCAGCAGTTAGGGTATAGCGATCCGCTGCCGCCAGAAGAAGCGATTCGCCGCACCTCGCGATGGTACCTCGAGAACCAGCCCGAACGCGGCGGTGAACTCGAACAGCGTCTGCAAGATCCGTTCGACTACGACTCCGAGGATCAACTCGCCGCCATCTATCGTGACGCCGCGCGACGTGCGAGTGCGTTTCGCCGCGAGATGGTCCGCACGCCTCATCCGTACCCGCATCCGAAGGCGCCCGGTCTCGCCCGCGATCATCGCAACCGCTGAGCGGCGGCTGCGATGATTGTCAAATGCGGCGATCCCACTCGACCGCGCTCGTCAGCACTTCGCACATGGTTTTCAATCTTCCCATTGGAGTGTTGGCGATCTCCGGCATGCCACCAAGTCCTACGTCATCTAGTGATATAATTCACCAACCGAGCATCGCGACCGTCAATTATGATGGCGCCCGGCCCACATCTTACAAATGGGAAGTCTGAAACCTTGTCACTAGGCGAACTTGCGAGCCGAGCTAACGAGTCTGCGGGGTGCGCACCTTTAGACTCTTTGTCGAGCTTGCGAGTCCACCACTCTCCCGTCTCTTCTTACCGTTGGTGATACAGCGGATGGCCGCGGAAGTCCGTGTGGACGCGGCTGAAATGTTCGCCCTCGAGGTTTGCGAAATACAGGTCGTGCAAGCCGGGACCGCCGAATGCGCAGTTCGTCGGATGGTCCAGTTTCTCGCTCGCGGGATCGTCGATTAGCATCGTCCAGGTGCCGGACTTATCCACTTTTAGAATCTGATTCGCCGGCAGCAGAATCTTGTCTTTCGGCGGTTCGTCGGGCTTCTTGGGCTTGCCGGGCAAAGTCACGAACAGGTTGCCATCGAGGTCGAACGCCATTCCGTCGGGAATCGCCGGAAAGTCTTTCGAAAAGATCTCCGCCTTGCCGAACGTGCCGTCCTTCATAAGCGCGATCCGCAGGCAGTCGTAGCGCGTCGATTCCAGCACATAGACCGCTTCTTCCTTAGGATCGATCGCGGTGCCGTTCGCGATGTACATCCCCGACGCTACGACCTCGCTCTTGCCGTTAGCGCGGATACACACGAGCGCGCCCTTCGGCGAAGGATTCAGTAACTCCGGCAGGACGTTGTTGATATTGCTGGTGCTGGAATTGGAGACAAAGAGATTCCCTTCGGCGTCGTAAGTCGCAAAGTTCGGCATACTCAAATGGAGATCGCCGGCGCGGTCAGCCACCATCGAGACCTTGCCGCTCTGCGTCACCCGCACCACCGCCTCTTTGCCGAGGTCGCAATAGACCAGGTCGCCGTTGCGATCCATGGTGACGCCGTTAGGTATCGACCCCGCTGGCAGCGTCGCCAGTTCACTGACCTTGCCGTCGGGCGTGACCTTGTACATGATGCCGTTGCGGCCCCCGCCATAGACATTGTTGTCCTTATCGATGACCACGCCTTCGGCCTTCAAAACTCCACGGCCGAACGCCTCGACTGCGCTTACTGGAAATGTCGCCATCTTTAGATCCTCCTGCCTGCTCTGTAATTACACACTCGCCGTGTTCGGATTTCCTGTTCGGTCGCGATAGATTGCGACTGTGCATTCGAGATCCTTAACGATGAGCGCAAGTGGAACCTCTCTGCTACCTCGCCGGCGTGCCGATGCGCACCATTGCACGACGCGCATCGCTGCTGTTCTCTCAGCTCCGGTCGGGGACCATACCACGATGCGCGTGATAGAGGGCAAGTGAAATGGCCGTCGCCCGGCCGCTGACTTCCGTCGAGTTGCGGTTCCTCAAAGCGTCAGCGAAAGGCGCTATCGCCGACTTCAGCGCGATCGAGTCGTCCGTCAATCGTCCAGTCGAGGTCGCCGCCGCCAGCCCAATCGATCCGCCGGTCGATCAGGGAATTAGTCCCGCGGACCGGACCAATCAGCAAAGACGCGCCGCCGAGTTTGTTCGAACCGATGAGCGAACCCTTCCCGCGGACGTCGTGCGGAGGTTGTTAACGCGGAGCAATCCCGCCTGGAGGGTAACGCGCGCCGGCGTTCGCGTGGTCGGCGCGCGCATCACCGGAGTCCTCGATCTCGCGGGGGCGACAATCGACTTTCCGATCGCGTTCGTCAACTGTCACTTCGATCAGGAGCTCTCGCTGCGCGGCGCGATTCTGCAATCAGTCTTTCTGGGTGGCAGCGACGTTCCCGGCATCGATGCTGCGTTGCTCCACATTCATGGTGATGTTCAGCTCTGCGACGGCTTTCGCGCGCAGGGTTCCGTAAGATTTGATCGCGCGATCGTTGACGGCAATCTCTCATTGAACGGCGCACTGCTCGATAGCCACAATCGTCCCGCACTGCCCGCGGACGGCACTTCCTCATCCAATGCGCTCTCCGACAGCCACAATCGCGCCGGACTGCTCGCGGACAGCACTTTCTCATCCCGCAGCGAGTTGCTCGATAGCGGCAGAAGCTGCGCATTCTTCGCGGACGAAGTGACTATTCAGGGCCATCTATTAATGAGTAATGGTTTTCACTCCGTCGGCGAAGTCAGCATGCGGCGCGCGCACATCGGTGGAATGTTCTATTGCTCTCATGGCCGTTTCGAAAATCCGGGTGCCGTTGCAATAGCTAGTGACGAAGCAGTAATCGACGGCGATATAGTAATGAGTAATGGGTTCGTCGCGAATGGTGAAGTGAGTATTCGGCGCGCGCGCCTTCGACGCCATCTGTACTGCCTTCACGGGACGTTCAAGAACCCCAGCGGCAATGCCCTCTCCGCTGACGCGGCCGAGGTCGGCGGACGAGCCTATCTGGGCGATTGGTTTGCCGCTCAGGGCGCTGTGCGTCTATGTGACGCAAAGGTGGCGGGCGACCTCTATTGTGTTGGCGGGATCTTCCAGAACAGCGGTGGCGACGCGTTGTGCGCGAATGGCATCAGCGTCGGCGGCAACGTGCGCATGCATACCCGATTCCTCGCGCAAGGCGCCGTCCGGCTGGCGTATGCGAGAATCGCCGGCGCCCTCAACTGCGACGGTGGGCATTTCGAAAATGCGGACGGCGTGGCACTGACATTGGAGGGTGCGGAAATCGGGCGCAACGCCATCATCGGGGGAGCGTTCCGAGCTTCCGGTACAGTCGATTTTACGGGGTCGAAGATTGGCGGTGCGTTCGACACTGAAGGGCCTAAGTTCGATTAACTGATCACCGGGGGCGTATCGATCGGGGAACGTTAAGGTGGTTGAGGTAATGGTTTCCGGGAAGTCAGAGCGCTGCCGCTGGCGGGTCCAAGTCCGCTGCGAACTGTTGCCGTGGCTGATTAACTTGCCATTGGGGTTATCGCGCAAGCGGGCGAAGGACCTGCTCCGCTTTCGCGCGGTTCACGTACAAAAGGAATCGCTCGCCCGCGACGGTAGCGCGGTGGAAGCGCACGACGCGGCGCCCGCTTCGCAGAGGTGCAAGGCGGCGGGTGCTTTGGAGACGAACGAAGCAGCGGCGGCGCGAGGGCGAGACCGGCCGATCAACGTGCGGCACAATACGCTGTTGGAGCCGGGGGATGTCGTGACGATTGAGTTTAGCGGGCAAACCAAAGAATTCGAGATAGGGCCGGGCGCGGTATCGGTGGGGCGGGGCGGGGTAAAAACCTCACAGCTCGGTCTGAAAATAGTATATCTCAACGACGCGATCGTTGTCATCGACAAGCCGGCAGGACTGCTTTCGATGGGCTCGGAGCGCGAGAAGGAAAAGACGGCGCATCGAATCCTCAATGACCATCTGAAGGAAGAAGCCAAATCACGCGAGCAACAGGCCTTTATTGTCCATCGGCTGGATCGCGAAACGTCCGGTCTGATGCTGTTTGCAAGAAACCGATCGATGCAGGCGGCCTTGCAACAGAATTGGAAGGCGGTGACGAAGCGATATCTGGCGGTGGTCGAAGGCGCACCGTCTAAGCCGCAGGGTACGCTCAGCGATCGGCTGGTCGAAAGCAAGTCATTGCGGGTCCATCGGGTGGAGCAGAGCGGTGAACTCGCGATTACCCATTACCGCGTGGTTGAGGCAGGTCGCGACAGATCGCTGATCGAACTGACGCTCGAAACCGGCCGCAAACATCAGATACGGGTGCAGTTGGCCGGCCTGGGCAATCCGGTCGTGGGTGACAGAAAATATGGTGCGCGAACCGATTCGGCACGGAGACTAGCGCTCCATTCGTGCGAGCTAAGGTTTCGCCATCCGGTCTCTGGTGCACCAATGGAGTTTCGCAGCGCCCTCCCGGCCCGCCTGAGGCAATTGCTGGAACCCGGCCGATCCGGACGTTCGACTTGACGCGATGATACCTACCACGCTTGATTGAACGATGCCACTTTAACTCTTGATATCCTTCTGCTAGCGTTTGTAAGCCTTATAGTCCAGACACATTTTGGCTAAAGCAGAGGCTGCATTGAGCACAGAACAGGAAATACGCGATCGGTTGAAGACCAGCCTCGACCAACTGGTCAAACTTAAGTCCACCCAACTGATTCGCGAGGACGTGGTCGGTCCACAATTGAGCTTTCGTGTCGGGATTCCGTTCTTCGAGCGAACTCTCGCGCTCTACCGGCAATTGGCTGACACGGATCTGTCGCGGGTGCCTTCCGCCTACCTCGAAATCGCGGCCAACCATGCCGAGGAGAGCCTTAATCAGTTCCAACAGATCGAGGCCTTCGACCCTCACGGCATCGACCGCCCCGAACAGGTCCGAAATCTCCTGGTCAACGAAGTGCGCGATGCGTATGCGGCAATTTACGAAGACCTATCGGTGATTCTCGTCCCGAGCCGCGGACACGGGGAAAAAGTGCCGCGGCCGTCGGGCCCGTTGCCTGGGATTCTGGTGGTAGTGCTGATCGCGGGCGCGCTGATCGTCGCTTATCATTATTCGGCACTGGATAGTTTTATCAGCGGCCTGCAAAATCTCGCACACAACGCGATGAAGGGCGGCTGACCAAAACTATAGCTTTTTCTGAAACCTATTGTATCATAACGCACCTCGCGGACTCGTTAGCTCGGCTCGCAAGCTCGTCTAGTGTACGGCTGCGGCTGCGATGCAGCCGAGAAAGCCTGATTTGTACGTTCGGAGGACAACGCGAATAATCGCGCTGGTAAACTGCCTTTGCGAGTGCTTAAACGGGTTGAAAGCCAGTCGCCTAATCCTTCCGGAATTTTTCGATGCCAGTTAACCTTCGTGGCAGCAGGCGCTCGAGAGCCGCGAGCAGGGTGGCTCGATCGAACGGTTTCGCAATGAAGTCATCGCAGCCGGCGGCCAGCGCGCTCTCGCGACCGACGACCATCGCATGGCCGGTCAACGCGATTATGGGCGTGGTGCGAAAGCGCTCGTGGCGGCGCAGTGAGCGCGTCAACATCAGGCCGTCCTCCGGCCCGCGCAGCCCGAGGTCCATCAGGATGGCGTCGATCGTTTCGTGGTTGGAGGCGATTTGCCGGCGCGCGTCATCGGGCGACGACGCGGCGATTACGCGGTAGCGGTTCTTCAACAGTGCGCGCATCAAGAGCTGATTGTCGAGGTCGTCCTCGACGAGCAATAGCAGCGGCCTGCGATGGTCCTTTGGCAACTCTGTACGCTCTGCGAACGCGCGCACATTTGCAGTGTGCGGGGGGCGCGCGAAGTGAATCGTAAAGGTCGAGCCGAAGCCTTTTTCGGTGAGCACGGTCAGATGCGCGCCGCTCAGCTCGAGGTAGCGCCGGGTGAGGCCGGAATCTTCTTGCGAGAAGGGCTCCAGCAAATGCGGCAGAAAGGAGCGCTCGATGCCAATTCCGGTATCGGCGACGCTGATACAGACAGCGCCGCTCGGGTCACGATAGACGCGGATGGTGGCACCGCCGCGCTCGGTAAACTTGATCGCGTTCTCGATCAGATTGCGCAGCGAATGCGTCAGGCAGTACTCGTCGCAGGTGGCCGAGATGGTGTGATCGTCGAATTCGAATGCCAGCCGCAAAGCCTTCTGCGAAGCGGACGGCTCGAACTCGTCGAGCAGGCGGCGGATCAGCGGGACCAACGCCACGGTTTGCGGATTTTCCGGCAGCGAACGGGTTTCGAGTTTCGAGTAATCGAGCACGGCATTAAGCGTGCGCAACAAGCGCTTGCAAGCGCGCGCCACTGCTTCGAGGGATTCGTTCTGACTGGTGTCGTGGACCTCCGCCAGATGCTCGCCGATTAAGTCGCTGTAGCCGACGATAATGTTCAGGGGCGTGCGAAGTTCATGGCTGATGTTGGCGAGGAAGGCGGACTTGAGCCGAGCTGATTCGAGGGTGGCGTCGTCGCGCACGCGGGCCGATTCGATTTCGCCCGGTTGGCGCGCGGAGAGGTCGCGGGACATCCGGATCTTGCGGATCATGCAGGCGAATCCGCACGGATCGCGGTTGGCGTCGCCGACCGGGGTGAGCGTGACCTCAGCCCAGAACGCATCGCCGTTTTTGTCGAGGAGCGAAGTCTGATCGGCGAAATGGCCGCGCGCCCGGGCGATCGCCAAAGCAGTGGCAAGGCGGTCGTTGGCGACCTCGTCGCGGGAATAGAGCCAGGACAGATTATGTCCCAGGATCTCCTCGGCGCGATACCCACTGGCCTTGGCCGCGAGGGTATTCCAGCTCATCACGTGGCCCGACAAGTCGAGGACGAAAACGCCGAAGGCGGCGGCAGCCTTATGGACTTGGCGCAAGTGCGGATCGATCCCTTCCAAATATTCACCGTCGCTGCGCTTGGCGGGTTCCTTGCGGATGCCAGGTGTCACGTGGCTCTCGGATGCTGTCACGAGCCATTCCTCCCGGCGCTGTGGTGGGAAATGCGAATGTCACCCGTCGTTCACGGATCGAATCAGGTTCCGCGCGGCCTGAGAATTCGAATGAACCAGCAGCAGTGCGGAAGTGATCCGGCCGGCATTACGCGCCCCCCAAGTAAAAGCCTCACGAAAATTTCAAAAGCACCGTCAACGCACGCGCTGACGGTGCTCAATCGCGCATGAGCGTGGCTTACGAATTCGCTATTGCCTCGAGCCGCGCGGGAATTGCGGTTGACAAGGTTTCGTCACGCTGAAGGTTGGCGGTCACTTCCCGGATTGCGGCGAGCAAAACAGGGCGGCGCACCGGTTTGCTGACATGGGTATCGCAGCCGGCGTCGAAACTCTTATGCACCGCTTCGTCGAGCACCGAGGCCGTTAGCGCGATAATCGGGGTAGGGGCGGCGTTATTTTTCCGCTCCCAATCGCGAATGAGCTTGGCGGCGGTGTAACCGTCCATCACCGGCATCTGGATATCCATCAGGACGACGTCGTAATTGCCGACGATGAACTTTTCGAGCGCGATTTCGCCATTCTCGGCTTGATCGACGTGAGATGCAGTCATCTTGAGGAAGGCTTCGATCAACAGCCGGTTATCCGCGGAGTCGTCGGCGACCAGAATCCGCAGCGGGCGGCCGATACCGAGGGGCGGGGCTGGGTGACGCACGTCGCCAATATGTTCGGCTGGCTCGATCGACTTGATGCAGACGCCGCGGCATTGCGCACTCCGATTAAGAGAGGGTTGGGAGAGCGGGTAGCGCTCGCGTCGTAGCGCTGCGAGATCGTTGTTGCACGGCTGCTACAAATCGAGATCGCGGCCTCTTGCACCAATGTATCCGACGCTAACTCTTGCACTCGCATTTCACACTTATCCGTCGAAAGCGGCGCTTAATTCGCCGCAGTTATACTGGTTAAGCAAGCTCGATGCCTAACCCTCCCGGCCATCTGCTGCGATGTGAGTAATCGCGAGAAAATGGCTTGTCGCCTGGTGGCGTCAAAAGATGCCTGGTTATCGCGAAAGGTCGCGCGGTGAGTTTTAGGCGGATTGTATTTGAGTCGTCGAAAGTCGCGGAAAACTCTTGTGCGACGAAGATTTAGTCGAAAAAGGTAGGGAGCACATTTGTAACGTTCCTAACTAAACCTTTCGAAGGTGATGCACAATTGCAACAGAACTTGCGGCATCGTCTCGCCATCGCTTCGTTATCGTTGCTTAAGTTCATCAACGCCGGGATTTGTGTGGCAATCAGGGACCGCTTGATCGGCTCGCACAGCGGCGGACAGATTGCGATATGGCCTCGCCAGTCTTGACACGAGAAGCCTCAAGGCGTCGATTTGTAGGCGCATCTGATGGAGGATGAGAATCATGGCATTGCGATTACCGACGGCCGAGGACCTGAAGCAAATCGCGGCGGCGAGCCATTTCCACTTGAATGCCGATGAGTTGAACGACTTCCAGGCCCTGATGCCGGGGATGTTCGAAACGCTCGAGGCGCTCGATCGGATGCCGATGACGCCGGTGCCGCTCAAATATCCCGACCGCGATGCCGGAGCACGTCCGGACCCGAAGAGCGATCCGTACAACGCGATCATCAGGCGGTGCTCAGTGAAGGGCGCGGCCACTGGCAAACTGGCGGGCAAGCGCGTCGGCATCAAGGACAATATTTCGGTGGCGGGCGTGCCGATGTCGTGCGGCTCGTCGGTGCTGGAGGGCTACGTGCCGGAGGCTGACGCGACGCTGGTCACGCGCATCCTCGACGCGGGCGGGCACATCGTTGCGAAGCTGAATCTGGACAACTTCGCCTTCTCGGGTGCAGGCGATACCAGTTCCTTCAAGCCGACGCGCAATCCGCATAATCCGGACTATCTAGCTGGAGGTTCCTCGGGCGGTTCGGGCGCTGCGCTCTATTACGACGATTTTGATCTGACGGTCGGCGGCGATCAGGGAGGGTCGATTCGCATCCCCGCGTCATGGTGCGGAGTGGTGGGACTCAAGCCGACGCATAGTCTGGTGCCGTACACCGGATGTATCGGGATCGATCCGACCTTCGATCACGCGGGTCCGATGGGGCACACGGTTGGGGACGTCGCATTGTTGCTCGAAGTGATGGCGGGGCAGGATCCCAACGATCCGCGACAGGCCGGCGGCGTCAAGGTCGCGCCGTACACGCAGGCCTTGGGGAAAGATCTGAAGGGCGCGCGCATCGCGGTGGTGCGGGAGGGCTTCGCCGGGCCGCTCGCGGAGGCGGACGTCGATGCGGCGGTTAAGCGAGCACTCGAGGTGATGCGCGAACGCGGCGCGACGGTCGAGGAAGTGTCGATTCCGATGCATCTCGAGGCCGGTGGCATCGCGTGGGGACTGATGGCGGAAGGGGCAGCGGCGCTCTTCTGGGGCAATGGCGTCGGCTATCACTTCAAGGGCTTCTACGACGCTGGATTCGGTACGGCGTTGGGAGCAGCTCTAAGGACGAAGGGTGACGAATTGCCGCCGACGGTCAAGGTAGTCTCACTGGTCGGCGGCTACCTCAATAGCCACTACCACGGACGGCTTTACGCGAAGGCGCAACATCTGCGCGGCACGCTGCGCGCGGCCTACGATGCGGTGTTGACGAATTTCGACGCGCTCGCGATGCCGACAACGCCGATGAAGGCGCATCGCTGTCGGCCGAATCTACGACCCGGCGAAGTAGTCACTCACGGCTGGAACATGCTCGGCAACACGGCGCCCTTCGACATGACGGGACATCCGTCGATCAGCGTGCCCTGCGCAAAATCGAATGGCTTGCCGGTGGGGCTAATGCTGACGGGAAAGCATTTCGATGAGATGGCGCTGTTTCGAATTGCGGACGCATTCGAGCGCAGCGGCGATTGGAGCAAGTAGCTATTCGGGTACAGTGCAACGTGCCGACATTAGGTCTGGATCAAGGCGCACAACATCGTTACCGCGAGCTACCCGGCGGGTGAGGTTAATCGATTGGTATGAGTGAGGCGAAGAATCCGGCGAGCATAACCGGCTATCATGCGCATATATATTACGATGGGGCCTCGCGCGACCGCGCCGCGCGCATTCGCGAACTAATCGAGTCGAGCTTCAAAGTAGTAATGGGTCGCTGGCGCGATATGCCGGTGGGGCCTCATCCGCAGGCGATGTATCAGGTGGCATTTGGCACTGACGAGTTTGCGCGGATCGTGCCGTGGCTGATGCTCAATCGGGACAGCCTCACCGTGCTGGTACATCCGGAGACCGGCGACGCCTATACCGACCATGCGGTGAATCCGTTGTGGCTGGGCGAGAAGCTGCAACTCAACGTCGAGATGCTGAAGAATCTGCCGAAGGGCTGAAGCGGTCGTTTATGCGGTGCGGTTGGGATTGAGCATCACGGCCAAACGGTTCGCGAGTTCGGGAGCGGCGGATTCGTGCTTGAAGAAAACGTAAATTTCAGCTGCGGCGCGGGTGAGCATACGAATGCGCTCGGCCCACGGCGCAAGCGAGGCGTCGTCGTAAGTCTCGTTGCGGAGGCGCAAATATGCGTACGGCGCGGTGCATTCGACGGGACTGACGATCTTTTCGCTCTCGGCAATACAGAAGGCCGCCTGATTCATCCGCAAGATCTCGAATACGCGATCGTGGAACCACGAGCGGTTGCGAAACTCGAAGGCTGGGCGAACCCGGCCTGCGATCTCGTGCAGGAAATCGCTCAGCAGTGAGTCATCGCGGGGAAGATCAGGCGGAAGTTGAAACAGTATGGGGCCGAGACGTTCTTTCAGCGCGCCCGCGACTTCGATGAAGTAATCGAGCGAAGTCTTCGTGTCACGAAGCCGACTGAAGTGAGTAATACGCTGCGGGGCCTTCAGGGCGAAGCGAAAATGCGGCGGCGTCTGTCCGCTCCATTTTTCGAACGTCGAAGTCTTGGGCATGCGCCGGAAGGTGTAATTGATTTCGACAGCCGGCAGGCGCTCGGCGTAATAGGCAAGCATCCTAGACCCGGCAAGCTTGGCGGGATAAAAATGTCCTAGCCACTCCTTATAGCTAAAGCCCGACGCGCCTATCCGGATGTTAGCATCCGTATCCATAGGTGACGCTCTGAAGAATCAATCTGATCGTGGCGACTGCGGGTTCGGATTATCCAATTGTTGTTGGAGTCCTGAGGTCTTGCTGCGAAGGTCATCCACCAGTTTGTCGTACCCGCCATCGTTCATGACGCGATTGAACTGATTGCGATAGTTCCCGATCACACTGATCGCATCGACGGTAACGTCATAGACTTTCCACTGCCCATTGGTCCGGTGCATCAGGTAGTTCAGATCGATCGGATCCTTTTGCTCCTTAAGCGTTACCGTGCTGTACACTTGTGCGTATTCCGGACCGTCGAAGGTCTCGCGCGTGAACTGTATATTGACGGTCGGCAACTCCTCGGCAACTTTCTTTACACTATAGTCCTGGAGTTTGCTCAGGTAGGCGTCGTTAATGAAGTTGGTAAAGAGCGAAACGACCTCGACACGCTGAGGGGGTGCCAGTTCGCGCCAATGGTAGCCCATCACCGATCGGGTCATCGAGTCGAAGTCGAAATATTTGGCGCCGAGCTCGCGTAATTTTTCGCGTCGGACCTTGATCGGCGTATTCGGCGTTTTGAAGACGTCGATAACGTCGCTGACACCGTTCTTCACCTGCGACATCGGATCGTTGGCCGCAGTACTTCGGTAGCCACCGCCATTGGTATCCATCGTGACGCTCGGGTCGGCATAGACCGTCGGTGAAAACAGCGTCACGAAGGTCAAGAGAATTGCGCCGATGAGGGCTCGCCCGCGATCGATCTTAATTTCGTACAGGTGCATGTCGATCGATTGTATCCTGTTCGCGCGCTCAAACGGAAAGACGAGGTGCGACCGGCATGCAAGCACGTCGGCCAATCGGTATAGATAGATGGGGATGCACGCGAGGTTGAACGGAGTGGCAAAGACCGGCGATTCAGAGAGGGCAGAGCTTGGCGCGATGGAAACGCACACCGATGGGACGACGCCATCTGTGACTACCCAGGTAGATTGGGATTCGGTTTCGCGCTTCAAACAGCCGGAAGACAGTCTCGGTTATCTGCTTTGGCAAACGGCGCATGGATGGATGCGGCGGCTCAACAGCGAGTTGCTCGAGGGCTCACGCATCTGCAGATGATTGCGCTGGGATCGACCGCATGGCTCACGCGGATCAGCGGACCGCCTTCGCAGGCGCAGTTGGCGCAATTCTGCGCAATGGATCCGATGCTGATTTCAAAGGTGGTCCGCACGCTCGAAAAGAAGCATGCGGTCCTGCGCACACTCGATCAGCGCGATACGCGCAGAAGGCTGCTGTCAGTGACCGACGAGGGCACGCGTGTCATCCTGAAATGTATTCCGGTCATAGAGCGCGCCTACGAAAAGTTCTTTGCGCCGGTCGGTGAGGCCGAGCCGCAATTGTACGACACGCTGCTGCGACTCTTTCACAGCATGAAAGCGACCGAGGTCGAATAGTTGCCGGTTCCCGTTGTGTTTGGCGCCGCAAGCGTAATCGGCGCGGCGGCAGCGTTCATGGCGGCCGCGGTCAACGCTATTGCCGGTGGCGGCACGTTCATCGCATTTCCAACGCTCACCGGCGTCATCGGCCTGAGCGAAAAGCTCGCGAACGCGACGTGCACCGTTGGGCTCTGGCCGGGCTATGCGGCGTCGGTGGCGGCGGCGCGCCGCGAACTGGCGTCGATTCCGCGCAACGCCCTGACGACCTTGATGGTGGTGAGTGTCGCGGGTGGCGCGGCCGGCGGTGCGATGCTCTTACTGACGCCGACCGGAGTCTTCCGCACGGTGGTGCCGATTCTGCTTGGCGTGGGCACGCTCCTTTTCGCGTGTGGTCCGCTCGTGAATCGCCGCTTCAACCCTGATGCGTCGCAGGAGACGCCGCAAGGCGCCGCGTTTCCTGTGCTCTTTATCGTTGCGATCTACAATGGCTATTTCGGTGCGGGCGGCGGCGTGCTCGTAATGGCGGGCCTCGCGGTCTGTGGCCTCCACGACGCGCGCCGCGCGAACATCTTCAAAATGCTCGTGCAGGTAACATTCAACGCTGCCGCGGTGGCGGTCCTGGCGTGGTCGGGAATTGCATGGCCGGTCGCGCTGGGCATGATGCCGGGGGCGATCGCCGGCGGATGGATCGGGATGCGGATTGCGAACGTGATGCCGCGCGAAATCTTGCGCGCGATCATCATTCTACGTGGCGTCACCCTGACCGTGGTTTACACCGTAAAGCTCTTTCGCTGACCGCCCCGCGCAATTTGTGGACAGCGTCGCGCGGGGGCCCTTCGCCGCTTAGGCGCGGTCGGCTATATTCTTGGGGCAAGGTAACTTCGTGATCCTGATTCTCGATTTCGGCAGCCAATACACCCAATTGATCGCACGGCGCGTGCGCGAGGCGCGCGTCTATTGTGAGATCCATCCATATAACCTTGCGCCTGAAAAAATTCGCGCGATGAAGCCGCGCGGCATAATTCTTTCGGGCGGACCCGCGAGTCTTTACGATAGCGGCGCCCCGGATATCGCCGACGAGGTCCTGAACCTTGGCTGCCCGGTGCTCGGAATTTGCTACGGCATGTACGTGATCGCGCAGCATCTCGGCGCGCACAGCGCGGGTGCCCAAGCGCGCGAATACGGCTCCGCGACGCTCGTGATCGACGACCGCGACGCGCTTTTCGAGGGCCTCGACGGCCGCGAGCAGCAAGTGTGGATGTCGCATGGCGACCGCCTCGAGCGCCTCCCCGACGAACTGGCGGCGATCGCGCACAGCGACAATTCGCCATACGCCGCCGTGCGCACGCGCGACGGCCGCATGCGCGGTATCCAGTTCCATCCCGAGGTCGTGCACACGCCGTGCGGCGCGCAGGTGCTGCGTAACTTCGTGCTCAATATCTGCGGCGAGCCGGACGACTGGACGATGGCGGGATTCGTCGAGACCAAGCTCAACGAAATCCGCGACCGCGTCGGCGCGGCCGATCGCGTAATCATGGGTCTCTCGGGCGGCGTCGATTCGTCGGTTGCCGCCGCGCTGATTCATCGCGCGATCGGCGATCGGCTCACTTGCGTATTCGTCGACAACGGCCTGCTGCGCGCGGGCGAACGCGAGCGCATGGAGGCGACCTTCGCCGCTCGGCTCGGCATCCCGTTGCGCATCGCAGACGCCGCGGATCTTTTCGTCGAACGCTTGGCCGGCGTAATCGACCCCGAACAAAAGCGCCGCATCATCGGCCACACCTTTATCGACGTCTTCGAGCAGGAATCGACCGCGATCGGCGGCGCGCGCTTTCTCGGTCAGGGCACGCTTTATCCCGACGTCATCGAATCGGTCTCGTTCAAGGGGCCGTCGGCGGTGATCAAGAGCCATCACAATGTCGGTGGCCTGCCCGAGCGGATGCGGCTGGAACTGATCGAACCGCTGCGCGAATTGTTCAAGGACGAGGTGCGCGAAGTCGGCCGTGAACTCGGCCTGACTGCCGAAATCGTCAATCGCGAACCGTTCCCCGGTCCCGGACTTGCCGTGCGCATCGTGGGCGAGGTGACGCGCGATCGGCTCGATCTATTGCGTCGCGCCGATGCGATCGTGATGGACGAGATCGCACGCGCCGGACTGGGCGCACGAGTATGGCAGGCGTTCGCCGTGCTGCTTCCGCTCAAGACCGTCGGGGTGATGGGCGACGGGCGCAGCTACGAAAGCGCGATCGCGATTCGCGCGGTCGAGTCGCAGGACGGCATGACGGCGGATTGGGCGCGGCTCGACCTGGGTTTCCTCGCGCGACTCTCGAGCCGCATCACCAACGAGACGCGGGGCGTCAACCGCGTGGTTTACGACATCACCTCCAAGCCGCCCGCGACGATCGAGTGGGAATAATATCGTGACGGTTCGCACCCGCTACGCGCCGAGTCCAACCGGCGCGCTCCACATTGGCAATGTCCGCTCCGGACTGTTCGCCTACCTGTTTGCCCGTCACAATCATGGCGCGTTTATCCTGCGCATTGACGATACCGACACCGAGCGTTCGACCACCGAATCGCTGGAGGAAATCCTCGAGAGCCTGCGCTGGCTTGGCGTCGATTGGGACGAAGGTCCGCCCGATCGCAAGTACTTCCAGTCGAGCCGTTTTGATCGCTATCGGGAGAGCGCGCTCAAGCTGTTGCATGAAGGTAAGGCCTATCCATGCTACTGCACGGCGGCGGAACTCGACGCGATGCGCAAGCAGGCCGAGCGCGAGCATCGCAAGCCCGGTTACGATGGCCGCTGCCGCGATCGCACCGATGCCGTCGCGCTGCTCAAAGTAGAGCTTCCCGACAAAAAGGCGGGGCGCAACTACACGATTCGATTTCGCTCGCCGCGCGAGGGAGCGACCGTGGTTGACGATTTGATCAAAGGGCGCGCGGTGTTCGAAAATACCGAGCTCGACGACCTCATTATCTTTCGCTCGGACGGCGTGCCGACCTACAACTTCGCGACCGTGCTCGACGACTTCGATTTCGGCGTCACGCACGTGGTGCGCGGCGACGATCATCTGCCCAATACGCCGCGCCAGATGCAGATTTTTTACGCGCTCGGCCTGACGCCGCCCGCCTACGCGCATCTGCCGATGGTGATGGGCGCCGACGGGCAAAAGCTTTCCAAGCGGCACGGCGCGACTTCGGTCTTCGCATATCGCGACCTCGGCTATTTTCCCGAGGCGCTGCTCAACTACCTGCTGCGGCTCGG
>Ga0209415_10005150_pt1 | contig 23609 bp, 17 predicted proteins | sample PeaSoiSIISIP2007_FD_187696 | JGI IMG/M metagenome (GOLD analysis project Ga0209415, IMG submission 187696) | Peat soil microbial communities from Weissenstadt, Germany - SII-SIP-2007 (SPAdes) (version 2) | ecosystem: Environmental > Terrestrial > Soil > Wetlands > Peat | place: Germany... | reverse complement strand
CCCGACGGTGCCGGACCGTATCGTGAACGACGTCCCGCTCGGAAGACCTCCGGATGCAGTGGTGCTGCCGAAGATGTCGATGGGCGTGCATCCGACGGGAAGATTCGTGCCCAAGACCGTCACCGTCGGCTCATCCGGCGTGTCATTGCACTCGAGCAAGGTTCCCAACGAGTCCGGCTTCAGACCGGAACCACTGGGGAGACCTGCTCGTCGGTCACCAGACACGTGGCCGGCGTCACGGTGATCGTCGGGGGCCCGCCGGTGTTGCTGACCGGTATCGGAGTGCAGCCGGGTGGAGGCGGAACCGTCGTCGTGGTCGTGGATTCGAAGTTGTAGTCGATGGCTTCGCTGGCCGTCTGACCACGCACATCGGTGAACACGACCACGCAGGCGCCGCCCGCCGCCACCTGGGCGGCGATGGGAGGACAGGGGTAGTTCTGGGCGTCGGTGCCGGCGTCGTTGCCGGCGCTATCGGTCCCCGAGGCCGGGGGACCATTCATGCCGGCCTGGATGCCGAAGCCGGTGGGATTGGGCAGTGCGCCCTTTTTGGTTGTCTTGATGGGCTGGAACGGACCACAGCCGACGGGCTCCTGCTGGCCCGTGACAGGATCCTCGATCGTCGGTTCCCCCGGAGTCACGTTGCACTGCGACAGACCGCCGTCGGTGCTGCGCTTGAATTTCGAGACCGTGACCAGGACTCCCTGGTCCGCGCCGATGTTGGAGTTGGGGCTGAAACTCAGGCTCGGGCCCTTCTTGGCGGCCACGGCCGCCACCCCCACCAATGCCACCCCGCAGACGACGAGTACTGCACCGACGAGGGAGAAGGTCCGGACCGAAGAGACTCGACGTCGCATGTCACCCCCCAGACGGATCTTCCCCGCCGAATCAGTGAGGCAAGTGTAGGGGTCTTGCCGATCACCGGCCCGGATCACCGGCCCGGATCACCGGCCCGGATCACCGGCCCGGATCATCGACCACGCGACGACGCCGATCGGGGCGAGAGCGTGTCGATGAGACCGTGGTAGTCGCGACCCGTGTCGAGGTACGCACCGACGGCCACACATGTGCGGACGGCGGGGCAGTCGATCTCGTAGAGGAACGCCTCCTGGCGCGTCGTTGCCGCGTCAGCCGGCAGCGGCGCAGTTCGGGAATACCACGTCCCGCGCGCCATCGTTTCGATGATGGCGAGGTCCTGACGGTGGATGATTTGCCCCACACCGACACACGAGTTGACGGACGCGCAGGCCCCCGACGCCAGCAATAGGTCGGTCGCCTTGGTCGAACGCGGCGCCTGCTCGGGGCTCCAGGTTCCCCCGGCGAGGGTCACGATGAGGCCCTGCTCGTCGTTGGCCGCGATGAAGTAACGCCCCACGATGACGCAGGCGTTGACGGCTTCACACGAGACCGTGTCGGGGAAGACGTCAAGGATGCCTGCCTCGGCGTTGGCCGGCACGGGCATCTTCGTGGCCGTCCAGGTTCCCTGGGACAGGGTCTCGACGAGTCCCTCGCCATCGCCGGCGGTATCGATGTAGACGCCCACGGCGACGCACGATGTGACGGCCGGGCAGGAGACGTCTTTGAAGGAGGTGGACTGGTGCGTTGTGGCCGCGTCCATAGGCAATGGCGCCTCGGTCGCCGTCCAGGTTCCTTGCGACAGAACCTCGATGAGACCCTGGACGTTTCCGCCCGTATCCTCGTAGGCGCCGGTGGCGACACATGAATTCACCGACGGGCAGGTGAGGGTCTCGAGGCTGCCCCCCGGAAAAGGTCCGGCATTGGCCGGCAGCGGTGCCTCCGTCTCCGTCCAGGTTCCCTGTGTCTGGGTCTCGATGAGACCTTGGAGGTTCCCGTTCGTGTCGAAATAGTCACCGAAAGCCACACAGGAACCGAGAGCGGGGCAGGCGATCCGCTGCAGGAACTCGTAGCTCGGAGACACGGCCACGTTCGACGGGTAGGGGACGACTGTCGCTGTCCAGGTCCCCCCCGCCAGACTCTCGATCAGAGCCACTTCGTTGCCGCCGGTGTCGGTGTAGTTCGCCAGGGCGATGCACGATCCCACGGCCGGACAGGAGATATCGGCCAGGAAGGCATTGCGGTTCGGCACCGACGAATCAGCCGGACGCGCGACCTCGGTGGCGGTCCAGCTTGCGCCGGCGCCCGTCTCGACGAGGCCCTGGGCGTTGCCGCTGGTGTCGAGGTAGTTACCGCCGATCACACACGATCCCGGCGCCGGGCAGACGGGAGGACCGATCAGGAGGGGGCTTCTCGTCGAGGGTTGCGTCGACGCGTTCGTCGGCAGCGGGGCCTCGGTCGACGACCAGACGGAACCGTGTGTGGCGGCCGGTGCGGCGAAGGCCGCAGAGTCACCCGTGCCGGCCGTCCCGACCGCCACGGTTGCGGATCCGAGAATGAGGGCAGCGACGAGAAGCCGGGCCCCGGTGTCACGTCTCATGAATCCCCTGACGCTGTTCTCCTTCGACCCATCGTAGGAGTGGCTCCTCTTCCCAACACCGTCCGAATTGACGATGGCAGCCCCGCGGCCCCGCGGCCCCTCAGCCCCTCAGCCCCGCGGCCCCGCCACGCCGTCTTGCTCGATGTGGCCGACCGGTTGGCGGTGGTCCGGGTGGGTGGACCTCAGGTTGCCGTCGTTGCCCGGCGCCGGCGGATGACGTTGAGAGCGCTGCCGGCGGTGAACCAGTCGATCTGTTCGGAACTGAAGGTGTGGGTGCAGCTGAACTCGATGTGGCGGCCGTCGGTCTTGGTGATGCGGCAGCGCACCGGCGTGTCGGGGGCGAGCGAGGTCAAGCCCAGGACGGAGATGCGGTCGTCCTCGCCGATCTGGTCGTAGGTCGTGGGATTGGAGAAGGTGAGGGGGAGCAGGCCTTGCTTCTTCAGGTTGGTCTCGTGGATCCGGGCGAAGGACCGGGCCAGGATGACGACTCCGCCGCGGTAGCGGGGTTCCATGGCGGCATGCTCGCGCGAGGAGCCCTCGCCGTAGTTGTCGGCCCCCACCGCGCACCACGGTGTGCCCGCCTCCGAGAGACGCTTGGCGATGTCGGGCAACGATCGGGTGGCACCATCCGTCGGGTCTCTGCCCTCACCGGTGGCGCCGGTGAAGGCGTTCGTGACGCCGAGGAAGAGGTTGGCCGAGATGTTCTCGAGGTGGCCGCGGTAGAGCAACCAGGCTCCTGCCGCCGAGATGTGGTCGGTCGTGCATTTGCCTTGGGCCTTCAGTAAGACCGGCATGTCGATGTAGTCACCGCCGTCCCAGCCGGGGAAGGGTGTGAGGATCTGCAGCCGGTCGGAGGTGGGCGACACGGCGATGGCGGTCTCCGATCCATCCGCCGGAGATGCCACGAAGCCCGCGCCCGATGCGCCCGGGTCGAAGCCGCGCCGGGGGAGGTCGACGCCGACAGGCGGTTCGAGCCGCACCTGTGTGCCGGCGTCGGTGGTAATCGAGTCGATAAGGGGGTCGAAGTCGAGGGTGCCGGCGAGGGCGTAGGCGACGACCATGTCGGGCGAGGTGACGAAGGCCTTGGTCTGGGCGTTGCCGTCGTTGCGCTTGGGAAAGTTGCGGTTGAAGCTGTTGACGATGGTGTTGGGCGTGTCGGGATCGGGGTTACCGCGGTCCCACTGTCCGATGCAGGGACCACAGGCGTTGGCCAGGACCGTGGCTCCGATGGCCTCGAGATCGGCGAGCAGCCCGTCGCGCTCGATGGTGGCGCGTACCTGCTCGGAGCCGGGTGTGACGAGCAGCTGCGTCCTGGCCCGCAGCCCGTGCGCCGCCGCCTGCCGGGCGATCGCCGCCGCCCGGGTCATGTCCTCATAGGAGGAATTGGTGCACGAGCCGATCAGGGCGGCCGAGATCTCGACGGGCACCCCGTGGTCGTGGGCCCAGGCGCCCACCTCGCCCACCCCGTGGGCCAGATCGGGGGAGTCGGGCCCGTTGATCAGCGGCGAGAGCGACGACAGATCGATCTCGATGACCCGGTCGAAGAAGCGTTCGGGGTCGGCGGTGACAGCGGGATCGGCGCGCAGGTCGTCGGCCACGGTCGACGCCAGTGCGGCCACGTCCTGGCGTCCGGTGGCCGTGAGGTAGGTCGCCATGGTGGCGTCGAAGGGAAACAGGGAGGTGGTGGCACCGACCTCGGCGCCCATGTTGCAGATGGTGGCCTTGCCGGTGGCGCTGATGGTGTCGGCTCCGGGGCCGAAGTACTCGACGATGGCGCCGGTGCCGCCCGTCACGGTGAGCAGCTCGGCCACTTTGAGGATCACGTCCTTGGGCGATGTCCATCCGGAGATCGATCCCGTGAGCCGCACACCGATGAGCGTGGGCCAGCGCACGGTGAAGGGCCGGCCCGTCATGACATCGATGGCGTCGCCACCGCCGACTCCGATTGCCACCATGCCCAGTCCGCCGGCGTTGGGCGTGTGGCTGTCGGTGCCGATCATCATCCCGCCCGGGAAGGCGTAGTTCTCGAGGACGACCTGGTGGATGATGCCGGACCCGGGATTCCAGAAGCCGATCTTGAACCGGGCGCAGACGGTGCGCAGGAAGTCGTAGACCTCGGAGTTGCGGTCGAGCGCCGAGCGGAGGTCGGCCGCCGCCGCCGTCTTGGCCTGGATGAGGTGATCGCAATGGACGGTCGTCGGCACCGGGACCTCGTCGATGCCCGCTATCAGGAGCTGGAGGGCCACGATCTGGGCCAGGGCGTCCTGGAGGGCGACGCGGTCGGGATCGAAGTCGGCGTAGCTGTGCCCCCGGTCCAACTCCTGCCGGCGGGGGTCACGGAGATGGTTGACGAGCACCTTTTCGGCGAAGGTGAGCGGCCGGCCGAGGCGGGCTCGCCCCAGGGCCACCCGTTCGGGCCACCGGGCATAGACCGGCTCCACCAACGCGGGCGGGGTCGACGAGGCAGCCGACGGCGGCGGGGCCGGCATGACCTTGACCGCCGTCTGATCGGGGGAGGAGTTGCCATCCGGTGCCGGGGCCGTCATCAGCGTCTCCTCACTCTCTCGATATCAAGAGAGTGACAGACGGGGTATCTTGATGTCAAGATAATGCTCGGACAGGCGCAGAATCGGGACCATCGGGAGGATCGGATGGAGGACGAGGTCGACCATCTGGTGGCGGGGTGGCGCCGGGCGCTACCCGACGTGGACGTGTCGCCCCTGGAGGTGTTGTCGCGTGTCGGCCGGTTGGCCCGCCACCTGGAAAGGCAGCGGGGCGTGGTGTTCGCCCGGCACGACCTCGAGACCTGGACCTTCGACGTGCTCTCGGCGCTGCGCCGGTCCGATCCGCCGCATCACCTCTCGCCCGGCCAACTCTTGGCGCAGACACTGGTCACATCGGGCACCATGACCAACCGGATCGACCACCTGGAGACACGGGGGCTCGTCCGCCGCCGGCCCGACCCGAACGATGCCCGCTCGGTCCGCGTGCAGCTGACCGCCGCGGGACGGCGACGCGTCGACTTGGCTCTGCGGGATCTGGTGGCACGCGAGAACGCCATCCTGGGGACGCTCGATCCCTTGGAACGGGCCACCCTGGCCGGGCTGCTGCGGCGCGTCGTCGCCCCGTTCGACGCGTAGCGGCTCGGCCGCGGGCACGTCCGGAGCAGTCGGGCCGGCGGTGTCGTGGAGTTATGGTTCGCCCATGGACCCAGGGCCGACATGAGCTCGTCGCGTCTCACCGGTCGGGTCGTGCTCATCACGGGCGCCGAGAGCGGCATCGGACGGGCGACCGCCCTGCGGGCGGCCGGTGAGGGAGCCGACATCGCCGCCATCGGCCTTGACGTGAACGGTCTCGACTCGCTGGTCGAGCAGGTGAGAACGATGGGTCGTCGCGCCGCCGCCCAGCGGGCCGATGTGTCCGATGCGGAAGCGCTGACGGTGGCCGTCGACGAGCTGGTCGGTGAACTCGGCTCACTCCGGGTGGTGCACGCCAACGCCGGCATCCTGATCGACGCGGCCACGATCACCGACCTGGATCTCGACGATTGGGATCGTGTGTTGGCGGTCAACCTGACGGGGGTCCTACTCACCTTCCGCGCCGCTGTCCCGCACCTCGGGGCGGAGGGGGGCGTCCTTCTCGCCACCGGTTCGTCGATCGCGTTGCGTCCGGGGGTGGGGCTCCTGCCCTACGCCGCGGCCAAGGCCGGTGTGCATGCGATCGTCCGGAGCCTGGCCCTCGAACTCGCGCCGCGCGGTATCCGGGTGAACGTGATCGCACCCGGGCTCACCGAGACCCCGATGACGAGCGGTATCCCGGGCCATATCGAACGCGGGCTCGAAGCGGTGCCTCTCGGCCGGCTCGTCCAGGCGGATGATGTCGCCGCTCTGGCCGTGCATCTGATGACCGATGAATCACGTTCCGTCACGGGAAGTGTGTTCAGCATCGATGGGGGACGAACGGCCGTCTGACCGGCGACCCCCGCGCCGGTCAGGTGATGGCCAGCATCCTCTCGAGGGCCACCCGGGCGTCGGCGGCAATGTCATCGTCCACCGTGATCCGGTTGACGACGGTCCCGGCCACCAGGTTCTCGAGGACCCAGCAGAGGTGGGGGGCGTCGATGCGGAACATGGTCGAGCAGGGACAGACGAGGGGATCGAGGGAGAGGACGGTCTTGTCGGGGTGCTCGTCGTCGAGGCGCTTGATGAGATGGATCTCGGTGCCCACGCCGATGACCGCGCCCGCCGGCGCCGTGTCGACGGCGCGGATGATGGCGTCGGTGGAACCGACCTCGTCGGCCATCTCGACCACCTCGTGGGCACATTCGGGGTGGATGAGGACGATGCCGTCCGGGTACTCGGCCCGGAAGGCGGTGACGTGCTCGGGCCGGAAACGTTGGTGGACCGAGCAGTGGCCCTTCCAGAGCAGGAGGGTGGCGTCCTTGACGTCGGCCTCCTCCAGGCCGCCGCGGTCGAGGCGGGGATTCCAGACGCGCATGTCGCTCTCGGCGTAGCCGAGCTGGAAGCCGGTGTTGCGGCCGAGATGCTGGTCGGGGAAGAAGAGGACCTTGTCGGCGCGGGCCTCGCCGCCGGCACCGGAACCAGGGTCAGCCGACAGGGCCCAGGAGAGGACGGCCTGGGCGTTGGAGGAGGTGCAGACGGCACCGCCGTGGCGGCCGACGAAGGCCTTCAGGGCGGCCGACGAATTCATGTAGGTGATGGGGATGATCCGCTCGACGTCGGTGACGGCGGCCAGATCGTCCCAGGCCTCCTCGACGGCGTCGATGTCGGCCATGTCGGCCATGGAGCAGCCGGCGTTCAGGTCGGGGAGGATCACCTTCTGGTGGGCGCCGGTGAGGATGTCGGCCGACTCGGCCATGAAATGGACACCGCAGAAGACGACGTAGTCGGCGTCGCGGCGGTCGGCGGCCAGGCGGGACAGGCCGAAGGAGTCGCCCCGGGCGTCAGCCCAGACCATGACCTCGTCGCGCTGATAGTGGTGTCCGAGGATGAGGAGGCGGTCGCCGAGGCCCGACTTGGCGGCGGCGATCCACTCGGAGAGCTGGGCCGGGGACGCGTCGGAATAGCGCTCGGGAAGCGCATGCTGCAGACGGAGCATGGTGAAACCCCCTTCGGGGAGCACTCCGATAGTGGCCGGCGGGGACAGCCTGGTCGCCCATCCGCGGGTATGTCGGCCTCGGAGTGTTATGTACGCCGGGATACCAGGCCGGCGCTCGACCACCAGGTTATCGGGCCGGCCACCTCGGTGCGCGGGGCGCCGACCGGGATGGGGCGGCTTCGGCCACCCGGATGCGCGGGGGCGGCCCCGGCCGGTGCACGGCGGGGGCGCCGGACGCGGCACAGTGGGAGTGTGCGCGACCGCCCGCCGCCGAGCCAGATCCCCGATGCGCCCGGGTCCTACCAATTCTTCGACGCCCACGGGCGGGTGCTGTACGTGGGGAAGGCGAAGTCGCTGCGGAGCCGGCTGTCGAGCTACTTCGGCGACCCGGCCACGCTGTTGCCCCGGACGGCCCAGATGGTGGCGGCGGCGGAGCGGGTGGAGTGGATGCAGGTGGCCAACGAGGTCGAGGCCATCATGCTCGAGTACGCGCTGATCAAGGAGCACCGGCCCCGGTTCAACATCCGGCTGGTGGACGACAAGAGCTACCCCTGGCTGGCGGTGACGCTGCCCGACACCTGGCCCCGGGCCGCCGTGGTGCGGGGCCGGCGGAGGCCGGGGATCCGCTACTTCGGTCCCTTCGCCCACACGGGGGCGCTGCGCGACACGCTCGACCTGCTGCTGCGGACGTTCCCCATCCGGTCGTGCTCCGACAGCAAGTTGGAGCGGCACATCAAGCTTCAGAAGCCCTGCCTGATGTACCACATCGAACGGTGCTGCGGTCCGTGCATCGGCGACGTGGAGCGGGAGGAGTACGACGGCTACGTCGAGGACGTGATGAGCTTCTTCGCCGGCGCCACCGACGACGTCGAGAAGCGGCTGGAGCGCGAACGCGAGGAGGCGGCCGCGGCGCTCGACTTCGAGTGCGCGGCGCGCCGGCGCGATCAGTTGGCGACCTTGCGGATGGCCGTCGAGCGGCAACAGGTGGTGAGCGAGCAGCCTGAGGACTTCGACGTGGTCGGTATCGCCGACGAGCCGCTCGAGGCGGCCGTCTGTGTGTTCCACGTCCGGCGGGGGAGGATCGTGGGCCGGCGGGCCTTCATCGTGGACAAGGTGGAGGACCTGACGGCGGCGCAGCTGGTGGGCCGGGTGCTCGAGCAGCTCTACGCCGATGCCGAGACGCCGACGGGCCCGCCCGCCCGCCGGCGCCGCTCGGCCCAAGGAAGCGACGGCAGCGGCTGGACGTCGGGGGCGGGGGATCCTGTGTCCTGGGGGGTGGACGGCTCGGCCGACCCGGGGGTGCCGCGGCAGGTGCTCGTGCCCGAGCTGCCCGAAGAGCTCGAGGGCTACCGGGCCTTCCTGGCCGACCGGCGGGGCGGTCCGGTGACGTTGCGGGTGCCGCAACGGGGGGGCAAGCGGAACCTGATGGAGACGGTGGCACGCAACGCCTCCGAGGAGCTGGCCCGGCACCGGTTGCGGAGGGCGTCGGACTACGACAGCCGGGCCAAGGCGCTCGAGTCGCTGCGGACGGCGCTCGACCTGCCGCTCGCGCCGTTGCGGATCGAGTGCTACGACATGAGCCACATCCAGGGCACGGCCTACGTGGGCTCCATGGTCGTGCTCGAGGACGGGCTGCCCCGTCCGTCGGAGTACCGGCGGTTCCGGGTCCGCGAGGTCCCCGGCAACGACGACTACGCGGCGATGGAAGAGGTACTGACGCGACGGCTGAGCGCGCTGCTCGAGGAACGGCGGCGGCACGCCGAGGGCGAGGCCCCGGCCCGGCGGCGCTTCGCCTATCCGCCGCAGCTTCTGCTGCTCGACGGCGGCAAGGGTCAGCTCGGGGTCGGGGTGCGGGTGCTCGAGACGTTGGGCCTCTCCGGGGAGATCCCGGTGGCGGCACTGGCCAAGAGCTTCGAGGAGGTCTTCGTCCCCGGTCGGTCCGATCCCGTCCCCATCCCCCGGGGCTCGGAGGCCCTCTTCCTGCTGCAGCGGATCCGCGACGAGGCCCACCGGTTCGCCATCACCTATCACCGGCAGGTCCGGGGGAAGGGCATGACGAACAGCGCCCTCGAGGGCGTCCCCGGCCTCGGCCCCGGCCGGCGGACCCGGCTGCTGCGCCAGTTCGGCAGCCTGAAGGCCGTCCGGGCCGCCACAGTGGAGGAGCTCGTGGCCCTGCCCTGGTTGCCCGAGCCGGTGGCCCGCGCCGTCTTCGAGCAGCTGCACGCGGTGCCGGCCCCGAAGAACGGCGCGCCGTCCCCGACCAGCGCCGGGAGTCGGTGAGGGGGGCTCACGCCCGCTTGTGCTCCACCTGGAGACCGAGCCGGGCGACGACGGGATCGATCTTGGGCTGCACGAGCTCACCCCCGGCGACGGAGATGTGGATGCCGTCGGTCCACCGGACGACGATGCCGTCCACCGTCGTGGTGTAGACCCCGTCGGGATCGATGAAGCGGTTCAGATCGATCAGGGTGGTGACCGGGGCCATGCGGGCGGCCACTACCCGGACGTCGTGATTGAAGGCCCGGACCCGGGCCGGCTGGTTCTCGGGGTAGGGGACACCGGCGGCCGACTCCTGGGCCGGGTCGACGTAGGGCATGGTGAAGAGGACCACCTTGGCCCCGGAGACCGAGAGGATGCGGACCCCCTGCTCCATCTCCGTCTCGATGTGGTCGTCCCACAGGGGCTGGCCCACGTGGGTCCACTGGCCCTCGTAGAGATGGTCGGCCACTTCCCAGCGGCCGAGGAGGAGCCCGACCACCTCGGGCCGGGTCCTGGCCACGTCGGCGTTCCAGGCGAAGGGCCAGTCCTTGCAGCCCGGGGTGGCCAGGCCGACCTGGCCCGACAGCCGGACCTGGAGGGTGGGGTCGAGGTCGCAGCCGAGGACGGCGTTGTCGAGTTCGCGGACACCGAAGTTCCTCACGCCGTCGACGGAGAGGCCGAGGCCGAGGGTCTGGGCGATGGAGTCGCCCACCAGCAGGAAGCGGATGGGCCGGCTGGTGAAGGCGTCGGCGGCGGACAGTTGGGTCCGCAGCTGCGCTCGTTCGGCTCGGGCCAGCTCCGAGGCCGTCGGTCGGGGGACGGGGGCGGCGGGGACGGTGGTGGCCACGATGACGATGCCGACCACCAGACCGATGACGAAACCCGACGCCGGGGCCATGATCCGGACGGGCACCCGGCGCAGCCGGCGGATGGGCGTCTCCACCAGGAACCAGGAGAGGGTGGCGGCGGCGAAGGTGGCGGCGAACCGTGCCCCGAGGAGCTCGGCGCCGCCCAGGCCGGTGTGGGCGTTGTCGATGACGAGGAAGAGGGGCCAGTGGTAGAGGTAGAGGCCGTAGGAGATCCGACCCACGAAGACGAGCGGCGGCAGTGAGCAGACCTGGGCCAGGATCGTCCGGGGACCGGTCACCACGGCGGCGATGACGGCCCCGGCCGAGAGGGCCACCAGAAGGAAGCCGCCGCGGTAGAGGAGCGGGTCCGTCCCGAGCAGGGCGTGGCCGGCCCAGAACAGCACGGCCGCACCGGCCAGGCCGCCGAGCGAGATCAGTCTCCGCATCCGGGCCGTCAGCGCCCACCCGGCCGGGAGAATGGAGAACCCCGCGCCGTCACCGGCTCCACCGGCGGCACCCACGGCACCGGCTCCGACGGCGCCCACGGCGGCCAGGAACGACCCCACCAGGAGGGCCTGGGCTCGGGTGTCGGTGCCGTAGTAGAGACGGTCGACGGAGAAGCCGGCTGCGTAGAGGACGAACATCTCGAGGGCCGAGGCCAGTGCGCCCACGCCGGCCACCACGGCCAGACCACGGGGACCGCGGCGGCGGAGGACGAAGAGGGCGAGGAGGGGCCAGAGCAGGTAGTACTGCTCCTCGATCCCGAGGGTCCAGGTGTGGAGCAGCGCCGAGGGGGCCTGGGCCATGGCGAAGTAGCCCTGGCCCGAGAAGATGTAGCGCCAGTTGGCCACGTAGAGCAGGGTGGCCAGGGCATCTTTGCGGAGGCTGATCACGTCGGTCGACGACGCGTAGACGTGGGCGTAGAGGGCGACGCCGAGTAGCAGGACGAGGAGGGCGGGGACGAGCCGTCGGGCCCGTCGGACCCAGAAGGCCCGCAACGCGATGGTGCCGGCCCGGCCGTACTCGCGGCACAGCAGGGTGGTGATGAGGAAACCCGACAGGACGAAGAAGACGTCGACGCCGAGGAGGCCTCCCCGGGCCCAGGACACCCCGGCGTGGAAGAACATGACGCCGAGGACGGCGAAGGCCCGGATGCCGTCGAGAGCGGTGAACCGGGCCTCGTCGGCCCGCCGCGAGCCCTGCTGTTTTGCCATCAGCGGCGTCGCCGATGGCCAGACCGTGGATGCAATGATGCAGCCCATGCCGAGCGAGGGCCCCGGGAGCGGGTGAGCGCCGTCCAGACGACGGGCCCGGCGCCCGCCGTCGCCACTGTCTCGGAGCCGGCGCCGACCGACGGTTCCCCCCGGACCCCGAGCCTCGTCAGCGGCCGGTACCTGCCTGCCCCCGACGGGCTGCGCGGCGTGTCCATGCTCTGCATCTTCGCCTACCACCTCCAGTACGGCTGGGCGGCGGGCGGCTACATCGCCGTCGACGTCTTCTTCGTGCTCTCCGGCTTCCTGATCACGAGCCTGCTGGTGGAGGAGTGGGTGGGCACCGGCGGCATCCGGCTGCGGGCCTTCTGGGGCAGGCGGGCCAAGCGGCTGCTGCCCGGCTTGCTGGTCATGCTGGTGCTGCTCGCCCTCTGGGTGGCACTGACCAAGAGCGGGACACAGATCGATCTGGGCGCCGTCCGCTCGGGGGCGATCGCCTCGATCTTCTACTTCGCCAACTGGCAGCAGATCTTCCTGCACCAGTCGTACTTCGCCCAGTTCGTGGCCGAGCCCCCCCTCCGGCACACCTGGACCCTGGCCATCGAGGAGCAGTTCTACCTGGTCTGGCCCCTGGTGACACTGCTGATCCTGCGGGGGATCGGACGGGGGGGCCGCTCCCGGCGCTCAGCGACGCCGATGGCAATCGAGAGCCACCACCACGGGGACCACCTCAGGGAACATCACAAGGCGGAACACCGCCGGCGGACCGAATCGTGGCGGCGGACCGGGTTGATCGTCACCGTGGGCGGTTCGCTGCTGTCGGCGGCCTGGATGGCCTGGCTCCGGCACCACGGGGCCAGCATCAACCGGGTCTACCTGGGCACCGACACCCGGGCCTTCGACCTTCTGGCCGGCGGGGCCGTGGCCTTCTGGGTGGCGGCCCGCCCCGAGCCCGGCCGGGCCGCCCGCCGGCTGCTGCACCTGGCCGGGGCGGTGGCGGTGGCCGTCTTCGTCGTCTGTTGGTGGCAGGCCGCCGTCCCCTTCGCCGACGGCCCCCCGGCGTGGATGACCGACGGTGGCTTCCTCTTGGTGGCCGTCTGCATCGCCACCGTCATCGCCGACGTCCGCCAGGTCTCCTACGGACCGGTGGGGAAGTTGCTGGCCGTCCGGCCCCTGCGCTGGGTGGGCAAGATCTCCTACGGGCTCTACCTCTGGCACTGGCCCGTCATCGTCGAGCTGACGCCCGAGCGGACCGGCTTGAACGGGCTCGACCTCGACGCGCTGCGGGTGCTGAGCACCTTCGTCCTGGCCAGCCTCAGCTGGTACCTGCTCGAGAGCCGGATCAAGAAGACCAGGTTCCGGGGCTGGCCCCGGCTGGCCAAGCTGGCTCTCGCTCCCGTCGCCGTCGGGGTGACGGCCCTGGTGGCGGTGGTGGCCACGGCGCCGGTGGCGGCTTCGGCGAGGACGGCCTCCGGCAGGGTGGTGACCAGCGGTCCGGTGGTCCCCGGGGCCGGGGGACTGGCCGGTCAGGCGCCCATCGCCCTGGCCGCCGCCCCGTCGGCCCAGAAGCCGCTCCACGTCACCCTGCTCGGGGACTCGGTGATGTACGTGGAGGCGCCGGCCATCCAGGCTGCGCTGCAGTCGACCGGTGTCGTGAGCGTGGCCTCCCGGGCCATCGTCGGTTGGGGCCTGTCGACCGACCTGGGCTGGCGCCATCACGTGGCCGTCAACCTGGCCGACAGCGGGGCCCAATTGGTGGTGGCCATGTGGAGCTGGGACGACGCCTGGGCCCTGGCCCACCCGGTCCAGTACCGACAGGTCCTGGCCCAGTTCGTCCGGGTGGTCCTGGCCCCGGGGGACGGGGTCGAGGGGCTCGTCTTCCAGCAATTCCCCACCCCCGGTCCCGTGCTCGGTGACCCGAGCGCCACCCAGACGGCGGCCGACACCGCCAAGCTCGTCGACGGGGTGCGCGCCTGGAACGCCGCCGCCGCCTCGATGGTGAAGCTCTTCCCGGGCCGGGTGATGTACTTCCCTGTCGGCTCCGCGGTGGAGTTGGCGGGCCATTTCACCGAGTGGTTGCCGAGCAACGGCAAGACCACGCAACCGAAGGCGGACTGGGTCCGGGTGCGGATGCTGGACGACACCCACCTCTGCCCGGCCGGCGCCACCCTCTACACCGATGCCCTGCTGGCCGACCTGACCTCGCTCTACCAGCTGCCCCCGCCGGCGGCCTCATGGTCGACGGGGTCGTGGACCGACGACCCCCGGTTCTCCCACTGGTTCGGCCTCTCCTCGACCCCGTGTCCCGACGACCACCCGCCACCCTGATGGACAGCCGGCCCCCGTGGACACCCTGACCCCGGTCGACGTGCCGGCGGAGGGCGACGCCAGCCCGTCCCCCGACCGACTCCACCGGGCCGGCCGCGCCCGGCACGCGGCCCGACGGCTGGACCGATCGACGGTGACGCTGCACGCCGCGGTGATCGGCGGCTTCACCTTCCTCTCGGTGGTGATGTGGTGGCACGTCTGGATCACCGGTCATCCGACCTCGACCATCGTCTGCCAGTGCGGGGACATCAGCGAGGAACTCGGCTATCTGGCCTGGACGCCCTTCGCCCTGGCCCACCTGCACAATCCGCTGCTCTCCCACGCCATCTACGCCGGCCAGGGCGGCGCCAACATGCTGGCCAACACCTCCAACCTGGCCATGGGCACCCTGCTCGCCCCCGTCACCTGGATCTTCGGTCCCGTGGCCACCTTCAACGTGGCCGTCACCCTGGCTCCCGTGGTCTCGGGCTGGGCCTTCTTCGTGGCCGTCCGCCGGGTGACGAGCAACGTGGCCGGCCAGATCGCCGCCGCCGCCCTCTACGGCTTCGCCCCCACCATCGTCACCTCCGTCACCGTCGGCCACTTCTTCCTGGCCTGGATGTGGTTCCCGCCACTGGCCTTCCTCTGCCTCTACGACCTGCTGGTCGAGCGGAAGCACCGGCCGGTGACCATGGGGGTGGCCCTCGGCCTCGTCGTGGTGGTCCAGTTCTTCAGCGGCACCGAGCTGCTCGCCATGTCGGGGGTGGTGGCTGCCATCGGCCTCCTGGCCGCCGTCATCGCCGCGCCGCAGCAGGCCTGGGCCCTGCGCCGGCGGATCCTGACCGGCTTGGCGGCGGCGGCGGTCACCGCCGGCGTCCTGCTCGCCTACCCCCTCTGGTTCGTCGTGGACGGTCCCCAGCGGGTGGTGGGGCTGGCCTGGCCGGGGACGGAGCGGTTCGGCAGCTACCTGTCGGCCATCGTCACGGCCGGCCCCGGCGTGACCCAGGTCTCACCGCTGCTGCGGCTCTCGGGCTACTACGGACCGAGCGGACCGGCCGTCGTCTTCCTGGGCTGGGGCGTCCTGATCTTCATCGCCGTGTCGGCCGTGGTCTGGTACCGGCTCCGGCTGGCCTGGGTCGTCCTCGCCATGGGGGCCGCCTCGTGGGCCCTCTCCCTCGGCCCCGGGCCCCGGAGCCATGGCCACGACACAGGCATCTGGCTGCCCGACCGCGCCCTGATGCACATCCCCCTGCTCAACGAGATCATCCCGGCCCGCTTCAGCTCGGTGACCGGGCTGTCGGCCGCCCTGCTCGTCGCCATCTCGGCCGACCGCTGGTGGCACGTGCTGGCGCAGTGGCGGGCGCGACGTCCCGACGCAGGGGCCGACGCGCCCGCCGGGGCGCCGGCCGCGGCGACCACCCGACGGGCCCGGGGGCGATGGGCCACGGCCGGTTGGGCGAGCGTGCTGAGCCTCGTCCTCGTGGCCACCCTCGTCCCCGTGGCGGCCAGCTACCGCTTCCCCTTCGTGATCCACGGGGGGGTGGTGCCGCGCTGGTTCACGACTGAGGCGTCGCGGCTGGCGCCGGGGACCGTCGTCCTGACCGTGCCCTACCCATCGTCGGGCCTGCCCCAGGCCATGGGCTGGCAGGCCATGGACAACCTGCACTTCCGTCTCGTCTCCGGCTACGCCATCGTCCCGGGCCGCGACGGCCGGCACAGCGCCGCCGCCTCGCCCTTAGGGGGAGCCGACGCAATCTTTGATGAGCTCTCCTTCGGTCTGGCCGGTACCCCGCCCCCCGGCCGGCCGGCCGAGTTGGCCGAGGTTCGCTCGACCCTGCGGCGCTGGGGCGTCCAGGTGGTGGTGATCACCACTGTGGGCCGCGACCCGGCCTACGCCGCCGCCTACTTCACCGCCGTCTTCGGCCGGCCCCCCCGGGCCGAGGACGGGGCCTGGGCCTGGCACGGCCTCGGCGTCGACGCGCCGCTACGGCTGGCCCCGGGCACCCTGGCCTCCTGCGCCCACCCGGGAGCCGGCGGTGCCGAGGCCAACCCCCTGGCGGCCGCCCACTGCGTCCTCGGTGCTGCCCACGCCGTCGTCTGACCCACGCTGCTTTCTCGGCCGTCCGACTACCGTGGAAGGGATCGGGCCAGCACTTTTTCACCCCCTGCGGGCATGACAGCATCGTCCCCGGAGCGGGGCCTGACCGACTACGCCCTGATCAGCGGCATGTCGGGGGCGGGCCGGTCCACCGCCGCCGCCGCCCTCGAGGACGCCGGCTGGTACGTGATCGACAACATGCCCTCGTCGCTGCTCACCGAGGTGGCCGACATCGTGGGCCTGCCCGGTTCGGGCCAGGAACGGGTGGCCCTCGTTATCGGCCGGGGCGGCGGCCAGGTCGAGCAGGCCCTGCCGGCCGTCGACACCCTCCGGGCTCGGGGACACCGGGTCCGCGTCGTCTACCTCGACGCCCCCCAGGACATCCTGGTCCGCCGTTTCGAGGGCACCCGCCGCCGGCACCCCATCGCCGGGGCCAATGTCGAGGAGGCCATCGTCGACGAGCGGCGACTGCTCGAGCCCATCCGGGACCGGGCCGACGTGGTGGTGGACACGGGCCAGCTGAACGTCAACCAGCTCCGCGTCAGGATCCTCGAGCTCTTCGCCGACGAGTCGGACACCGCCCTGCGGACGTCGGTCGTCTCCTTCGGCTACAAGCACGGCGTCCCCCTCGACGCCGACCTCGTCTTCGACTGCCGCTTCCTCCCCAATCCCCACTGGATCCCGGCCCTGCAGCCCTTGTCGGGCCTGGACGAGCCCGTCCGGGAGTTCGTGCTGGCCCAGGAGCCGACGGCGCCCTTCCTCGACCGAGTCGTCGATCTCGTCACCTCGCTCCTGCCCGCCTACGTGGCCGAAGGGAAGTCGTACCTGACCATCGCCATGGGATGCACGGGCGGCCGCCACCGCTCCGTCGTCCTGGCCGACGAGCTCTCCCGGCGCCTCCACGACGACGGCGCCGCCCCGTCGGTCTTCCACCGGGACGTCGACCGGTGACCCGCGCCGGCGGTCCCGCCGTGGTGGCCGTGGGCGGGGGCCACGGCCTGGCCGCCAGCCTCCGCGCGGCGCGGCTCTACGCCGGGACGATCACCGCCATCGTCTCGGTGGCCGACGACGGCGGGTCCTCGGGACGGCTCCGCCGGCAGCTCGGCATCGTCCCCCCCGGGGACCTGCGGACCTGCCTGGTGGCCCTGGCCGACGAGTCGCTCCTCGCCCAGGTCTTCGAGCACCGCTTCGAGACCGACGCCGACGAGCTCACCGGCCACGCCCTCGGCAACCTCGTCATCGCCGGCCTCATGGCCGCCGCCGGCGACGTCCAGAGCGGCCTCGACGAGGCGGCCCGGCTGCTCGGCGCCGAGGGCCGGGTGGTCCCCGCCGCCACCGAGCCGGTCGTCCTGAAGGCGTCGTCGCCTGGGGGCGACATCGAGGGCCAGACGGCGGTCATGGACACCACCCAGATCCAGCAGGTCTCGGTCATCCCGGCCGACGCCGTCGCCCCCGCCCCCGCCCTGGACGCCCTGGCGGCGGCCGACCAGATCGTGGTGGGGCCGGGTTCGCTCTTCACGAGCGTCCTGGCCGCCCTGGCCGTCCCCGGCATCGCCGAGGGCATCCGGGCCTCGGCCGCCCGGACCGTCTACGTGGCCAACCTCCATCCCCAGCCGGCCGAGACCGAGGGCTTCGACGTGGCCGACCACATCGCCGCCCTTCAGGCCCACGGGATCGCCGTCGACGTGGTCCTGGCCGACTCCACCGCCATCGCCCTGGGACGCCTGGCCGTGCCCGTCGTCGACCTGCCTCTGGCCAAACCCAACGGCCTGGCCCACGATCCGGGCAGACTGGCGTCGGCCCTGGCCCGTCTGGTCGGATAGAACGGCTGTGGCCGGGACAAGACGGCCGTCGGCCGGGACAGGACGGCCGTTGGCCGGGACAGGACAGCACACGGGGGAGCGGGGGCCGACAAGAGTGAGACGAAGATGACCGTTCGTGTAGGTATCAACGGCTTCGGACGCATCGGCCGGAACTTCCTGCGCGCGGCGCGCGCCCAGGGTGGGGCGGTCGAGGGTGGGGCCGTCGAGGTGGTGGCCGTGAACGACCTGACCGACGCCCGGACCAACGCCCACCTGTTGCGCTACGACTCGACCCATGGTCGCTTCCCCGGCGTCATCGAGACCGACCACGACAGCCTGGTGGTCGACGGCAGGCGGATCCGGGTGCTGGCCGAGCGCGAACCGAAGGCGCTGCCGTGGGACGAGATGGGCGTCGAGGTCGTCATCGAGTCGACGGGCCGGTTCACGACGCGCGGCGACGCGGCGGGCCATCTCGAGGGCGGCGCGCGCCGGGTGATCATCTCGGCGCCCTCGAAGGATGCCGACGCCACCTTCGTGATCGGCGTGAACGACGACGAGTTCGATCCCGACACCCATGTCGTCGTCTCCAACGCCTCGTGCACGACGAACTGTTTCGTCCCCATGGTCAAGGTGCTCGACGACGCCTTCGGCATCACCGGCGGCCTGATGATGACGGTCCACGCCTACACGAACGACCAGAACCTGCTTGACCTGCCCCACGGGGACCTCCGCCGGGCCCGGGCGGCGGCGCTGAACATCGTCCCCGCCTCCTCCGGTGCGGCGCGCGCCACCAATCTCGTCGTTCCCGCGATGAAGGGCCGGCTCGACGGTGGGGCCCTGCGGGTGCCGGTGGGCGACGGCTCGATCACCGACTTCACCGTCGTCGTGCCCAGGGCCGTCACCGCCGACGAGGTGAACGCCGCCTTCCTCGCCGCGTCGCAGAGCGGTCCCCTGGCGGCCGTCCTCGACTACACCGCCGACCCCATCGTCTCCTCCGACATCGTCGGCAGCCCCGCCTCGTGCACCGTCGACGCCGGCCTCACCATGGTCATGGCCCTCGGGGCTGACCAGACGCTCGTCAAGGTGCAGGGCTGGTACGACAACGAATGGGGCTACGCCAGCCGGCTGGTCGACCTGGCGTTGCTCGTGGGCGGCGACCGTCACCGTCCGGCGTGAGACTCCGATGTCGATCGACGGGCCCGTGACACCGACCCGTCCCGACCCCATGGCCGGTCTCCCCCTGCTGGAGGACCTGCCCGACGTGGCCGGCCGCAAGATCCTCGTCCGCGCCGATTTCAACGTGCCGTTGCGCTGGCCCGACGGACCCGACGGTGCCGCCGAGGTGGCCGACGACTTCCGCATCGTCGCCGCCCTGCCCACCCTCGACTGGCTCACCAGCCGCGGCGCCCTCGTGACGGTCTGCTCGCATCTGGGCCGGCCCGAGGGGAAGGCCGACCACCGCTACGACATGGCCCCCGTCCGCTTCCGACTGGCCGAGCTGGCCCCGGGGGTCGGCCTGCTCGACAACCTCCGTTTCGATCCGGGGGAGAAGTCCAACGACCCCGCCTTCGTCGCCCGACTCGTCGACGACTTCGACGGCTACGTGAACGACGCCTTCGGGGTCTCGCACCGTGCCCACGCCTCGGTGGTGGGACCGCCGGCCCGGCTGCCGTCGGCCGCCGGCCGCCTCCTCGCCCGCGAGGTCTCGGCCATCGGCGCCCTCCTCACCCATCCGGCCCGACCGTTCCTCGCCGTGGTGGGGGGGGCCAAGGTGGCCGACAAGCTCGGAGTCTTGCGTTCGCTGCTCGACACGGTGGACAGATTGATCGTGGGGGGCGCCATGGCCTTCACCTTCCTGGCCGCCCGGGGTCACAGCGTGGGTCTGTCCCTCTTCGACGCCACGTCCGTCGACAGCTGCCGGGTCCTGCTGGACGAGGCGGGGGACCGGGTGCTCCTGCCCATCGACCTGGTGGCGCGGCGCACGACGGCCGCCGGCGACGACGAGATCGTCGTGGTCGGCCCCGACCTCCCCGACGACGCCGCCGGTCTCGACATCGGGCCCGCCACGGCCCGGCTCTTCGCCGACGCCGTGGCCGACGCCGGCACCGTCTTCTGGAACGGCCCCATGGGCGTCTTCGAGGACCCCCGCTTCGCCGCCGGCACCCACGAGGTGGCCGAGGCCATCGCCTCGAGCGGCGCCTTCAGCGTGGTCGGTGGGGGCGACTCGGTGGCCGCCCTCGACCAGTTGGGACTGGCCGGCAAGGTGTCCTTCGTCTCCACCGGGGGAGGGGCGTCGCTCGAGCTCCTCGAGCACGGTGACCTTCCCGGCCTCGTCGCCCTGCGCCACGCACCGAACGCCGCCGGTCGCTGAGATGGCCCCGGGCCCGCGGCGCCGGCCGCTCGTGAGCGGCAACTGGAAGATGCACCACGATCATCTGCAGTCGATCCGGACCGTCCAGGATCTCGGCTTGCGGATCACGGCGGCCGACGTGGGACCGCTCGACGTCTCGATCCACCCGCCCTTCACCGACCTGCGCTCGGTCCAGACGGTGCTCGAGGACCGGGCCATCCCCGTCTCCCTGGGCGCCCAGCACTGCTTCAGCGAGGACGAGGGCCCGTACACCGGTGAGGTGGCGCCACCCATGCTGGCGCGGCTGGGCGTGAGCTACGTCATCGTCGGTCATTCCGAACGACGCCAATTCTTCGCCATGACCGACGAACAGGTGGCCGCCACGCTCCGGGCCGTGCTGCGCCACGGCATGGCCCCCATCGTCTGTGTGGGCGAGACCGAGGAGGAGCGCGAGGCCGAGGAGACCGAGACCCGCCTCACCGCGCAGACGACCGCCGCCCTCAAGGGTCTGCCCGAGGAACAGGCGGCCGGCCTGGTCCTCGCCTACGAACCCATCTGGGCCATCGGCACGGGCCGGACGGCCACCGGGGACGACGCCCAGGCGGCCTGCCTCCACATCCGGACCGTCGTCGGGGAGCTGGCCGGGGACAGCGCCGCCCAGGCCGTCCGCATCCAGTACGGCGGTTCGGTCCGGCCCGAGAACACGGCCGAGCTCATGCGCCAACGCGACGTCGACGGGCTCCTGGTGGGCGGCGCCAGCCTGGACGCGGCCGTCTTCGCCGCCATCATCCGGGAGGCCGGAACGGCCGTCCGCTAGTCCCGCCGTCCCACCCCGGCCTCGGGAAGGGCCCCGCCCTCTGGTCGATCCGGTCGTTTGGTAGCGTTGGAGGGTCCAGAAGGCCCGAGGAGGACCACCGGTGCTGACAATCGTGTTCGTCGTTATCCATCTGGTGGCGACGCTCTCGCTGATCTTCCTCGTGCTCATGCACTCGGGCAAGGGCGGAGGCCTGTCGGACATGTTCGGCGGCTCGGTGGGCCAGGCGGCGGCCGGCTCGACCGTGGTCGAGAAGAACCTCGACCGGATCACCGTCACCGTGGCCGTCGTCTTCGCCTTCACCACCGTGATCTTGGCTCTGCGCCTGCAGTGATCCGACGGCTGGTCGGCGGCGCCCCGGCGTCGTCGCCACAGCGCCTCCCGTCCCCACCGCACCGGCCCATCACGGCCTTCTCGCGCCGACCGTTCTTGTCGCGCCGACCGTTCTTGTCGCGCCGACCGTTGGCCGCCACCGCCGGGGCGGGTGCCCTCGTCGGTGTCCTGCTGGCGGCGTGCGGATCCCCGACGGCTGCCGGCGGCTCGGCCGTTGCCGGGGCCACGGCCACCACGACGAGCACGAGCGCTCCACCGCTGCTGGTCAGCGGTCGGGGAGGCACGGCCACGGTGGCCCTCGGCTCCATCCCCATGACCTTGAACGATCACACCGTGGCGGGCGACACCGAGTCGGCCCGGCTCGTGGCGAGCACGGTCTGGGTCCAGGTCTTCCAGATCGGGCCCACCATGAAGCCCGAGTTGGACACGGACGTGGTCGAGAGCGCCGAGGTGGTGAGCGTCGATCCCCAGACCGTCGTCTACCAGATCGCGCCCAAGGCGGTCTGGTCCGACGGCGTGCCCATCACGGCGGCCGACTTCCAGTACGCGTGGCAGACACAACGCGGTGGTGCCACCGACGTCGACGGGGCTCCCGACTCGGTGGCGTCGACGCTCGGATACCGCGACATCGTCTCGGTGGTCTCGAGCAACGCCGGTCACACCGTCACCGTCACCTTCCGCAGTCCCGACGCCGACTGGGAGTCACTGTTCGACGATCTGCTCCCCGCCCACATCGCCGAGCAGGTCGGATGGAACCACGGCTTCGACCATTTCGACGCCCACGTTCTCGTGTCGGCCGGACCGTGGCTGATCGACAAGTGGGTCCCGGGCCAACAGGTGGTCCTGATCCGCAATCCGCGCTGGTGGGGAGCGGCTCCCGCTTTCAACCGGATCGTGCTCGAAGCGGTGACGAACCCGTCCATCGTGGCGCACGACGTGAGCAGCCACCAGGTGCAGGTGGCCGCCCCCGACACCTACGACGCCGCTCTCATGGCGGAGCTGTCGGCGCTGCCCCAGGCGGAAACCGAGACGCAGTTGGGCGCCACCATGCTCCAGCTCGAATTCAATGTCAGCCGGGAGCCGCTCACCTCGGTTGCCGTTCGCCAGGGCATCGCCCACGCCATCGACCGCGTCGGCATCGTGACGGAGGTGGGACAGCCTCTCGATTCCGAGGTCTGGCTCGACAACAACCACCTCTTCGCCAACCTCCAGCCGTCGTACAGCGACGACGCCACCGGCTACGAGACGGTGGACCTGGCCGCCGCCCACGCGCTGCTCACCCAGGGCGGCCTGGTGGCCGACGCCGCCGGCACCTGGACGGTGCATGGCGCGCCGGTCACCTTGGACCTCACCTGGTCCTCGGACGACCCGTGGTCGGCCGCCATCGGCCCGCTGGTGGCCAGCCAACTCGTGGGGGCCGGTTTCGACGTCGAGACACTCCCCGTGCCCGGGTCCCAGCTGACGAGCACCGTGCTGCCCACCGGGGCCTTCGAGCTGGCCCTCGTCCCCGTCCAGGCATCGGCCTATCCGAGCCACCTGGGCGGCGTGTTCTCCCCGACGGCGACGGCCGGCAGCGCCGGCCTGGCCCAGGATTGGAGTGGCTTCGACGACCCCAAGGTCGACGCTCTGTTCACCCAGGCGCAGAGGGATCTCTCGGCCAACCAAGCGGCGGCGACGTACCAGCAGATCGATCAAGACCTCTGGCAGGACATGCCCACCTTCCCGCTGCTGGCCGAACCCGACTTCGTGGCCTTCTCGGCATCCGTCGTCGGCGTCCAGGCAGACCCCGGAGGCCTCGGGGTGCTCTGGCAGATGGACCAATGGGCACCGTTGGTGGCCGCTCCACCTACACCTCCGGTCACGACGACGACGAAAGGGGCGCTACACGCCCCGCGCTAACATGCGCAGTGCACGAAACCACCCTCGCCTGAGGGAGCACTCTCGTCGGAGTGGCGGAATAGGCAGACGCGCCAGCTTGAGGGGCTGGTGCCCGCAAGGGCGTAGGGGTTCAAGTCCC
>Ga0209415_10005149_pt1 | contig 23611 bp, 17 predicted proteins | sample PeaSoiSIISIP2007_FD_187696 | JGI IMG/M metagenome (GOLD analysis project Ga0209415, IMG submission 187696) | Peat soil microbial communities from Weissenstadt, Germany - SII-SIP-2007 (SPAdes) (version 2) | ecosystem: Environmental > Terrestrial > Soil > Wetlands > Peat | place: Germany... | reverse complement strand
CGTCCGGGTTGGTCTCTCGCGCCATGGCGAGCGCCTCACGGCCGCTCGCCGCCTCTCCCACGATCTCGATCTCGCGCGAGTCCTCCAGCAGCGCACGGAGCCCCATCCGGGTCAATACCTGATCGTCGGTCAGCAGCACGCGGATACCCACCGAACTCCCCCCGTTCAGCTACCACATCGGTAGAACGCGCGCGGGCGATAAAAAACCACTACGATACCCGCGACCTACGAACCATCACGGTGGAAAACATAGCATGGCGATACGTTGGGGGCTGTTCAAAACTGCACACATCTATCAAGTGCGGAACGATTGGGAGGATGGCGCCCGCTGTGGACACGGCGAGTCGACGCGCCGGGACGCTGGGGTGTTGTCGTGAAGGATGACGCTTCGTAGACGTTCGCAGCTTCCTGGCGTTCTCCTAACGTAAGACGTTGCAGACGCCGGTACACGCTCGGCGTCGGCGCACAGATTCCAACGAAGGGAGGGGGGCGTCATGACAGCCGCTGTTCGCACGCACACCGCGTCGTTCGTCGCAGCTGCGCTGCTGTCTCTTGCGTGTCCGACCATGCCGGGAATGCCGACCCCGGCAGCGCCCGGGGGTGCGACCGCCCAGTATTGGCGTTCGTCCCCCTGTCTCCGAGGCGGCGGGCCCGACGCGCACGCGAACTGTCTCCCCTGCCCCGGGGATATCCCGCCGGCACGGTGCCCGGCGCCTCGCGCCGGGCAAGTCTGGACGTAGGACCGACGATCCCGCGGGGTCCGCCACCGGGCTCCGCGGTCGCGTGTCCGGCCCGGTGGAGGCGCTGCGGCCGTACGTGTAAGGCCAACGTCGCCGTGGCCGGCACCGAGAGAAACATCAGCCCACCGCTGCGTGAGCCCCCGCGCCGCATCCTCGTCGTCACAGCAGGCAAGATCGGGAGGCAGAACACGGTCATTGGCATCGGGAGCACGCACGCCGTGGTCTCTTGCGCCGGGCCCTTGCGTCTGGCGACTCGGTATCGAGTCGGAGCAAACTGGGAATTCAGCGGTGGGCGGAGACACCCCGCTAGGTGTTGCGTAGGGCGTCGACGATCACATCGGCACAGTCTTCCCCGCAGTCGCACTGGACTGCCAGCGACACACGCGACGCTCGATCTCCCCCACGATGCTGTACAGAATCAACGCCAGCACCGCCATGATGATCAACGACGTGATGCCGCCCGTCATATCGAACTGGTTCAGTGACTGCGTGACGTACCATCCCAACCCTTTCGTCGATCCCACCATTTCCCCGACCACCGCGGAGACGAATCCGATCCCCACGGCGATCTTCACCGAGGAGAGAATCCACGGGACCAGCGAGGGAATCACGACGTACCGGATCACCTCCCACCGATGGGCCCGCATGCTGCGCAAGACGTCGAGGATGTCGCTGTCGATCGACTCCATGCCTTGGCGCACGTTGAACAACACGACAAACCCGACCACGGAGACGACGAGCACCACTTTCGAAATCAGGCCGATGCCGAACCAGAGAATGAAGAACGGTGCGAGCGCGACCCGGGGGAGGCTGTAAACCCCGATCAAGTAGGGGTCAATCGCCTTGGCCACGGCCGCCGGCGCGCGCGCGATAAGAATACCGCCCACGACTCCGGCGACGATCCCGGCGACCAGCCCCAACAGCGTTTCCTGCAGCGTCGCGGCCGTGTTGCGGGCCAGCGAGCCGTCAGCGGCCATCCGCACCAGCCGCTCGAGCACGAGCGCCGGGCTGCTGACCCAGTTGAACCCGATCACAAACTGACCCAGCCACTGCCAGACGCCGAGCACGATGCCGAAGATCGCGAGCCGGAGCAGCGCGCCTCGCGTCCACGCGGCCAGGATGAATCGCACCCGCGCCCCGCCGGTCTCGACCGGCGCATCACGGAGTTCTTCCTGGGGCTCGACGGTTTGGGGCATCACCGGCTCCTTCCCCAGCGACGGGTGCCCGGAGCGCGGGGCGGGCGGCCGAGGGCACGCGTGCGCCGGCCACGGAGTATTCGCCACCGACGGCACGCCGGCCGGCGCATCTAGTAGCCGCCTCGCGGAACCCCTGCGGACGGTTGCAGCACCGGCGTCTCCCCGTCGCTGGTGACCGCTTCGAGCACCCACGGGCGCGGCGTCTCGTCCCGGCAGGCGGCGCGGAACGCCGACTCGAACCGGTCCAGGTCGTCGACGCGCTCGCCCAGTGCGCCGAGCGCCGCGGCGGCCTGCGCAAAGTTCACGTCAAGGAACCGGTCCGACACGCGGTCCCCGGCGAACCGCCCCGCGGCGACGTGGTCGATCCACGCGAGGCTGCTGTTGTTGAGGACCACGGCGACGATGGGAAGGTTGAGGCGGGCCGCTGGTTCGACTTCCGCCATCGAGTAGGCCCAGCCGCCGTCTCCGGCGAGACAGACGACCCTGCCCGGGCGCTCGCGATCACGGGCGGCGGCAGCCACCCCGATGGCCGCGGGGAGACCCCACCCGAGGCCGGCCAGCCCCCTCGGCGCGAAGAAGCGGCGCCCCGCGACGTTGACCTGCCAGCGCGTGGCCGCCCACCCCGACGCCAGGCTCGCGTCGGTCACGAACACGTCATCGTCCGACATGATCGCGCCGACGACCCGCACGAGGTCCTGCGGCTTGAGGACGCCGCGGGCGGGCGGGGTCTTGTAGCACACCGGCCCATCCCACCATGCGCGCCGCATCGCCGCGATGCGTTCGAGATCCCACCCGCCGCTCCGTGGCGTGTGCTGCAGCGCCGCGGCCAACGCGCCGGCACCCAGCTTCGCGTCGGCGACGATCCCGACCGTGCGGTGGTAGTTCCGGCCGATCTCTTCCGGATCGATGTCGATATGCACGACCGGCGTGTCCGGCTTGGGCACGCTCCACCCGAGCGTCACCGTTTGGCCGGCTTTGCACCCGACGAACAGCACGCAATCGCTCTCCGCCAGCAGCGTGTTGGCCATGGGCATGCCAAACGATCCCGCCACCCCCACCGAGAGGGGATGGGTCTCGGCGATGACGCCCTTGCCCGTGACGCTGGTGGCGATGGGACACCCCAGCGTTTCCGCGAGCCTCTGCACCTCCGGTCCGGCGCCGGCCCGCAGCGCGCCCCCGCCGGCGACCAGCATGGGGGTTTTGCTCTCGCGCAGCCGGGACACGGCGTCCTCCACCGCCGCCGGGTCCGCCGCGGGGCGCAGCCGCGGGAACGCCGCCCACTCGGGGCCGGCGGGAAACCCCTCGGCGCCCGCCGGACCGTAGAAGACGTCGGCGGGGATCTCGAGCACGACCGGTCCGGGACGGCCGGACGTGGCAATCCGAAGACACGCGTGCAAGATCTCCGCCAGGTTGTCGCCGGTCTCGACGCGGCCGTACCATCGCGCGCAGGGCTCAAGCAGGCGGCGTTGTTCGACGCCCTGCGACGCCGATCCGAGGCGCCGGCGATGTTCCCAATGCCGCGGGATGTCGGAGACGATCGCGAGGACCGGCACCGACGACGCGCTCGCCTCGAGCAGGCCCGAGACGAGGTTGCTCGCGCCCGGCCCGACCGTGGCGTCGCAGACGCCGACGGTGCCCGAGGCCCGAGCGTAGGCATCGGCCGCGTACGCGGCGCTCCGTTCGTCCCGCATCACGGTGTGCTCGATGCGAGGGCGCCGCTTCGCGATGCCGTCGTAGAGCGGCAGCGTTTGCCCGCCCGGGCAGCCGAAGACGCGGCGGATGCCGTATGCGATCAATCGATCGGCGAGCTGGTCCCCGATGTGCACGTCGTGTCCCCCGGCTTCAGGATCCCTGGATCGTCGGCTGTGTGGAACGCGTCCGCCCGCGTCGGTCCGCGATCGATCGGGGCGGCGCCTCCCCCGGGCGGCTCACGGATCACCGCGGCCCGACGGGGCGCCCGGGCGGCTCACGGATCACCGCGGCCCGACGGGGCGCCCGGGCGGCTCAGGCCCGGGATCACCTGCGCGGCGAACAGCCGCACGGCCTGCTCCGCTTCCTGCCGGCGCATGCCGGGATAGTGGAGCCGCACGATCACGTGAAGGTCTCGCTCGCCGAACTCCTCCACCCACGGGCGAAAGTCCCGGACCACGTCGGCGGGCGTGCCGGCAATCGTGCGCTCCCGGATCGCCTCGTCGTCGATCCGGGGCAGCGCGGAGGAACGTTGCCCGGTTTCATCGGCGGCGTGCCAGGCTTGGTAGGTGCCGATCTGATGCCACATCGCCGTCCGCACGGTGTCGGGGATCGTCCCGTCGGACGACACCCACGCGTTCACGTGAAAGCCGAGCGACAGGTGCTCCGGGGCCCGCCCGGCCGAGCGCGCGGCGCGATCGAAGAGGCCGACGTGGCGCCGAAACTCCTCGAGACGATTCTGCGGCGTGCCGATGTACCCGTCCGCGAGCTGCCCGGCCCGCGCGATCGCCGCCCCCGCCGTCCCGCCGAGCATCACGGGCAGGCGTCCGAAGGGCTTGGGCGTGACGCGCACGTCGTCGTAGGCGAAGTATCGCCCGCGAAACGAGAAGGTGTCGCCGTCCCACGCCGCCCGGCAGATCTTGACCAGCTCGGCGGTTCTGCCGGCCCGCTCCGCGAGGGGGATGCCGAAGGCGCGAAACTCCTCCTTGCGCCACCCGGAGCCGAGGCCGACGATGAGCCGGCCCCGGGACAGCTGGTCCAACACCGCGCAATCTTCCGCGAACCGAAGCGGATGCTGAAACGGCGCGAGCACGACGGCCGTCCCGAGCGCGAGGCGGCTCGTCTGGGCCGCGACCGCCGCCAGCATGACCGTGAGCGACGGGAGATAGGCGTCCGCGGCGCCGTGGTGCTCGGAGACCCACAGCGCGTCGAACCCGACGGCCTCGGCGAGGCGGGCGAGCGCGAGCGTGTCGTCGTACTCGTCCGCGACGGAACGCGCGCTGCCCGGGGGCACCTGCCCCGTGAACAACCCTAGACCGATGCGGAGGGTCATCCGGAGGTCACGTCCACGCGGGCCGCGAGCCGGTGCCGCCCGGCCGGCGGAACGGGGAGCGCGCCCGGCCGTCTCGTCCCGGCGTGCTCCGGGTCGGCGGCGCGGGACGGGTCCGCGCCCCACGCACCGATGCCGTCACGGCGTCTGATCCCCTGCGCGGACGCGCGTCGCTCATCCGATCAGGTCAAACACGCGCTTCTGGAGTTCGCGAAAGCCGTCTTCAAATCGGCTCTTGTAGTAGTCGCGGGGGCGCGGCAGGGCGACGTCAAACGTCCCGATCAGACGGCCCGGGCCCCGGGACAGCACCAGGATGCGATCCCCCAAGGCCACCGCCTCGTCGATGTCGTGCGTGACGAATACGACGCTCTGGCCGAACCGCTCCACGATCCGAAGAAAGAAGTTGCCCACGTGGATCCGCGTGTTCGCATCCAGCGCGCTGAACGGCTCGTCCATCAAGAACACCGCGGGCTCGTACGCCAGCGCTCGCGCGAGCGCGACGCGCTTGCGCATACCCCCGGAGAGCTGCGAGGGATACTTGTCGCGAGAGTCGCCCAGCCCCAGGTCCTGCATCAACTGCGCCGCGCGCGCGGCGGCGACCCGGGGGCTCTCCCGCGCCAGCCGGACGGCCAGCTCGACGTTCTGTCCGGCCGTCCGCCACGGCAGCAGCGCGTCGGATTGGAACACGAACCCGACCCGCGGCGCGGCGGCCCCGGGCTGGGTGATGCGCACCGAGCCGCGGGAGGCCCGGAGCAGGCCACCCACCACCTTGAGGAGCGTCGTCTTTCCGCAGCCGCTCGGACCGACGATGACCACGATCTCTTCCGGCCTCACCTGGAAGGAGATGTCGTCGACCGCCAGCGTGCCCGCCCGCCGCGTGACCGCGGCGGCGGCTCCCGCGTACTGCACCGTGACGCCGGTCACGTCGATGGACGCCCCCCGCGTGTGCGCTGACGCCAGGGGTCCTGCGCCGCCCGCACCCACCCCCTGCCCGACCGCGCCGGCGACCGCGTCCCGCGCGTCCAGGGCCGTCTGCCTCACGTATCGCCGCCCGGCGTCCGGCCCCGGCGCATCCTCACAGGGGCGGCGCGGACTGCGTCAGCTGGCGAAACGTGGGAAACCCGGCGTCCGTGAACAGCCCCGACCCGAGGAGCAGCTCGCGCGTGTTGTTGTACATCACGACCGTGTAGACGCAGTCGAGCGACCAGATGCCGGGGTTGCGCAGATAGGCGTCCAATTGGATCTGGAGGTTGGCCGCCGATGTCGTCGAGCCCCACTCCGCCGTCGCCATCTTCATCGCGTACGCCGGGTCCGTACGGAATCGCTGCATGACCTGCCGGTAGGCGCGCATGAACGCGACGTACGCGGCCGGGTTGGCCTTCACCGCCGCCGTCCGGGCCGTGAAGACGAGCGACGCCTGCAGGCCCTGCTCCGTGCGGAAGTCGTACACCGACTGGACGGTATGCTCGGCCTGGGCGTTCTCCAGCACGGGCGACTGAAGTTGGACCGCGGCCGCCTTGCCGGACAGCAGGGCCGCATACTGCGCCGGCGTGCCGCCGAGCGAGGCGATCTGGAGGTCGGCGGGATTCATGCCGGCCTTCTTCAGCGCGAGGTTCAGCGCGAATTCGCTGAACGCCCCCGGGCCCGTGATGCCGACGATCTGGCCTTTGAGGCTCTGCAGGGTGTGATAGGGGGACCCCGCCTTCGACACCAAGATGAACACGCCGCGCTGCAGCATCGTCGCGATGATGGTCACGTCCAGCGTCTTCGTCTGCAGCAGACGGACGGGCAGGTCCATGCCCCCCATCATGATGTCTCCCGTGCCGCCCGCGAACACCTGGGCCGTGGTTCCGCCGCCCGTCTGAAACTGTGCCAGCGACAGGGTCAGGTGGTTCGCTGTGGCATAGCCGTCGTGCATCATCGTCCAGAGCGGGAGATCGAAGAACCCGGGGGTCGTCTCCAACACGCTCAACGAGTAGTCGCCGGTCGGCGCCGCGGTCCCGGGGAACGCCGCGAGGGCCAGGACCAGGGCCGACACAAGCACGGCCGCGGCCGCCGCGAGGCGGCTCGAGGAGCGGCGCAGTCGAAGACGGTGCAACCGTTTGTCCATGTCGTCTCCTCACCAGTCGTAGTATGCGGCCGGGCCCGCCGACGGGCAGGACCCGGCCTCGATGCGCATCGCCGGTTCGCCGCGAGTGGGGGCCGTTCCTTCGCAGGTTGCCCGGTCAGACCAGATTTTCGTCGAATGGAGGATCCGCGGAAGGCGTCCCGCGGTGCCGTTCAGAACTATACCGCACCATGAAGGTCGAGCGTGAGGTGGAGATCTGCCTGGTCGGCCTCGGCGGCACGGGAGGCATGGCGGCCGCCGTGCTGACGGCGGCCGGCCGGAACGTCGTGGCGCTCGAAGCGGGGCCGCCGTGGAGCGGCCGCGAGCACCTGATGGACGAGATCTCGTCGACAAACGCCCGGAACGTCTGGGGGTCCGCCAAGTTCAATCACGAGATCCCCACGTGGCGTCCGCACGCCGACGGCGCGCGGCAGCCCACCCCGCATACCCAGGGGCTGGCCAACGGCGTGGGCGGCAGTTCGCTCGTCTACGGGGCCATCGCATTCCGGTTTCATCCGGACGACTTCCGAGTCCGGTCGAATACCCTGGAGCGGTACGGCCCGGGCGCGCTGCCGCCGGGGACGGGGCTCGCCGATTGGCCGCTCAGCTACGACGACCTGGAGCCGTTCTACGACTGGGCGGAGGAACTGGTCGGCGTCTCGGGACACGCCGGGAACGTGCGTGGTCAGGTGCGGGCCGGCGGGAATCCGTTCGAGGGCCCCCGGCAACGACCGTACCCGCTGCCGCCGCTGCGGACGTCGGGTCTCGGCCGGCTGTTCCGCGACGCGGCGCTCGGGGCCGGCTACCATCCGTTCCCGGTGCCGGCGGCGATCCTCTCGGAACCCTACGCCGGCCGCCGGGCGTGCACGTACTGCAGCTTCTGCAACCGCCTCGCGTGCCACGTCGGCGCCAAGGGCGGCACGCTGGACACGGTAGTGCCGCTGGCCGCGGCGACCGGCCGGCTGGACATCCGCACCGGATGCCGCGCCCTCAGGATCGTCACGGACGAGCGGGGGGTTGCGAGCGGGATCGAATACGCGGGACCCGACGGCGTCCACTTTCAGCCGGCCGGCGCCGTCGTGCTCGCCACCTACAGCTACGAGAACATCCGGCTGCTGCTCCTCTCGCGGACCGGGCGGTTCCCCGACGGTCTCGGCAACAACGCCGGCCAGGTCGGACGGTACTACATGGCGCGGCAGCACCTCCCGGTGTTCGGCGTGTTCGACGGCCGGCGGCTCAATGGGTTCACCGGGCCGGCCGCGCAAGGATACACGATCGACGACCTGAACGCCGACAACTTCGATCATACGGGCCTGGGCTTTGTCCGCGGGGGCCGCATCGCCGTCGTCCATCAGTTTTCGCCGATCGAAAGTACGACCATCATCCCTCCGGATGTCCCGCGGTGGGGGCGGCCGTACAAGGCCTTCCTCACGCGCCACTACAACAGCATCGCCGTCCTGACCGTCGGCGCGGAGACGCTGCCGTACGACGCGAACTTCCTGGACCTCGATCCCGAGGTGCGCGATCCGCTCGGGCGGCCGGTGATCCGGATCACTTTCAACACCTACGAGAACGAGCGGCGGCTGCTCGGGTTTCTTCAGGACCGCGCCGTCCGGCTGTTGGAGGCCATGGGCGCCGGCCGCGTGTGGCGGGCCTCGCCCCACGTGGAGGCGATGGGCGTCCACGACGTCGGCGGGGCCCGCATGGGCATGGACCCGCGGCACTCCGTCGTGGACAGTTTCGGGCGGCTGCACGAGGTGCCGAACGTGTACGTGCTGGGCGGCGCCACCCTGCCGACCCACGGCGGCCTCAACCCGACGTTGACGCTCCAGGCGCTTGCCCTGCGCACCGCCGCGCACATCGCCGGGACGGCGCCGCAGGTCGTTCGCGAGCGCCTGCGCGCCACGGGACCGTCCCGCGGAGCGTAGGCGCGGCGCCGCGGAATCTCGATGCGGAGGGAATGACGTGTGCGGCGACGCCAGTACCCCGCCGGGCGGTCACGATGAGACCGAGGTACCACCGTCTGCGTTGACGGGCGCGGAGACGGCGGCGCTGTCCGCGCTCGTCGAAGGTTTGTTCCCCAGGGACGAGCTCGGTCCGGGTGCGCTGGACATCGGCGTGGTCGACTACCTGACGCGGGCGTTCCACGGACCCTACCGGGAGTTCGTCCCGCTGTACCGCCTGGCGCTGGCCGCGCTGGACCAGGCGGCCGGCCGCGACTATGGGCAGACGTTCGCCGATCTTGCCCCCGAGGCGCGGGACGTGTTGATCGGCCGGCTCGAACGCGGGCAGCTGGACGAACTGCACGGCGCGGAACTGGCGCCGTTCTTCCCGATCGCGTGGCAGCACCTCCGAGAGGGACTGTTTGGCGATCCGATGCACGGCGGCAACCGCGGGATGCTCGGATGGCGGCTGATCGGGTTCCCCGGCGCCCAGTACGGCTACACGCCGGAGGAGCAGCAGGTCGATGCGGTGATCGCCCGCGAGCCGCGCAGCGCGGCGCAGCTCCCCGCGGACGGCACCGAGTCTCGGGTGCCATGATCGTCGCGGCCGGCGCGGCGGCCGTGACCTTGCGGCCGTCCTCAGGCGCACGCTGACGTCGCCCCGCGGGGCGCGCGAACGGGAGTGATCGGCATGGGCGCACCATCACAGAAGCGAACGACCGCCGGCAGAATCGACGCCGGAGGCGTGTACTGCTCCCGGCTGGCCGCGGGAGGCGGGTACGTCTTTCTCGCCGGCACGGCGATGGACGAGCACGGCCGTCTCGCCGGCGCCGCCAGGCCGCAGCCGCCGTACGAGGGGTCGGCGGCCGCGCAGTCGCGGGCGCAGACGCGATACATCTTCGAGCGGTACCGGGAGCTCCTTCCCCAGTTGGGCGCCTCCCTGGACGACCTCGTGCAGTTGGAGCAGTACGTGAAGCTGAAGGTCCACACCGACGGATACTTCAGGGAGGCGCTGGCGCCGGGCTTCATGGGTGCGTCCCGTCCCGTGGGCGCGACGGCGCAAGTGGGCGAGTACTTCCCGGACGAGGCGGTCGTCAGCGTCACGGGCCTCGGCATCATTCCGGACCGGGACGCCGGGTTCGTCAAGGAGTTTCCGGGGCTGGACCCCAGCAAGCCGGGCGGGCAGTTTCCCGAGATGGTCGCCGCGGGTCCCTATCTGTTCACGACGTACTACCCGACCGACAGCAAGACCGGGATTCATCCCGCCGTCCGCACCGAGGACTGGAACTGGCGCGGCAGCGAGATCCGCGGCGAGGCGGAGTACGGCGTCGAGGTGATGCAGAAGCGGCTGGCGCTCGTCGGCGCGTCGCTCGACGACATCGTGGACTACACGCTGTTTCTCGCGGATCCCGGCGATCTCTACGAGTTCGACCTCGTGCTGCGCAAGGCACTGCACGGGCGGGCGCCGACGCGCACCGTGATTCCCATCCGGGGCCTGGCCAATCCTCGCCGCGAGGGCGCCTTCGGCCACGAGCAGGGCGCGCTGCGCATGGAAGCGCAGTTCCGCTGCCTGGTCCCGGGCCGCGGGGCGGAGAAGGTGATGGTCCCGGGGCCGGGAGAGGGGTTCGGGTATCAGTCGGCGGGCGTGCGGGTCGGACCGCTGCTCTGGATCTCCAGCCAGGTCGCCGACGCCGAGCACCGCGGCGGCGGGGCCGCCCGCGAGATCGACAACATCCTCGAGAAGATCGCCGTGACGTGCCGGAACGGCGGGACGTCGCCGCGCCATCTGCTCCGGCTCCGCGCGCTCGTCGGGCGGCGTGTCGACGCGCTGGCCGTCTACGCCGCGCTGCGAAAATGGGTGCCGGACGCGCCTCCGACCGTGTGCATCATCGTGGTCCCGGCGCCCCTGCCGGTCGCCGACTGCTCCGTGGCGCTCGACGCGGTGGCGCACGTCGAGGACGCCTAGGCCGCCCGCCCCCTCACCCTGCGGGTCCACGCCTCGCCGGCGCCGCTAGCGCACGGCGCTCTGGATGGCGACGTCGACGACGGCCGGCGCGCCGAGGCCCAGCGCTTCTTCGAGCGCCGGCCGGAGGTCCTCCGCCCGCTCGACCCGCCGGCCGTGCACGCCCATCGATTCCGCGATGCGATCGTAGCGCAGCGGCGGATCGGTCAGATCCATGGCGACGAACTTCCGGTCGACGTGCGCGGGTCCGAGGTAGTCCATCACGTTTTCCTTCAGGATGCGATAGCTCGCGTTGTTGCACACCACCCACGTGACCGGGATGCGGTGGTGCGCGGCGGTCCAGAACGCGCTGACGGTGAACATCGCCGAGCCGTCCGCGACCACGCCGACGACCGGCCGCTCCGGCATCGCCAGCTTGATGCCGAGCGCGCCGGGGAGCCCTGGGCCGAGCCCGCCGCCGCGCGCCCGGAAGTACCGACCCGGCCGGGGCGTCACATACCGCTGCAACACGGCGCTGCTCGTGATCGCTTCCTCGAAGATCGCGGCGTCTGGGGGCAGCACGTCGGCGAGTTCGCCCATCAACCGCGGGACGGAGATGGGTGACGACTCCCACGTCTTGCGGTCCGCCGCCAGCTGGGCGTCGCGCTTCTGGCGCCGTTCGGCGGTGATCGCCGCGACCCGGTCCGCCGCGCCGCGCGGAGGCCGCGACTCCAACCGTTCGAGCAGCGCGGCGAGCGCGGCCCCGCAGTCGGCCTTGATGCCGAGTGCCGTCGGCAGGCTCTTGCCCAGCTCCCAGCCGTCGAGGTCGATTTGGATCACCTTGGTGTCCTTCGGGACCATGCCCCCCGCGTGCGGGAAGATGAACCGGAACAGCGGCGCCCCCAGCGCCAGCACGACGTCGTGTTGCGCGAAGAGCTGGCTCGTGACCTCGGGCGCGGCGGCGTTGGTGAAGGGCAGCGTGCCGACCACGAGGGGATGGTCGGCGGCCACGTTCACCTCGGTGGTATAGCCTTGGTAGATGGGCGCGCCGAGCAGTTCCGCCAAGCGGACCACACGTTCCTGTCCATCGGACAGGGCGACGCCGTCGCCGGTCACGATCAGCGGGCGGCGGCTCCCGGCGAGGAGCTCCGCCGCCTCGTCCATGGCCGCCGGATCCGGGTGCGCCCGCCAGCGGGTGTAGGTGGTGGGCCTGATCGAGACGTCCGCCGCCTCGTCCAGGACGTCGATGGGAACGGAGAGCACCACCGGTCCCTGCGGGGCCTCGTCGGCGACCTTGAACGCCCGACGGACCGCCTGCGCCAGGTCGGCCGCGTGGCCGATCTCATACGCCCACTTGGTGACGGGCGCGGCGATGGCCATGAGGTCGCCCGACAAGAGCGGCTCCTGGAACAGCGCCTGGCTCGCGCTCTGGCCGACGTACACGACGAGCGGCGAGTGTCCGGCCCGGGCGTTGAACAACATGCCCACGGCGTTCCCCAGCCCCGGGGCGATATGCAGCTCGACGAACGCCGGCTTGCGGGTCGCGCGGGCGAACGCGTCGGCCATGCCGACCGCGACGCCCTCGTGCAGGCACAGGATGAATTCCAGCTGGGGGTAATCTTGTAGAAGGTCCATGAAGGCCTGCTCAGTGGTGCCGGGATTGCCGAAGATGTACCGAACGCCGTCGGCAACCAGTTGTTCGAGCAGGGCTTGCTTGCCCGTCATCAACGGCATCGACGCAGTCCCTCCTGTACGCGAGGTGGAGCCTCCGCGGCCGCGCCGTGCCCGACACGCAACGACGCCGCGCCGGCGCCGGCGGCCGTCGGGTCGCGGTGTGCGGCGGTGCTCCGTGGGACCGCCGCGGGCGCGGCCGGCCGCGGACCGGTTCCACCCCACGCTGCCGCCTTCCTGCGAATCGACGAGCGCCGGACAAGAAAACCGGGGACGGCGCCCGCCGCGTGACCGGGCCACGGATCATCCGCGCTCGTGGCAGGGAGCGGCGCGCGGCGCCGCGAACACCACGCGCCGTGCGGCCGGACGTCCTTCGGGGCGTGTCGCGAACGCATAGACCGGCGCAACCGCGATCTCTCGGCCCCACACGACCGGGCGGATACCGCCCCCACCCCCTGTCGGGGCAACCCGGGGGCCGCGTCGACGCGGGAGGAGGAGGAAGGCGAATGGCAAGCGTGGGAAACCGGGTGCGGCTCACGATCGACCGGCCCGCGGCCGACAGCATCGATCGCTTCCGCGAGGCCAGTCCTCCCGATCTCGCGGACGCCATGAACCGGGCCGGCGCGATGCGGGACCTGTTTCCCGCCTACCGGCCCATCCCCAAGTGCATCGGCCCCGCGCTGACGGTGAAGGTACCGGCCGGCGGATCGGCCGTGATTCTCAAGGCGATGGAACTCGCGCAAAGCGGCGACGTCATCGTGATCGACGGTCGCGGCACGACGACCGCCAGCTTGTGGGGAGGCAACCGCAGCATCTACGCCGCTCAGAAACAGCTGGCCGGCGTGATCATCGACGGCGCCATGCGGGACGTGGCGGAGTCGCGCCAGGTGAACCTCCCGGTGTTCGCCAGGGCGATCGCTCCAACGGCGGGCGCGTCGACCGGACCCGGTGAGGTGAACTACCCGGTCTCATGCGGAGGCGTCGTCGTGTGCCCCGGGGACATCGTCGTGGCCGACGAGGAAGGGATCGTCGTGATCCCCCGCGGCGATGCGGACGACGTCTACGCCGCGTGGCGGCAGATCGTGGAGCGAGAGGTCGCCTGGCGGGCCGACTCCGCGGCGGGGCGCCAGGTCGGCGGGCTGGATGTCGATCGACGGCTCCGGGACGCCGGCACCATCATCACCCCATGACGGACGGCCGGAGCGAGTCGCCGGCGCGCATGCGGAGGGAGCGCCTGCATGGACGAGGTCACTGAGCGCATCGCCCGGTTCGTCGAGGGGTTGACCACGGACGCCCTCGACGCCGCGGCGATCCACGAGGTGAAGCGCAGGGTGGTGGACTCCTTCGGCTGCATCGTGGGCGGACGCGGGAGCGAACCCGCGCGCATCGCCAGGCGGCTCGCGGCCCAGTCCCAGGGCGTGCTGTCGGCGAGCGTGGTGGGGCTGCCGGCCAAGTCCACCGTGGAGATGGCCGCGTTCGCCAACACCTGCATGGTCCGGTACCTGGACTACAACGACATGTACTTCACCCCGCGTGGCGGCGGACAGCACCCGAGCGACTTGATCCCGGCCGTGCTCGCCACCGGCGAGGCGCTGGGCGCGCGCGGCCTGGACGTGCTCCTGGGCATCACGATCGCGTACGAGGTCGGCGCGGCGCTGGCGGGGGTGACGCGCATTCGGGAACGGGGATGGGACCAAGGCACCTTCACCGTCGCCGCCGCCGCGATGGGCGCCGGGAAGCTGCTCGGCTTGACGCGGAACCAGCTGGCGCATGCCGCGTCCATCGCGGTGACGTCGAACATCGCGACGCGCCAGACGCGCGTCGGACAGTTGTCGATGTGGAAGGGCGCCGCCACGGCGGCCGCGAACCGCAACGGGATTTTCGCCGCGCTGCTGGCGCGCGAGGGCATGACCGGGCCGGCCGAGCCGTTCGTCGGCAAGGACGGGATCATGGACCTCATCACCGGGCCGTTTACGCTGGACCTGGGCCTGCCGCCCGCGCGGCCGTTCGTGGCCGAGGCGAGCGGCCTCAAGTTTTACCCGGCGGAGTACAACGCCCAGAGCGCCTTGGACGTCGTGTTGGCGCTTCGACCCCGCGTCCCGATCGACGAGATCGAGCAGATCCACGTGGAGACGTATTGGGTGGCCTACAGCGAGATCGGGATGGAGCCGGCGAAGTGGGATCCGCGCACGCGGGAGACGGCGGATCACAGCCTGCCCTATCTGCTGGCCGCCGCGCTGCTCGACGGCCGGGTCACGCCGGACTCGTTCTCCGCGGAGCGGATCGCGGACCCGCGCCTCCGCCGGCTCCTGCCGCGGATCTCGGTCGCGGAGCGCCCGGAGTTCTCCCAGCGATTTCCTGCCGAACTGAACAGCCGCATCGTCGTCCGGCTCCGGTCCGGCCAGACGCTGGACGGCCAGTCGGCCTACCCGCACGGCCACGCGAAGCATCCCTTGACGGACGACGAGGTGAACGAGAAGTGCGACGCGCTTTGCGCGTCGGTCCATGACCACGGGGTCTGCCGGGAGCTCAGGGACGCGTTCTGGCGCTTCGAGTCGCTCGACGACGTGTCCGAGACCCTGGGCATCCTCGGCCGCCTGACCGCGGCGTAGCGCCCTCCCGCGTGTCCCATCGTTCCGACAGGAAGAGGGGCCGCGCGAGGTGAACCGAATGGATCCAAGGATCCAGAAGGCGGCGGCGCACCTGGAAGCGCGCCCCGTCGGGGTCCGAGCGTACAGAAGGGGGTCGCGATGAAGGCTCGTCCGTTGCTCGACGCGCCAGTGTCCGTGCCGGAGGCGATCGTCCGGGTGCTCGAAGAGGCGGGGGTCGGCGCGGTCTTCGGCATGTCCGGCGGCAACACGGGCCGGATCTTCGCGGCGCTCGCCGGCCCGCGGGGATCGAGAACATGATTCATGCCGAGCAGCTCATCGGCGTCGTGAAGGGCGACGTGCCGTTGGAGCCGATCGTCGACCAGTCGTTCCTGCCGACCTACCTCAAGACGCGCGACCTGTTCACGAGGTAGCGCGCTCGTTGCGCACGTTCGGTCTCGAAGGCGCGGCCGTCCGCGACGATGGCATGCGCGTCGCCGCGCGTCGTCCCGGCCCGCGCCGGCCGTGATGTCGGCGCCGCGGTTTCTGGGGGCCCGCGTCAAGCGCGTGGAAGATCCTCGCTTCCTGCGAGGCCAGGCGCAGTACGTGGCGGACCTGCAGCCGGCCGGCCTGCTGCACCTCGTCTTCGTGCGGAGCCCGCACGCCCACGCCGAGGTGACGCGCATCGACGTCGCCGCGGCCGCCGGCGCGTCGGGCGTGGCGGCGGTGCTCACGGCCGCCGACGTCGCCCATCTCACGCCGAAACCGATCGCCATTCAGCCGCCCGGCCTCCGCGTCCCGCCGCACGCGCCGCTCGCCGCGCACACCGTGCGGTACGCGGGGCAGCCCGTGGCGGCGATCGCCGCAGCCGACCCGTACGGCGCCCGGGACGCCGCCGATCTCGTGCAGATCGAGTACGCGCCGCGCAGCCCGGCCGTCGATCCGGCGCGCGCGCTGGAGCCCGGGAGCCCGCTCGTCCATCCTTCGCTCGACTCGAATCTCGCGTTCGAGCACGCCTGGACCGCCGGGGACGTCGACGGCGCGTTCAGCCGGGCGGCACACGTCGTGCAGGGACGCTTCCCACATCCACGCCTCGCCGCCGTTCCGCTGGAACCGCGGGGGTGCATGGCCCGCTACGACGGACGCCTCCTGACGGTCTGGATCTCGACCCAGATGCCGCACGCCGTCCGCGCGGACCTCGCCGTCGTCTTCGGTCTGCCCGAGCATCGCATTCGCGTCATCGCGCCCGACGTGGGCGGCAGTTTCGGGTGCAAGACCGGCGTGTACGACGACGAGATCGTCACGGTCGCCGCGGCGCTGCGCCTGGGACGCCCGGTGAAGTGGATCGAGACCCGGAGCGAGAACCTGCTGGTGACCTCCCACGGGCGCGGCCAAGTCCACGAGGCGGCGCTGGCCGTCGGCGCGGACGGGACGTTCCTCGCGCTTCGCGTGCAGGGACTGGCCGACCTCGGCGCCTACCCTGAGACGTTCAGCGCCAGCCCGCCGTTGCTCGCCGGACGGCTCGTGACCGGAGCGTACCGGATTCCGGCGGCCAGCGTCGTCGTCCGGGGCGTCTACACGCACAAGACCGCGACCGCCGCCTACCGGGGGGCCGGACGGCCCGAGGCGGCATACCTCATCGAGCGCTTGGCCGATCTCGCGGCCGACGCGTTGGGCATCGATCCCGTGGAGATCCGCCGGCGGAACTTCATTCGGCCCGAGGACTTTCCCTATGCGGTCCCGTCGGGCTTGACTTACGACACGGGGCGGTACGCCCTCACCCTCGACCGGGCGTTGACCCTGGCAGGCTACGAGGAATGCCGGGCCGTGCAGGCGCGCGCCCGCGCGGAAGGCAGGCTGCTCGGCGTCGGGATCGCGACCTTTGTGGAAACGGCCGGCAGCGCGCCGTCCCGCGCGCTCCCCTACGCGGGGTGGGAGTACGGGGCCGTCCGCGTCGAACCATCCGGGCACGTCGTGGTGGTCACCGGGACGTCGCCGCACGGACAGGGGCAGGAGACGACGTTTGCGCAGCTGGTCGCCGACGCGCTCGGGCTCGACCTCGACGGCGTCACCGTGCTCCACGGCGATACCGAGGTCGTCCCCGCCGGGTTCGGCACCGGGGGCAGCCGGGGGACGTGCGTCGGCGGCGTTCCCGTGTACCTGGCGGCGGAATCGGTGAAGGCGAAGGCGCGCCTGCTCGCGGCGCACCTGTTGGAGGCGGCTCCGGAGGACGTCGTGTTCGACGGCGGGCGGTTCCACATCCGAGGGACGCCGGCCCGGGCGCTGTCCTTCGCCGACGTGGCGCGCGAAGCCCACCGCGGGGCACGGCTTCCCGCGGGGATGGAGCCGGGCCTTGAGGCGGCGTGCACCTGGGATTCGCCTGGGTTCACCGTCCCATTCGGCGCGTACGTGTCCCTCGTGGAGATCATGCCCGAGACCGGACAGGTGCGCGTGCTCCGGTTCGTCGGGGTCGACGACGTGGGCACCGTCCTGTCGCCCCTGCTCGTGGAGGGGCAGCTGCACGGCGGCATCGCGCAAGGGCTCGCGGAGGCGCTTCGCGAGGAGATCGTGTATGACGACGCCGGCCAGTGCCTCACCACCACCCTCGCGGACTACGCCGTCCCCAAGGCCGCCGATGTCCCGCATCTCGAGCTGAACTACACCGAGACCCCCACAGGGGTGAATCCCCTGGGAGCGAAGGGCGTGGGAGAGGCGGGCACGGTCGGCGCGCCGGCCGCGGTGATGAACGCGGTGTGCGACGCGCTGCGGCCGCTGACCGCGCGGACGCTCGAGATGCCCGCCGGCCCCGAGAAGGTCTGGGCGGCGGTGCGGCGGGCCCGAGCGGGGGCCGAACCGGCCGGGGCCTGAGGTTCCGTGTGAGACCGGCTCCGGCCGACGAGACGGGCGGACGACGCGGATGCGGGGGATGACGCGCCATGCGTGAGGAGGTCACGATGGATGAGGCACACGGTGCAGAGGACGGGCGTCCCGGCGGATCCCGGGACGTCGCACAGGGCGTGTGGGGCAGCGACGCCTTCGCAGACGTGCTCCGAGCCCTCGAGCTGCCCTATGTCTCTCTCGTGCCGGGGTCCAGCTTCCGCGGGCTGCACGACAGCGTGGTGAATCATCTCGGCAACCGCGTGCCGCAACTGCTGCTGTGCCTCCACGAAGAGCACGCCGTCGCCATCGCCCACGGCTGGGCGAAGGTCACCGGCCGGCCCATCGGCGTGGCGCTCCATGCCAACGTCGGCCTGATGCACGCGACGATGGCCATCTTCGACGCCTGGTGCGACCGGATGCCGGTCATCCTGCTCGGCGCCACCGGCCCGGTGGACGCGACCAAGCGCCGACCGTGGGTCGACTGGATCCACACGGCTCGCGATCAGGGCGCGCTGGTGCGCCACTACGTGAAATGGGATGATCAACCCGCGTCGGTCGCCGCCGCCCAGGAGTCGTTGTTAAGGGCGGCGCAGATCGCCGCGACGGCGCCCCAGGGCCCCGTCTACGTCTGCTTCGACGCCGGGCTGCAGGAAGCGAAGCTCGACGCGGCGCCCCGCGTGCCGGATGTCGAGCGGTTCCGGCCGCCCGCGCCCGCGCAACCGGCGCCGGACCTCGTGAGCCGCGCGGCGGACTGGCTCCGCGACGCCGCGCACCCCGTGATCCTCATGGGCCGCGTTTCTCGCGACGAGCGCGGGTGGCGCGATCGCGTGGCGCTCGCCGAGCACCTCGGCGCCACGGTGCTCACGGATCTGAGAAGCGGCGCGGCGTTTCCCACAGACCACCCGCTGCACGGCCCGGCCCCCGGGCTCTTCCTCTCGGCCGCGGCGGCCGCGGAACTGAGGTCGGCGGACGTCGTCCTCAGCCTCGACTGGCTCGACTTGGCCGGCACCCTCAAGCAGGCGTGGGGAGCGGAGGACGTCTCGGCCCGCGTGATTCAGGTGTCGCTGGACCAAGTGGTCCACAACGGCTGGAGTATGGATCATCAGGCCCTGCCGCCCTGCGACCTCTACCTGCTGGCCGCGCCCGATGCGGCGGTGCCGCCGTTGCTGAGCGCGGTGCGAGCGCGGGGCCGGCGAGCGGAGGCTAGGAGGCCCGCGGCGTCCCGGCCGTCGACCCCCGCCGACCCCACGTCCGGCCCGATCACCCTCGCGCAGCTGGCCGGGGCGTTGGAACACGCCACGGCGGGCGGCCCCGCGTGTTTGCTGCGTCTTCCCACCGGGTGGCCCGAAGGCGTCTGGCATTTTCGGCATCCGCTCGACTACATCGGATACGACGGGGGCGGAGGCGTCGGATCCGGCCCCGGGATCGCGGTCGGGGCCGCGCTGGCATTGAGGGACAGCGGACGGCTGCCGGTCGCGATCCTCGGCGACGGCGACTATCTCATGGGCGTCACGGCGCTGTGGACTGCGGCGCACTCGCGCATTCCGCTGCTCGTGATCGTGGCGAACAACAACTCCTACCTCAACGACGAACTGCACCAAGAACGGGTGGCCAAGGAGCGCGGCCGGCCTGTTGAGAATCGGTGGATCGGACAGCGCATCGCCGACCCCGAACCGGACCTGGCGGGACTCGCGCGCGGGCTGGGGGTCGCGGCGATCGGCCCCATCGAGCGGTCCGAACGGCTCGTCCCGGCGCTCCTCGAAGCGGTCGCAACCGTCAAGAGGGGCACGGCGTGCGTCGTCGATGTCCGGGTCGCCGGAAGTTACGCCTGGACCGTGGCCAGCGCGCTCATGCGTGGCGGCGGGGCAGGCACGTGATCCTTGCGCTCATGTTCGGAATTCCCGGCGTCTAACCTGACGACGCGAGCCCAACGGCCGCATGGAAAGGGCCATGTGCCCTGTCCATGAGGGAAATCGGGGACTGGTTTCCGCTACGCCGCCACCGCCGCGCGGCGGGCGGCAGGTGCAGCCCCGCCGGTTCGTACGGTGTCCCCTGTTCGTTGGCGCACCGGTGTGGATCGCGTTTCGATCATGCTCAGATGGGGGAGAATCTCTCGGTGCGTAGCATCCCGTAGCGCGCGGAGGGACGGGCGTGGTTGTAGTCCTGTTGCTCCTGGGCCTCATCCTCGCCGTTACGGGGCACACGATTCTGCGCGAAACGTCGGCGCGCACGACCCGCTTCCGCGCGGCCTTGCGCCACGACGTCGCGGCGGAGTCCGCGTTGTCAGTGACGGCAACACCGGAGTCGTGCGTTCGGAACCGTTCGCGCTCGGTGCTGTGGCGTGCGCCCCGGCATCATCCCTCCCCGGGAGACCCGAGACACCTCGCCGCGGTGCTCTGTCCGCCGCGCGCCGCGTCTCACGTGATTGAGTCAGCGCGGCATGCCCTTGCGGTTCGGAGGCGGCCCGCTACGTCGCCGTTTGAAACATGAACCCAATGAGCAACTGGTACACCTCATCCGAGTAGATGTCGGAGTGATGTCCGGCCAACCCCGCGGCGCGCTCCGGATGCGCCTGATGCACCGGTGTGAGATCGGCGACGATGAGCCGACTCCCTTCCGCCACGACGGCCGGGTACTGAAAGTTCGGGACGACCTGCAGACGGCTCTGCGCGTTCCCGAAGGCCGCGCGCATCTCATCGCTCGGACCGCTTCCCCCCAAGGCGGGAATCGGCTTGGTGGGTTCGTTGGTCCCAATCGTCGGCAGCGCACGCTGGTCGGCGGGATCCGCCGGCTGCTGTCCCTCCACGTCTGCGTAAAACCGCGCCAGCGCGGTGTCGAGCGCGGAGTACGTCACCAGCATGCGCAGCGGCAGCCCAGGCACGGTCAACACCCGGTAGAGATGGTCGGTGTCGAAGGCCGTGCTGGGAAGCGCCGCCTCCAACAGGGCCACGCGAAGTTCGACGGACGGAGGCAGGCCGCCTTCGTGCGACAAGGTCAGCAGCGTGCTGCACAGCGCCGAGCACATGACGCGACAGCCGAAGCTGTGCCCGATCAGATGGATGCGCAGCGGCGTGGGCGCGGCGCTCGGCTGCGTCCCGGCCCGACGGTCGCGGAGGATCTTGGTCAAGAGCCGCGCGACGCCGTTCTTTCCCACGACGTCGGCGCGCGTCTCCATCTGGTGAAACGAGGTCACTTGGAACACGTTCAGCAAGCTGTTTTGGTCCTCGCTGAGCACCGAGGGCCAATGTACGCCAATGAGCCACGTGGCCTCCGGAAGCGCCAGCGCGGCGGACGGGTGCCCCGCCGCGTCGACGAGGTTCTTCATGAACCCGGCGGTAAAGTAGCTGTAGTCCATCATCGCGTGTTCCGCGTCCGTGGACCACCCGTGCGAGTACAGGAACACGTCCGAGACGTTCGCCGTCGCCGCCACCGTCTCAAGGGTCCAGTCGATGTGCGGATCGAGCACGATCCCGTTCCCGTCGATCGGGACGATCATGGAAACCGACACGTCTGCACCCCACCCGTTACGGCATCGCCTACCGTGCGATCGATCGGGAACCTCCCGCCGTCCGTCTCGTGCCTCAACGCGAGCAGCCGGGGCTCAGCGGTCCTCAAGGCCTGCCGGGGCTTCCCAGTATCGATTGACCCGGTGCACGGGCGGGCCGACTGCGGTGAGGGGCTCACGGGCGAGACCCCAGAGCCGTTCCGCTTCCACGACGTACGCGTCCAGTGCGTCGCTGGGAAGGCCGAGCCATTCCACGGCGCGATGGAGGTTCGTGTAGTTCAGTTGCGCGTCAAGCCACTCGCGGATGCCGCCCGCGGCCAAGACCTGCCGCCTGAACGTCATCCTCGCACCGGGATTCAAGAAGGCGGGAAGCGCGGCGTACATGTCCGCGATAGACTTCCCCGCCTCGAGCAGCCGGCGCGCCGCGCTCGCGATCAGGGCCCGGTACTCCGCACTGGATCGGAACCTCCGGTCGTACTGCGCGAACGCGGCCCGTCGCTCCTCCCGTTGCGTCAGGGTCGATTGCTGCACCAGGATCACGTCTTCGCCGCGCTTGACAAGGGCATACTGCGTGCGACAGGATGCGCACTCGATCCAAAACCTGAGGTACGTCTTGCCTCGGTAGGGATGATCGGGGGACTCAACCTCGATGACAAACTGTCCGGACCCGCAGCGACACGGACCGCGATACACTTCCTCGATGTCGATCGCCATCGCGACGATTCCACTTCCGCTGCCGCTGGATGTACCGAAGCCGCTCGTCCAAGGCCATTCTACTCCTCGGCCGCACCCCCGCGCCAGCGCGGCGATTCGCGGGCGCCGCTCCACGGATCGCGAGGACCTCGGAGTGCGAATCACGGGCGCGGTGGCGATGACGGGTCCCACGACCGGACGCACCGCCTGCCCGGCGGCGGCTACGGGGCTGACCCCATGCTCGACCTAGCGCTCGACCGCCTCGGCGACGACGATCGTCCCGTCCACGTGTGCGGCCTTCGACACGCTCGGCTCCTCTTTTGATATCCTGACCATTGGGTGCGAAGGTGCTGGCGATCGGGCTGGTGGTGCACCGTCGGCGCCGAGCATCGGAGTGGCTCTTCGCGACAGGAGGAGTTCGGAATGCCAAACGGAAGTTTCGCCAGGCGGAGGGGTGTCGCTCGATGCAGTTTCCACGCCCTGTGACGCGAGCGCGGGGTTCAGCGTTCGAGTGCGGTGGTCCCGTGATTTCGAACACGAAGGAGCTGACAATGCGGTACGCGCTCGCCGTCGGGGTGATCGGCCTCGCCCTGATCGGCTGTACGTCGGCCCGGGCGAGGTCGCAGGCCCCGGCGGCGGCGGCCCCGCCCCCACCGGCGGTGGTGGTCACCCAGGCGATCGCGCGGACCGTGCCGATCTACGACCAGAGCGTGGCGCAAACGATGGCGGTCGAGACGGTGAACCTCAGCGCTCAGATCGGGGGGACCATCGAGCAGCTGCTCTTTAAGGAGGGCACGGAGGTCAAGCGGGGGCAAGTCCTCTTCGTGATCGATCAGCGGCCCTATGTCGTCGCGCTGCAGGCCGCCCAGGCCCAATTGCTGAATGCGCAAATCGCCTTGCAGCAGGCGCTGCAGCAGGTCCAGTTGCGTCAACAGCAGGCGACCCTGGCAAGTCTGCAGGCGACCCTGGTGTACGATCAGCACCAGGTCGCTCGGGATCGCTACTTGGTGGCCCAGGGGGCCATCGCGCAGCAACAGCTCGATAACGATACCGCGACCGAGCAGGCGCAGCTTGCCAACACGGCCGCCCAAGCCGCCGTCGTCAGTAATACGGCGCTGTCCACCCAGATCGGCATCAAGCAAGCGCGCGCCGTCGTTCAGCAAAACGAGGCCGCCGTCCGGCAGGCCCAACTGAATGTGACGTACACGACGATCCGGGCGCCCATCGACGGCATCATCAGCCTGCGGAATGTCGACCAGGGCAACCTGGTCGCCGTGAACCAGCAGCTCGCCAGCCTGACCTCCGTCGACCCGATGATCGCGCAGTT
>Ga0209415_10005148_pt1 | contig 23613 bp, 16 predicted proteins | sample PeaSoiSIISIP2007_FD_187696 | JGI IMG/M metagenome (GOLD analysis project Ga0209415, IMG submission 187696) | Peat soil microbial communities from Weissenstadt, Germany - SII-SIP-2007 (SPAdes) (version 2) | ecosystem: Environmental > Terrestrial > Soil > Wetlands > Peat | place: Germany... | reverse complement strand
CCGGTTGTCTCCCAATGTCAGCGTCGCCTTATCCAAAATCCCCAACAGCAACTGCCACAGCGCGTCGCTCGCTTTCTCGATTTCGTCGAACAGCAGAAAACTCAGCTTCACCTTATCCGTGTGAAACTTCGCCAATTCTTCCTGGGTGATCAGCGGGTGCGTCTCGCGATGGCCCAAATAGCCCGGAGGCGAACCAATCAGCTTGGCGATCTCGTGCGAGTGCTGGAACTCGGCGCAGTCCACCTTGATCACCGCGCGCGGATCGCCGAAGAGAATTTCGGCTGCGGCCTCCACGATGCGCGTCTTGCCCGAGCCGGTCGGACCGAGGAACAGCAGATTCCCTACCGGCCGCCCCACCGGGCACATTCCGGCCATGAAGACCTGATACAGGTCCACCACCGAGCGCAGCGCTTCTTCCTGGCCGACGATCTTCCGGCGTAGGGACGCCTCGAATTCCTGCGACTCCACGCTTCGTAGAGTCGGGTCAAGCACGATGGGCTGGCGTGTTGGGCTCATGTGTTCACTTTCTATCGAAATAGATGACTGCCGAACGAGCCCCTGCGCGGGGCGCGATCGAATTGATCGAGCTTGACTCCAACGGTGGAGTGCAACAGACGAAGCTGCGTGACGATCTCGAAACTCGTCTCCGGCGCGTGCGAAACGTCCAGAAGCGGCGGAAACAGCTCCGCCAGGTCCAGATTCAAGGAGCGCAGGCGCCCCAGAAGCTTTTGGATGTCTTCCGATTCAGGATCGTACAGGTCGACGCGGTTGTTGAGCTGTTCGCGCAGCCGGCTCCAGTTGACGTCGAGAAAGGGATACTCGCGGGAGACGTGGCGGACAACATCGTCCGTGATGCGCGGCCGGTCGCCGAGCGTGGCCAGGTGCAGTTGCCTGACTTTGCCCTTCTCGCGCACGTTGTGCACGAGGTAGAACGCGTTGCCTTTGCGGCGTAAGAAAGCCATCGCCTGCTCCCGGAACGCTGAACGTAATCGTAGTGTAACGATCATCCACTACGCCCGTCAACGAAGAATACGCGGCGGGAGCGAATTGCTGCGTGAGAGTTACTAACCCTATCAGGGCGGCAAAATTCGCGCAGCCCGCATTCGAATCCTCGATTACGCACTGCCCAGGAGTGGCGAGTCGCCTGCGGCCCGGACACCTCGCAACTGGCGCACGCGGGGCCGCACTCGTATGATGTGTGCGGCATGGCGAAGAAACTTTCGACGTGGGATCCCGTCTATCGCTTCGTGAAGCGCATCCCGCGCGGCCGCGTGGTCACCTACGGCCAACTTGCGCGCGCGCTCCGGCTTCCCGGCGGTGCGCGGACCGCGGGACGCGCCATGGCGGCGTGTCCTTCCGGCCGCGGCACTCCCTGGCACCGCGTACTTGGCGCGGGCGGCCGGATCCTCATTCGTGAACCCTACGCGTCCTTGCAGCGGCGATTGCTGGAAAGCGAAGGAACCCAGCTCATCGAAGGGCGCGTCCCGCTGAAAGCGCATCAATGGCGGCCAACAAGGAAGCAAGCCTCTAGGCGCGCAATTCACGAGCGCGAATGATGACCGGCCTATTGCGGCCCTCGCTCTGAATGCGAACAAAATCTGAGCGGTCGGATTATCATTCTTTCCAAGAAAAGGCGTGCTAAAGTCTGCCCGGAATGCCCCGAGGGTTCCCCGGGAGTCCTCGGAGAGATCAAGGAGTTCGCGTGAGTCAAAAGAAGCTGAACCCTCTGTGCTGTTTCTCTCTCCTGATAGTTGGATTTTTCGCCCTGTCGCCGTCGGCAAACGCTACGGTGCGCGTGGGCGGCTGGTCTCTCAGAGCCAATGGACAGTTAGCCCAAGGTTTTCAATACACTGGTTCCTGCCCGGTTTCTCTGAAATTTGGATGGGGCGTCATTGCCACCGAGCCGACGACTGTGAGCTATACATTTGTGCGGAGTGACGGCGGCCGTATGAACAACTCACTCACAGCCAACCTGCCGGCTGCGAACCAGTCCGTGCCCATCTACGACGACTGGGAGTTGGGCGCCAACACGCCGGAATTCCAGAACTACAGCGGCTGGGTCCAATTGAATATCGAGTCGCCCAACGCGGTCTCGCAAAAAATAGCGTTCACCATTCATTGCGGCGGGCCTGCTGCTGCCGCCGGACCGTCTGTCCGTGTGGGTGGTTGGTCTCTCAGGGCCAATGGACAACTAGCCCAGGGCTTCCAATACACCGGCCCTTGCCCGGTCGCCCTGAAATTTGGCTGGGGCGTGATCGCCACCGAGCCGACGACGATGACCTACACATTTGTCCGCAGTGACGGCGGCCGTATGAACACCTCCCTCACAGCCGACCTGCCGGCTGCCAACCGGTCCGTGCCAATCTACGACGAGTGGCAGTTGGGCGCTAACACGCCGGAATTTCAAAACTTTAGCGGCTGGGTTCAATTGAATATTGAATCGCCCAACCCACTTTCGCAGAAGATTCAATTCACAATTCACTGCGGTGGAAGCTGATTCCTGCGAGGCGACGAAATCACCGCGGATCCCCCGCCTTTGCAACGCATGCAGAGGCGGGGGCTGAACCTTGTGGCGGGCCACGATTCGTCACAGCCTTCGCGCGCAAGGGGTCTCCGTGTCACTGCAGGCGCCGATACCGCAAGCATCGCGATTCGCACCGGCGGGAGGACTGTGCTATAGATAGTTTTTCTCCGTGAGCTCACCCGTCATCCAAGTCGAGAATCTGACCAAGAGCTACGGCTCGGTCGAAGCATTGCGCGGCGTCAGCTTCGAGGTGCAGGAGGGCGAAGTCTTCGGCCTGCTGGGCCCGAACGGCGCCGGCAAGACCACCACCGTCGAAATTCTTGAGGGGCTTCGTTCGGCCGACGGCGGCACCGCGCGCGTTTGCGGACTTAATCCCCTCGAAGCGGGGCTGCGATTCAAAGAGGAAATTGGCGCGACCCTGCAATCCACCGCCCTGCCGGAAAAGATTCGCGTTCGCGAAGCGCTGGCCATGTTCTCCAGTTTCTACGGGCGCCGGCGCAATCTCCAGGACCTGCTGCGCCGCTTCGGCCTGGAAGAAAAACGGAATGCGTTCTACGGACAGCTTTCCGGCGGGCAGAAGCAGCGCCTGGCGCTGGCGCTAGCGATTGTGAACGAACCGCGCGTTCTGTTCCTCGACGAGCCGACGGCTGGGCTCGACCCGCAAGTGCGCCGCGAAATCTACGACATCATCGAAGAATTGAAGCAGGAGAAAAAGACGATCCTGCTCACCACGCACTACATCGAAGAGGCCGAGCGCCTCTGCGATCGCGTGGCCGTGGTGGACTACGGAAAAGTCATCGCGCTGGGCACGCCGCGCGAACTAAAGCAGCGCTCCGCCGGCACCACGCGCATCGAAGTCCGCCTGGCCCGCGCGCCGCAGGACGGCGCTCTCGGCAAGCTCGAAGGCGTGACAGACTGCAAACAATTTGAAGACGCCTGGGTTCTGCATTCGACGCGCGTTCCGGCCACCATCGTCGCTCTCGTCAAGCAACTCGAAAGCGACGGCAACGAACTGGCCAGTCTCGAAATTTCGTCTCCGACCCTCGAGGACGTCTTCCTCGAACTCACCGGAAGAAAGCTGCGCGATTGAGAAACGTTCTCACATTAACGGTGAACCGGATGCGCCTGGCGCTGCGCACGCCCGTGTTCATCTTCTTCAGCCTGGCAATGCCGCTGGTATTCCTGTTCACGTTCTGCGGATTCTTCGGACGCGGCAAGCCGTACGCGATTCCCTACCTGCTGGCGTCCGTACTCGCGCTGACGGTCATGGGCAGCTTCTGGGGACTAAGCCTGCAATTGGTGACCTACCGCGAGATGGGAATCCTGCGGAGATTCCACCTCGCTCCGGTTAGCGCGGGAGCGCTGCTCGCATCGAGCATTCTCTCAAATTATCTTCTGACGGTACCGACGGTGGTGGTGCAATTCCTCCTCGCCCGCTGGCTATTTCACATGCCGTCTTGGGGCAACCTCACGGGTGTGGTCGTGATGGTGACACTGGGTATCGTGACGTTTGCCGCCCTGGGACTAATCGTCTCCAGCGTAACGAACACGGCCCAGGAGACACAGATTATTAATCAAGCCCTCTGGCTGCTGTTCCTCTTGCTGTCCGGGGCGACGCTGCCACTGCCGCTCTTCCCTGGCTGGTTGCAAAGGGTCGCGTTCTATATTCCGGCGACGTACCTGGTGACTGGTCTCCAAAACGTGCTGGTTGCCGGGACAAGTGTGATGCATCTCGGAGCGGATCTACTCTCGCTGTCCGTCTGCGCACTGCTGGCCTTCATCATCGCGCAACAATTGTTCCGTTGGGACCCAGGCGAAAAAGCTCCGCGCCGCGCTCGACTGTGGGCCGCCTCTACGATCATTCCGTTTCTGCTCCTGGGCGCATGGGAGACTCATCGCGGTTCTTTGCGCGCCAGCGCCCAGTCGACTTTCCGCTCCATGGAGCGGCAGGCCGCTCCTGAAGAGCTTCCCCACTAAACGCCATCTCATGAATGGGTTTTAGGGGGTCGGAGCTTTAGCTCCGACAACTAGCCTCAGAGAACATGGGGCTTTAGCCCCTGAAGTAGGCTTGGATCCGGCACCCAAGCGTTTATGGGATGGCTTCGAGTCCGGCCTACGACAGTCCATTTTGGCCATTGCGGGAGTGCCAGCAGAGCAACGGCTCCGAGTGCCTGTTCAACCCCTATGTTATAATTCGCAAATCATACGGGCTGGCGCTCGCGCGCGCGGAGTGACAACGATGGGAATCACCAAGACCGAAAAGATTTGGCACAACGGCAAGTTCATCCATTGGGACGACGCGAAGATCCACGTGCTTTCGCACGTCGTGAGCTACGGCTCCGCCGTCTTCGAGGGCATCCGCTGCTACCAGACCAAGCAGGGCCCCGCGATTTTCCGTCTGCGCGAGCACATGCAGCGCATGGTGAACTCCGGCAAGATTTACCGCATGGAATTCCCGGTCACGCTCGACGAGCTATGCCAGGGCGCGCAGGACGTGATTCGCACCAATAAAATGGAGTCCGCCTACATTCGCCCGATCGCGCTGCGCGGTTACGGCGACGTCGGCGTCAGCCCGCAGGGATGTCCGGTCGATGTGTACATCGCCTGCTGGTACTGGGGCGCGTACCTGGGCTCCGAAGCGCTGGACCAGGGCGTGGACGTTTGCGTCAGCTCCTGGAGCCGCATGGCTGCGAACACGCTGCCGGCGATGTCCAAGTCCGCGGCGAATTACATGAATTCGCAGTTGATCCGCATGGAAGCGCTGGCCAACGGCTACTCGGAAGGCATCGCGCTCGACACCGCGGGCTACGTCAGCGAAGGCTCCGGCGAAAACGTCTTCGTCGTGCTGGACGGCGTGGTGTCCACGCCGCCGCTGGCTGCGAGCGTTCTGCCCGGCATCACGCGCCACAGCCTGATTACGCTCTGCGAGGACCTGAAGATCCCCGTCCGCGAGCAAATGATCCCCCGCGAGATGCTGTATCTCGCCGACGAGGTCTTCATGACCGGCACCGCTGCGGAATTGACGCCGCTGCGCTCCGTCGATCGCATCACCGTTGGCGCTGGCCGCCGCGGCCCCATCACCAAGCGGCTCCAGGACGAGTTCTTCGCCATCGTCCGCGGCGAAAAGCCCGACCGCCACAACTGGCTCACGCCCGTGGGCGTTCCCACGGACGCGGCCGTTCGCTGATTTGCACCGGCACATTTTTGACGTCGCCCCGCAAACTTGAGTAGAATCGCGCCCCGACGGCCTCGCTCAGACCGCTAGGCAGTTCACTCGACGTTCGGAGGCGCGCGTGTACAGCAAACCGCAAAAACTCATCGCCGAATTCTTCGGCACGTTCGCCCTGATTTTCTTCGGCGTCGGCTCCATTTGCACGAACCAGTTTCTTCGCGCCTCCGGCGATCCCGGCATCGGCCTGCTCGGTACCGCCCTCGCATACGGCCTGGCGATGGCCATCATGGTTTCGGCGATGGGGCACATCTCCGGCGGGCATTTCAATCCCGCGATTACGATCGGTTTCTGGGTCACGCGCCGGATGGGCTTGGTGGATACGCTCCTCTACTGGGCTGCCCAACTGACGGGTGCCACCGCCGCGGCGCTGTTGTTGCGCGTCCTGGTCCCTGAAGACGTCTGGCAGGCCGTGCAGTTGGGCACTCCCGCCCTCGCCGACGGCATCACTCGAACTTCCGGAATGCTCATCGAATGCGTGATGACGTTCTTCTTGGTCTTCGTCGTGTTCGCCACCACCGTGGACGAAAAAGGCGCATTCAACAAGATCGCGGGTTTCGCCATCGGCTTGACGATCACCATGGGCGCGCTCTTCGGCGGCCCGCTAACTGGCGCCGCTTTGAACCCGGCGCGCGCCTTTGGTCCTGCGCTGGCTGGCCACCACTGGCTCAATCACGGGGTGTACTGGGTCGGACCGCTCGGCGGTGGCATCCTGGCGGCGTGGATTTACGACTCTGCTTTCCTTCGCAAGACCTAATTCGCTGGCGAATACCCAATTTGAGTCATTCCGAGCGCAGCGAGGAATCCCTCTTTGCTTTTAATTCGAGGAGAGATTCCTCGTCGCCCGCCAAGCCGGACTCCTCGGAATGACTCAAAAGGGAAGCTCTCCGCGCCCTCCCGCCTGAAACTCCCCCGCAGGTCCCGTTACTACGTGGCACCAACCGCTGGAGGGGTTCTTGCCTGCCCTCGGCGCGGATGCTAGTGTCGGTGGAAGAGTCCTCCTGAGGGGAACTCAGCCGCCATGGCCCTTAGCATTGACGATCTCCTCCGCCGCGCCGTCGAAAGCAAAGCCTCCGATTTGCATCTCAAGGTCGGCAATCATCCCTACCTGCGCATAGACGGCCTGCTCACTCCGCTGGCAGATGTTCCGCGCGTCACGCCGGAAGAGATGCTCTCCATGGCGTTCTCCATGATGACCAACCGGCAGAAGCAAAAATTCAAAGAGACGGCCGAATTGGACATGGCCTACGGCGTCGCGGGACTCGGGCGTTTCCGCGTCAACGTGTTCCAGCAACGCGGCAACGTCGGCATGGTGCTGCGCGTCATCCCCACGAAAGTGCGCACGATCGAAGAGCTGGAATTGCCGCCCGTCCTCGAGAAAATTTGCGAGGAGCAGCGCGGGCTGGTGCTGGTGACGGGAACGACCGGATCGGGCAAGTCCACTACGCTTGCCGCGATGATTGATCGCATCAACTCCACGCGCTCCGACCACATCATCACCATCGAAGACCCCATCGAATTTCTGCACCGCGATAAACACAGCTTCATCAATCAGCGTGAAGTGGAAGTGGATACCGCGAATTTTTCAACCGCGTTGCGCGCCGCATTGCGCCAGGATCCCGACGTCATCCTCGTCGGCGAAATGCGCGACCTCGAAACCATCGCCACGGCCCTGCTCGCCGCCGAAACCGGCCACTTGGTCTTCTCGACCTTGCACACTCTCGACGCCACCGAGACCATTCAGCGCATCATCGCCGTCTTTCCGCCGCCCGAACAAAAACAGATTCGCTTGCAAATGGCCGCGACGCTCAAGGCTGTCGTCAGCCAACGCTTGGTGCGCCGCGTCGACGACAAAGGCCGCGTGCCCGCCGTCGAAGTGATGATCGCCACGCCGTACGTCCGCGATTGCATCATCAATCCCGATAAGACGCGCCTCATCCACGACGCCATCGCCGCCGGCACCAGCCAGTACGGCATGCAGACCTTCGATCAATCGATCTACGACCTGTACACGCGCCAACTGATCTCCTACGAGGAAGCCCTGCTCCGCGCGTCGAACCCGGACGACTTCAAGCTGCGCGTCCAGGGCATCCGCTCCGCCGCCGACTCCGCTCGCGAAGATATGGAGCGCGCCATGACGGAGTTCGACCGCTTCGGCAGCAGCCGCTAGTCCGCCGCACCTCATCGTCTTCGTCTGAACACATCTTCACGATTTGCAGAAAAGCCAAAAACGTGGTCATTCCGAGGCACGCTGCGTGCCGAGGAATCTCTCTGCTCTTTAGGGGGCGGGAGCTTTAGCTCCCACATTAGAAGTTGAGTAGAATAGGGGCTTTAGCCCCTGAAGCTAGCCCGATTCCCTGCCTCCTTGCTTCCCTGCCTCCTTGCTTCTATGCTGCCCCCGAGATGTTCCGTTCCACCCGCAAACTGGAATCCGAAGAAGAACTCTACGCCGCCGCCATCGGCGCGCTCGCCCGCCGCGCGCATTCAGTTTTCGAGATGCGCACGTATCTCGAGCGCCGCGCCGAAGATAAAGACACCGTCAAAAGCGTCCTGGCGCGGCTAAGAGAGCGCAAATATCTCGATGACGCGCGTTACGCGCGCCAGTTCGCCTCCGATCGCTCGCGATTGCGCCATCAAGGCCGCTATCGCATCGCGCGAGAACTGCGCACGCGCGGCGTTGCAGACACGCACATCGAAGCCGCGCTAGCGGAACTCTCCCAGCACACCGATGAAGCCGCAGAAGTCCGCAAACAAATCGCGCGCAAGGTGAAACATCTCCGCGGCCCGCTCGACCAGCGCCGCATCGCCTCTCTTCAGCGCAGTTTGCTCCGCGCCGGTTTCTCCGCCGACGCCATCCGGGCCGGCCTCCACGCTATCGCCAAAGCGGACGTCCCGGAAATAACGGACGATCAGGAAGCTTAGCTCTGAGCACAACATGTTTTCCTTGGCGCGCCGCTCGCGGTGAACCGTACCCCTGGGGTTGGGCGAAGGAGGGCAGCCTGTCCTATTCACAGCACACAAGTCACATGCGCGAGCCGAAGGAAGTCCAGCCCCGAAGGGGCGACACAAACCAATAGCCCAGGGCGTAAGCCCTGGGAAGAGATGCACGCAATAACGAGCCCCGGAGGGGCGACACAAATTAGGACACAAGCTCCTCTGGCAGCGCGTTGCAGCGCCAGATGGCCTCTGCCATAATCAAAAATCAACGTGCCCCAATAAAATGAAAAGCCTAACCGGCAACGAAATCCGCGAGACGTTCTTGCGCTACTTCGAGGGCAAAGGCCATCGAAGAGTGCGCAGCTCCTCGCTCGTCCCGGCAAACGACCCCACGTTGCTCTTCACCAACGCCGGAATGAATCAGTTCAAGGACGTCTTCCTCGGTCTCGAAAAGCGCGATTACAACCGGGCGACCTCTTCGCAGAAGTGCGTGCGCGCCGGCGGCAAGCACAATGATCTTGAAAACGTCGGCTTCACCAATCGCCATCACACATTCTTCGAGATGCTGGGCAATTTTTCGTTTGGCGATTATTTCAAGAAGGATGCCATCGCGTTTGCCTTCGAGCTGATTACGTCGAAGGATTGGTTCGATATCCCGCTCGACAAACTCTACTTCACGGTTTTCGGCGGCGCGGAACTCTCGCCGGGGAATCCGCTTGGGCCGGACGACGAGGCGGCCGAGCTGTGGATTAAGGTGGGCGCGCCCGAAGCAAGAATCATTGCGATTCCCGGCCTAAAAGAAAATTTCTGGGCCATGGGTGACACCGGCCCATGCGGCCCGTGCAGCGAAATTCACTACGACATGGGCCCCGCGGCGAGCGACGCGGGTCACGCCGATTGCAAGTTTCCTTGCGATTGCGGCCGCTACGTTGAAATTTGGAATCTCGTGTTCATGCAATTCAATCGCAGCGCCGAAGGCGGCGTCAGCCCTCTTCCCCGCCCCTCAATTGACACCGGCGCAGGCCTCGAACGCCTTGCCGCCGTCCTGCAAGGCAAGATCAGCAATTATGATACGGACCTATTTCTGCCGCTCACGACGCGAGCTTCGGAACTCTGCGGCCTCGATCTTGCGAAGGAGGAAGCCGTTGAGGAGGGTCGGGGCGGGGCTGCTTCATTGCGCGTCATTGCCGACCACTCACGTGCGGCCACATTTCTCATCGCCGATGGTGTAATCCCCTCCAACGAAGGACGCGGATATGTCCTGCGAAAGATTATTCGTCGAGCGCTGCGCCACGCCCACCTATTGAGCGCACCGCTACCATTCCTTTCACCTATGTCGGACGCAGTGCGCGATTCGATGAAGACTCCCTATCCGGACTTGCAAGGGAGCGCACAGCGTATTACCCGGATTCTGGACGGCGAAGAGCGACAGTTTGCGCGAACTGTGGATGTGGGCCTGAGGAAATTGGAAGAGATAATTCGATCGGCGAAGCGCGCGAGGTCGGAACAGACATCCGCCGCTGGATCTCTTACGCTCGAAGGCGCAGATGCGTTCAAGCTTTATGACACGTTCGGTTTGCCTCTTGATTTCATTACCGATGCATGCCGCGACGCAGGCCTGGGTTTCAACGAGGATGCGTTTCACCGAGCGATGGATGAGCAACGTGCCCGCGCACGCGCATCATGGAAAGGCGCGCACAAAGAGATCGCCAGCCCGGTCTATGCCAAGTTAGCCGAGCTGTATCGCACCGAGCCCGACTTCTACTACGAGTCGCGCGCCAAAGATTGCCACATCGAGGCCATTGTCACCAAAGACGGCGCGGTCAACGAAATCGCGCCCGGCACGGAAGCCGAAATCGTGCTCGACCGCACGGCGTTCTACTCCGAATCCGGCGGACAAGTGGCGGACGTCGGCGCGCTCTGGAACAACGAGCAGACGCTCGATCTCGCCGAAGTCCGCGGCGCCTACTACCCGGTTTCAGGTTTGATCGCGCACAAAATCGTCGCAAAGGAGACGCTCCGCGTCGGCGATCGCATAGCGTGCGTCGCGGACGGCGTTCGCCGCGAGCACATCAAGCGCAATCACACGGCGACGCATCTGATGCACGCCGCGCTGCGCAACATCCTCGGCACGCACGTGAAACAATCCGGCTCGCTCGTCGCGCCCGAGCGGCTGCGTTTCGACTTCACGCACTTCACTGCCGTGGACCAGGCCGAACTGCGCGACATCGAGCAACAAGTGAACGATCAAATCCGCCGCAACGCCGAACTCACCACCGACCTGCTGCCGCTCGAAGACGCGCTGGCCTCGGGCGCGCTGGCCTTTTTCGGCGATCGCTATCCCGAGAGCAACGTCCGCGTCGTCACCATTCCCGACGCCAATTCCCCCCGCGGCTTCTACAGCAAGGAACTCTGCGGCGGCACGCACGTGCGCCGCTCCGGCGAAATCGGAATTTTCAAGATCACGGTCGAACAAGCCTCGTCCGCCGGCGTGCGCCGCATCGAAGCCATCACCGGCGAAGCCGCGCTCGCCGAATTTCAACGCGCCAAAGAAATTCTCGCGCAACTCTCCGGCCGGCTTGGCGTAACGGAAGAAAACCTCGCCGCCGCTCTCGAACGCAACGAGCAATCGCAGCGCCAACTCGAAAAGCAGCTCGAAACGCTCAAGCGCAAGTCGGCGCACTCGAAGCTCGACGAATTGCTCGGACTGGCCCGCGAGGTAAAAGGTGTCAAGGTAATTTCCGCGGAAGTTGAGAACGCCGACCGCGAGACCCTTCGCCAACTCTCCGACAGTTTGCGCCAGAAATTAGGCTCCGGCGTAGTGGTCCTAGGCGCCATTGCAGACGACAAAGTGGCTTTGCTGGCAGGCGTCACCAAGGACCTCACCAGCAAGCTGCACGCCGGCAAAATCGCCCAGGAACTGGCTCAGCTAGTGGGCGGCAAAGGCGGCGGCAGACCCGATTTGGCCGAGGCTGGCGGAAAGGACACATCTGCGCTCAAAAAGGCACTCCTCCAGGTAGTCCCCCTCGTTGACCGAATGCTATAATTTCGTGTAGTGCCAGAAACGTTGCTGAGGGCTGAAAAGTGCTCTCGCGGCGGATGCTGTGTCCCTCTAGCACAATCCACGGCCCTCCGCCCTCCCCAACGAGTTTATGAGAAATCGAGCCTCCATCTCGGTAGGGATCTTATTGGCAATGCTAGCTTTATCGCCAAAGCGGGCCAGCGCCCAGGTCACGTTCTATACGGACGATCAAGGCCGCCGCGTCTACATCAACGCCGAGCCCCCGGCCCCGCCCAAGCCCGCCCATTCCAGCTCGTCTAACTCGACCAGTGCGCCGCACACAACCTCCGGCGCGCCCGCCGCGTCTCCTAATAGAGCGGCTGCGCCGCCGATGACTCGCGATCAACTCGATAAGATCGTGAAAGAAGTCGCCGAACGCCACAATGTGGACCCCGATTTGGTGCGCGCCGTGATCGAGCAGGAGTCAGGCTGGAATCCGGTCGCCGTCTCGCACGCCGGGGCGCAGGGCATCATGCAATTGACTCCCAGCACGGCGCAGCAGTTGGGCGTCAACAACGCCTTCGACCCGAAGCAGAACATCGACGCCGGCGTCCGCTACTTGCAGACTTTGCTCGTGCGTTATGGTGGCGACCTGGATAAGGCTCTGGCGGCATATAATGCTGGGCCAGGGGCCGTGGATCGCGCCGGGGGCGTGCCCAGAATTCGCGAGACACGCGACTACGTGCAGCGCGTCACGGATCGATATTACGGTCCTGGATCGGACCACCGGCAGGATGCGATGGAGCCTCCGCGTACCATCTATCGCAGCGTGGACGATCAGGGCCGCGTGGTGTTCACGAACGAATGAGCGGTAAAGCCCGGCTGAGGGTGGGATCAATCGGAGTTTTCTCTCGCGTGGCGCTCGCCACGCTGGCTCTGGTGGGGGTTTCAGTCCTCGGCGCGCGCGCGCAAGATTCTTCGGATCCCAATCGCGCCACGGCGCACGCGCAGTTCGTTCGCGCGGAAAAGCTCTGCTCCGATCTCGAATCCAGCCCTGTATCCAAGCGCACGGAAAAAGATTATCTCGCGGTCGTCACCGCGTACCGGCGGGTGTATCTCATTACCCCTCGTGCGATCGAAGTTCCCGACGCGCTCGACGAAGTCGGCACGCTCTACCGCACCATGGGAGATCTCTTCGACGAAAAATATTACCAATCCGCGGTGGACGCCTATCAATTCCTGCTGCGCGACTATCCGGACAATCGCTACCGCGAGCAGGCGCTCTTGGCCGTGGCCGAGATGGAGAAGGACGATCTCCACAATCCGGCCCTGGCGCGAAAATCCTTCCAGGAGTATCTGACGCAGCATCCGCATTCGCCCGGCGCCGTCCAGGCAAAGCAGGGGCTCGCCGAGCTGGACGCGCATCAGGCGCAAACCAGTTCGCGCAGTTCCGCCCCCGCCGCGCAAGCGCAGTCGCCCGCGCCAACCCCGGTAAGCAGGCGTTCTTCGGATCAGCCACCGAGCGCCAGCCAGGCGCACGCACCGGCTCAGGATTCAGCGCAGAATCAAAATCGCAATGCTGCCGCGCCGGACTCCGCGGCCTCCGATTCGCCCGGCACGCGCGCCGTCATTACGCGCATCCGCACCTGGAACGCCGAGACCTACACGCGCATCGAAATCGATCTTGGCGCGCCGGTCACCTACAAGGCCTCGCGCATCGCCGGCCCGGATCGCATCTATTTCGATCTGAACCGTGCCGAACTTTCTTACCCGCTGCTTCACGCGCCCGTTGAAATCGATCCCGGCGGCTATCTCAAAGCGGTGCGCGTGGCCCAATACCAGAGCGACGTGGTCCGCGTAGTCTTGGAAGTGAACCGCGTAAAAGATTATTCGGCATTTCTCTTGAAGGACCCGTCGCGGCTGGTCGTGGATGTCTACGGCCCGAGCGGCTCGCAAGCCTCGAGCGCGCCGCCAAATGTGGAGCCGCCGGCGTCACAAACCACGCGGCACGCAAGGCCGGCGCAGCAGCCGTCCGAAGCCGCGCAGGACAATGCTCCGCCTCCGCCGCAATCGCAACCGTCGCATTCCGCGAGCTCGAACGCTCCGCCAAGCGGAACGTCGGCGCAGCCGGAGCACGCGTCGCCATCGTTGAATATGCCGAAGCCGGAAGCGCGCAAGGCCCACTCCATCGCGCAGATTAAGCCGCCGTCCGTGCCCATGCTGCCGCGGGACGGCCAACCGTCGCTCACCCGCGCGCTGGGCCTGAAGGTCGGACGCATCGTGATTGATGCCGGCCACGGCGGCCACGATACCGGCACCATCGGCCCCACCGGCTTGATGGAAAAGGATCTCTGTCTCGACGTCGCCTTGCGCCTCGGCAAACTCATCCAGCAGCGCTTGCCGGGGGCTGAAGTCATCTACACCCGCGATGACGACACATTTGTGCCGCTCGAGCAGCGCACTGCCATCGCCAACCAGGCCAAAGCCGACCTCTTTATCTCCATCCACGCGAATTCCAGCCCGGACGACACCGCTCGCGGCGTCGAAACCTACTATCTCAACTTCACGAATTCCCCGGATTCGATGCAAGTAGCCGCGCGCGAGAACGCCACCTCCGATTTAGGCGAGCATGACCTCCAGGATTTGCTCCAGAAAATCGCGCGCAACGACAAAATCGAGGAATCCCGAGATCTCGCCGCGGACATTCAGGACGCGCTCTCGAAGCGGATGGAGCGCGTCAATAAAGCCGAAAAGGATCGCGGCGTCCGGCGCGCCCCGTTCGTCGTGCTGATTGGCGCGGCCATGCCTTCCATCCTCAGCGAAATCGCGTTCATCAGCAATCCCGCCGATGAGGCCATGCTCAAGAAGCCGGATAGCAGGCAGCGCGTCGCCGAGGGGCTCTACCAGGGCGTCGCCAATTATCTCCAAAGCACCAACAGCCTGACGTACAATGAGCCGCAGCCCGTTGAAGGCCCCGTCGGAGACCCCGCCGAAGGCACCGACCGGGTGGCGCGCGGCGGGAACCCACGATAGATTCCCGGCGTCTAATAGTCTTAGGGACCATGCGGAAATTTCTTCTCTTATTGCTTGTGGTGAGTTTCGCGGGAGCGTTCACTGCTCGCGCGCAAGATCTTCTGCCGGACTCGTTCGGCAGTTGGAAAGCCTCCGCTCCATCGCAGCGATACGCGCCTTTCCAACTCGCCCAACTTTCACCCACCGATGCCGCCATTCTTCAGGAATACGGCGTGCAGTCCGCGGAGCAGCGCACCTATTCCCACGACGCGCAAAAAGGCACCGTGACGCTCTATCGTCATCGCGACCCGAGCGCCGCGTACGGCCTGTACACCTTTTACCGCAGCGACGCTCTCACTCCTGTGGACGCCGGCTCTTTTGGCTGCGCCTCGCGCGAGCGCGCGCTGGTCGTCGTTGGGAATTTCTTCATTGATGTAGCCTCGCCGGGTGCGCGCCCCACGGACTCGGATTTGCAAGCCTTGGCCGGCGCGATAGCCCCGCAGGCCGATGCCTCGCCTTTCCCGACAATCGGCGATTACTTGCCGCAAGACGGCTTGGTGCATCGCTCGGAGCGTTACGTGGCCGGGCCGCAGTCCCTAAACCGTTTTCTGCCGCTCGCCACGGACGATTGGGTTGGCTTCGATTTCAGCGAGGATGTCATCGTCGCCCACTACAAATTGAAAGACGCTGGCCCAAACAGCGACGCCGTGCTGGTGCTAGTTTCCTATCCGACGCAACAAATCGCCGCCGCCAAGTTTGATTCCATGCTCCGCCGCTTCCCCATCGATCCACCGGACGGCGCGGCCCCGGCAGGCCAATCCGTGCTCTACGGAAAACGCGTCAGTTCCCTGGTGGCGCTCGTCTCTGGCGCGCCCTCCCGCGCGGCCGCGGACGCTTTGCTCGACCAGGTCAATTACCAATCGCAAGTCACTTGGAATGAGCCTCATCAGACCTACACCGAGCCGAGCATCAGCAAAATGGTGGTGGGCGCGATTCTGGGGACCGGCGCGATTATGGCGCTGGCCATCGTCGCCGGGATCGGATTCGGCGGCTTCCGGCTGATCGTGAAATTTTTCCTGCCAGGAAAGGTCTTCGATCGCGAAAAACAGGTCGAAATTCTCCAATTGGGAATCTCCAGCAAACCTATACAGGCCAAGGACTTCTACTAGATTTCCGGCCGGAGTCTGTTGAAATCCGGTGCAAAATTCGAGGAAAAACGCAGGGCTCGCCGCACAAGTCTTGTAATTACAATACTTTACAATGTTTTCGCCCGGACGCTACTTTTTCTTGACTTCCACTTTTCCGCTCTCATAGACTCTCGCCCGAGGACAAAGAGTTCTGGGGCCTTCCGCGCATAGGCCTGGGACTATTCTCCCCTCTGGAAAGCCCACCCCCCACCGGGTGGGCTTTCTGTTTTTGTCTCAATGACTTGCGCCTTTTTTGAAGGGGTCTATTCCGCAACTTTGGCTGCCTGCAATTTCCGCGTCCACACTACCAACGCCTCCAGCAGCTTCCGAATCGCCTCCCGCGTCCTCTCATCCATCAGCCTGCCATCCGCGTCGAATTTCTGCGCCGCGCCGGAAATCATCACCTCGGGCTTGTTGAGCGCAAGCGCGTCCAGAAAAACGAAGACCTGCCGCAGATGATATTGCGCGCGCGAAGTGCCCTGCGCCCCCATCGAAGCGCCCATCATGGCGACGGGCTTCCCTTCCCAGACGAGCAAGTTGTCCGCGCCGCGCCGCGAACTCCAATCGATCGCGTTCTTCAGCACACCGGGAATCGAGTAGTTGTATTCGGGAGTGACGATCAGAATCGCGTCCGCGGCGCGAATCGCAGCCTTGAGTTCCGCCACTCGCGGCGGAAGGTTCCCTTCGTCGTCCTGGTTGTAGACCGGAATTCCCTCGAGCGTGAAATCCACCATGAGCGCGTCCGCGGGGAGAAGTTCGTGCGCGGCGCGCAAAGCGGCGCGATTGTATGAGTTCTTCCGCAGACTTCCCAGGATTGCCAGAATCTCGATTGGCGCCGCCATATACCGTTTGCCTCCCCTATTGCCTCTACTCGATCAAATATCCCGCTCGAATGTTTATAGCCGCCGGCCGGGATCCGCACAAGTGCCGGTTGAGTTCCTCTTTCGCGCAGGCGGGTGCAACCGGCAGTTATGCGATGGCATCTTTGTCATCATGTGCAAGGGGCCTGCCCAAAGCTGCACGATCTGCCGCGAAGATTTTGGCAAGAACGGCTGACGTTCAGCCGACTCGCCTGCGGCCCCTGCGATTCATGCGGCCGTGCTGAAAACTATTGTGAGCGCCATACGATGTCGGACAGGGTATCCATTCGGTCAAATTATTTGTATCGTTCGGAACCGGAATATTTACGGGGATGTTAAGATGCACACGGCAGAGCCACAGGCGAAATACTCGGTTGTCTTAGGGGAGCATCCATGATCAATCTCAGTTCCTGCTTTCGCTCGCGCGGCGCGAAGTTCTGTTCGGCGATTCTCACCATTGCGTGCGTGCTGCTGCCCGGCGCGCTCTTCGCCAACCAGGCGCCCGCGGTCGCCTCGCGCATCACCCAGCGGATTGACGAGACCAATCTCGTCACGCTGAGAGGCAATCGCCATCCGCTGGCCAAGCCGCAATTCGACCAAGGCGCCGCCGCGGACAGCATGCCGGTGAATCGCATTCTGGTGCTGTTGCAGCGCAGCCCCGAGCAGGAAACGGCCTTGCGCCAATTGCTCGACCAGCAGAAGTCCGGCTCCTCACCGAGTTTTCACCAGTGGCTCACGCCCGCGCAATTCGGCCAGCAGTTCGGCCCATCCGACGCCGATATCGCCACAGTGACGTCCTGGCTGCAGTCGCACGGCTTCACGGTCAATCGCGTCTCCACTGGCCGCACCGTAATTGAGATCTCCGGGACGGCCGGGCAAATCCGCAACGCGTTCCACACCGAACTTCACAAGTATGTGGTGAATGGCGAAGCGCATTGGGCCAATAACGCCGACCCGCAAATCCCCGCCGCGCTGACGCCCGTAGTCGCCGGCTTCGTCTCGCTCCATAATTTCCCGAAGAAGGCGATGCACGAGCTCGTGGGACACGTCGCCGCCGCGAAAAAGACTGGCGCCAGTCCGAATTCGACGCTGGAATGTACCAACTCAAGCGACGTCAGCTTTCCGTGCTTTGCCGTCGCGCCTTACGATTTCGCCACGATTTACAACCTGGGCCCGCTTTGGAACGGCGCGCCCGCGATTGACGGAAGCGGGCAGACCATAGCCATCGTCGGCCAAACGGACATCAATTGCCAGGACATCATCAATTTCCGCGAATTCTTCGACCTGCCGACCGTCCCTGGCGACACGTGCTCAAGCTCGAGTTCAAACGTGCAGATCATCCTCGACGGGCCCGATCCGGGCTTTACGGGCGACGAAATCGAAGCCGATTTGGACACCGAATGGTCGGGAGCGGTCGCGAAAGGCGCTCACATTGACTTCGTGACTTCCGAGTCCACCGAAACCACTCAGGGAATCGACCTTTCCGCCGAATACACCATCGACAATGATTTGGCGCCGGTGATGAGCGAGAGTTACGGCGAATGCGAGGCCTACCTTCTGGCGGGCGGGAACGATTTTTACAATCTGCTTTGGGAACAGGGGGCCGCGGAAGGCATCACGGTCATCACGTCGGCAGGCGACAGCGGCTCTGCGGGCTGCGATGACGACAACTCGGAAGCCGCCGCCCAGAACGGAGCAAATGTCAGCGGGCTGACCTCGACTCCGTTCAACGTCTCGGTTGGCGGAACAGACTTCAACGACCCAACTACCATCCTCCAGAGCCAGTATTGGAATACCAGTGACAACACCACGACGCAATCGTCCGCGAAGGGCTACATTCCGGAAATTCCCTGGAACGACTCTTGCGCTGCGAGCGGCAGCACAACCTCCTGTAGCGGTCTCACTATTCCTTTCGACGATGAGCTCACGTCATTTGCCGCGGGCGGCCTCAATATCGTGGGCGGCGGTGGTGGTGAAAGTAACTGCGCGGATTCAGTGATACAGGGCAACTCTATCAGCTGCGTGACGACAGACACTAGCTTCCCCTTCGGAGGATACACAAAGCCCTCCTGGCAAAAGGGTAGTGTCGTCACCGGTCTCGAGAATTCGGACGGTGTGAGAGACGTTCCCGACGTGGCACTCTTCGCTGCGGCCAGCTCGGGGAGCAACGATTTCTACCCCATCTGCGAGTCCGACCAGAACACCAACAATACGCCCTGCTACAACTCCGTCGATCCCCAGAGTTCTTGGGAGAATTTCATCGGGGTTGGCGGTACTTCCTCCTCGGCCCCGGCGTTCGCGGGCATCATGGCTATGGTCAACCAGTACATGGCCGCGCAAACGACGCCCGTGCCGCGCCAGGGCAACGCCAATTACGAGTTATATGCCCTCGCGTCGGCCCAAGTAACCGCCGGGACGAGCTGCAGTTCGAATTCCAATCCGATCACCACGAGCGGAACGGGTTGCACCTTCTACGACATCCAGCAGGGCTCCAACGCAGTCCCTTGCGTAAGCGGGTCGTTCGGTTGCAGCAATACCACTTCAGCCACGACGGCGGGCGTCGTCGAACAGATCACCATAGCCAGCGGGCTTCCAGATGGCACGGTTGCATGGAACGCAGGCGCGGGTTACGACATGGCTACCGGCCTCGGCTCCGTCAATGCCTATAACCTCGTCCACAACTGGCCTTCGATCGTCGGCAAGTTCGAGTCCAGCCAAGTCCACACCTTCACGCTTTCTTGCGTGACCCCGAGTTCAACCTGCGTGAACGCCGTTGGCAGCACACCATTGACCTTCACTCATGGTCAGAACATCAGTGTGAATATCGCAGTTTCTCCCGCAGGCACGGGCACGGGCACGCCCACGGGCGACACCGTATTGCTCGGCTCGCCCAATCCCAATGCAGCGACGAATGGAAGCGGCAGCCCCATGGGAGCCGTGGATGTCTTCAGCCCGAGTGGCGGCAACGTCGACCTCTATACCCTCAAGAGCGGCACCGCAACGGGAACTACAACCTACCTGGTAGGCAGCGCCGGAGTGGGCGCTGGCAATAGTTACAACGTCACCGCGCATTACACGGGCGATGGGACCTTCGGCGCGAGCGATTCCGCACCGGTCGCCGTGGTGGTGAACCCGGAAAACAGCGCCTCCACGCTCACCGCCTACGCTTACACGCCGGCCAACTTAGCCTGCCAGAACTCGGGGCAATGCTATACCGCGATTACGACGGGCCTCACGGCTCCATACGGCACGGCCCTGCTATTCCGCTTGGATGTGGTTGGCAGCACCTCGACTGAGGAGACGGCCACCGGCACCGTAACATTCTTGGACAATGGAACCGCGCTCGCGCAGACCTCCGCGAACGGGGGAGGTAGCGAGCCTTTCACGCTGAACTCGGATGGCTATGCCGAATTTCAGACTCCAGTTTATGGACTTTTCAGCGAGGCCACGCAGACCTCCGCCTATGTGATTCCTCCCCTGAGCGTCAGCGGCGCACCCCAAGTGCTCCAGGCACAGTATTGGGGGTCCAAGACATCGTTCGTCAGCGCGACGACTGACGGCGACGCGAGCTACAACCAAAGCCAGTCGAACACTTTTTCGGTCACGATCACTAAGGCCGCGACCAATATCGGCGTCGCCCCTTCGACCACCGCGGCCCCCTGTTCCGCTTCCTCGTCATCCAACTTCGTATTGGGCAGCAGCGTGACGCTTTCCGCTTTGGTTCAAACTGACAGTTACGGCAACATTCCGTCTGGAACGGTTTCCTTCGTCTCGACCGGGGGCGAGACGTTCCCTTCGCCGACACTATCTGCTTTCTACGACCAGACTTACGGCTACTCTGAATTGTGCGCAACGGCGACCTATGTCCCTAAAGCCAGCGAAACGGTCACCGCTAGCTACGGCGGCGACGCGAATTATGCCGCGCCGTCTACATCTGCGATGACGACGCTCACCCAAGTCGCCGACGCCGCTTCCGCTGCCAACTCCACGGTGGCCGCCGCGCCCGGGTCCGTGCTTGCCAACAATTCGACAACCTCGACGATCACGGTCACTCTGAAGGATTCGAGCGGCAACCCGGTGAGCGGCAAGACCGTGACACTGGGCGCCACGGCCTCCAATAGCTCATCGATCGTTTCCAGTAGTGGCGCGTCCAGCGCCAGCGGCGTGGTGACCTTCACGGTTAAGGATGGCAGTCCCGAGACAGTGACATACGTTGCCACGGACACGACCGACACCGTCACAGTCACCCAAACGGCTCCGGTGACCTTCACCGCGACCTACACGATCACGTCGTCGAACAGCACCTCTGGGACCGCGGTGCCGATCACGGCCCCCGGCAGTTCAGGACAATCCACACTCGGTGTCACGCTTTCGGCGGGAATAACGACGGAGACGCTTACCGCGCTCGTGTCCGTCACCCCGGCGGGTGCCATCGATCCGCCAGCGTGCACCTTCTCGGCGAATCCGGTGACGGCGAGCGGCAACATAACTCTCATGTGCAACACCATAGCCGCAGCCCTTCCACCGGCACCGACTGACCGGCCGAATCTGCGCGGTGCGCCCATTACCCGGCTGATCGGCGTGTCGGCGGTAGTGCTGGCCTTGCTGTTGTTCTTCGCAACGCCCAAGCGACGCCGCGGGTACGCACTGTTGATCTGTCTGCTCATCCTCGCCGCTGGAGCCGCGGTGGCCTGCGGCGGAGGTGGTGGCGGTGGAGGCGGCGGGGGCGGCGGCGGGGGCGGGGGCGGCGGAACCACTACCGGGCTCTACGGAATAACCGTGAGTGGGCCTGGCGGTACGCCGATCATCATCTACTTCAACGTTGAATAGTTTCCTCTCAGCGCGACTTCGAGTCGTGCAATCGGGGCGGGCGGAAACGCGCAGCGCAAGCTAACGCCCGCCCCGGTGACTTCACCGTTCCGAGTATCGCTTGAAAGCCCCGGAGGGGCGGAACAAGTTAGCCCAGCGCGTAAGCGCTGGGTGTGCCCAAAAGATGCACCCGAGCCCCGTAGGGGCGACACATGTTGGGACGCTACCTTTGCGCGGGGTCCCTCGGCCAGCTTGACCGTTGGATATGTTTTGTTTTCGGATGTGCCTTGCGCTCACCGCAAAATCAAATCTCACAGCCCGCTGAGCAAATGTCCCATCTTCGATTTCTTCGCCGCCAGATATCCGCGCGAAGCCCGCGACGTCGGCGGCTGGCACGGCACGCGCTCGACGACTTCAATCCCCGCCGCCTCAAGCTGCTGCACTTTGTCGGGATTATTCGAAAGCAGCCGCACGCGTCGCGCGCCGAGAATTTTCAAAGCTTCCGCCGAAAATGCGTAGTCGCGCAAGTCCGCGAGAAACCCCAGTTCCTCGTTCGCCTCGACGGTATCCATGCCCTGATCCTGCAGCGCGTACGCGCGCAGCTTGTTCAAGAGTCCGATGCCGCGCCCTTCCTGCGGCAAATAAAGCAGCAGACCCGAGCGCGCCCGCGCGATCTTCCGTAGCGAATATTCCAGTTGCGCCCGGCAATCGCAGCGCTCCGAGCCAAACACATCTCCCGTCAAACATTGCGAATGGATTCGCACCAGCGGCGCATCTTTCGCGCCGACCTTTCCATGCCGCAGCGCCACCGCCGTTTCGCCTTCACCCGCGCCCTCGATGCCGATAATCTCAAACGGCCCGAAGCGCGTCGGCAAACGCGCTTCCGCCACAATCCGCGCCGCTGGCTCAGCGCCAGCCCGCGCGCTGCGTTCGGATTGCGCGCCGCTGCGTCCCGAACTGCCGCGACTCGATCTCTTCGGTTGGGAATATCGCGCCATCGTGAACTCCACATTATACCAGCCGCGCCATGTCCAAAGCGCGCAAGTGGCTCACGGTTTTTTTCTTCTCTGGGCGCGTCGAGTGCCCGCAGCAGAGGTCGAGTCTTCGCCTTTTCGGCGCGCGGCGGCCTGCGTGCGAGCCGCTCGCAAAGGAAGCCCTGGGTCTCCCGCACAGGGGCGAACATGGCCGGAGAGATCTCTCCGCCTCCGCGCCCACTCCCAATACTGAGTCATTCCGAACCCCGATCCTCGGGGTGAGGAATCTCTCTACCGCTCCCTGCCGCTTCCCACCCAGCGCGTCCTCCCCTCTTGCATTTACGCTTAAGGTAAGATACCTTCGCCTCGCTACCGCAGAAGCAACTTTCCGCGCCCGGAGCAAATCATGGCCCGCCCTGGTCGCTCGGCCCTCTTCCCGGCCGTTCTGGCGTTATCTTTCCTTTCGTTGCCTGCAATTCTCTTCGCTCAGGCCAACGCCAATGTTGCCCGTTCCCGCATCACGCAGCCGATTGACGAAACCAATCTTGTAACGCTCAAGGGCAACACCCATCCCCTCGCCCGCCCCGAGTTCGATCGCGGAGCCGCCCCCGATAGCCAGCCCATGAATCGCGCGCTGCTCCTCTTGCAGCGCAGCCCCGACCAGGAAGCCGCCCTGCGCCAATTGCTCGACGAGCAACAAACCAATTCCTCGCCGAATTTTCATCAGTGGCTAACGCCGGCGCAATTCGGCCAGCAATTCGGCCCCTCCGACGCGGACATTGCCACCGTCACTTCCTGGCTGCAATCTCAAGGTTTCTCCGTCAATCGCGTCTCCGCCGGCCGCACGGTGATCGAAATCTCCGGCACCGCCGGCCAAATCCGCAACGCCTTCCACACCGAAATTCACAAGTACGTGGTCAATGGCGAATCCCATTGGGCCAACTCCTCCGACCCCGAGATCCCCGCCGCTCTAGCTCCTGTAGTCGTCGGCTTTGCCTCGCTAAATGATTTCCCGGACCAAGCTGAAAACCATGTGATGGGCAAAGTCTTGCCGTCGCATTCCTCCGATCAACCTCAATT
>Ga0209415_10005147_pt1 | contig 23615 bp, 17 predicted proteins | sample PeaSoiSIISIP2007_FD_187696 | JGI IMG/M metagenome (GOLD analysis project Ga0209415, IMG submission 187696) | Peat soil microbial communities from Weissenstadt, Germany - SII-SIP-2007 (SPAdes) (version 2) | ecosystem: Environmental > Terrestrial > Soil > Wetlands > Peat | place: Germany... | reverse complement strand
CCGGCTCGCCGCCATTTCGCAAACGCTGCGGCGCGCAGCCCGCCGCGACAGGCTTGCAGCCGCTTGCGTCGTGTTCCTGGCGCTGGTGGTGCTCGTAGCAGTGCTCGCCCCGCTGATAGCCCCGCACAGCCCGACGGAAGTCAACCTGTCAAGCGTCTACCTGGGACCATCGCTGGAACACCCCCTGGGGACGGACGCCTCGGGGCGGGACATCCTCTCGCGCGTGATGTGGGGCGCGCGCTCGAGCCTCCTGGGTCCCCTGGGCGTAATTTCGCTGGCGATCTTGTGCGGCGTGTCGATCGCGCTGGCGGCGGCGTGGTTCGGCGGCTGGGTGGACACGGGACTGTCGGCGGTGATCGACGTGCTGTTCTCCTTCCCAGGTCTCGTGCTGGCGATCATCGCGGTGGCCGTGTTCGGCGTCGGGCTGGGGGCGCCGGTGATCGCGATCGGGATCGCCTACACCCCGATCATGGCGCGCGTGGTGCGCGGCAGCGCGCTGCGCGAACGCGAGCTGCCATACATCGCCGCCGCCACGGTGCTGGGGCTGCCGGCGCGGCGCATCGTGTGGCGCCACCTGCTGCCGAACGTGTGGCCGCTGATCGTCGCGCAGACGGCGGTGATGTTCGGCTACGCCACCATCGACCTCGCCGCGATCTCGTTCCTCGGCCTGGGCCAGCAGCCGCCCAGCAGCAACTGGGGGTTGATGGTCGCCGAAGGCCGCCCGGCGATCCTCGCGGGCCACTCCGCGCAGGCGCTGTATCCGGGCATCGCGCTTGTGCTCGTCGTCCTCTGTGTGATGCTGCTCGGCCGGCGACTGGGCGACCGGGCGGGGACCGAGCTATGAGCGGTGGGCCGCTGCTCGAGCTGGAGCACCTGCGCGTGACGCTGCCGGCGCGCGAGGGAACACGCGCCGTGCTGCGCGACGTGTCCCTGCAGGTGGCCGAGGGCGAGGCTGTGGGACTGGTGGGGATGAGCGGATCGGGCAAGACGATGACCGCCCGCGCGATCGTGCGCCTGCTGCCGCCCGGCGCGGAGGTGGACGGCGCGGACTCATCTCCGACCCCAACACCGCCCCCAACTCCAACCTCATCTTCGACACCGCCTCCGAGCCCAACACCGCCTCCGATCCGCTTCGCCGGACGCTCGGTGCTCGACATGGACCGCGAGCAACTGCTGCGCTACCGCGCGGGCGACGTGGCGATGATCTTCCAGGACCCCCGCGCGCACATCAACCCCGTGCGCCGCATCGGCGACTTCCTGAATGAGGCGTTGGTGCTGACGTTGGGCGTGCCGCGCGCGGAGGCCACCGCGAAGGTGACAAGACTGCTGGGCGAAACGGGCGTGGAGGAACCCGAGCGCCGCCTGCGCCAGTACCCTCACGAACTGTCTGGCGGCCAGCTGCAGCGCGTGATGATCGCCGCCGCCCTGGCGTGCGAGCCGAAGCTGCTGATCGCGGATGAGCCGACCACCGCGCTCGACGTGACGACCCAGTCGGAGGTGATGGCGATGCTCGACGAGGTGCGCCGTGCGCGGGGACTGGCGCTGCTGTTCATCACGCACGACCTCGACCTGGCGGCAGCGGTGTGCGAGCGGACCGTCACGATGCGCGAAGGGGCGATCGTGGACGAGCGGCCCGTCGCTCGCGGGGACCTGCTGCGGGAGCCGGTCTCAGCAACCCCCACGCCCAAACCGTCGTCCTCCGTGCCACCTTCCCCTCCGCCCTCTGCCTCTCAGCCATCTGCCCGTCAGCCCTCTGCCCCTCAACCCCCCGTGCTCGAGGTCGCCGCCTTGCGAAAGGCGTTCCGCGTGCGCGGCGAGGACGGGCCCCGCGCGGACCTCCTCGCGGTGGACGACGTCTCCTTCACCGTCCCGGCCGGTGGAGCGCTGGCGATCGTGGGCGAGAGTGGCTCGGGCAAGACGACCATCGCGCGCATGATCGTCGGATTGCAGGCCCCAACCGCGGGTGCCATCGCGGTGGGCGGCAACCCCCGCAGCCGACCCCCACGCGGCGCGCGCGAGCGCCGAATCCGCGGGCGCGAGGCGCAGATCGTCTTCCAGGACAACTACTCCTCCCTGGACCCGCGCCAGCGCGTCGGCGACTCGCTGGCGGAGGCGGTGGACCTGCACTTCCACCCAACTCCGCAGGAGCGCACGCGGCGCGTGGGCGAGCTGCTCGACAGCGTGGGACTGAAGCAGCAGCACGCGAAAGCCCTACCGCGCACCCTCTCCGGCGGCGAGCGCCAGCGCGCGGCCCTGGCCCGCGCCCTGGCCGTGCAGCCGCGGCTGCTCGTGCTGGACGAGGCAGTGAGTTCGCTCGACGTCGCCACCCAGGCGCAGATCCTCGACCTGCTCGCGAGCATTCGCGCGGCGACCGGCACCGCCTACGTGTTCATCTCCCACGACCTGGCGGTCGTGCGACGCGTGAGCGATGAAGTGATCGTCATGCGCCGCGGCCGCGTCGTCGAGCGCGGCGCCACGCAGCAGATCCTCAGCGCCCCCACCGACCCCTACACCCGCCTGCTGCTCGATTCCGTGCCACGGCCGGGGTGGAGGCCCCGCCGGCTGGCTGCTGGGTGTTGAACCAACCGACTCGGGCGGGGCCGGATCGTGGTGTAGATCGGCTACGCGCTACTCCTCCGGCCCGGTGAGCGCCTCCAGCCGTTCCTCGACGAGGCGCGCGAGGAGCGGCTCGAGGTCAATGTCGAGGTGCTCGACTAGCCGCTGGCCGACGACGCGCAACTCGTTGTCATCAAGGCGGCCGACCGCCCTGGGCAGGATCGCTGAAGCGTGCACGCGCACAAGGGCGTTGAGGTCGATTGCCATCTCCTTCGAGAGACCGTACTTGGCGGCTCGCACCGGGAGGTGGAACAGCGAGGGCTCGCGTTGGTCGCGGATGCTCGCCTGCTGAGCCTCCGGGAGCGTTTCCAGACGCACCATGCGCAGGGCGACGATCTCGCGCAGGGCGCGGCGTGGCCGATCTTGGAGCAGCAGGACGGGACGGAGCTTGCCCTTGACGAGGAATGTCTGCTCTGCGTCGAGACCCTGACGGCGAACCTGCTGGGCGAAGGCCTTGGCGTCGGCGACCTCCCCAGGGGGATGGCGGTCGCCCAACCACAGGCGAAAGGGCGCCTCGGGGACGTAGGGCGTGATTGCCCAGACGATCGCGCCGCGCAGCCCGGTGGCGGGCTGGTCGGACATCAGCTCAGTGCGCGGTCGAGCGATTCGATGTCGAGGTCTGGCTCATCCGCACCCCGCTCGCCGAGATCGTGCGCGGCGAGCGCGGTATCGGTGAGGCGCAGCTCGTAGGGCTCGCGGGCGGCGAAGATGCTGCGGTAGCGCTCGAAGAGATCGAAGTCGTCGGGGTGCAGGATTACCGCCTTGCGGCGGCTCTCGGCGTACTTGCTGACGACGATCGCCTCTCCGGCCAGCGGCTCGGGAAAGCGCGTCTCGTTGGCTGATACCTGCTTGGTTCGCATGGACTTCCCCTTGGTTTCGTCATTTTCTCGGCAGATCGTACGACTTACTATAGATCCTGACGGAGATGGTAGACGACACGGGGCAAATCCTGGCTACCACCACCGCTTTTGCGCCTGCGTCAGCAGCTCGCAGCCATCCTCGGTGACGACAACGTCCTGCTCGAAGTAGGAGGAACCGAGGCCCGCGCGCGTGGGCATCGCCTCCACCGCGAGGCACATGCCCGGCTGCAACGGGCGCTCCTCGGTGGGGAGAATCCACGGCCACTCCCAGCCGAGTCCGAAGCCGTGGCCGTGCGGGGGGAAGCCGATCGACAGGGCGGAGGCGTTCTCCATGTCCAGCTCCTCGTCCCCGTCCACGGCGAGCCCGACGGCGAGCAGGTGGCCGTGGACGGCATCGAAGACCGCGCTGGCGGGGACGCCGGGGCGGATGGCGGCGATGCCCGCCTCCACTGCGTCGACGGCCCCCTGGCAGAGGGCGGCCTGCTCGTCGCTGGCAGTGCTCGTCCTGCCGACGGTCCCGCTGCCGGCGACGACGCAGGTGCGCCCGAAGTCGAACAGGTAGCCCTCCACCGCGCCGTAGGAGTCGACGTGGAAGAGCTCGCCGGGGGCGAGCACGCGCTGGGACCACGAGGGGAGGTGGTTCCACGTGAAGAAATTGGAGTAGGGGCCCGAGGCCACGGAGGTGTCGAAGAAGTGCACCCCGGCGGCGATGCCCACCCGGTAGCCCTCGGCCACGGCCTGCGCCTCGGTGACGAGGCCACCCCGCCCACCGTCGCTGCTCCGTCCACCCGGATCGCCGCCCCCGCCCTGCGCGACCTCCATCATCGCGCTCACCACCGCGTCCCCCACGGCCGCCGCCGCGCGGATGCGCTCCAGCTCGAAGGGGCTCTTCAGCACGCGCAGCGCTTCCACGAGGTCGTCGGCGTCGCAGAGCTGACACCCCGGCAGCGCCTCGCCCAGCAGTCGAGCGACGCGGGCGGACATCACGTTCAGCCCGCACACCCCGACGCGTCCGCGCTCGAGGCCCCGCTCTCCCAGCGCGCCCGCCACGGCGGCGGGGAAGTCCAGCGCGAAGCGCACGTCCTCGATCCCCACGAGGTCGCGCCGGTAGTCGGCGCCGTCCACCACCAGCAGCGGCTCGCGGTCGGGGGCGAGCAGCACGGCGGAGTGCGAGCGCCCGACCCAGTAGTCCTGGAGGTCGGGCGTGAAGCCGATGTTGCCGTAGTGGCCGCAGAGGTAGAAGACGTCGGCGTAGGAGTCGATCGCGCAAGCGCCGCGCGAGACCGCCAGCAGGCCATCCAGGCCGCGCGCCGCGCACCGCTCCAGGGCGCGCCGCCAGCGGCCCTCGTACTCCCCGGCGGGGGTGGGAACGGGGACGGGGCCGGAAACCGGGGGGTTCATGGACAGGCCCTCGGCGACGCCGGATAGACCGAAGGCCAGGCGGGTAAGAGGGTGGGTGTGGGCGCGCCGGCGCGCATGTGCCTACCCTACTTCCTGGATGCTCCCCCAACAGCAAGCCGTGTTCCGATGATGCGTATAGGGGTCGACGTGGGGGGCACGTTCACCGATGTGGTCGTGCTCGACGAGACGAGCGGGAGCACCTCGTGGCTGAAGGTGCCCACCAACGCGCGCGAGCCCGCCAGCGGCGTGCTGGAGGCGATGGCCACCACGGGGGTGGCGCTGAAGGACGTCTCGCACGTGAAGGTCGGGACGACGCTGGGGGTCAACGCCGTGCTGACGCGCACGGGGGCGCGCACGGGGCTGATCACCACGCGCGGGTTTCGCGACGTGCTGGAGATCCGCCGCACGCACCGCGCGCGGCTGTTCGACCTGGACGAGCGGATTCCCGAGCCGCTGGTGCCGCGCGACCGGCGCCTGGAGGTCACAGAGCGGATCGACGCCGACGGCGAGGTGGTGGTGGCGCTCGACGAGGAGGGCGTGCGCGACGCGTGGCGGCGGCTGCGCGGCGCGGGGGTGCGCTCGCTGGCGATCGTGTTCCTGTTCGCCTTCGAGAACCCCGAGCACGAGCTGCGCGCGCGCGAGATCGTGCTGCGCGAGGGGGGCGCCGAGGCGGTGTTCGTCTCCAGCGAGGTGCTGCCGGTGCACCGCGAGTACGAGCGCACCTCCACGACGGCGATGGCGGCGTACGTGGCGCCGGTGATGCGCGCGCACCTGGCCGAGCTCGAGGACCGTCTGCGCCAGCGCGGGCTGGCGCCGGGCCGGCTCTCGATCCTGACGAGCTCGGGCGGGGTGCTGGGCGCGGAGGCGATCGCCGCCGCGCCCGTGCCCAGCCTGCTCTCCGGCCCCGCGGGCGGGGTGGCGGGCGCGCTCCGGCTGGCGTGCGAGGCGGGGATCGAGGACGTGCTGACGCTCGACATGGGCGGCACCAGCTGCGACGTCTCCGGGATCGTGGCGGGCCAGCCCGACGAACGCCTGGACATCACGATCGAGGGGCTGGCGGTGAGTTACCCGACCTTCGACATCAACACGATCGGCGCCGGCGGCGGCAGCATCGCGTGGATCGACTCCGGTGGAGTGCTGCGCGTCGGCCCCGAGTCCGCCGGGGCGAACCCCGGGCCGGCCTGCTACGGGCTGGGGGGGACAGAGCCGACCGTGACCGACGCGAACCTGATCCTGGGGCGCTACGCGCGCAGCGCGCCGCTGGGAGGGGTGCTCTCGCTCGCGCCCGAGCTCGCGCGCGAGGCGGTGGAACGCGCCGTGGCCCGCCCGCTGGGCATGAGCATCGAGGAGGCCGCGGCGGGAATCGTGCGGATCGTCAACGCCCACATGGAGGGAGCGGTGCGCACCATCTCGCTGGAGCGCGGGCGCGACGTGCGCGACTTCACGCTCGTGGCCTTCGGCGGCGCCGGTCCGGTGCACGGCGCCGACGTGGCGCGCGAGCTGGGGATCGAGCGCATCCTCGTGCCCCCCTGTCCCGGCTGCACCTCGGCGCTCGGCGCCGTCGCCGCCGACGCGCGGCACGATCTGGTGCGCACGATCGCGCGGCAGGTGCAGGACGTGCGCGCGCAGGCGCTGCGCGAGACCGTGGAGAGCATGGGCGCCCAGGCGCAGGCGGCGCTGGCGCGCGAAGGCTTCCGCGCGGGGGAGTCGGTGCTGGAGCTGTGGCTGGACCTGCGCTACGAAGGCCAGGCGCACGAGCTCGCGGTGCGCTGCCCCGAGGCGTTCGCGGCCCCCCCCGCGCCGCCGCCCGCCTTCGCCACCCTGCTGGTGCAGGCGGTGGGCCGCTTCCACCGTCTGCACCAGCAGCTCTACGGCCACTCCTTCGCAGATGTGGAGGTCGAGCTGATCAACGTGCGCGTCACCGGCCACGGGGTCCTGCCGAGCCCGGCGATGTGGTGGGACTGGTCGCGCACGCGCGCGCCGGAGCTGCGCACCGACAGGCCCCGCCGGGTGTACTTCCACGAGGTGGGCGACTTCCTCGACACGCGCGTGATGCGCCGCCGCGAAATCGAGCCCGAGCAGGAGATCGAGGGGCCGGCCGTGATCCACCAGCTCGACGCGACCGTGCTGGTGCCACCCGGAACGGTGGCCGTGGCCCATCCCTCGGGGAGCTTGGTGCTGATGCGATGACGATGACCGAACACCCCTGCGCGCGCGGGACGGCGGCGATGACGGTGCCCCACCCTCGGAGCGCTCCGGAGCGGCGGCGATGACCAAGGACGAAATGATCACGCACGAGGTGATCCGCCACGGCCTCACCGCCATCTCGCGGGAGATGGGGGTGACGCTGCGCATGACGTCGTGCTCGCCGATCTTCAACGAGGGCAACGACTACTCGTGCGCGATCTTCGATGCGCAGGGGCGGCTGGTGACGCACGGGGAGTTCCTGCCGATCCACCTCGGCGCGCTGTCCTTCTCGGTGTTCCATGCCCGCGCGGCGTTCGCGCAGGAGGGGCTGGAGGAGGGGGACACGGTGATCATGAACGACCCCTACCTCGGCGGGTCCCATCTGCCCGACGTGACGATGGTCTCGCCGATAGTCCACGAGGGGGAGGCGGTCGCGTACGCCGCCAACCGCGCGCACCACCTCGACGTCGGCGGGGCGGTGCCGGGCAGCTTCTTCTCCGGCGCGACCGACAACTACCAGGAGGGGCTGCGGATCAGCCCGATGAAGCTGTTCGCAGGCGGCGAGCGCGACGCGCACCTGCTGAGGATGGTGACCGAGAACTCGCGGCTGCCCGGGCAGATGCGGGTGGACCTGGAGAGCCAGGTGTCGGCCAACCGCACCGCGATCGAGCGCGTGCGGGCGCTGCACGAGCGCTACGGCGCGCAGATCGTGGCGAGCGCGATGCGCGAGGCGCTCGACTACTCCGAGCGGCGCATGCGCGCCGTGATCGCGCAGTGGCCCGACGGCGACTACACGGCCTCGGACTGGCTCGACAACGACGGCGTGCGCGACGAGCCGCGCGAGATACGCGTGACGCTGCGCGTGCGCGGGGAGCGCATCGAAGTGGACTTCGCGGGCAGCTCCGAGCAGACGGAGGGGCCGCTGAACAGCGTGCTCGGGTACACGTGCTCGGGCGTGTACATGACGCTGCAGGCGGCGACCGACCCCGACATCCCGCCCAACGCGGGGTGCCACCGGCCGATCGAGATCGTGGCGCCGGAGGGGAGCATCGTCAACCCGCGCTTCCCCGCGCCCTGTACGGGAGGCAACGAGACTGTTTTTGTCATCAGCTCCGCGATCTTCCGCGCGCTCGCGCAGATCGAGGGCGCGCGCACGATGGCGTGCGACCAGGGGTCCTCCAACAACATGCTGATCTCCGGCCTGGACCCCGACGGCGGGGGACGCTACGTGCTGTACGAGTACCCCGAGGGCGGATGGGGCGCCAACGCGCAGCGCGACGGGCTGAGCGCGGTGTACTCGATCGCGGGCAACACCTGGAACGTGCCGGTGGAGGTGGTGGAGCGGCGCTTTCCGCTGCGCGTGGAGCGCTACGAGCTGCGCCGGGACAGCGGCGGGATCGGCACGCACCGCGGAGGGCTGGGGATCCGCCGCGACCACCGCATCCTCGAGCACGCCGCGGAGGTGTCGATCCTCGGCAACCGCGTGATGGTGCCGCCGTGGGGGTTCGCCGGTGGCGGCGAGGGCGGAGCCGCCTCCTACCAGGTGCTGCGCGCGGGCAGCGAGCCGATCAACCCGGCCCCGCGCTTCGGCTCAAAGGCGTTCGCGGTGCCGCTGCGCGAGGGCGACGTGGTCGTGCAGATGACGGCCGGCGGCGGCGGCTGGGGAGACCCGCGCGAGCGCGACCCGGAGAGCGTCGAGCGCGACGTGCGGCTGGGGTACGTCAGTCGCGAGGCGGCCGAGCGCGACTACGGCCACCGCCGGTGAACACACCAGGCGAGTACTACGCGCGGATGGCGCTGATCCGCCACTTCGAGCAGGCCGCGTACCGCGCGTACGAGCGCGGGGAGCTGGAGGGCACCGTGCACGCCTCGATCGGCCAGGAGGCCGTCGCGGTCGGCGTCGCGGCGGCGCTCGCCGAGAGCGACAGGGTGCTCAGCCACCACCGCGGGCACGGCCACGCGCTGGCCAGGGGGGTGGACCCCGGGCGGCTGATGGCCGAGCTGCTCGGTCGCAGCGCGGGGGTGTGCGGCGGCAAGGGCGGCTCGATGCACGTGGCCGACGTGCAGCACGGATTCCTCGGGTCCCTCGCGGTTGTGGGCAGCTCGATCCCGCTGGCGGTGGGCGTGGCGCTCGCCGCGCGGCGCGCCGGCACGGAGGCGGTGTGTGCGGTGTACTTCGGCGACGGCGGGTGCAATCAGGGAGTGCTGTATGAAAGTATGAATCTGGCAGCAGTGTGGCGGCTGGGGGTGGTGTTCGTGTGTGAGAACAATGCCTACGCCATCACCACGCCGGCCAAAAAGGTGACAGCCGGCGAAGGGGTGCACGCGCGCGCGCAGGCGTTCGGGTGCAGCGCGCTGCGCGTGGACGGCCAGGACGTGGAGGAGGTCGCGGGTGCCACGCGCACGCTCGTCGCCGAGGCCCGCGCCGGGCAGCCCGCGCTGCTGGAGTGCCTGACGTACCGTTTCCTCGGCCACTCCCGCTCGGACCCGGCGCACGGGCACTACCGCACGCGCGCGGAGGTCGAGCAGTGGCAGGGGCGCGATCCGCTTGCGGTGCTGGCCGAGAGCGCCCGCATGGATACACAGGAATGCGAGCGGCTGGATGCCGAGGCGCAGGAGCGGGTGCGGGAGGCGGTGGAGTTCGCGCGCGCGTCACCCCGGCCCGGAGTCGCTGAATTGGCACGGGACGTGTGGGGCGATGAGTGAACGGGAGGGTATAGGGAGGAAGGGAGCCGCGAAGTGCGAGGCGGCCGGGATTGCCGATCACACCGCAATGGGTGAACGGACGGAGGGGCCGCGTTGAGCAGTGAAACCTCACCCGTGACCTTCGCCGAGGCGGTGAGGTGCGCGCTCGAAGACGCGATGGCACAGGACGAGTCGATCGTGCTGCTCGGGCAGGACATCGCCGCCGGGTTCCCCTTCGGCGCCACGCGCGGGCTGGCCGAGCGCTTCGGGGCAGAGCGCGTGCGCGACACGCCGATCTCCGAGGCGGCCACGATGGGGTGTGCGATCGGCGCGGCGATGATGGGGGTGCGCACCGTGGTGGAGGTGGACTTCGCCGGGTTTCTGCTGCTGGGGCTCGACCAGCTGGTGAGCAACGCCGCCAAGCTGCGCTACATGAGCGGCGGGCAGCTGCGGGTGCCGCTGGTGGTGCGCGTCGGGCAGGGGCCGCTGGGAAGCTTCGCGGCGCAGCACTCCCAGAGCCAGCACGCGTGGCTGGCGTCGGTGCCGGGGCTGGCGGTGGCGGCGCCCAGCGACGCCCAGGAGGCGTACACGCTCATGCGGTGGGCGCTGCGCCAGCACGACCCCGTGGTGATCGCGGAGGACATGCGGCTGTATCGCACGAAGGGGGCGCTGGTCAGGGAGACCGCGACACGCCGACCCTCGACCGCGGCGCTCATCGATTCGCCGTCCGCTGCCACTCGCGGCTCGCCGTCGCCTTCTGCCCCCGCCGTGCCCCCCGCTTGCGTGGTGCGTCCCGGCCGCGACGCCACCGTGCTGAGCTTCGGCTTCGGCACGACGCTGGCGCTCGCCGCCGCGCGGGAGCTGGCCGCCGCGGGGGTCGAGACGGAGGTGGTGGACCTGCGCATGCTCTCTCCTCTCGACGTGCAGAGCATCGGCGCGGCCCGGCATACTGGACGCGTGCTGTGCCTCGGCGACGATCCGCTGCTCGGAGGGATCACCGCCACGCTGGCCGCGACCGTCGACTCCGTTGCGCACGGCGCGGTCGTGGCGCGCCTCGGCGCGCGGCACTGGCCGACCCCCTTCGGCTCCGCGGAGGCGTACGTGTATCCATCGACGGAGTCCGTCGTCGCGGGCGTGCGCCGGCTGCGCGCCTGGCCCGAGGCGGCGGACGCGGAGATCGTCCACGGCGACTTCCAGATCGCGAGCGCCCCGTGAGGACGCCCATGACGCCGCGCTGCACGGCCGCGGCCTACCCACGCGACGCGCTTGCCGCGAGCACCTCCCGCGGGGTGGCCCCGTGACCATCGTCGAGCCCGGCTACATGGAGGGCACGCGCGGCGCGATGGCGGTCGATTGGGAGTCGCGCATCGACATGGCGCGCATGCGGGCGGCGCGCCTGGCGCGGGCGCGGGAGGCGGTGGCGGCGGCGGGGTACGACGTGGTGCTGCTGCTGTCTGATCCCAACATCCGCTACGTCACCGCTGTGGCCACCACGTCGGTGTCGGGCGCGGGCGGCTTTCACTACTCGCTGCTCCTGGCCGACGGGCGCGTAACCCACTGGGACAGCGCCGACCACGCCGTCCATCAGCGGCGCACGTGCCCTTGGTTGGAGGACGTGCGCTACGCGGCGCCCGGCGTCGGCATCGTGCCCGCCGCGCTCGGCCCCGGGCCGGCGGCGGAGGTGCTGGGGAAGCAGATGGCCAAGGAGATCGCCACCGCCCTCTCCGACCACGGCGTGCTCTCGGGGCGCCTCGGCCTCGACGTGAGCCAGCCCGGGCTGCAGGTGCTGCTGGAGCGCTACGGCTACCAGGTGGACGCGGGGGCGGGCGCGGCGCTGGCGCAGGCCCGCGCGCGCAAGAGCGAGGACGAGGTCGAGTGCCTGCGCCTCAGCGCGGCCATCTGCGAGGCCGCCTTCCAGGCGATGCGCGAGGCGATCCGCCCCGGCGTGCGCGAGAGCGAGGTGTTCGCGCGCGGCGTCGCGCGCATCGTCGAGCTGGGCGGCGAGCACGGCGGGGGCAACATCTCCAGCGGCCCCAACACGTGGCCCAAGAGCCAGGCCGACACGACCGATCGGATCGTGCGGCCGGGGGACGTGGTGTACTCAGACCTCTACAACATCGGCTTCCACGGCTACCGCTCGTGCTACTACCGCACGTTCAGCTGCGGTTCACCGCGCCAGGAGACCCGTGATGCGCACAGCCGCGCGGTGGAGAGTCTGTACGGCGTGCTCGACGCGATCGCGCCCGGCGTCACCACCGCGCAGGCGGCGCAGCGCTTCCCCGACGCGAAGGGCGAGTACTGGGAGTACTACGGCGCCACGGAGGCGTGGCAGATGAGCACCAACCACTGGGGCCACGGGATCGGGCTGTCGCTGTATGAGATCCCGCTGACGTGGCGCGGTGCGGCGGCGGAGGGGGCAACGGTGTACGAGGAGGGGATGACGATGGCCGTCGAGACACAGGACCGCGACGGCCACGGCCAGGGGGTGCGGGTCGAGGAGATGGTGGTGGTGCGCGAGGGCGGCGTGGAGCTGCTGACGCGCTGGCCGATCCAGGAGATCACCGTTTGCGAGTGAGGGATGCCGGCCCAGGAAGTGCCGCCGAGCCCGCGGGCGCCGGTCGTGGCGCGGCCCCCGGACCGGTCACTGCCTCCGGCCCCATTGCCGCTTCCGGCCCGGGTGAGGTCCCCGCGCCCGTCGCGATCGTCACCGGCGCCTCGCGCGGGATCGGGCTGGGGATCGCCCGCCGGCTCAGCGCTGCCGGCACGCGCGTGTTCGGGGTGGCGCGCGGCCCCGGCGAGGCGGTGCACATGCAGTGCGACCTGTGCGCCCCGGGCGCCGCGGAACGGGTGCTGGCGGCGGCGCTGGAGGCGCACGGGCGGGTCGACGCGCTTGTCAACAACGCCGGGCTGCTGCTGGAGGAGCACTGCTGGGCGCAGTCCGACGAGGACGCTGAGGCGATGGTGGCGCTCAACCTCACGGTGCCCTTCCTGCTCGCGCAGGCGGCGGCGCGCCACTGGGTGGAGGCCGCTCGCCCAGGCACGATCGTCAACGTCTGCTCGGTCGAGTCCCAGGTCGGGTGGGCCTCGCCGCCGCACGCCGTCTACGCCGCGACGAAGGGCGGGCTGCTCGGGCTGACGCGCGCGCTGGCGCTCGAGCTCGCGCCTCACGGCATCCGCGTGGTGGCGATCGGACCGGGCCCGACGACGACCGCGATGACGCCCGACGTGCCGGAGCTGGCCACGGCGATCCCGCTCGGCGGGCGGCCCGCGACGCTGGAGGAGATTGGCGATGTGGTCGCCTTTTTGGTGTCCGACGCGGCGCGCTACATGACGGGCGAGATCGTGTACGTGGACGGGGGGTACCTCGCGCGATGAGCCCGCCATTCTCGAGGCGCGACGCTGGCGAGCAGTCCCTGCCCGGTCGCTTCGCCGGCCAGCGCGCGCTTGTCACCGGCGCCGCCTCGGGCATCGGCCGCGCCGTCGCGCGCCGGCTTGCCGCGGAGGGCGCCACCGTGACGGGGCTGGACCTCGACGCGGCAGGGCTGGAGGAGACCTTCGCCGCGATCCCCGGTGCGCGCCACATCGTCGCGGACGTGACAGGCGTGCAGGCCGCGGGAGCGGCGGCCGAGGCCGACGTGCTCGTCAACGCGGCGGGTGTCCTGGAGCGCCACGACTTTCTGGAGCACCCGCTGGAGGCGTGGCAGCGCACGCTGGCGGTCAACCTGGTGGCGCCCCAGCGTCTCTCGCGCGCCTTTGCGCGCGCCCGCATCGACGCTGGCCACCCCACGGAGCGTTCTCATCCCGGCGCGATCGTCAACGTCTGCTCGATCGAGTCCTTCGTCGCCATCCCCGGCCACGCCGCCTACACCGCCTCCAAGAGTGCCCTGCTGCTGCTCACGCGCGCCTTCGCGCTGGAGCTGGCGCCGCACGGCGTGCGCGTCAACGCCGTCGCTCCGGGGGTGACGCAGACGGGCATGAACGCCGCGCTGCGCGCGGATCCCGCGCAGGCTGGCGCCCTCCGCGAGCGGGTTCCCATGGGGCGCTTCGGCACGCCAGGGGAGCAGGCGGCGGGGATCTGCTTTCTCGCCTCGCCGGAAGCCTCCTACATCACCGGCGCCACCCTGCCGATCGACGGTGGCTGGCTGACGCAGTGATGGGCGACAGGCTGACGCGCCGAGGGGGTACGACGCGCCAGCCCCGCCCTGGGGCCTCAGCTCACTTGCTGCACCTCGACGCGCTCGACAGCGTCACCGGCGCGCCCGTGTAGTAGACGAAGTTCGACTTCACCGTGAACTTCCCGCCCGTGCACTTGCCGGCGGTGATGAACGCGCTCTTGCCGCTGCCGAGTTTGTTCACCGTCAGGTTCAACCCGGTTATCACGATCGAGAGGCCGCCCGCTGAGAGCATCGGCACCGCTGTCGTCACCTTGTTGGCGGACACCACCCCGTGCAGCACCAGCACCGATCCGGCGGGCCCCTTGGGGGCGAGCAGGAAGATGATGTTGCCGCTGCCCGCGTACGCGGTCGCGTTCTCGGGGATCAGCGGGATCGCGGGGGCGCCGTTGGCTTCCGCGCTGCCGCTGCCGATCTTGCTCTTCGTCGGGCACGCCGCGCCGCCGGTGCCCTTGATTTCGGTGTCGCTCGCCTTGCACAGCGTGAGCGCCTTGCTCTTGAAGTTGAACTTCGTCGCGCTCGGCAGCGTGAGCGTGAGCGTCTTCAGCGCCTGCGGCTTGCCGCCCGGTTCACCCGGATCGCTCGATTGCAGGGCGGCCTTGAAGCCCGTCGTCTTGCCGGCCTTGGTGGCCGTCAGCGTGACGTTCGAGGTCTGCTTGAACTGGCTGCTCGCGAGCGCCACGGCCGCCACCCCGAGCATCGTCAGGGCCGCCGTCAGGAGTGCTGCGATTGGAAACCGTCTCATGTCTCTTCTCCTCAGTGTGTTGGACGTGTGGGGTGGCGCCACGCCCCCGGTAGCTCCGGCAGGTGCCACTTTCTGTGCTCGCGCGGGGGCCTTGGCCCCTGCGCTTCGCCGCTCCGCGTGGGCCACCAGCTCCAGCGGCCCAGCAGCTCGACCGCGGCCGGCAACAGCACCGGCCGCACGACGAAGGCGTCGATCGCCACCGCCACGGCCAGGCCCACGCCCAGCTCGCGCACGGTCAGGAGGTCTGTGGTGGCGAAGGGGATCAGCGCGGCGATCATCAGCACCGCCGCCCCCGTGCTCGCCGCGGCGGTCTTGCGCAGCGCGACGTCCAGCGCCGCGTCCACCGTGGCGCCCGCCACGAGCTCCTCGCGCGTGCGCTCCAGCAGCACCACCAGGTAGATCAGCGACACGCCGAACACGATCGTGAAGATCCCCACGATCGACATCGGGTCGATGTATCCCGGCCCGCCGAGGGGAGGCGCCGGCCCGCTGAACAGCAGGCTCATCACGCCGAACGTCGCGGCCGCCGTGAGCAGGTTGAACGCCACCGCCACCACCGGCAGCGCCACCGCGCGCAGCGCCAGCCCGAGCGCCAGCGCGACGGCGAGCGCCAGCGCGAGGATCACCCACGGCAGGCGCCGGTTGGTCGTGCTCGTGTAGTCCGCCAGGTTGCCCGCCGGCCCGCCCACCGCCACCTGCAGGTGGTTCACGGTGGCGAAGGCCTTCGCCTCACGGTCGAGGCGTTCGCCCAGCGCGGCCGTCTGCGCGGCTCGGGCCGGATAGCGCGAGACCACCACGATCTGCCCGGCGCTCCCCCCGCGCGTGACGTTCACGGTGAACCCCGCGGCGTTGCTCGCCGCGGGCTGCGCGCCGGCCACCGCGGCGAGCAGGAAGTAGCCGGAGTTGAACAGCCCCGGCGACTGCGCGTTCAGTTCTTCCAGGTCCTTCGGCGAGGGCAGCTGGCCGCGGAACTTCGCCACGCTCGCCTGCATCACACCGAGCCCGTTGACCAGCTGGCCGGTCGGCGACACGCCGCCCGCCAGGCCGCTTTCCAGCTGGCCCGTGCCGCTCGTCAGCTGGCTCAGCCCCGCTTCCAGCGCGCCCGCGCCATCGCGCAGCTGGGTGAGGCCGCCCGTCAATTCGCCACCGCCGCCGGACAGCTTGCCGACGCCCGCCGCCAGCTGCGCGTTGCCGTGCTGGAGCTTCAGCAGCCCAGCCTGGAGCTTGCTCGCGCCCGTGTGCAGTTCGCTCAGCACCTTCGACACGAACGCTCCCTGCGCGGCCACGGTCGCGGCGATGCCCGCCGCTTCCTTGGCGCCGGGCGCTGTGGAGGCCAGTCCACCGCTGACGCCGCCGACCGCGCTGCCCGCGCGGTTCAGCGCGGCCAGCGCTTCGTTGTACTTCGGGTCTTCCTTGCCGGTGCTCATGCCCTGCAGCGCCGCCTGCGCGGCGGCGATCTCACTGGACGCCGTCTGCGACTGGCCCTGCAGTCCGCCGAGCGCGTCGCTGGTGCTCGCCGTCAGCCCCGCCAGCTGCTTGGTCGAGGGCACGCTCGCCGATGCGGGCACATTCACCGAGCCCAGGCCCGTGGCGATTTCCACAGACCCCGCCAAGGCCTGGCTGGCGCCGGTCTTCAGTGCGTTCGCGCCCGCCAGCGCCTGCTTCAGCCCGCCGGAGAGCTGCGCCGACCCGCTCCGCGCGGCCGCCAGTCCGCCGTGCAGCTTCGCCGCGCCCGCCTGCGCTTCGCCCGAGCCGCTGTGCAGCTGGCTCGCGCCGCTGCTCGCCGAGCGCAGACCGCTCTGCAGCTGCGCCGCCCCGCTGCCCGCCTGGCCCAGCCCGGCGACGAGCTTGCCGAGGTCGCTCTTGCCGCTCTTCAGCAGCTTGCCCGATTCGTTCAGCGACGTGGGCAGCTTCCCCAGCGCCTTCGTCTGGGCGCTCAGCTCCCCCGGCCCGGCCACCGAGGCGACCGCCGGATCGCGCGCGATCCGTTCCTGGAGGTTGTCGAGCTTGGCGAGCGTCGCGGCGGTCGTGATCGGCCCGCCGGGACTGACGACAATCATGTTGTACGGCGTCGGCCACCCCGGCCCCATCACGCGCGCCACCTCTTCAAAGGACTGCCTGGCGCTGTTGCCGGGCGGCAGCTGGGTCACGTCGGGCGGCCCGGTGTGCAGCGCGAACACGGGCACCGCCAGCGCCACGAGCACCGCGGTCGCGAGCGCGCCGGCCAGCACCGCGCGGCGGCGCACCCACGCGCCGGCGCCCACGAGGCGATCCCAGTCGCGCTGCAGCCCTCTGGGCGCCATCCAGCCGCTGGCGATGCCGCGGCCGCCCAGCACGAGCGCCGCCGGCATCACGACCACGGCGGCGCCCACCGCGAGCGCGCTGCACAGCAGCACGCCGACGCCCAGTGAGGTGAGGATCTTGGTCGGCGCGATCGCCGTGGCCAGCAGTAGCGCGAGGATCAGCGCGGTGCCCGCGAACAGGATCGCGCGCCCGGTTCCGGCCACGGCCTCGGTTGCCGCCTGCACCGCCACCGACGAGGGCGCTGTCGAGGTGGGCTGTGAGATGGGTTTGGCAGCCGCACCGGGCGTGGGCTGCGCGGCCCCGGACGAGGGGGCGACCGGGGTGAGCGGCGATGCGGGTTCGGCAGCCGCGCCGAGCGCAGGCTGCGCGGCCCCCTGCGGAGCCTTAATTAAGGCCCGCCCACCCGGAGCCTTTCCTCTTTCCTTTCCCTCCTCCTGGTGGAAGCGGTCGAGGATCAGCAGCGCGTACCCCACGCTCAGGGTCAGTCCGGTCATCGACGCCAGCGCCACCGCCAGCGGGTCCGTTTCGATCGCGCGGCCCAGCAGCGCCATCAGGCCGAACGTCGAGAGCACGACGCCCGCGCCGATCGCCGTCACCGTCGCGGCCGCCAGCGGCGCGCGCAGGCCCGCGAGCAGCAGCACGAACAGGATGCCGAGCGCGATCAGCTCCGAGCGGCGCGTGCTCGTTAGCGCTTCGTTCTTCAGCGCGCGGTCGATCGAGGGCTGGCCGGTCACGCTTGCGTGCACCGGCGCGCTCGTGTCGCGCGCCACCAGCGCTTCGATCTGGGGCTGGTCGGTGTTGACGACGTCCTTTTCGGGGCGGTCCACCGACACGACGATCATCCCCGCCGTTGCGCTCGGGCGCAGGCCCTGCGAGGCCACCCCCGCGTCCCATGCGCTCAGCGCGCGCGTGTGGGGCCGTCTGACGAGGTCGCGCACGAGCCGCGGTCCCTGGCGGTTGAGCTGTGCCGCGGGGCCTTGGAGGAGTATCGGTACGAGCTGCGTCGGGCCGAACTGGGCGTTCGCCAGCGCCTGTGCGCGCGAGCTCTCCGTGCCGGGCACGACCACGATCGAAGGGGACAGCGAGTGGGAGACGCCCAGCCCGATCGCCCCCAGCGCGACCGCCACCGCCAGGCTCGCCGCGAGCATCGCTCGTGGCTTGCGGATCGACAGGCCGGCTAGACGTATCACAGCTTGACCGTATGTGTCCTGGGTGTCCGGCTCATCGGTGGGGGGTGCTGGTTTGGCTCGGTGGGGGGTGCTGGTTTGGCTCAGTAGTTACGCGCTACTGTTGGCTTTACCCGGAAACGCCCGATGTCTACAACCGAGACCCCCACCCCTTCGCCTACCGTGCCGCCGAGCCTCGGCGAGTGCGTGGCCGCGCTTGCCGCCGGGGCCGTCACCTCCGCCGAGCTGGTCGAGCGCGCGCTCGCGCGCATCCACGCCACGCAGTCCACGCTCAACGCCTTCCGCGTCGTCTTCGACTCCTCCGCCCGAGCCGCCGCCGCCGAGGCGGATCGCCGGCTCGCCGCCGGGGAGCGCCTGGCGCTGCTCGGCGTCCCCGTGGCGGTCAAGGACGATTGCGACGTCGCCGGGCATCCGACGGCCTTCGGCTGCCCCGGGGAGTTCCCGCCCGCCGCGCAGGACAGCGAGCTCGTGCGCCGCGTGCGTGCCGCGGGGGCTGTGATCGTGGGCAAGACCAACGCGCCCGAGCTCGGCCTCTACCCATTCACGGAGGGCTCCGCCTTCGGCGCCACGCGCAACCCCTGGCACCTCGACCACACGCCGGGGGGCTCCTCCGGGGGCTCCGCCGCGGCCGTCGCCGCCGGGATCGTGCCGGTCGCCACCGGCTCCGACGGCGCGGGCTCGGTGCGCATCCCGGCCGCCTGGTGCGGCCTCGTCGGCGTCAAGCCCCAGCGCGGGCGCATCTCCACCTGGCCCGACGCCGAGGCGTTCAACGGGCTCACCTGCTTCGGCCCGCTCACGCGCACGGTCGCCGACGCCGCGCTGATGCTCGACGTGTTGAGCGGTCCCCACCCTGGCGATCGCCACACCCCGCCCGCGCCGCCCGAGCCCTTTGCGGTCGCGGCGGCGCGCGAGCCCGGCCGCCTGCGCGTGGCGCTGTCGCTGCGCGCTCCCTTCAGCGGCGCGCCCGTGCGCCTGGACGGTGAGATCCGCGCCGCCGTCCACCGTCTCGGCGGCGTCCTGCGCGAGCTGGGGCATTCGGTGTCCGAGGACGACCCGCGCTACGGCCCGATGGGCCTCACCCTGGTGGCGCGCGGGCAGCCGGGCGTGCACGAGTGGTCGCGCCGTGTGCCCGACCGCTCGCTGCTGCACCCCGTCACGCGCTCCTCCGCGCTCGTCGGGCGCCTGCTCAAATGGCCGGTCCTGGGCGTCGCGCGGCGCCTGGAGCCCTTCTTCCAGCGCCACGCCGGCGCGATCTTCCAGCGCGCCGACGTGCTGCTCGTGCCGACCACCGCGGCGCCGCCGCTGCCGATCGGCGCCACCGCGGGACTCTCGGGCTGGGCCACCGACCAGCTCGTCGCCGGCGCCTGCCCCTACGCCTGGCCGTGGAACGTGCTGGGCTGGCCGGGCGTGTCGGTCCCCGCCGGTGTGAGCCGAGAGGGACTGCCCTTCGGCGTGCAGCTGCTCGGCCCCGCCCACTCCGAGGGGCTGCTGCTGTCGCTCGCCGCGCAGCTCGAGCGCGTCGAGCGCTGGCCCGAGCGCGTCGCGGGCTTCGCCGGGAGCTGGCAGGCCTCGGCCGCGTAGCACCGGCGCGGGAGCGTCCGCGCTCCTGCCGGCTCCGGAGCGCCTCTAGGGTTCGGGGGCCCTTAGACTACGGTCGGTGAGCGGCGGCTTACCCACAGGGGCACAGGTGGGCGAGGGAGACGGCGATAACGCCTACGCCAGCGCGGGCATCGACTACGCCGTGCTCGACGCCGGCAAGCGCCTGGCGATCGACTCGGCGCTGGCCACCTCCTTGCTGCTGGCCGCGCGCGGCGGGCGGGCGCTGGACGACTCGCGCGGGGAGCCCGCCTTCGTGTTCGAGCTTGGCGGCCAGGCACTGGCGCTGGTGCTGGAGGGACTCGGGACGAAGTCCGTCATCGCCCGCCTGGTCGCCGAGCAGCAGGGGGTCAACCGCTTCCGCGCCGTCGCCGTAGACGCCGTGGCGGCGATCGTCAACGACCTCTGCTGCGTCGGCGCGCGGCCGCTGGTGCTGAACGCCTACTTCGCCACCGGCACCCCCGCGTGGTTCGCCAACCACGAGTGGCACGCCGAGCTGATCGCCGGCTGGGCCGCCGCCTGCACGGAGGCCGGCTGCGTGTGGGGCGGCGGCGAGTCGCCCTCGCTCCCCGGCCTCGTGGCGGCGCAGGACATCGAGCTGGCGGGCTCCGCCGTCGGGTCGATCCCCGCCGGCCGCCAGGCGATCCTGGGGCAGGAGCTGGCGGTGGGCGATGAGGTGGTGCTGGTCGCCTCGGCCGGGCTGCACGCCAACGGCTCCTCGCTGGCGCGCATGGTCGCGCGGGAGCTGCCGGATGGCTTCGCCACGGCGCTCCCCGGCGGCGACACCTTCGGCGAGGCGCTGCTCGCGCCCTCGCTCGTCTACTCGCCCCTGGTCGAGGCGGTCCTGGACGCGGGTCTGCCCGTCACCTACCTGAGCCACATCACCGGCCACGGCTTCCTCAAGCTGATGCGCCCGGCGCGTCAGCTCACCTACCGGATCACCGAGCTGCTGCCCGTCCCCGAGGTGCTCGCGTTCCTGGCCGAGCGGGCGCGGATGAGCGAGCGCGCGGCCTACTCCACGCTCAACATGGGCTGTGGCTTTGCCGTCTACTGCGCCGCCGGCAGCGGCGCGGCGGTCGTGGACATCGCGCGCGGTCTGGGGCTGGAGGCGGTCGTGGGCGGGCACGTGGAGGAGGGTCCGCGGCGCGTGCTCGTGGACCCGCTGGGCATCGAGTTCGCCGGTGAGGAGCTGCGGCTCGGGCCCGAGAGCGGCCCGGGCCGCGGCGTTTAGGGTCCGCGCACGACTGCATCCGCAGCACTGAGTGGCCGCGGCGTTTCGCCGTGCGTGAGTGGAGGTTGTTGCAGAACGCACTTCTGCCGTGCCTCGCTTTAGGATGAATTGCGCAGTACGTGGAAGAGGGATCCTGGCGAGTCAAGAGAGGGAGAGCATCATGTCCTACCCCGTTACGTTCGAAGCCGATTACGTCGAGGGCCGGAACAGGCTGAGTGCCCTTTTCAGGCTGATCCTGGTCATTCCGCTCGCGATCTGGCTGTATGTGTACGCGATCGTGGCCTACATTGCGATCGTGATCGCGTGGTTCGTAATCGTCATCACCGGCAGCTATCCGCGTGGGCTCTACGACTTCGTCGCGGGCTTCACACGCTTCCTCGCTCGCACGACTGCCTACGCGGCCCTTGTGTGCGACCCCTATCCCGCCTTCGGCGGCTCTGAGGACCCCGCCTATCCGGTGCGGATGCAGTTCGAGGGGCCGCTGGAGCACTACAGCCGCCTGAAGACGCTTTTCCGCATCGTCCTCGCGATCCCGATCGTCATCCTGCGCTATGTGATGAACCTGATGCTCGAGGTCGGTGCCGTCGCGGCGTGGTTCGTGATCGTGATCACCGGCAAGATGCCGCAGGGCCTATTCGACCTGATGGTCCTCGCCAACTCCTACACCGCGCGCTCAGACGCCTACCTCGCCCTGCTGACCGAGACGTACCCCCCATTCCAGGACGAGCAGACGCGTGCGGCTGGAACACCGAACCCCTCGGCTCCGCAGACGCCGCTTTCCTGAGTTTCGCCACGGACCTGGCCCACCCGCTATTGGGTGGCGTCAACCCGAGGGTTGAGGGCGAGATCAACCCGCGGTTCAACCCGTGCTCCGACGACAGCACGCCTCGATCAGGCGAGGATGGCGCCATGACTACTACCGATTACCTCATCAACGCAGTCTTCGTCCTCGTCGTCCTCCGCCAGGCGCGTGAGCGCAGGGTGGATGCCCGCTCCTTCCTCGTACCGATGGTTGTTGTGTTCTTTGTCGGGCGTATGTATGTGCACTCGCTCCCGACCGCCGGGAGCGACCTCGTGCTGGTCGGTCTGCTGGCCTGTGTCGGCCTGGTGCTGGGCCTGCTGGGCGGGTTCGCGACCCATGTCCGTGCCGGCGCCGACGGCGGCGCGCTCGCCCGCGCCGGCTGGATCGCGGGCGCGCTGCTGATCGCCGGTCTCACGTCTCGGCTGGTGTTCGTGTATGCCGTGCATCACGGTGCCTACCACGCGGTCAGCGCGTTCAGCGTCGCCAATCACATTGGTGCGGCGGCGTGGCCGGTTGCACTGGTCTCGATGGCGCTGGTCGAGGTGAGTGCCCGGCTGGTGACGGTCCAGCTTCGCGCTCGGCGGATGACCGCCTCGCAGGCACCCGGCACGGTCGCGATCCTCACCGCGGCGTGATCACCCGAAACGATTCCTCGGCGGCGCTTTATCGTCTTCCGCAGGTGACTGTGACCGAAGAGCCCGCGAGTGTCGTGGGGACGCCGGCAGCCGCCGGCAGCGAGAGCGTGCGGGTCGCGGAGGCGCAAACTCGCGCTGCGCTGCGGCTGCGGGGTCAGCGGGACACGCTGCGGCCGCTCGGCATGGCCATGATCGCGGTCCTCGCCATCGGGACACTCGGCGGGCACCCGCGGCCCGCGTGGCATGGGGATGGACTGGGAGTTGCGCTCGCGCTCGCTGTCTTCGCCATCTCGGTGGCCGTGGCGATCGGTAGCTGGTTCATCCAGCGAGGCGTCGGGTTGCAGGCGGCGGTGATCTCGGCGATGGGCGCCGCCGGCGTCGCGCTCGCGGCGTTGCAGCCGCGTGGCGCGGCCGGCCTCGCGGTCGGTGCGGCGGTGTGGATGGCCCTCGCCCGCCTTCCCCTGGCGCTCGCGATCATGCTCGGTTGCGCTATGACCGTCGCGCTCGATGTGGCGTCCGCGCTCGCGGGCAGCTCCTCCTCGGCGGTTCTCGCCTCGACGCTGCTGTGCGCGCTGCTCGGCCTGATCGCGTATTTCCTCAAGCAAGCTCGCGAGAGCCAGGACCGGACCGAGGTGCTGCTCGCGCAGCTACAGGACGCACGCGATCAGCAGACGCGAGCGGCGGCGATCGCCGAGCGCGGCCGGATCGCGAGCGAGCTGCACGACGTCCTCGCGCATTCGCTCTCCGCAGCCGCGATCCAGCTCCAAGGCGCCCGGCTGCTCGCGGAGCGCGAGCAGGCAACCACGAAGATACGGGCTGCGATCGACCGCGCCGGCGAGCTCGTAAGGGACGGGCTCGCCGACGCAAGGCAGGCGGTCGGTGCGCTGCGCGGCGAGCGTTTGCCCGGCGCAGGCGAGCTCGAGGTGCTGATCGACAGCTTCAGCGCCGACATGGACCTCGAGGTGACGCTTCGCGTAGAGGGCAACGCCCGCACGCTGCCCGCCGACGCGGGCCTCGCCCTCTACCGCGGCGCACAGGAGGCGCTGACCAATGTCGCTCGTTACGCGCCCGGCGCCAGCACCACCGTCGTCTTGAGCTACGGGCCCGATCACACCACGCTGAGCGTCGAGGACCGCGTCCCAGCCACCACCCCGCCGGCCACCTTCAACCACCCCGTGGCGCTGGCCGTGGACG